>Ga0315906_10011127_pt1 | contig 10513 bp, 9 predicted proteins | sample LakEriMetagenome_4_FD_203526 | JGI IMG/M metagenome (GOLD analysis project Ga0315906, IMG submission 203526) | Freshwater fungal communities from buoy surface, Lake Erie, Ohio, United States - Buoy 2 MA122 | ecosystem: Environmental > Aquatic > Freshwater > Lake > Lake biofilm | place: USA: Lake...
AGCCATGACGGCCTTGGAGGTGGTAAGGGATGAAAAATTGGCTCAAAATGCACGGCGCTTGGGGAAATTATTCCGCTCTCGCCTGCAGGTCTTGGTGGATAAATACCAGGTGCTTAGCCTAGTTCGGGGCAAGGGTTTGCTCAATGCGGTGGTCATCAACGATAGCCCTGAGAGCAGTACGGCTTGGGATATTTGTGTGAAGCTTGCCGAAGCCGGTTTGCTGGCTAAGCCTACCCATGGCAATATCATTCGCTTTGCTCCTCCCTTGGTGATGACCGAGGAGCAGCTGCACGAATGTGTAGACATCATTGAGTCTGTGGTTGCCACTTACGGTTGAGTTAACAAAACGCTCTTTCCGCTGTTTTCCAATTAAACGATTTGAGTTGTGTCCAAAGCAGTCATATTTGATATGGATGGGGTGATTTGCCACACCAATCCCTACCATGCGCAAGCCTTTTCCCGCTTTTTCGAGAAGAGAAACCTTTTTCCAACGGAGGAGGAGTATTTTCAGCACATGTATGGTAAGAACAATGGCTACATTTTGAGTCATTTTTTGGGAAGAAAAATTGAAGGGCAGGAGCTCCTGGACTTGGAATTCGAAAAGGAAAGTTTGTTTCGAGAGATCTACCAGCACCACGTGAATCCCATCTCTGGATTTTTAGATTTTTTTCTTGGACTGAAGCAAGCAGGTCTAAAAACAGGCATCGCCACCTCAGCTCCTTTTGCCAACATGAAACTGATCGCTGGGAAGCTGGATCTTTTCCCTTACCTGGAATCTGCGCTTGCTAGTGAGCAAGTGAGTAAGCATAAGCCTGATCCCGAAGTGTATCTGAAGTCTGCAGCCAATATCTCCTTGTCTCCTGATCGCTGCGTTGTGTTTGAGGATTCCTTTTCGGGCGTTAGCGCGGCCAAGAATGCCGGTATGAAAGTGGTAGCCGTACTTTCTTCCCATCAAAAATCCGAATTGCCTCCCTGCGACTGGTATATCGAGGATTATTCCGAAATTGGCATCGATTTGATACACCAACTGATTCCCTGATGAATACCCGCAGACCCCGTCGAAACCGTAAATCTGAAGCTGTCCGCAACTTGGTGGAAGAAACGCAGGTGTCCGTCAAGGACTTAATCTTTCCTTTGTTTCTAGTGGAAGGCCGCGATCAGGAAAGTGAAGTGGCCTCCATGCCGGGCATCTACAGAAGATCTTTGGACGGGATGCTTCGGGAAATTGAGTCTTGCATGAAGTTGGGGATCAGTGCTGTGGATGTGTTTCCAGCCTATCCCGAATCCTTGAAAGATGCGGTGGCCTCGGAGAGTTACAATCCCGAAACTTTTTACCTAAAGGCTTTACGACAAATCAAGAAGGAGTTCCCTGAACTCTGCTTGATGTCCGATGTAGCCATGGATCCCTACAGCAGCGATGGTCACGATGGTTTGGTGAAAAATGGGAAAATCCTGAATGACGAAACTTTGGTCATTTTGGGAAAAATGGCCTTGGCTCAAGCCGAGGCAGGAGTAGATATTCTGGGTCCTTCGGATATGATGGATGGGCGTGTGGGCTACATCCGTCAGTTGCTAGACCAGCATGGATTTATCGATACTTCCATCATGTCCTACACGGCGAAGTATGCGAGTGCCTTCTATGGACCCTTCCGTGATGCTCTGGATTCTGCTCCCAAGTTTGGAGATAAAAAAACCTACCAGATGAATCCCGCCAATAGCAAGGAAGCCTTGGTCGAAGCTGCCTTGGATGTGGCAGAAGGGGCTGATTTTTTGATGGTGAAGCCTGCCTTGAGCTACTTGGATATCATCAAGTCGCTGAGTGAGGCCCACCCGCTTCCGATTGCCGCCTATAACGTGTCTGGAGAATACAGCATGGTGAAGGCTGCCGCCGAGCGGGGCTGGTTGGACTACGACCGTAGCATGAACGAGATGCTGCTTTCGATCAAGCGCGCAGGGGCCAAAGTGATCCTGACCTACTTTGCTAAGGATTTTGCAAAGCAGAAGCAATAAACCGAGAGCAACTATTGAACAAAAAAGAGCCCCGTATTCGGGGCTCTTTTTTTGTCAATCGGATGAGTCTGGGTAAAAGATGGATTCACTTTTCTTGTGAAGAGTTAAATGCATATATTTTTTAATTTTTGAAAAATCAGGTTAAAAAAAGAGCCTATTTTTTGAAAAAAAATAACTAAAAATAAAATAATGGTTTAAAAATGATAACAAAAACAAAAAAATATTGAAAAAAATATAAAAATAGGTTTGTTTTTTAATCAATAAATCCTGTACATTCGAAAAAATCTTCTCACAAGGAGATTTAATGAAGTACAGAAAAAAAAAGAACCCCACCGGAGAAAAAAATGCGACTCTCTTTCGACCGGTTTGGGGTTCCTATTGGTCAACCTATTTATTCACCAACTCTCAAATTTAAGATGAAAAAAAGAATCTTAACCCTATTATTCCTTTTCTTTAGCCTCGTTCCTTTTTTGCATAGTCAAGAAGTGGAGCAAAAAGAAGAGGGGACGCTCACGCTCTCCGGATCGGTAGATGCCTACTTCCGTTCCAATTTAAATGCTCCCAATTCAGGCGATAATTTTCAAGCCCCAGCTTCTTCTTTTGCCAATTTGCCTGGATTCTCGCTGGGTATGGCCAATATCATTGCAACTTATCAAACCAAAAAAATGGGAGCCGTCATTGACCTAGTGTTTGGACCGCGTGGTGAGGATGCTGTTTTTGGATCTCCTCTTTACAGCGGCGGGATGGCCGGAAGCTCCCAAATTGTCAATCAGCTGTATGTGTATTGGAATGTTTCGGATAAAGTCACCTTGACCATGGGTAATTTCAATACCTTTTTGGGATATGAAGTGATTTCGCCAAGATCCAATTTCAATTACTCCACCTCTTATCAATTTTCGTACGGGCCATTTTCTCATACAGGATTAAAGGCCAACATTCAATTATCTGATCGTTGGTCTGTGCTTGCCGCGGTGATGAATCCTACGGATATGACAGAGTTTAACCTGAATGGCACCTATACCCTCGGAGGACAAGTAGCCTACTCCACAGATGCAGGTAATACCTATTTGAATGTGGTGTATGGTGATCAAGATGGTAGATTAAATGCCAACGATGGATTGCTTTCGGGAGTTACTTCCAAGGGAAGAACTTTCCAAATAGATTTAACTACTGGGGTAGATTTAAGTCCTACTGTATATGCTGGGGTTAACACCACTTACCAAACCACCAGTGCGGGTGAAATTTTTGCTCAAACTGAGGTTCAGAATGTTCAAGGTAATGGAGCTGGCTTTTACGGTTTTGCCGGATACTTGCAGGCCAAGCCTTCGGAAAAATTTGGCATTGGCTTTCGAGGGGAGTACTTTTCAGTCTTTAATGCTGGATTAGAGGAGGTTGTGGGGTTGAACACCAAGGGAAATGGATCGGTATTTGCAGGCACCCTTTCTGGGAACATTCAGGTTGGAGACAACTTGAAATTGATACCCGAACTTCGGGTAGATAGCATGAAAGAGGAGTTTTTTCTCACCAAAGATTTAAATGGAAGCAAGGGGTTGGCTTCCTTTCTTCTGGCTGCAGTATTTTCATTTTAATTCATTGTCATTCTGCGTCTGAACAAAGAACAGTAGAATTTGCTACAAAAAAACCGAGGCATGATTGTCTCGGTTTTTTTGTTTATACCACTTTTTTCAAACCAAACTCAAGGCAATTTGAAACCATTTCAGCGCTTTCGTTGTATATTAACCCTAAACCCAACTATAGCCCGTGAAAAAGATCCTGTTTTTCGCATTTTTCTTTATGGTTTCTATTGCGATCCAAGCACAGGAATTGCCAGTAAAATCAAAGGGTAATCCTGGATTGTTCGGTAAACTCAAAGCCCTTAAAATCTCCATTGTTTCTCAAAATGCCAGCACGAATCTTATGGGACCAAAGGCAAAAAATAAAATGCCCTGGCAGAAAAGAGTAAATGTGAGTTCGCCCTTACAATTAAATCCATCGGAAGGAAATCAAAACGGTCCAAGAACTAAAAACGCAAAACCTGGTGATGTTCTTTCGCCCAATACTTCCTCAAAGGCAAGTTACCGAGAGCCAAGGTCCATGAGACCCAGAAAAAGATGGATCCATTAACAAAAAAATAAGCCCGAAAATCTGACGATCTCGGGCTTTTTCTTTACAACTCCTGCTCTCGTTCGAGCATTAAAATAGCTCCCTGAGATACGATATAATACTTTTCACCCTCATAGAGTACTTCATGGGCCCCTGAAAGTAGAAAAATCGCCAAATCTCCTTCTTTGGCCTGAAGGGGAACGTATCGAGTTTTTTCTTCTGCTTCCATCCAAGGTTCTTGGTCTTCTACCGGCAAAGGAATGGGATATCCTGGGCCAGCCTTGATGATGTAGCCTTGTTGTATTTTTTCTTTTTCCTGAATCCCAGGAGGCAAATACAACCCAGCATCTGTTTTCTCGTTCGGTTTTTTGAGTCGGATCAGGACCCGATCTCCTACCACGATGAGTTTTTTTAATTTATTATCAGGGGTCAATTCCATGAGATTTGTTTCGTTAAACCTAAGGCCAAGAGTCGCGATGGAAAAATCTTGATTCTTGGCCTTGGTACATGTTACCCCCGCCTAGAGGGGGGTATATCTGTGAGACTAGTTATTTTTTATCCTCGCTCACTTCTTCGTAGTCCACATCAGATACGCCGTCGCCTGTGGTGTCTGAACTTGTCCCTGCCTCTGGGCCTGGACCTGCTCCCGCACCTTGGCTGGAAGCATACATTTCTGCAGAAGCCGCTTCCCAAGCCTTGTTGAGGTTGGCCATGGCGGCATCGATTCCTTCCATGTTTTTAGATCCATGGGCAGACTTCAACGCTTCTACTGCAGAAGTGATGTTGGCCTTGTTGCCATCCGAAAGCTTGTCACCATATTCCTTGAGTTGCTTCTCAGTTTGGAAAATCAAGCTATCCGCTTGGTTCAACTTTTCGATACTTTCTTTTTCGGCTTTATCCGCTGTGGCATTTAACTCCGCCTCACGCTTCATGCGCTCGATGTCGTCTTGAGATAGTCCAGAAGAAGCTTCGATTTTAATTTTCTGCTCCTTGCCGGTACCCTTATCTTTTGCAGATACGTTCAAAATTCCGTTGGCATCGATGTCGAAAGTCACCTCAATCTGAGGTACTCCGCGTGGTGCTGGTGGGATATCTGACAACTGGAATCTACCGATGGATCGGTTGTCCTTCGCCATTGGGCGCTCGCCCTGAAGAATATGAAGGTCTACTGCTGGCTGATTGTCTGCAGCGGTAGAGAATACTTCTGATTTTTTGGTAGGAATAGTGGTATTTGCTTCGATCAACTTGGTGAATACCCCGCCCATGGTTTCAATACCCAGAGATAGTGGAGTCACGTCTAGAAGGAGTACATCCTTTACTTCACCCGTCAATACCCCGCCTTGGATAGCTGCTCCAATGGCAACTACTTCGTCTGGATTTACTCCTTTGGATGGTTTTTTGCCGAAGAACTTCTCCACTTCTTCCTGGATTTTGGGGATTCGAGTAGATCCACCCACCAAAATCACTTCATCGATATCCGAAGCACTCAACCCCGCATCCTTCAAGGCCTTGATGCAAGGATCCATGGATCTTCTTACCAAAGTTTCAGAAAGCTGCTCAAACTTGGCTCTACTCAAGTTACGCACCAAGTGTTTGGGTCCGGTTTGGGTAGCTGTGATGTAGGGAAGGTTGATTTCGGTAGAAGCCGAACTAGAAAGTTCAATTTTTGCCTTTTCTGCCGCCTCCTTCAAGCGCTGAAGCGCCATAGGATCTTGTCTCAAGTCGATGGATTCCTCGGTCTGGAATTCAGTTGCCAACCAGTCAATAATTACCTGGTCGAAATCATCACCACCCAAGTGCACGTCTCCGTTGGTGGACTTCACTTCGAATACTCCGTCTCCTAGTTCTAGGATGGAAATATCAAAAGTACCTCCTCCCAAGTCATAGACTGCAATCTTCATGTCTTGGTTTTTCTTGTCCATGCCGTAAGCAAGGGCAGCAGCAGTAGGTTCGTTGATGATACGTTTTACCTCAAGACCGGCAATTTGTCCTGCTTCTTTGGTGGCCTGACGCTCGGCATCGTTGAAGTAAGCGGGCACGGTGATGACTGCTTCGGTCACCGTTTGACCCAAGAAATCTTCCGCCGTGCTCTTCATTTTCTGAAGAATCATCGCCGAAAGTTCCTGTGGCGTATAGGATCTATCTCCAATTTTGACCACAACGGTATCGTTTGTCCCTTGCTCTACTTTGTAGGAAGCATGTTTTTTCTCCGCAGAAACTTCAGAGAATTTTTTCCCCATAAAACGCTTTACGGAGGAGATGGTGTTGGCAGGGTTGGTAATGGCCTGACGCTTGGCAGGATCACCTACCTTACGCTCTCCATTTCCATTGTCCAGAAATGCAACGATAGAAGGAGTGGTTCTTCTTCCTTCACTGTTTTGAATGACTACGGGTTCGTTACCTTCCATAACGGCTACGCAGGAGTTGGTGGTACCCAAGTCTATGCCTATAATTTTTCCCATGTGTATGTTTGTTTATTTGATGCTTTTCAACTTCTACACAACTTACTCAAGGGTTATGCCATCTGATTTTTTCATGTTTTTGGTGTCAGTTTGTCATGATTTTTTGACTAGAACCTCCTCAGTTCCCTCGAATTGTCACAGAAAATGAGACAATGCCTGTATTTTTTGTCATAAGTGTTCAGGCACAATACTCCAACTAAAAGAAGGATGCTGAAGGTGGATATCCAAGGTTTCGAATACCTCAGTGCGGGTTTTAAGGAGGAAGATCTTCCCAATTAGAAGAATGAAGGTGAGAGAGTTCCCCCGAATTTCCGTAGGTTTACGTCATGAAGTCTCCCTATTTTATCCAGGATTTGTACCTCTATCCCATCAAGTCTTTGGGGGGTATTTCGGTGCAGGAGGCCCAGGTGGAGGAAAGAGGTTTTACCCACGATCGCAGGTGGATGTTGGTGGATGAGCAGGGTGATTTTGTTTCCCAGCGATTGTATCCAGAATTGGCCTTATTTGGGGTCAGTTTGGAGGGTGAAATGATGCATGTCTATTCCAAGAAGGATCCCTTGCAGCGCATGAGCTTTGGATTAGATGAGGCCGCTGGTCCAGAACTTCAAGTGAGCATTTGGTCGGATCGCGTAGGAGCTAAGGTGGTTTCTGAAAATGTAAACCGTTGGTTCTCCTCTATGGTTGGCAAGGAACTTCGCTTGGTGGTGATGCCATCTACTACCTCAAGAAAAGTAGATCCCTGGTACGCGGTACATTCGGAGTCGGTCAGCTTTGCAGATGGGATGCCCTACGTGATGATAGGCCAAGCATCTTTGGATGAATTAAATGGGAGGCTTTCCGATCCAGTAAGGATGGATAGATTTCGGCCTAACTTGGTATTTTCCGGAGGAGAGGCGTTTGCTGAGGATCAATTCAGACATCTCCAAATCGGGGACGTAGAATTCCAGGTGGTCAAACCTTGTGCCCGATGCGTGATGATCACCGTGGACCAAGAAAATGGGGAAAAAGGAAAAGAGCCTCTAGCTACTCTGGCTACCTACCGGAGTATAGGCAATAAGGTCTATTTTGGACAAAACTTGGTCGCTCTGACTCGGGGGATAGTAAAGGTGGGCGACCCTATCCATGAGCTGTAAGCCTCGGGTTAAGGCCTGTTCGCTGCCGAATATTCTTTCACTGTTTGTACAAATACCTTTACCAGTTCAGGATCCGTGTCGGGATAAAGCCCATGGCCTAAATTGGCAATATGCCTTTTTCCTCTAAACTGTTCCATCATGCGCCAGGTAGCAGCTCGAACTTGTTCAGCAGTACCATACAATGCAGCTGGATCTAAGTTGCCTTGAAGTGTTTTATTCGGGCCAATGAGTCTGCTCGACTCTTCTATATCCATGTTCCAATCCAAGCCTACAGTAGCACAGGAAAGCCTTCCAAATTGCTCTCGAGCAAAAAATGCACCTTTGGCAAATACGGTCACGGGTACTTCGGTAATGGCCTCGCAGATTTGGGAGATGTATTTCAAAGAAAACTCTTCGTACTGAGCTGGACCCAAGATCCCTGCCCAACTGTCAAACAACTGCACCAAATCTGCTCCTGCACGAATTTGGGCTTTGAGGTAGTTGATGGTGGAATCGGTAATGAGCTGCAGGAGTTGATGGGAAAAAACAGGGTCTCGGTACAATTTCTCTCGGGAAAGGGAAAACGTTTTGCTGCCACTGCCCTCGACCATGTAGGCGAAAATCGTCCAAGGGGCTCCAGCAAACCCGATTAAAGGCACTCGGCCTTGCAGATTTTTCTTGGTAATCTGGATCGCATCCATCACGTATTGCAGGTCGTTGTCCCCTTCGGCAATTCGAAGTTTTTTGAGGTCTGCTTCGGAACTTACGGTCTGGGGAAACCAAGGGCCTCGCTTTTCTACCATTTCGTAGGGCAAACCCATGGCCTCTGGAATAACCAAAATGTCTGAAAAAATAATGGCTGCATCTACTCCAAGCAGGTCTACAGGCTGAATAGTGACCTCTGCTGCCAGTTCGGGTGTTTGGGCTAGCTCTATAAACCCAGATACAGATTCCCGCACGGCTCGGTATTCGGGTAGGATTCTCCCCGCCTGACGCATCAGCCACACGGGAGTTCTTTCGGTTTTTTCTCCCTTTGCTGCGCGTAGCAGAAGATCATTTTGAAGTTTCATGGCGCAAAGATACAGCTCAATTAGGATTCAGTCATGCTAGGGATACACATTATCCTCTTTCCCCTGATTTATTTCACAGGGGCGATTACCTGCACTTCGCTCTCGCTGATAATTTTTTCAACAAATACTTCACTTAAGGTGAAGCCTTCTTGGGAAGCAAAGGATCTAATTTTTTCTTTGATCCGTTCTGGGTTCGGCATGACCCATTTGTTGCCTTGGATGATAGCACGTAGGTACCGGGATTCATCAAAGGATTTTGACTCCATGCCTTGGGTGGCATAGGGTAGGTTGATGCCTACAAAAACCTCCATGGTATCCAGTTTTCCTGCAGGTTCTTGGTAATAAATGGTGTGCAGGTAAGTGCCTGGATGAAGGCTGCGAAAGGTCTCCAGGGATTGAAATGTTTCCTCTAATTTTTCATCTTGGGGTATTCCTCTAAATGATTTACCCACCAAGTGATCTGGCGCCGCATCCACCACCTGTATGGTGATAGAAGTATTTCCTTCCAGCCACATAAAAATCCCATAAGCAGCACCCAAAAGTAAAAGGACACCTATCAGGATTAGACCTATTTTTTTCATAAATCAAGCGGTTACCTACTAGCTATTTTTCGTTGCATCAGATGCAATTGGGTATAAAATCCTCCTTGGCCTAACAGGGATTCGTGGGTACCTGTTTCTACAATTTCTCCTTTATGTAGGACCAAAATCAGGTCTGCTTTTTGGATGGTAGAAAGCCGATGGGCAATCACAATAGAGGTTCTTCCTTTCATCATTTTTTCAATAGACGCTTGGATTAGCTCTTCGGTTTCTGTATCCACAGAGGAGGTGGCTTCATCCAAGATGAGTATTTCAGGATTGTACACCATGGCTCGTACAAAAGAAATCAGTTGGCGCTGCCCTACCGAAAGGGTAGCCCCTCGCTCCATCACGTTGTAGTCTAGCCCTCCCGGTAGTTTTTCTATAAATTTAGAAGCACCTACGCGTTCGGCAGCTTTCATGACCTGCTCCTTGCTGATGTTGGGATTTCCTAAGGTGATGTTTTGAAAAATGCTGGTGGAGAATAAAAATACATCTTGGTGCACCACGCCAATGTGCTTACGTAGCGCACTGAGTTCAAACTCCTGAATAGGGGTGCCGTCTATGGTGATGGACCCTTTATTGATTTCGTAAAATCTCGAAATTAGATTGATGATGGAAGATTTACCTGCCCCTGTGGCTCCTACCAATGCTATGGTCTGCCCCTTTTTCACAGAAAAGGAAATATTTTTGAGTACATACTCTTCTTCGTTGTAGGCAAACCAGACCCCTTCCAAACGGAGATTGCCTTGAATTTTTTCAGGATTGAATGTGCCCTGATTGGCAATATGCTCCGTGGAAGCTAGAAGTTTGAATATTCTTGAAGAACTCACCACGCCCATTTGAAGGGTATTGAATCGATCTGCAATCATGCGAATGGGTCGAAAAAATAGCTGCAGGTACATGATAAAAGAGATCAGGATTCCTATTTGCAGTTCCATTCCCAATACCCCCACAGCTCCGTACCAAACCACCAAGCCAATTCCTATCGCTTGAATGATTTCTGCTACGGGAAAATACACCGAATAGTAGAGGACGGATCGAATGTGCGCCGCTCTATGTTCCCGGTTGATTTCCTTAAATTTTTCAAACTCCCGTTGCTCACGATTAAACATCTGGACGATATTCATCCCGGTGATGTGCTCTTGCAGGAAGGAATTCAAATTGGAAACGGCATT
>Ga0315906_10011129_pt1 | contig 10512 bp, 26 predicted proteins | sample LakEriMetagenome_4_FD_203526 | JGI IMG/M metagenome (GOLD analysis project Ga0315906, IMG submission 203526) | Freshwater fungal communities from buoy surface, Lake Erie, Ohio, United States - Buoy 2 MA122 | ecosystem: Environmental > Aquatic > Freshwater > Lake > Lake biofilm | place: USA...
GAATTCTTTGATACATTAGAAGGATTAGAAGAAACGGTTAAATCTTATATTTCTCAATATAGAAGGATTCAAGTCAGTGAGATTTCTTTTAGAGGAGGTAGAGAAGGACTTGAAGGTATAGAAGGAAATGAAGTTGGAAGATTACATCATCAAAATCCATATTCTCTAAAAGATATCAGAAAAAAAGTGAAAAAAGAGATAGAGGGCTATGAAAGTTATAAATTAAACTTAGCTGGAATTGTTATATCAGTTGAAATATGAAACACTTACAAACATATAAACTATTTGAGTCAATTGAAACTGAAATCAATTTTGATAAAATCGTTGAAGTCCTTTCAACTGAGTGCTCGGAATTTTTAGATATACTAAAACAATTTAATATTGAAGGTGTTTTCAGAGGTCATAAAATTTGGGATGAAGGAAATATAGTTAAAGGATTTTGGAAGGTAACACCTTTTGAGAAAAGACTTCCAAGAGATACCAAAGCATCTATAAGTAAATTACTAGACCAAGAATTTGAGAAGAAATTTGGAATTCCACTAAGAAGTAAAGGTATATTTGCAAGCAAAGATAAGTCAATTGCCTCAGATTATGGAAAACATAAAAACGAAGCTTTTTTGTTTTTTCCTAAAAACGGATTTAGATACTTTTGGAATCCAGAAATAGATGACCTTTTCACTCTTTTAAGAGATGATACAAGTTGGTATGATAAAGAACCTGTTTTTTGGAAACCAAGAGAATTGGCTGACTTTCAAGATATTGTAAATGGTTATAGAGAAGGTGGAATTCAATATGTAAAGTATCAAGAAATCACTTTTATCTGTGATGAATATTACTTACTTGACTTAGACTACTATGACGAATTCTTAAATTATTTTATTAAATAAAACAAAATTCTTATATTTGTATAATAATTATATGAGACAAACTAATTGGACACAAGCTACTGAAGTCTTAGATGTGAATGGTGAAACAATTACAACTAACTTAGGAGACTTACAAAATCTTACTGAAGACACCTTAAAAAAAGGATATACTTATATCTTTAGAATTGAAGGTGATAAAATTGTTGAAACTGGAATGTCAACAGTTGATGTTGTTATCGCGGTTCCGAATGAAGGATCAATGAACAACGGTTGTAAAATACTTCTTATTAAAAGAGGAAGACCTCCATTTGTTGGAATGTGGGCAACACCAGGTGGAAACATTGATGAAGGAGAAAGACCAATAGAAGCAGCAATCCGTGAATTAGAAGAAGAAACTGGTATCGTCTTAAAAGGTATGAATTTTACATCAACTAATAATCGTGAATATTTAACTCCGATTGGAGTTTTTGATAAACCTTACCGTGATCCACGAAATAAAAATTGTATTAGTTATGCTTTTGCTGTTGCTCTTAATGAAATACCCCACGCTATACCAGGTGATGATGCAACTGAATGTGAATGGATTGAATTTAATAAGTGGGGAGAAACTAATGTTGAATTAGCTTTTGATCATGAAGAAATAATCAAAAGTGCTTTAAACTTTTTACAATAACTTTTTATAAAAAAATAAATCTATTTCTATATTATCATTGATTTTTAGTTCAATTTTAGAGTCTGGAAAAACATTTGAGATTATGTTATGACAAATTAAAAAAGAATTTGGTTTCATTTTTTGATATAATTTTGTAGATATCGATTTAGGAAGTTTTATATCATCTAATAATATGAAACTATTTTCTGAAAAATCTAATTCTAAATATGATACCAAATGTTTAAAATCAGAATATTCGACTTCCATAGATTCGTTTAACATATTTACTCTTTTCTTATCGGTGTCATATGATTGATAGACTTTAAAATTTATTTCATTTTTTATAGCATCGATCAAACAACCATTACCGGATCTTAAATTTATAAATGACATTTCTTCATTTGAATTAACTCTAATAAAATCTACTAATTTATCGATAGAATTCGAATCTAATTTATAATTAATTATGGATAAATCTATATTTGAACAAATATAATTTTGTATCATATCAGCAAAATTTATTTGTCTATTTTCATTACCAATAAACTGATAATAGATACCATCCAAAAATAAATCTTTTTGCGAAATCCAATTTTTTTCCTTAGGTGGACAAACAATAGAAATACCCCAAAGATGTGCTTCTAGTGATATTAACAAATCAGTCATTTTAAAGTTTTCTGTACGCCATAATGATGGTGAAAAAATATTTGTATTGAAAGCCATCACACCAGTTCCAACTACATCTAATTTTCTTTCAGTATTTAAAAATTCATTAAAAATATAAACTTTGTGTCCATTATAATAACTTTTTGATAACCCAGTCAATCTTCTACCATGATATGAAACAATTCTATTTCCTATTAGCGGTAATGTCTTTTCAACATAATCAGGTGGGTAAATTATATCATCATCACAAGTAAAATAATATTCGTTTTTATTCCCAGACCAGAAAAATTTACCATTATCGGTAATATCTTTACCTATGTAAGTTGTATATTTTGTTAGTTCTTCAGGCACATCTCTGTAACCATTAAGATAAATTCTTATTTCATCAAACTGACCATCTATACTCTCTAAAGTAGATAATAAACTTTGAAATCGGGACGGTTGTGTTGCTATATTTGCAGTAGTTTTATATTTGTAAACAAAGTCTGGTAAATCAAATTTAGAACAATTATTCTCTGTTTCTAAAGACTTAAGAAAACTTAAAATAGTATCCTCTTCAAAATTTGTTTTTAATTCATCAAAATAATCTATTTCATCATCACTTATTGTTGTAATATCGACCATAATTATTTTATTCAGAATGAACAATTATGTTTTAATAAATAAAATTATTATATTTGTAATATGAGCACCTTCGGAAAAAAATACTTAAATTATTGGCCTTATCGGTTTGATGAAAAGATAACTGGTGACGGATGTTTAAGATGGAATAAAACCGATAAAGATTTTCAATTAGAATTACTTAAAAAATGGTATCCTATTGGGATGCGTGGAAAAGGTATTTTAGCTGGGAAAACTACAGGAGGTAACTTATATGAGATTACTGGATATATTGAGCATATGTGGGGATGGAAATTAGATGTTGATTATGTTGATAGTAATTTTAGAAAAGATATCCATCCCATCAAATTTATTCCCGAAGAAGAAGATAGACTTAGAATTCTAAGAGAGCTTAGACTGGATAAGTTGTTAGACTAATCCATCTAAGTTATTTCTACGTCTATAAATCTTTTTTGATTTTTCCTTTTCTTCTTCGACAAATTTTTCATCATAATACATATAGTTACCATAATAAAGTAAAGTCCCATCTTCTTTATTTTGATTTATACAATCGTCACAAATTGCAATAATAAACTGATCACCATCGTATTTTGAGCCATAACCAGCATCAATTATATGAATGATGCCGTTATCAACCATTTCATTATTGATATTTAGAGTCGATCCATCCGATTTTCTTTCTTTCTTAAAATAAAGCACATCTTCTTCAGTCTCAGAAAATCCACTTCGATAGTTTTCCGGAATGACATTATTTTTTTTACAACAAATACAATACATATTATTCTATGATAAATTTATCACAAGTCTCATAGTCTTCACTTTCAAGTGCATCTAAATAGTCTTCGCAATTTTTTTTGATATCACCAGTAAAAGGTATAATATCAGAAAACTCTTCTCTCAAATCAATAGCTCTCTTTAACTTACTATCTAAGTCATTTGGTAAAGATGATGATATTTGTATATTCTCACGTTGTTTTATGATACAATCTAAATATCTCTTTTTGATAATTATTTTTTCCATTTAATTAAATATTCTTTTTATTCTTGACTTTCTTATTATAACTTTATCAGGTAAAGGTTTTACATTCCACCACTTTTGTTGAGTTGGATAAAGTGAAGCAAAATCCATATCTACTACTTTATCTTTCATTGAATAAATTTTTAATTTTTTCTTTTCTCTTATATAGTCTGAAAAGTTTTATAGCTTGCCAACGCATTTCCATTCCTATCGGACCTAAAGTTCCACCAGAATAATTACTATACTCTTTCATATAACTTTTTAATTTTAATTATTCTAAAATCTTTTCTGATTGAGTTATAGATTTGTTTATTTAGAATTTTTGTTAGCTCTGCTTCAACATCAATTCCATAAGTAATATTATTTTTCATATATCTTTTTAATTTTTCTTTTTCTCAAAATCTTTCTAAAGTATCTACTAGCAGATCCTCTTTTAGGACTTAACTTCTGATACATTTTCTCTACCGCCTTTTCTACCCAACTTTCACTCATTTCTCACACACCTTTCTAAAATCAGATAAAATACTATTTCTTAATTCTCTAAACTCTAAATCTAATTCATCCCAAGTCCATTCTTTACTTACTAACTTTTCCCAAATCGGATTAGCCACCTCAAAGTCATAAATGGTTCCGGTAGTCGCAACTTGGGTTGCAAACATCGGAATTCTAAGTGAATGAAAAATAGATTTTATTCCAGTGTGATACTCTCCTATTTCTAATTTCTTTTTTGACTTCACCCAACTATTGGAACTTATATGTGAAGTCGCATGTCTTAGTTTAGGAAAGTCTATATCTAAATCGTATTTTATATTCTCTTGAATTTTAGCCCAAGTTGGAGCATAAATACATTCTAAGTTGTTTATTCTATGCCACTGTAAATCTCCCACAAACTTATCTGGAGTATAGATATGAATGTTATATTTCTCTAATTTCAACTCAATTGCTTCTACTGAATTGTTTGCTACCATTATGATATCCCAATCAGAATTATCTGAATTGGTTTTATAAACACGACTTCCAAAGACATAGATGTTATGCACCCGTTTTGGATGAAGTCCTGAATGAAGTATTATATCTGATGCAGTTGGTATCATAATAGGCAAATATAATAAATTAAAATAATATATAGTATCATGAAACACTTAAATAAATTTAATGAAGGTTGGTTTTCTAAAGATGAAGAAAATGAACCAGTAAATGCAGTAAATGATAAAATTCAAGATGCTGCTTATGATTTAGGATCATTTGGGACTATGACTAAGCAAGCCGCTTTTATAAACGGTGCTAAATGGGCTATTCATAATTTAACAGATGATGAGATTAAATTACTCAGAGAGAATAGCGATAAAGACGACCATAGTTTCTTTGGATTATAATAACTGACTTAATTTTAACTCTCTAAGAATTGGTTTTAATAATAAAGATTGGTCTTCTGGTAGTTTATCTGAACAAACTTGTAATAGTTCAGTAAAGTGAACAACATTAACTTCTTCTTCAAATGAATAATGACTACCTAATTCTCTTTCTATATTTCTCAAAAGCATAGCCATTTCATACATCTGTTTGTCAATTGCAGTTTGTTTAATACTCTTAATTGTTTCTATTACTAATTTAGCTTTCATAAAATAATATATAAAAAAAACTATATTAAGTTATGGCAAATTATCCAAAAACAATTATAGAAGAGTGGGGAGTTGATCCACTTGAAGGAGTTCAATTAAATGAAATTCAACAAACAATAGTTGATGAGGCATTAGGAAATGCCACTTCATTCAGAAATGATAAAGAGGTAAGTAATGAACTTGAAAATAAATACTCTGGTTTATTCAGTCAGTGTGATAGTGTAATTAAATCATTAGATGAGACTTCTCTTAAAAGACTTCTTAGAAATGTTTATATAAATGAAAATCCAAAGTGGCACCCAGAAAGAAATTCACTTGTTCATATTAAAATTGTGATGTCTAGAGGAATTGAAACTGGAGATGATGACCTAATTCAAGCGGCACTTTACCACGACATTTCTAAATTTGACACCGTTTCATTTAACAAACAGGGATGGCCAACATCACTTGGACATGATAAAGCAGGGTCTGATGTTGCTATGTCAGATGGCGCAAATGAAGTAGTTGTTTATGTTTGTGCTAAACATATGGTTATCAAAGGATGGATGTCTGATTTAACAGGTGGTCCTTCAGAAGGTGGAACACTTAACCCATCAACTAAGTTTAAGATATTTTCAGATGCTCCAGGCGCAGACAATAATGAAAAAGCAAAAGCATTTTGGAAACTTGTTGTGTTTTCTAAAATGGATAATATGGGAAATGATTTCAACTATGAGAATTTAAGATGGGATAATCCAAACTATGATAATTGGGATGAAGAGTGTCCTTTAAGAGACCAATTTAAGAAAGCAGAACTAGTTGAGATTAAAGCCGAAAAACCAAAACCTCCTTTCTCTGCTCAAGAGATTATGGCATTTGGAGTTCAACCAGGTCCAATGATGGGTAAAGTTATTGGAGCTACTACTGGAAAAACTAAAGAAGAGGCTTTAGAAATTATTAAACAAATGACTGGGAATCCAAATTTAACTATGGAGTCTAAAAGATGGATTAAGACATTTGAGAGTTTTAGAAATAATAAATTAAGATAGTATTTCTTCTAATTTTAATTCTCTTATTTTCACCACATCAATTTTTAATGTTTCAATTGATGAATATTTAAAATTTTTTCCACCATCATACGACCAACAATCTAAAGTTGATAATACTTTAGTCCAATCTAAAGGTTTAACTAAAATAACTTGTTGATTTTCATTATAGATAAGTTGAAAAGCATAAACACCTTCTTTGATATAATTAAGTATTTCAGATGTTTTTTCATCGGAAAATTGTAAATTATACCTTACTTTATGGTGATTTAACTCAGCTTTTATAAAAATTTCAATCATATTCCTAATTCCTTTAACTTTTCTTGTCTAAGATATTCAATTATGTGTTCTTCACCAAAAACATATTCCACTTTCTTAAACCGTAAATATGACTTCAATTCACAGAAAATTTCATATTTACTACCAACTTTAAGTCCAATATTCGACCAATTACCTTGTTTGTTCCAATCATACCAATTCTTTTCCGTGATATAGTATAGATTATTACTATCGACTGATATTTCTAAAAAATACTTCATATTCCTATTTTATTTAATCTACGGGTTCTAATTTCACTTTTAACTAATTGTAGTAAATCTCCTTTAGTGAATTTACTATGACCTTTTGTTTCTAATTGACCATTGTAAAAAAGAATATATCTTTTTTTATTTTCAATATAAAAGTATTCTAATTTAGACATTTCAGATTTTGCAGGTATTTTAGAAATATCAATATCTTTTTTACATATAATCATATCAACATCAATATAAACAATATCATCTTTATACTTTTCAATTAAGTCGGTATAAATTAGATGTAAATACTCAACTACTAATGGAGATTTTATTTTAGCATATAATGCATTAGCATGAGTTCTTCCCGCCTTGTAGGAGAGAGGATCTTCTGGGTATGGTGATAGACTTTTCTTTTTTAATTCATCAATATTCTCTAAAAATGATTTTAGTTGTTTGATATCACTTTCCCACTCTTTATCAATAAGACCTTCATTGTAAAGACCTACAATAATATTGGGATAAAGATTATTAAAATCAATTCTAATTAAATCTTCTAATAGAATGTCTTTACAATCTTCATTTAGATAGAGTATATTTTTCTTTATAAACTCAAAAGTATCAAACTTTAAGTCTTTAGGTAACTGGTCAATATATCCCTTTAATAATTTCATATTCCTAATTCATTCAATTTTCTTTCTCTCACTAACTTAACTTTTCTTTCTATATATTCACTGACTCCGTGACTAAAGTGAGCTATTGTTCCTAATTGTTTAAGGGATTTATCAGCTTTTGATGGTCTAAGAAAATCATACCATCTATCACAAACCAAAAAAGTCATTTCTTCTCCAACATAATAATCTTTAGATGTTGTTCCATTATTTAAGTTTTCATCTATTTTAGTGATAACAACAACATCACCAGGTTGTAATGATTTCAATTCCTCTAAAGTCATATTCCTATATTTTCTAATTTCTCATCTCTTCTTTTTTGCAAACGATTATCATACCACCTGCGAATTTCTGTATAAAGTTTATCACCTTCATAAACATAGCGAGTTCCGGTTGTTATTGTATCATAACATTTATCTGAACCATTTACTTTTATACAGTTGGTTTCTACTTGAAGCATTGGAGCTCCAATATGTGATCTTCTTGATACCTTTTGTTTTGTAAATTCAATATGATTTACTTTTATATAAACGGACCTATGCTGATCAAAATCATACATGATCTGACAAAGTTCTTTAGACTCATATTCATTGCAAACCACTTTCATATTCCCAATTCATTTAACTTAAGTTCTCTTAATGGTTGTTTATGTAATTCTAACTTACTTTCCGGAACCCAATGATTTATTAAATCTAATTCACTATTCTCTAATAGATACCAAAGATTTGTAAAATTACCATCATAATTGATATGTGTAACTATACCATGTCGATGAGAACCAATCTCCTGTAAATGGTCTCCTATATTAAATTTCATATTCCTAATTCTTTTAACATCTTTTGTCTCCAAACATCTAAGGTAACAAAGTTCTTGGTTGGAAACCAATCCATTTCACTGAATCCTTCTAAGTTTAGGTAATTTTTATTCCATTCTACAGGGTTAGAGTTAACTTTCATACCTCCACTTCTAGAATCCTCATCGAAAAAAACAAAAGTTGCTTCATATACTTTACCATATTCTAATGGCTCTTCTAATTTTAGAGTGGGAGATCCACCTAACCTATTTGTAAAATCAGTATCTATACAAACTACTTTCATATTCCTAAATCATCTAATTTACTATCTCTTAAAAACTCTTTAATAAGCAAATTTAATTCATATTTTCCATCTTCACAATCCTTCTCTAAAATCTTAATCGGTCTAATTTCTATAGTGTGAGTTTTTCTAATATTACCATGGTTTCTGCTCATTAGAGGATAAGACTTCACAGGAATGCCCTCAGATCCACCAACAACTTCACTGGTTTTATCTTTTGATAAAATCTGATAAGTCATAAGTCTAATTGACTGCATCTTTTTTCCAGTAACTAATGTTGTCTTAAAGTAATCAACTCTCTCAAAAGTAATTTCAACTATGAAATTGAATTTATCATTAACCTCTGATAAATTTGATGGCATATTTTTGTAAAATTGTGGCTCTTCAACATGAGAATAGGAAATAACACCATCACTTTCTGAAACTGTGATATCATCAATTGAAAAAAAATCATCAGATGATAATTCCTCAAAACTCTTTTCATTTGGATACCATCCTAAAAAGACCAAACTAATTTTCTGAGCATTGTTTATATTGTAATCAATTTTCATATATCTTTTTAATTTTATCTTTTCTTGTTTTCGCTCTTAACCTACTTTGTAAATCAAGAAACACTTTATCAAAGGCAGATTGTGGATATATTCTACCATTGTGTTTATGATTAAATGTTTGTAGAATTCCTTTCAATTCCATATATCCTTTTTATTTTACGCATTCTAATAATGTTTTTAACACCAAAGTATTTTAAGGGAACACCAGATGACTTTAACAATTTCTCATAGAAATATTTTATATCAATGTTATTTAACATAACCAATATTTATATTCATTTTCGTCTCGTAAGACTTTATCTATTTTTAATTCTCTCTCAAATTTAATAAGAGATTTTAAGAGATCATCAAAAAGTTTCATTCTATCTTTTTTAAGAGAAGAACTTCGCCATTGAGCTAATCCTAAATTATCTTTATACTCAATGAATTCATCTTTAGTATATAATTTAGTTGAGGGCTCATGAAATATCATAACCTCACCGTGATAAAGAACAACACTCCACCGAACTTCATTTTCTGTTGTTAAGGTTATTCCTAAGAACTCTTCTAACACCTGAACATAATCTCCTCTATTATTTGCTATAATTCTCATCTCTTAAAACTTCTTGTATTTTTAATTCTCTTTGCCAAGTATTAAAAGATTTTAGAATATAATCAAAAAAAAACATAACATATCCCATTTCATCCCTTTTAATTGTCGCAAATCTTAAAAAATCTGAACCTAATGACGTTTTATATTCAATGAATTCTTCTTTAGTATATACTTCGCTAAGGTCTTTATTAAATATCACAAGTTCTCCATTGAAATCAGCAATGCTCCAATTTACTTGTCTTTTATCACCATTTATATTGAGTATTTCAATTCCTGAAATTTCTTCTATAATTTCAAGACTATTTGCTATAATTCTCATATTACGGCAAATATAATAAAAAATTTAATATATACAATGTGAAACACTTAAAAACATATGAAGGACTTTTTGATTTCTTTAAAAAAAAATCAGAAGATGATAAACTTGCTTTAGACTTTATGAGGAGACTACAAAGAATTAAAGGTATATCTCCATATAAAATTGAAAAAGGCTTAGAAGGAACTGAAGAAGGGGAAAGTTATTTCACAAGATATAAGATATTTTTTGATGATACTATTATTAAAATCACAAAAGCAGTGGCTGATAAAAAATATAAATCAGGGTGGCATGAGGAAACTCAAG
>Ga0315906_10011133_pt1 | contig 10511 bp, 10 predicted proteins | sample LakEriMetagenome_4_FD_203526 | JGI IMG/M metagenome (GOLD analysis project Ga0315906, IMG submission 203526) | Freshwater fungal communities from buoy surface, Lake Erie, Ohio, United States - Buoy 2 MA122 | ecosystem: Environmental > Aquatic > Freshwater > Lake > Lake biofilm | place: USA...
CGCGGTTTCGGTAGATCGTGCGCGTCGAAGGCTCGGAGAGCTTCGCCGTCGCCAAAAGGAACTCCTTCGCGAGATCCGCGGTGACGAGCGGAGCAAGCGCCGTGGCTGCGGTCTTCATGCGCTCCGTGACGGGCGGAGGCGTTTCAGCGGGCGCCGCGTCCTGCGCAGATGCGCGCGAGGAGCCGACGACGAGGATGAACGCTGCGACGACGAGTGCGATCGTGTTTCGTACGAACATGGCGCGGATCGTATGACAAATCCGCCGAGCCACAGATCCACGCCGCCGCGGGCCTAGACCTTGCCCCAACCCGGCAGTCGGCTCGCCTGCTTGACCCAGCGGGCGATCTGCGCCTCGTCAAGTTCCTCACCCTCGTAGATGTGGAAGTAGCGCGCGTGGGGATCCTTCGACCCGACGGGAGGCGGCGGCTTGAGCGATGCGCCTTGGAAGAAGGCCACCTTGATGTACTTCGTACAGCAGTGGACGCCGAGGAACCAACCCTTGCCCTCAACACCGTAGAAGGGCGAGTTCCACTTCACGGCTTTGCGCACCCCGGGGACCGCCCGCTCGATGATCGCGTCGAGGCGAGCGCCCGCGTCACGCTTCCATCCCGGCATCGCGGCGATGTACGCCTGCACGGGCGCGTCGCCATCAGCCTTCGCGATCTGCGGATTGCCGCCGGTGAGAAGTTTGACAGGACGGGTGGTCTTGCGTGGCATTGGTGGGTTTGAGGCCGAAGAAGTCAGCAGAATACCGCGGGAAAGCGATGCAACCGACGTGCGTCGAGCCGCCGTTTGGAGGACGCACGGGTACGCACGGGACGCTCCCCCGCCCGCTACGCTCCCGCCCCGATGCCACGAAAGCCGATCGCACTCCTCCACCCAGGGCTCCTCGACGCGATCAAGAACCTCGAGGCGATGGGCCTTTGGGAGTGCTTGCGCCGCGCACGCGAGCCGCTTGATGCAGCCGCGCTTGCCAGCCGAACCGCGCGAAGTGTGGCGCGCGTGCATGCGGCGCTGGACCTTCTGGCGCGCGCGAATCTCGTTGTCACGCGGAAAGCGCGCGGACGACGACGCGCCGTTTCCTACGAGGTCGCGATGCAGGAGATCTCGATCGTGGTCGATGCCACCGATCCTGCGCACCGAAAGATCGTGAACGATGTCGCCACCTTCATCAACACCGAGATGGCCGACGTTCTCTTCAGGGCACGACGGACGATCGGTTCGACCGGTCCCAACACGTGGAACTTCCATCACTGCGGCCCGATGGCGCTCGACGAGAAGGATCTCACCGAACTGAAGCGGCGCATCGCGCGCGTCGAGGAGTTCGTGCGCCTGCTCGGTGACAAGCATGCCGCCGACCGCTCGGGAGGGTCGCTGCGCTGCAACCACGGCATGGCGATTCGCATCGAGCCGCTCGCCGACCACGTGTTGCCCCAGCCACACGTCGAGTTCGTGTCGGCGCGGACGGTCGAGGAACGACGGTCGATCCGCGGCGTGGCGCACGAGGCGCTCACCGCGCGCGAACGACAGGTCGCGCGTGCGCTGCGCGACGGACAGGCTCGCGCGGAAGTCGCACGACGACTGGGAATCTCGGAGCTCACCGTCGGAACGCTGTGCAAGCGGATCTTCCGGAAGCTGGGCATCCGCCGCGCGGCGCAGCTCCACGACTTCACGCTCGAGTAGGCGCCGCGCGCCGGACTCGCGCAGAGGCCGTACCCGATTCCGGGTACAAGGCTCGCGAACTCCGTCGGCCACGCACCCACCGCGCTTGCCGAACGTTCGAGAGAGAGGCACATTCCAGAGGCCTTCTGGAGGCCCCCTCCAGAGGCCCTTCCCCTGCCTCGAGCCCTCCATGCACACCACCCTTCGCCGCATTCGAAATGTCGCCCTCGCCGCCCTCTGCGCCACGACCGCGGCGCATGCCGATTGGTCGAACATCGGCGGTGGTCCGGCGGCCAACGGACTGAGCAGCGCGATCGGGCCGTCCGCGGCCACGCCGATCTGGTCGCGCACGAACATGAACTGCCTGATCTCGTGGATGCCGCTCATCTCCGGGAACCGCGTCTTCATGGTGCGGCAGACCTACGCTCAGGCGCCGTACAACCCGCCGCCCGGCGAGGCGCGCGTGCACTGCCTCGATCTCCAGACGGGCGCCACGCTGTGGACCTTCGACTGCCCCTTCGAGGCCGGAGACTGGACGACGGTGGTCTACGGGGCGCGCGACGGGCGCGTGTACGTCGGGCGCGGCGGCAACGGCTCGAGCTCCGCGGCGCGTGTCCGCTGCCTCGATGCGGCGACGGGCGCGGTGCTCTGGGTGTCGGCGGACGAGGTGCGCACCGGCAGCTACGACGGCATCGTCTTCATGGACAACGGCGACCCGATCTTCGCAAGCCACTTGGAGATGCGGCGGCTCGATGCGCAGACCGGAGCGACCGTGTGGTTCACCGCCCGCACGTGCAGCGTGAGCGGCAACTGCGGCCCGGCGCGCGATGGCGATGCGATCTACGTCGACGAGGTCGCGCCCGGCGGTCAGCGGATCTCGCGATTCAGCGCCACCACCGGCCAGCGGCTCTACAGCAGCCAGACGATGCCGGGCTTCCTCAATCAGTGTTCACCCTTCTGCGCGCCGGGCGGCCTCGTCTTCTATCTCCGCGCGAGCAACGAAGGCCCGACCAACGACCGCTTCTACGCGTTCCGCGACACGGGGACCGGCTTCGAACTCCTCTGGAACGCCCAGGCCTACACCGAGCCCTTCGCCCGCCACGCGATCACGCCGGACGGTGGCGTGACGATGCTCGGCCCGGACGGACGACTCCAGATCCGCGACCAGCTCACGGGCACGCTGCGCGCCGAGTCGACGACCCCGGTGCTCAGCCCGAGCGGCTTCACCTCGTCGATGGTGACCGTCGATGCGCTCGGACGCATCTACCACAACAATTCGAATGGCGCGGGCGGCGGTCCCGCGAACCTGCGGTCGCTGAGCCCCGCGCTCGACGAACTGTGGAACGTGACGATCACGGGCATGAGCCAGGGCGGCCCGTCGCTCGCGTCGGATGGCAGCCTTGTTGTCGCGGCGACCGGCGTGGTGCGGCGCTACTGGACCGCGCCACCGTGCGCGGCGGCCGATCTCAACTGCGATGGCGCGGTCGATGCGACCGATCTCTCGAACCTGCTCGTCGCATGGGGTCCGTGCGGCAAGGGCGCGTGCAGCGCCGACATCGATGACGATGGAACGGTCGGCGCAGCGGATCTCGCGCTTCTTCTCGCGGCGTGGGGCTGATCGGCGGCCGACGCGGCGCCGAGACCGACCAACTTCCGACGGCACGCTCGCGCTACATTGCCCGCAAGGAGCAATGCATGTTCGAACGTCTGCTTGACCCGTGGATCTCCGCGCAGATCCTCACCTCCGCCATGATCGCGATCTGCCTGCTCCAGTCGGGCATCGACAAGGTCGTCGACTTCAAGGGCAACCTCGCCTGGCTCACCGGGCACTTTGCGAAGACGCCCCTGCGCGGGCAAGTCGCGCCGATGCTCCTCGTGATCACGGTGCTCGAGTGCGCCGCGGGCGCGCTGTGCGCGGCCGGGATCGTGCAGCTGGCAATGGGGAACGGCCCGAAGATCGCGCTCTGGGGCGCGCAACTCGCCGCGCTCAACATCGTGATGCTCTTCTTCGGACAACGGATCGCGAAGGACTACGCGGGCGCGGCCACGCTCGTCAGCTACTTCATCCTCTGCGTGCTCGCGATCGCGTTGCTTGCACGCGCCGGTGCGTGACCTCGCGGCGAGGCTCGCGTCCGCCCGATCGGACCCGGAGATCTCCACGTGCACGACATTCCCATTCCATCGCGTTGGTCCGGCTCCTACGCCTACTCGTCGCTCGCGGCGATGCCGCCGCAGGCAGATGTGCCGTTTACGATGGAACTGCGACGTGGCCTGCTGGGTGGATTGACAGGGACCATCACGGGCACCATCACCGACGGACCGGGCGGCATCCCTGAGCCCGCAGACCTCCGTGGACGCATCAGGTCAGGCGACTTCGAGTTCACCAAGGAGTACCGCTCGCTCTGGGTCCTCGAGGAAGATGGCGCACAGCAGCGCATCCCGGGGCTTCCTTCGCAGCGGATCCACTACACCGGGCGCATCTCGATCGATGGAACGCGCCTTGAGGGAGTCTGGCGACTCGAAGCGATGCGACTGCGAGTTCAGTCGGAGTTGGTCGAGATCCCAACCGTCGACGGAACGTGGAGCGCGCGACTCGAGCCGTCGCAGATCCTTGCTTGACTTCGGGCACCACGTACGAACGCACATGGTGACTCACGGCGAACTCCCCTGCCCCGCCTGCGGATACCAGCGCCGCGGGCTTGCACATTCGCTTGCATGCCCTGAATGCGGCGCGCGCGGCATTGCGGGCGAAGTCGTCGTGAGCGGCACGCCGACCGAGACTCCGGAAGCGAAGCTCGGAGATCGGATCTGGAGCCTCTTCCACCTCGTACTCGGCGTGCAGGCGCTGCTGCTTGCGATCTGGTGGGGCGCGACCCCGTGGTCGTCCGATCGAATGTTCACACGTGTCCGCGCGATCCTCTTGATCGCCGTGCTCGCGCTCCTTCTCGCCGGATGGATGCGACGGAGGCGACAGAAACGAAGCGGGCTCTCGCTCGAACGATGCGTGTGGGAGTTCGGCGATGATGCCGTGACGGTTCGTGAGGACGCGAAGGAATCACGCATCCCGTACGACGACATCGCCGAGGTCTCGGTGCAGATCGACTTCGTGAAGCGCCATACGCGCGTGACGTTGGTCACGATGGGACAGTCGCTCGGATCCGTCGGACTCCCCGCGCTCATCCTCCACGGCTCGCTCGACGTGCAGCGCGCCATCGTCACGGAGATGAGGCAACGCACGAAGCGCTGACTTCATGCACGCTGTGCGGACGGCACCCGTCAGGCAAACCGTAGCACCCACGCCGCAAGTGTCTCGGGAATCCGTTCGGGCGCCTCGCCGGCGGTGAACAGGTGGCTTGTTCCGCCGAGCCTGCAGTACGTCACGCCCGATGGGGGCGATTGCCCTTCCCCCACCGCGACATCGTGCACTTCCATGTTGGCCGCCCGCGCGATACGCGAGCACAGCGTGTCGCAGGCGAGCCCTTCCGCCACGGCCAGGAACGTGGGAACGCGCGCTTCCGCGAGCGTGATCCACGCGTCGACCAGATCACGCGAGACGCCATCCGGCATGCGACCCCGCTCGAAATGTTCGTAGACGCCTCGCGTCAGCCGCGCGCACGCGGAAGACCAACGCCGACGCTCGAGCCCGCGCAGCGCTCGTTCGATCGACGCCCGAACGCCCGCACGCGCCATTCCATTCGCGATTCTTGCATCCAGCAAATCCGGTTCAAGCAGGATGAGCCCCGCGCATCGACGGCCCATGCGCCGCGCTCCACGGAGACTCACGACCGCACCCGCGCAGAGTCCACCGACGAGGAATCGTTCGACGCCATGCCGCGCGCACGCTTGTTCAACGACCTCCGCGACCACATCATCGAGAGGATCGTCCTGTGCAGCGAGGCGAAAGTCCGCAAGGCGTTGATAGGAGCGCCCCGTGGAGTCGCCGACCCCCGGAAGATCAAAACGCAACGAACAGAAGCCCGCCGCCGCCACGCGATCGGCGATGCGTACCGAAAGATCGCTGTTTCCGGCGCGGGGAGCAGGCCCGGCGTTGAGGAGCAACAATCCAACCCGCGAGGAGGCCGATCCGTCGGCGGGAACATGGCGAGTCGCAAGCATCGTCTCCCCACGCGATCGGAACACCTCGATCGCGCGACGGACATCTCGACGAGGTTCGGACGATGGCACCGAGGCTGGCGCTCCGGACCGCATCGGAACCCACCCGGACAAACTTGTGTTCGCCAACGATTGATTTGCTGTCTCTAGCGCGGCGTGCATGCATCCACCCCCGATCCGTTGCGGGCGCCCGCCGACGCGAGCGCGTTGCCCTCGATCCAGGACGCGATTGCGTCGATGAGCGCGTGGTCCTCCGGAACCAGCCGCGGACTCGACTCCCAGAACCGCCGGGCACGGACCCGCCGCGTCCTGGAAAGTCCCTCGGAGGAACCCGCGTTCGAACAACGGTCGCCGGAATCCGATCGATCCTCGCAGGCCGGTCGGTTGTCGGGGCGATGCCGGGCGTCGCGGGTCTGTGCGCCTGTCTCGCGAGGCGCCGCCTCGCCGGACAGCTCGAATCGCGCCCACGGCCGCGGCTCGTCTCGACCGGGAGTCGGAAACCGATGCGCCTCCGCCTCTTCCACCAACCGCGGTGTCCAGAGATAGCCGTCGATGCGGGCCACCGCTCCGGCGGCAACGGCGGAGGAGCCGGTCCGTGCGCGCGCCGTGCCGACCCCTGTCGGCGAGTGCCCCTCGTGCACGAGCCCGGCGACCAGCGCACGTCTCGACGCATCCCGTAGCAACGACCGGCCGTCGCCCGCGCCGATGAAGATCGCCGCATCACCGAGGCCTTCCGCGAAGAGTTCTCCGCCGATCAGCGCTCCGATCCGCACGCCGACGATCATCGTGCGCGCGTCCGTTTCATTCGTCGATCGGAACGCGTGGAGCACGCGCCGTGCATCATCGGTCCACAGGCCGATGGTGGCCTCCTCGAAGGTACCCGTGCTCTCGCCGACGCCACGGTGGTCGTAGCGCAACACCTCATACCCGCGCTGCGCCAACTGCCGAGACAACTCGACCATCGTCCGATGCGCGCGTTCCCGTTCGGCGCCGATCGGACCGATGAAGAGGATGCGACCGATGCATCGACCACGGTCGAGATCACAGGCTGCTCCTCCCTCCGTGAGCCACGGGCGCGACCGCGCGAATGCGAGCTGCACCCCATCGATCGGGAGAAATCCATGATCCTCGACGATCCCGTCGGCGAGATCCTGCAACGTGACGTCAGGCTCGAGATCCAACGGGCGCCCCCCTCTCCGCATCGTCCTCCTGCAGTCCGCCTGGCTTCACGTAACGCCTCACGTCACGTCTCACGTCACGCTTCTCGTCACGCTTCTCCCGCAGGTCCGCGGGCGGACCCTCCCGGAAATCCCTCGGTCGTCGATCTGCGCCCCGTCCGTCGGGCTCGTTTCCGCGCGAGCCCGAGGCGGACGGGGACGCATGCTCGGCAAGCGCGAGCAGCAACGCGCGCGCAACCACCACCTGACCGACCTCGTTGAGATGACCTCCGTCCGACGTATAGCCTGCGCAGAGGACGGGCCACGCGACGCCGGACACCGTCGTCGTGACCTCGGATCCGTCGAGTTCGCGCGACTCCGCCCGTGCGATGTCCACGATCTCGCGCTTCGGATAGCGCGCGCGCAGCAGCAGGTTGTAGCGGCCACGCGCGGCGTTCGACGGCCCCGTGCCTCCACCCGCCAGCCGCTTGACCGCGCCCTTCGCCCCCTGATCGGCCGACTTCAGCGGCACGGTCGCATGGAGCACCGTGAGGCCGGGTCGAGCCTTCCGGATCCGCTCCACCATCGCGGCGTAGCGGGCGAACAGCGCGTCGACATCCGTGGACGCCGAGATGTCGGCGTAGCAGAGCTTGACGAACGCGACATCGATCGCCTCGCCACCCGCACCGGTGACGAAGCGCTCGAACGAATCGAACTTCGCGGCCGGATCGCCGTTCGACCCGGCGGGACCGTGCACGAGGCCCGGGGATTCGAATGCTCCGCGCGCGGTGGTGGGCGTTTCGCGCGACGGGGCGACCAGCCTTCGCGTCGCGATGCCTATCGCGGGCCGTTCACGGAGGATCGCACCCAGGCCGCGCATCATGTTGCCACCCACGGACTGGTGGGCGAAGTAGATGCGGCGCTCCCGAAGGAGCGCCCAACGCTCGGCTGGCACGGCGTCGATCTCGGCAAGCCCGACCCGCGAGAGGGCGTCGGCGTGCGCGTCCGGCCGCTCCGGCGACTTCGGGCCCGGCGGCGCGCCCTCCACGCCACCCGACCGCGGTGGAGCGATCAGACCGATCCCGACAAGCGAACTTGCGATCGACGCGAACGCGACACGATGCAGCGACCTCATCGCGAGCCCCCTCTCTCGTACGCTCCGCGGCACGGCGCGCCCTCGACGAGTAGCGCGGCGCCATCGAGCCGTTCCGCCACACGTCGCTTGCGGTCGATGTCGTTGTACACACGTCCGATGGCCTCCGGCGTCATGCCGGCCATGCGCGCGGCGCGCTCGACCGGGAGGCCCTCGGCGCGGCACCAGTGGATGACGTCTAGCGTGGCGTACGGCAAGCCGAAGTAGAACTCCTGCTGCGACTGGGCGAGGCTGTACGTGTCGGTGGTCGGGATCTGACCGGTGATCGACTCGGGAAGCCCGAGGTGCCGTCCGATCGCGAAGACCTCGGACTTGTAGAGATGGGCGATCGGCTTGAGATCCGCGAGTCCATCCCCGCCACGCACGAAGAAGCCGAGCGCGTGCTCGAGGATGTTCGGTGTACCGAGCACGGCGAGGTTGTGCGCGTCGGCCACCGTGTACTCGACGGTCTTCCGGACACGCTGCTTGAGATTCGTCGCCGCGACGACCTCGAGGTACGCATCGACCGGGAGCCGCGCCATCTCGATCGCGCCGCCGTGCGCGGAGAGCGATGCGACCACATGGAAATGGCTGACCCGATCGCTGCCGGCGACGTCCTCGGCGATCGTGATCTTGAAGCGGTCGCCAGGGCGGAACGCAGGCAGGACGCGCGAGATCGCGACATCGCGCCGGCGGTAGCAGCCGAAGGACTCGAGCATCGGTGTGATGTCGGTCACCTCGGGCCGGACACCGGCAACCGCGCACGCCGCGCGACCGAGCTCGAGGCTCGAGGGCGAACTCTCCCGTTCCGGCATCAAGAGCGCCGCCACCCGGTCCCTGCCCAGCGCACGCGCGGCGAGGACGACCGAGACCGACGAATCGATGCCACCGCTCACACCGAGCACGACACCGCGCCGACGAAGACGGGTGCCGACCGCGTCACGGATGGCCCTTTCGATCCTCTCGCACTCCGCGGCGGGATCGATCGCCGGCATGCCGGCATCAGGGGTGCGCGCGGCCGAGGCCGTGGAACGCGGCTCGATGATGTTGACGACCGGAGCTTCCGGCGGGGCGGATGTCGGCCGTGAAACGGTCCCGAGGGATGCGAGGAAGGCTTGCGTCATCGATCGATCTCCGTGCATGCGACGGCGGCTTCCGGACGGATGCATGCGCTGCGCCCGGGGTTCTGGAGGAACGGCGCCTGCCGCGCCGCGATCGGCGCAGACGTCCGTCGTTCGATGAAGCGCTCGTGCCACAGCGTGAGCGTGAGCAGTCCGAAGGCGGCCATCTCCTCGCGCTCGGAGAGCGGATGCGAGGCGGATGCATCGAAGGCACGCGCCGCGAGCGCCCGCGCGGCACGCGCATCGACCAGTGGATTGCGCGCGAGGCTTCGATCGGAGAGCGCGTCCCGGACGCGCGACGGCGCGCTCGCGCCGAAGAACGCCCGCTGGATCGGCGAGCGGTACGGCCACTTCGGGCGCGACGCGATCTCCGCGGGGAGCAGCCCGCGCGCGATGCGCCGGAGCAGCGGCTTCTCGCGCAAGCCGACGAGACGCTCCTCGGTGCGGAGCGACGCGGCCTCCGCGGCAAGCGCACCGTCGAGGTACGGATACCGCCCCTCGACGCCGCTCGCCATCAGCATGCGGTCACCCTGGCTCGAGAGGAGATAGGGCACCATGAAGGCTCCGATCTCGAGCTCCTGCGCGCGGTCGAGCTCGTCGAGCTGTCCCCACGCCGGAGGAAGCGACGACGCGATGCCTTCCTCGAAGGAACGCCGATCGAGCGCCTCGCGGATCTCGGGGGCGAGAAACCTCAGCATCCACGAACCCGCCTGCCAGCGCAGCGCGTGCGAGGCGAATGGACCGGCTCCGTCGGCGGAGCTTGGCTCGAGGTCGCGCACGTGCCCCGCGAGGAAGGCGCTCCACATCGCCGATCCCCCGCCGACCCGCCTCGGCTGCTGCCGATGGAGCCGCGAGGCAAGGGCCCGCCGCATCGCGCTCGAGGGATCCCTCGCGAGGAACGCGCGGTAGCGCGACTCCTTGAAGATGTCGTAGCCTCCGAAGAGTTCATCCGCTCCCTCGCCCGTGAGCACCACGCGGATTCCCTGCGCACGGACGAACCGGGCGAGCAGCAGCATCGGCAGCGGCCCCGCACGCAGGAGCGGCGTCTCCGCATGCGCGATCGCCGCGTCGAGCGCGCCGACGAGCTCCTCCCGCCCGACCACGACCTCGCGGTGATCGGTGCCGAGGGCCTCCACCACCCGACGCTGCCAGGTTCCCTCGTCGAAACCGCATGCATCCCCCGCACCGGCCGCGCATCCGCCGCGTTCGTCCCTGAATCGGATCGAGAACGTCACCGGCCGATCCGCACCCGATCGCCGGAGCTCGTCGGACATCAGGGCGACGAGGAGCGATGAATCGAGCCCACCCGAGAGATATGCCCCGACG
>Ga0315906_10011139_pt1 | contig 10507 bp, 7 predicted proteins | sample LakEriMetagenome_4_FD_203526 | JGI IMG/M metagenome (GOLD analysis project Ga0315906, IMG submission 203526) | Freshwater fungal communities from buoy surface, Lake Erie, Ohio, United States - Buoy 2 MA122 | ecosystem: Environmental > Aquatic > Freshwater > Lake > Lake biofilm | place: USA: Lake...
AACGTCCGGGTACCCGTCAGTGCGATCGGCTTCACCGATCCCGGCTCGTACGTAATCGCGCTGGAGGCGCTTGGCCGCATCGAGGGAGTCGACGAGTTCGATGAGCGGCACGGGATGCTGCGCACCTTCGTCCCGTGGGTGCCGCCCGACGCTGACGTGTCCCCGGTCTTCGTGGCGTGGCTGTGGCCACTGGCCGCGTGGCCGGCCCAGACAGTGTCCGGCGTCCTCCTCGACGACCAGACGCCCGAGGAGCTTGCGCCCGAGGGCCGGCTCGGACAGTTGGCCACCCTCGGACAGCGTCATCAGGCGACGGTTTCCTGGATCGTCGACCCGGCCCTCCTCCAGGTGGCGCAACAGATGTCCGACGGCTACCAGGTCGTGCGCGACGGCGATGTGGTGGTTGGAAACTCGGATGCCGTCGCAGCGGGGTGGCTCGACCAGGTCACCACCGCCACGCGCCTGTCAGCGGTGCATGTGCTGCCGTACGCCGACGTGGATGCGTCGGCACTGACCCGCGGCGGGATGTCCACCGACGTCGTGCGGTCGGTGACGCAGGCGCCGCGCGTCACGGCAGAGGCCCTGGGCAAGCAGCCCGACGGCGTCCTGTACTGGGCCCCGATCGGCCGACTCGACCAGCCCGCCCTTGACGTGCTCGCGTCCGCCGGAGTGACCACCGTGGTGCTCGCCGGCACCTCCTTGCCGGCGTCCGATGACACATCGGACTCGGCCACCTCGCCTGCGGCCGACACCGGCACCACCGACGGAGCGGCCACCGTCGCCATCGCCACCGATGCCGGCTCGATCCGGGGGGTGCTCACCGACGCCGGTCTTGCCAGGGTGCTTGCCCTTCCGCAGCGCACGGCCGCCGACGTGATCACGGCACGTCAGCAGTTCCTCGCAGAGACCGCCACCGCTGCGCTGACGCTGCAAGAGGCGGGGATCACCGGTGGCACCCTCGTCGCGTCGCCGCCGTCCGTGCGCTGGACGGCGACAGCGTCGCTGATCACCCCCCTGCTGCGCGCGATGCGCACCGCACCCTGGCTGCGCCCGATCACCCTCACCGAACTGCTGGCAGCGCCGATCCCGGACTCCGTTCGACGCCGCGCAGGCTACGGCGAGCGCGCCCGTGAGCAGGAGCTCGACCGGCGCTACATCGCATCGCTGGCGCGCACCAACACAGCGCTCGCGACGTTCACGTCGATCATCGACAATCCGACTGGGGTGACAGAGCCGTTCTCGGAGGCACTGCTGCGCGCGTCGTCCTCGGCTTGGCGGACGCAGTCGGGAGTCGGCGCCGAGTTGCTCGACAGCATCCGTCTGGACCTGGAGGAGCAGACCGCACAGGTGCGCGTGCTGTCCCAGGGAACGATCACCCTCTCCGGCGACTCAGGCAAGGTTCCGGTGACCATCGCCAACGATCTCGATCGCTCGGTGACGGTCGGGGTGATGCTGCGCAGCAGGCCCGGCCTGAGATTGTCGTCCGAGCCGATCGAGGGGATCCGCATCGAGGCGGGTCGCATGGCCAGCGTCGACCTCGATGCGCGGGTGGTCGGAGGTGATCCTCTCGCCGTCGAGGTGCAGTTGATCGGTCCCGGCGGGCAGGACTATGGCAATCCCGCGACCATCACACTGATGTCAACGGCCTACGCGCGCGCAGCAGCCTGGGTCGTCGCCGTGGCATTCGTCGCGATCGTCATCTTCGTGATCGTGGGTGTGGCCCGGAGAATCCACAAGGCACAGCGCGCGGCCGCCGAGAGAGCGAGCCGACCATGAGCGTCGATCCCGTTCCCGGGCCCGGGGGTCTGCCGTCGGAGAACCAGACGGCATCACCCGGCTCCGTCGTCGCACGGAACAGCGCACTGATGGCCACGGGCACGATCGTGTCGCGCATCACCGGAATCGGTCGTGACATCGCACTGACGGCAGCGCTCGGGTTCTACCTCGTGTCCGACGCCTACTCCCTCGGCAACTCGCTGCCGACGATGGTCTACATCCTCGTCATCGGTGGGGCACTCAACGCCGTCTTCATCCCGCAGCTCGTGCGCCGCATGAAGGATGACGCGGACGACGGCAAGGCCTACGCCGATCGGCTGCTGACGATCACCGCAACCATCCTGCTGGTCCTGTCGATCGCTGCGGTTGCAGCAGCGCCGTGGATCGTCGACCTCTACACACCAGCCGACTACCCGCAGGCGGAGTACGACCTCGCAGTCGCCTTCGCGCGTCTCTTCCTGCCGCAGATCTTCTTCTACGGCGTCTACACGATGCTGAGCCAGGTGCTCAATGCGCGCGGACACTTCGGGATGCCGATGTTCGCACCTATCGCGAACAACGTCATCGCGATCACCACCTTCGTCCTGTTCATCGTCATTGCCGGTACTTCGGCAGCCGCCGACGCAGCCCTGACGACGGATCAGGTGCTGCTCCTCGGCATCGGGACGACCCTGGGCGTGGTTGTGCAGGCTCTGATCCTGATTCCGGTGCTCGTGCGATCGGGCTATGCGTGGCGGCCACGCTTCGACTGGCGGGACTCCGGGCTGGGCAAGGCCGCCAAGCTCGCTGCATGGACGGTTGCGCTCGTCCTCGCCAACCAGGTGGCGTACCTGTTCATCATCCGACTGGCCGCGCAGGCGAACGTCAATGCCGCTGCATCCGATCTGACCGCAGCCGGCATCACGACGTACCAGAAGGCGCACCTCGTCTTCATGCTCCCGCACAGCGTGATCACGATCTCCATCGTCACCGCACTGCTGCCGTCCCTGAGCCGTGTCGCGCACGCGGGTCTGCTGCACGATGTCGGACGAGAGCTGGCACGGGCCATGCGCGTGGTGTCGGTGCTCATCGTGCCGATCGCAGCGGTGCTCGCGGTCAACGGTGCAGCCACCGCCGTGCTGCTGTTCGGCTATGGAGCTGCGACGCCCGAGCAGGCCGCGACGATGGGTGTCATCGTGTCGATCTTCATGATCGGCCTGCCGGCTTTCACGCTCTTCTACGTGATCCTCCGTGGGTTCTACGCCCTCGAGGACACTCGGACTCCGTTCTTCATCACGGTGGCCTTCAGTGCCGTGATGCTCGCCCTCGCCTTTCCCCTGTTCGCGATGGTGGACGGCGGCGGGCCTCAGGTCGCTGCGCTCGCCCTCGCCTACTCGCTCGCCTACTGGGTGGGCCTCGTGCTCGCCTGGATCATCCTCGCCCGACGTCTCGGGTCGATGGAGACGGGCCGCACCGTGTGGGTGCTGCTGCGCACCCTGATCGCAGGCCTGATCGCTGCCGGCGCCATGGTGCTCGTCACGGTGGCCGGGCTCGCGCGCATCGTGGACACGGAGGCCGGAGACTGGCAGACGCGTGTCCTCCTTCTTCTGGTCGTGATCCTGGTATCCGTCATCGGCTTTGCCGTATTCGGGCTCGCGGCGTGGGCACTGCGGGTGCGCGAGGTGGGCGACGTACTCTCACTCGTGCGCAGGATGACCGGTCGCCTCACCTCGCGGCGAAGTGGCTCATGACGGAGCACGCAGTCCTGGGGCGGTACCGACTGCAGGCCCTGGTGTCCGAGCGGTCCGACGGTGTCGCGCTGTGGCATGCGTACGACGAGGTGCTCGACCGATCGGTGTCGATCCGCGTCGTGCCCCTCGATCACCCCCGTTCGGCGTCCCTTCTGCAGAGCGCGCAGCGTGCCGCGACGGTGGACGACCGGCGGCTGCTGCGTGTCCTCGACCTCATCGACATGCCCGTGCCCGGTCAGCCGGACCGCCGCGCCACAGGAGTCGTCAGCGAGTGGGCCACGGGCCGGCATCTGCGCGAACTGCTGGCCTCTCGCACGGGTACCCCCCTGGGCACTCCCGAGGCCCTCGATCTGGTGGCTGAGGTGGCCCGGGCGGTCGCGGCGGGCGCGTCGCACGGTGTGGGCCACGGCCGCCTGCGCCCCACGAGCGTCTTCGTCACCGATGCCGGAGAGGTGCGGGTGCGCGGACTCGGTGTCGACGCCGCTCTGCTCGGCACCGGACCACTGTCGAACGGCGAGCCCGCACCGAGCGTGGCCGTCGCTGACGTGGATGCGCTCGCCAGCCTCGCCTACCTGCTGTGCACGGGCTACTGGCCGGGCTCCCTGCCGGAGTCCGCACCGGATCCGATGCGCCCCGCACCGACAGTGCTTCCGCCCTCGCAGGTGCGGGCGGCCGTGCCGCGCAGCGTCGACCTGCTGATGAGCCGCTCGTTGAGTGCTGCGCCCCCCCAGCGCGCCGCCGAGCCGATCACGACGGCAGCGGGCTTCGCCGCAGCGGCAGGGGCCGCCCTCGACCAGGTCGCGCCCGTGACCACCACGACCCTGAAGCCGGTGAACGTCGGGCCCGTCTCGCCGGCGCGCCGCCTCGTCCGCATCTCCCTGCGGCTCCTCGCGGTCGTCGCCGGCGTCGCGCTCGTGCTGGGCATCGCCTGGGTGGGGCTGCAACTGCTGTCCGCCGACGAGTCTTCCGATCCGACGGACGAGGCGACCACCGCCGAGATCCTCACCTCACCCGCCGTGCCGGTCGACGAACTGACGATCACCAGCGAGGACCAGCCGCTCACCATCGCGGGCTTTCGCTCCTATGACCCCTTCGGCGACGACGACGGCGACGAGAAACCGGATCGACGCAAGGGCCTGGAGAACGATGACCTGGCCGTGACGGTCAACGACGCCGATCCTGGCACTGCATGGCTCACCTCGGAGTACGGCACCGCCGACATGGACGGCAAGGCTGGCGTCGGCCTCATCGTCGACCTGGGAGTGGAGCGTGAGGTCCAGCAGGTCTCGGTGAACCTCGTGGGGCGGGGAACCGGGGTCGACGTCCGGGTCTCGGACTCCATCAAGCGTGACCCCGCACTCTGGAGCCCCCTCGGGGAGGCGTTCGCGCCGCAGGATCGCATCGACATCCGGGCGCCGCGGCCCGTTGCCGGAAGGTACGTGCTGGTGTGGTTCACCCAACTGCCCCCCATCGAGGGCACGGAGGAGTTCCAGGGGGGCGTGCGCAGCATCGTCATCACCGCCTAGTCGCTCAGTAGGCTCACCACGTGACGCATGACCCCCGCAGCGACGCCGAGCTGCTGGGAGCGCATGTCGCGGGAGATCCCCTCGCTTTCGAGGAGCTCGTGCGCCGGCACCGGGACCGCCTGTGGGCCGTCGCCCTGCGTACGACGGGCGACCCGGAGGAGGCCGCGGACTCGCTGCAGGATGCCCTGATCTCCGCCTACCGCCGCGCCCACCAGTTCCGCGGTGACTCCGCGGTGACGACCTGGCTGCACCGGATCGTCGTGAACGCCAGTCTCGATCGGCTGCGCCGCAGGGCCGTCCGAGCCGCAGATGTGCTGCCGGACGACAACGAGGCACTCCCCGGCGCGGTCGTGGCGGACCCGGTGGACCACATGGACCGTCGGGAGATCCAACTGATGGTCACGGCCGCCCTTGCCGAGCTTCCGGAGGACCAGAGGGCCGCGATCCTGCTGGTCGACGTCGAGGGCTGGAGCGTGGAGGACGCCGCCCGTGAGCTGGGCATTCCCGAGGGGACGGTCAAGAGCCGGTGCTTCCGGGGCCGAGCCAAGCTGGCCAAGACCCTGGCTGTCCTGCGGAACCCTGACCTCACGACTGCCGTCACACCCCCGGCGAGCCCGCCGGACAGCCCATCAGCAACTCCTCGGGGAGGTGAGATCACGCGTGGTTGACGATCAGCCGACGGGCGGCCCGGATCCAGACAACCCCCTGCGTTCCGCGGATGAGGCGGCGGCGCCGGACGATGCCTGGGTGCGCGCCCTGCTGGGCGACCTGGACTTCCTCCGCCCAGACCCCACTGACTCCACCAACCAGTCTGGCGCGGTCGACGTCATGCCCCCCTGGGTGTGGGCACAGGTCTCCGCGACCCTGGCTGCTGAGGCCGGCAACGTCGGCCGCCGTCCCGCCTGGGTGCGGTGGGGTGGTGGCCTCGTCGCCGCCTCCGTCGCGGTGCTTGCCATCGGAGTCGCCGTCACCGCCTTCTCCGGAGGGAACCAGACCCCCGGCGGAAACGAGGTAGCCGTCATGGCGGGCTCAGCGCCCGACGCGGCACAGCTGCAGAAGGCGGCGCCTGCCATCGCCGCTGCGCCGGAACTGCAGGAGGCACCCCGGTTGTCCTTCGCCGGCATGGTGCCGCCAGCCGTGCGCCTCACCGGCTCGGAGATCGACTACACCCCCGAGGGACTGGCGGGCCAGGTGACCGAGGTGCTCGAGGCGATGAACATGGAGCCGGAGACGGCGTTGGACGCCATGAAGTCGGCGCCCGTCGAGCTGGTCGTGCCGGATCCTGAACCACCCCTGCTCCTGCAGTCCTCGATCGCCCTGCGCGCCTGCATCACCAAGCTCACCCAGCTCGACACCTCGACCGCACTGGTCATCGACTGGTCCACCTTCCAGGGTGAGGAGGCCGGGGTCATCGTCATCCCCGAGTACTCGAGCACAGGCCAGCCTGTGCCGGACGTCACCGAACTCGACGTCTGGGTGGTGGACCACGAGTGCGTCGTGCGCGACGACGAGCACATCAGCATGCGCTGACGTGTGCGCAGGCCGATGGCCGAGCTCGCCGGGAATACCCGCGCCCCTAGGATTGTCATAGCCGCAAGGGATACCCCCTAGGGCATCTGTCGCATCGGCGTCCGACCATCCACCACCCAGGAGAAGCACGTGAGCGAGATCCGCAACGTCATCATCATCGGCTCCGGCCCGGCTGGATATACGGCCGCGGTTTACGCCGCTCGCGCCCAGCTCAACCCGTTGGTCTTCGAGGGATCCGTGACCGCAGGCGGTGCACTGATGAACACCACTGAGGTGGAGAACTTCCCCGGCTTCACCGACGGCATCATGGGCCCGCAGCTGATGGAGCAGATGCGCGCGCAGGCCGTGCGCTTCGGTGCTGAGATCGTCACCGATGACGTCGTCAGCGTCGATCTCGACGGCCCCATCAAGTCGGTGACGGACGGCGCCGGGGTCACCCACCAGGCGCGGTCGATCATCCTCGCGATGGGCTCGGCCTACCGCGAACTCGGTCTCGAGAACGAGAAGCGACTGTCCGGCCACGGCGTCTCGTGGTGCGCGACCTGCGATGGCTTCTTCTTCCGCGACCATGACATCGCAGTCGTGGGCGGCGGCGACTCCGCCATCGAAGAGGCCACCTTCTTGACCCGCTTCGCCAAGTCCGTGACCCTCATCCACCGGCGCGACTCCTTGCGGGCCAGCAAGATCATGCAGGAGCGGGCGTTCAACGATCCCAAACTCCACTTCGCCTGGAACAGCGAGGTCGTCGACCTCGTCGGCGACGCGAAGCTCAGCGGTGTGGTCCTGCGCGACACCGTCACGGGCGAGTCGCGCGAACTCGCTGTGACCGGCTTGTTCATCGCGATCGGTCACGATCCCCGGTCCGAGCTCGTCAAGGGCGTGGTCGACCTCGACGGCGAGGGGTACGTCCTCGTGCAGGGACGCACCACCGCGACGAACATCGATGGCGTGTTCGCCTGCGGCGACCTCGTCGACCACACGTACCGTCAGGCGATCACGGCCGCGGGCTCCGGGTGTGCCGCGGCGCTGGACGCGGAGCGCTTTCTGGCGCATGCCGGCGAGTAGCGTGCGAATCGCCCGAGAAACCGGCGAGTAGCGTGCGAATCGCCCCAGAAACCGGCGAGTAGCCTGAAGCACTACACGACTGACGACCGCACGACCATCAGCCCTGCGAGGCAGGGCCTCATCCTCGAGGAGCAATCATGGGAGCCACCAAGCAGGTCACCGACGCAAGCTTCGCCGACGACGTACTGATGAGCGACAAGCCCGTGCTGGTCGACTTCTGGGCTGAGTGGTGCGGACCCTGCAAGATGGTCGCACCGATCCTCGAGGAGATCGCGAAGGACCACGACGGCATCGTGATCGCCAAGCTCAACGTCGACGAGAACCCCCAGACGGCCGCCTCATACGGCATCACGTCCATCCCGACCATGAACGTCTACCAGGGTGGGCAGATCGTGAAGACGATCATCGGTGCCAAGCCGAAGGCAGCCCTGCTCGCCGACCTCGCCCCCTACCTCAGCTAGGTCGTCGGATCCGCGACGACATCGACTGACAACGGCACCTTGTCCGAGCTCCTGCGCCGCGGTGACACTGGCGCCGCCGTCGCAGAGGTGCGTGCGCGGCTGTCATGGCTTGGACTGTGCAGCGAGCACAGCGAGGATCCGCAGTACTTTGACGACGACCTCGACCACGCCGTGCGCGCGTTTCAGCAGGAGCGCGGCATCACCGTCGACGGCATCGTCGGACCGCACACCTTTCGACGCCTGGAGGAGGCGCGCTGGCAGCTCGGCGACCGAGTGCTGTCGTACGTGCCCGGACACCTCATGGCAGGCGACGACGTCACCGAGTTGCAGCGCAGACTGAACCAGCTGGGCTTCTCCGCCGGTCGCCCTGACGGACTCTTCGGGAAGCAGACGGACTCAGCTCTGCGTGAGTTCCAGAAGGGTGTCGGGGTCACCGCCGACGGCATGTGCGGACCGGACACCTTTCGCGCTTTCGACCGTCTGGTGCGCACGGTGTCCGGCGGAAATGCGACTCATCTCCGCGAGCACCTCACCCTGTCGCAGCTGCAGTCCGGGATCGCCGACAAGGTCATCGTGATCGATCCGGGCGACACCATCGAGCCGGAGCTGTGTCACGCGATAGCCGTGCGCGTCGAGGGTCGACTGGCCGCACTCGGCACGCAGGTCCTGCTCACCCGGGCCAGCCGGCCCACGGCGGTGACCCCCCTGCCCGATGACGCGTCGCGGGCTCAGTTCGCCAACGATGTCGGTGCCGACCTCGTGCTGTCGGTGCACGTCGACCGCTCCACCAGTCCACTGCCCAACGGACTCGCAACCTTCTACTTCGGCGACCCTCGTGGCGGCAACCACTCCCCGGGTGGGCGCGTCCTGGCGCAAGGTCTGCAGGACGCGCTGCTGGGGAGCACCGGCCTGCTCGACTGCCGGGTGCATCCCCGCACCTGGGATCTGCTCCGACTGACCCGCATGCCCGCCGTGCGGGTGGAACTGGGCTACATCTCGCACGCGGGTGACCGCGATCGACTCGTGAGTGCGGGATTCCAGGATGCCGTCGCCGAGGCGGTCACCGCGGCGCTCACCAACTTCTGCGCCCCCCGCACGTGACAACACGGGGCTAGCCCTGCCAGGGGTGCGCATCGGTCCGTTTTCCGCCTAGTCTGACGCGATGCGCATCCCTGCACTCGCCGTCTCCGCCGTAGCGATCGCCAGTGTGCTGAGTTGGGCCACCATGGGCTCCAGCGGAGCCGCGGGAGGTACCGGCGTCTACGCCGACTGGACGGTCGACGGCACCTCCGCCAGCGCCACCCTGAGCGGCACGGTGTTTCCGGGCATCACCGCAGCACGGACGGGAGGGTCATGGCAGGTGGCCTCCGGCGGCAGCACCTGGCTGTCGGCGGACACGCCTTTCGGTGCGCAGTACGGCTCCTCGCGCGACAAGGACTACCTCTACACATCGCTACCGCTCGGCGCCTCGAACACCGTGGTCACGGTGACGTTCGCGACGGCAGCCCCGGCTGGCACATGGGGTTTCGCCCTCGGTGACGTCGATGCGGAGAACATCACGATCTCCGCAACAGGGACCGACGGTAGTTCCCTGAACGTCTCGGGCTGGTTCCAGTCCGCCTTCAACTCCTGCACGGTGAGCCCCAAGCCCTCCGCCTGCCCGGCGGGCACGCATACCGACAAGCCGACCTGGGCGTCGCCCATGCTGCGTGGCTCCGCGAGCGACACCAACGGCGCAGCCGCGTGGTTCACGCCGACGAATGCCGTGAAGACCCTCACCTTCACTCAGGCACGCAACGTCGCGGGAGCTCCGATCTACCAGCTGTGGATCGCGTCCGACGTCATCTCCGCGTCCCCGTCCGCTGCGACGTCGTCCGCTTCAGCGTCGTCCGCTGCGACGTCGCCGTCACCGACGGCCGACCTCGAGTGCACCGCGCAGGACACCGCCCTGGTCAACGGTGGGTTCGAACGTCCGGTCATTCCCGCCAAGTCATACCGTCAGTTGGCCGAGGCGGACGTGCCCGGCTGGGAGACCACGGCCACCGACAAGAAGATCGAGATCTGGTCGACGGGCTACGGCGGCGTCCTGGCACCCGTCGGCGACCAGTTCGCTGAGATCAATGCGACTCAGCCGTCTGAGCTGTTCCAGACGGTCGACACGACACCGGGACAGGTCCTCACCTGGTCGCTGCTGCATCGCGCCCGTGTCGCCGGCGCGGCCGGCGACACGATGAGCGTGAACATCGGTCTCCCCGGCAGCGTGCCGAATGCCACCTACACCTTCACCGACAACCTCTCCGAGGGATGGGTGCGTCACACCGGCGAGTACACCGTCCCGGACGGCCAGACGCGCACCCGCTTCGGATTCGAATCCGGCCCCACCGCGTCGGGAAGCAAGTCCGTCGGCAACTTCCTCGATGAC
>Ga0315906_10011144_pt1 | contig 10504 bp, 4 predicted proteins | sample LakEriMetagenome_4_FD_203526 | JGI IMG/M metagenome (GOLD analysis project Ga0315906, IMG submission 203526) | Freshwater fungal communities from buoy surface, Lake Erie, Ohio, United States - Buoy 2 MA122 | ecosystem: Environmental > Aquatic > Freshwater > Lake > Lake biofilm | place: USA: Lake...
TGGCCATCAATACGGTCAACCAGACCCTTGCGCGGTATTTCGGGACCAACACTTCGCAGACCTATGCTGCCAGCGCGGTGGTTTATACGGGGCCTGGGCGGCTGGTTAATGTGTCTGTGACGGTGGCGGGGTCGGCGGTTGGTGCCATTCACAATTGCTCAAGTGTTGGCGCCGCCACGGCGGCAAACAAGCTGGCTGTGGTGGGCAATACTGTTGGTGTGGTTGAGCTTAACTTGCTGTTTAACACGGGTCTGGTGATCATTACCGGCACTGGGCAGCAGTTCAACGTCACCTACTCGGTGGGGACATAGCCATGCCTTTGAAGCGCGGGAAATCGCAGGAAACGGTATCTTCCAACATTCGGGAGATGATCCATGCCGGGCATCCGCGTGATCAGGCCATTGCGGCGGCGTTGAACATCGCCAGGAAGAAGGCTGCCGAAGGCGGCATGCAATTGGGTGCGGCGAACCCGCAGCCCGACAAAATCCATGTTGGGCCGATCCACAGCGCGGTGGCGGGCAGGACAGACCACCTGCCGGTGCATGTGGCATCAGGCTCTTATGTTATTCCGGCAGACATCATCTCGGCCATGGGTGAGGGTAATTCCATGGCTGGGTTTAAGGTTGCCGACCAGATATTTCGTGATCCAGAGGGGGATCGCGAACCCCACAAGAACCCGGCTTTTGCAGATGTAGAAACGGTTCCTGTGGTTGTAGCGGGTGGGGAATACATCATCAGCCCGCAAGATGTTATACATTTAGGCAGTGGCTCTATGGAGGATGGCCACAGGATGCTGGATGAATATGTGAAACAATACCGGCAGAAGACGATTCAAACCCTCAAATCCCTTCCCGGTCCAAAGAAGGATTGAGACATGTCGGACGATATTAAGGTCCGTATTGGTACGGCTGAAGATGTCCATGGCCTGATGGAATTGGCCATGCTTGCTTGCGACGAAAATGGGTTTGTCGTTCCTAACCCAATGAAGCTTTTGAATGAGATTTACCCGGCCCTGACCCTGCAATCTGGTATTGTGGGGGTGATTGGGGCGCCTGGAGAGAAGCCAGAGGCTGCCATCCTGTTGCGGGTTGGCCATGTCTGGTACTCTGACAACCCGGTCCTTGAGGAGCGGGCGATTTTTGTGCATCCAGATTTCCGTAGCGCGAAAGGCGGCAGGGCTGCTAAACTGTGCCGGTTCGCAAAGGAAACATCTGACAAGATGCAGCTTCCCTTGATGATCGGTGTGTTGAGCAATGATCGTACAGCCGCTAAGATTCGGATGTACGAAAGGCAGTTCGGTGCGCCGACCGGGGTGTATTTCTTGTATCAAGCCCAAACAGGGGGCTGGAAAGAGGCATCATGAGCGGTGGTGGTAAGAGCCAAACAAGTACCTCTTCGGTATCCATACCGCCAGAAGTATTGGCCCGGTATAATTCCGTAAACACCAGGGCTGAAGAAACGGGCAATATTCCGTTTCAGCCTTATGGCGGGGAATTTGTTGCGCCTCTTAGCCAGACACAGCAGGCAGGTATTGCCAACATCAATCAGGCTGCCGGTATGGCGCAGCCTTACTACCAGGGCGCCTCCGAGTCTCTTCTCGGCGGCGCTTCTCAGGCGCAGCCCTATTATCAAGCTGCTACGCAGCAGGTTGGCGGCAGCTTGGCTGCTGCCGCGCCGTTGCAGCAGGCTTCTATGATCAACCAATTGGCTGGCCAGCAGGCCGGTCAGCAGGCTCTGGCGTCTGGCACGGCGCAATCTCAGCCTGTCTATAACACGGCCCTGACTGGCCTGGGGAACATTGCGGGCGTTACCTCACCGCTTCAAGCTCAATCACTTAGAAATATAGATTATGCCACCGCTGCTGCCGCCCCATTGAGCGGCGAAGCAGTAGGAAATATTGCTAGGGCGCAAGGGCTTGCGCAGCCTTATATGGGCGCTGCTGGGCAGGCTCTAGGTGCGGCAGCAGGAGCCGCACAGCCAATGCAGCAGGAGGCCTATAGCGGTATTGGCGCGGCCCAAGCCGCCGGATCGCCCTATCAACAATTGGCCACGCAGTATGGCCTTGCTGGCGCGCGGCAGCTTACGCCGGAAGGCCTGAGCGTTGACCGCTATATGTCGCCCTACATGCAGTCGGTTGCTGAACCCACGATGCGCGCCTTGCGGCAGCAGCAGCAGATGGAGCAGCAAAGCATTCTGGGGGATCAAATCAAAGGCGGCGCCTTTGGTGGTGATCGTGGCCGTATTGCCCAGGCTGTTCTTGCCCAGCAGCAGGGCCTCGCCACGGCCAAGGCGATGGGCGACATTTACCAGCAGGGCTACGGTCAGGCTGTCTCTACGGCCCAGCAGCAGCAGGGCCTTCAGCTTGCGGCGGAGCAGGCCAACCGGCTGGCGCAGCAGCAGGCCGCGCAGCAGATGCTTGGGATTGGCCAGCAGGGCTTTGGGCAGAACCTTGCTGCCTCGCAGCAGCGGGCGGCGCTGGGCCAGCAGTTGTTTGGCCAGGGCTTGGGTATGGCGCAGCAGCAGGCTGCGCTGGGCCAGCAGGCGTTTAATCAGGCGGCGCAGACATCGCAGCAGCAGGCTGCCTTGTCGCAGCTTCAGTATGGCCAGCAGATGGGCGCGGCCCAGGCACAGCAGACGCTGGCGCAGCAGCTTGCCAGCCAGGGCCTTGGGACTGCGCAGGCGCAGGCAGGCATTGGCCAGCAGTTGTTTGGGCAGGGCGCCCAGGCTGCCCAGCAGCTTTATGGCATGGGTGCTGGCACTGCCGCGCAGCAGGCTGCCCTGGCGCAGCAACAGTATGCCCAACAGATGGGTGCCGCGCAGCAATTGCAGGGGCTTGGCCAGGGGCTGTACGGCATGGGCGCTGGCGTCAGCCAGGGTCTGACAGGGATTGGCGGTGCGGCGCAGCAGGCTGCGTTGCAGGGCGGTCAGGCGCAGCTTGGTGCTGGCCAATTGGAGCAGCAGACCCGGCAGGCTGAAAATCAGGCGTACTACAACCAGTTCCTGCAACAGCAGGGCTACCCATACCAAGTGGCGCAGTTCCTGGCGAATGTTGCGATGGGTACGGGTGCGCTTTCTGGTTCAACCACGACCACCACGCAGCCTTCTTCGTTCTTCTCCGATAAGCGGCTCAAGGATGACATTGAGCCTATCGGCAAGACGTATGACGGCCAGGACATTGTGCGTTACCGCTACAAGGGCGAGCCTGCCACGCGGATCGGCTTGGTGGCGCAGGATGTTGAGAAGAAGCACCCAGAGGCTGTTGGCTTGGCGGGTGGCTATAAGACTGTTGACTATGACAAGGCCACTGATGCCGCTGCGGCGCGGGCGCCGAAGGCTTATGGCGGTGGTTTGAACCCTTGGGGCGATGCTTCTGCCTATGGCGGCAGCGTGTTCCGTGAGGATGCCGGGCGTGGCTATGCTGTTGGCGGTGCGCCGGGCGGTGATGATGTCCTGGCCCAGATCAATGCTCTTGTTAATTCCCACCAGGGCATGTTCCCGTATGGCAAAGCTGGGATGTATGGCAGCGGCATGGGTAAGGCTGGGCCTTATGGCTCTACGCTGATGCAGGCTGCAAATCGTCAGTTGATGCGGGCTGATCCTGTGCGTCAGCCGCCTCCTTATGATGTTCGGCAGGCTATGCGCGATATTGGTGATGTCGCAGGCATGCCTGAACGTATTCAGAAGGGGTATTCTGGCATCAAGGCAGGTTTGGTTGGTACTCCCGGCTCAACAGAACGGGTCACAAATCAAGCGGGGGAAACTGTTACCCGTAATATTGAGCCTACCAGCGGTATGTTTGGCCGTGCTGGCGAGGTGAATTTGAGGGAAAGTGGCCCTGCCCGTACTTACAGGGAAGTGGAAAGTTGGGTTGAAGGTCTTAGCGCCCCTAGTGGCAATGCTCGTGGCGGCGCCATTCGCCCCGGCTTGGCTGTTGGCGGCCTGCCGTACAGCCAAGCTGAAGATGAACATGTACCTGAAGACATCAGCGCTCCTGTAAAGCCACAAGGTTTGCAGCCAGCCAAGCCTGCTGCGCCTGGGCGCACGACCGGCGATGATATCATGACCATGATCAAGCTCGCCTCAATGGCCAGCGGCATGGGCTTTTCTTCTGGTGGATTGGTTCCGCGCCAAGGATATCAACAGGGTGGTGGCCCTGAAATTCCAGAAGAATATCGTTCAATAGTCGAGGAAGTAGCGCGTGAGAGAGGTGTGCCTCCGCATGTTCTTGGGGCTGTTTTGCGCCATGAGTCTGGCTTCAATCCTGAAGCGCGTGGGCAGGCTGGAGAAATCGGTCTAGGGCAGATTTTACCAAGCACGGCGCGCAGGCCAGGGTTTGGGTTAAATCCTGTGGGTGAAGAAGATTTGCGCGATCCTCGGCGCAATATTGATTTTTCAGCCTCCTACATTGCGGCGCGCAATCCGAATGTTGATTGGTCCAATCCTGTCGCTGCTGCGCGGGCTTTGGCTGCCAATTACAATGCCGGTGGTGATCCCGATTATGCTGCAAAAGTCATCCGGTATTTCCCCGGCGTGACTGAAGATCAGATTGCTGAAGTGCGCGCTCGCGCGCCAGAAAATCGGCCTGTTGCTTCTGATGATCTTGCGCGACTTGCTGGCCAGCAGCGTCCCCAGCGCGGTTTAGTCAAGATGGAGCGGCCAGAACCGGATTGGATGCAGCGCAATCAACAGTATTTTGTTCCGATTCTTGCTGGCCTTGCTGGGATGGCTTCTTCCCCCAGCCGTTATCTTGGGTCTGCTATTTTGCAGGGCCTTGGGACGGCTGCTGAAACCTATGGCGGCATGCAGGCGCGCTTTGAAGAGCAGCAGCGCGCCCGCGAGCAGACCGGCATCCAGGCGCAGCAGGCGGCCACCGCAGAGCGGCGTGTGGATGTTGAAGAGTCCTTGCGGAACCTTCAGCTTCTGCAACGCTTTGAATCCATGTATGAGCGGCGCCTTGGTGCCGACAATCGTGTGTTCTACCTTGATAAGGCGACCGGCCAGCAGATCAGCCTTGAGGAGTACAACAGGCGTTATCGGCAGATGCTTGGATCACTTGCCGGTGGCGCTTCAGGGGTTGGCGCTGTTTCTGCCAGCCGGGCTCCTGGCGCCCCTGAAGCCCCTGCTGCTGGGCGTCCTGCTGAAGTGTCTATTCCTGGTGCCGCACCGGCTGAACGGCCCGCAGCGCCGCCAGCAGAGGGGGCTACTGAAGGCAGGCGTGAAGCGCCTGCTGTTCCTGCGCCACAGCCTCAGACGCCGCCCCCTGCCCCTGGGCAACGTGCTGAACCGGCATCACCATATGCGAGTTCAACAGCGCAGCGCAGGCTTGAGGGCTTTGATTATTCTGTGCTTCGGAATGAAGACAATCCTCAATGGATTGATGAGCAAATCCGCGCAAAACGCGCCAGGATTGGTGCGCTTCGGACTGAAGGAACGCAGCAGGCACTTAATGAAATCCCTGGCTTGGAAAGTGAAGTTAAGGATTACCAGCAGCGCGTAGATAGAATCATTGGTGGTGAAATTGTTCCTCGCAATCGAGACAATACATTGAATGAGCAGTTTCAACGACTTGCTGTTGAGCGCAGACAAGATGCCAAGTTTGTCGAAAGTTTGGCTGAGTCTCGCACTAATCAATACAACCGAGCCAATGCTTTTGTTTCAACAGAATATCCTGTTGCGCGCGGGCTGATAGATCAATTAACGCAGATTTATCAGAATGTGCAGACAAACCGTGGTTCTGAAGTGCTTGCGCAATTGGTCGGGCTTGGCAGCCAAGTGCCTTGGCTTGGGCCTGTGATCCAAGAGCGGTTTGGTGCTTTGCAGGCTGCTGTTGATGCAGGCAATAAAACTGCAATTGAGCAGGCATTCTCAAAGATTGCTGAGTCTGGCGCGCAACGTGCGCCCGGCACTGCATTGAGGGAGGCTCTTTTGACGGTGGCGCAGCCTGGGATGTCGCCAGACGCTCGGTACATTGTCATCACCAACACGCTTGCCAATTTGGAGCGTGAGAATAAGCAATACCGCGATTGGCTTGATGCCGGTATGCCGGAACCAGCGGCATACAACGCTCGCTGGACAGCTTCAGGTGACAACGATCTTTCTGTCTTCCAGCGGCAGGCTGTTGCTCGGACGCCGCGTTTCGCTGGTATGACGGAAGGCGCACGACCGCTGATCCGTGGTGGTGAGCCTGCTGCTGCGCCTGCTGCGCCTAGGCGGGTAGCGACAGAAGCAGACATTAACGCAACCTTGGCGGCAAACCCAGGAATGACACGCGAACAGGTAATTCAGCGCGCACGTTCCATGGGATATGAAGTGGGAGGCGAATAATGTCTGGGCGCAATTTGTTTGCCGAAGAGCCTCCTGCTGGTGAATCTTCCCCCGCTGATGGGCGCAATTTATTTGCTGACACGCCCCCAGCACAAAGATTTGAGCAGCAAATTCAGGAGCGCATGCCTGCGGCGCAAGAAAGGCAACAGCAGCGTCCTGGGTCTGGTTATGGGCCATTAGGACAGGGAACAGAGGCCGTTGAAATTCCTGTTTTGTCTCCTCTTATGCGGCGGGCGGAAGCAGGTATCAGCGCGGCAATAGGGCGTGGTGAAGGAGGCGATTTTTCAACGCGGTATGCGTCCGAAGCGTCAAGATTGGAGGCGAACAGGCGCGCATTTCAGGAAGCAAGGCCTGCGGAAAGCGTTGCTGGAGAAATAGCTGGCGGATTGGCCACACTGCCGATCTTCCCCACATTGGCTGCGCCGCGTGTTGCGGCAGCAGTGCAGCCCGCATTGAATGTTGCTAGTCGATATGTGCCGCAGGCTGTTTCTGATGCAGCATCAGCGGCTGCCCGGTATGTCCCAGGGTTCATTTCTAGGCCCACTCAGGCGGTAGGCCGCGCAGCGGTGCCTGTTGGGCTTGCGGCGGCAGAAAGTGGCCTTTACGGCGCCGCTGAAGAGGCTGCAAAGCTTGTTCCTGGGGAGAGCCTGGGTGATGTTTCTGAACGTGCCAAGGAAGGCGGCGAATTCGGTGCTTTGCTTGGTGGCGGATTGCGCGCTGGTTTAGGCGCCTTGGGCGCCGGTTATGGTGCCGTCAGGAATTACATCAACCCGCAGCGTGAAATTGTCCAAAAAGCCCAAACGTCTGCCTTGGGTAAAGGGCAGATGACGATGGAAGAATTTGAGCAGGCAGCGGCTCGCGGGCTTCCTGTGTCCATTGCCGATCTTCCTGGTGGCCGCGCCATGGTGGAAGGCGCCTTGGGGCGTGTTGAAAGGTCTGAAGCTCCAACAGCGCAAAAGCTGCAAGAATTCTTCCAGACCCGGCAAGCGGAAGCCACAAACACCACTCGTCAGCAGATCGACAACATTTTTGGCAGATCAATTGAGCCTGCTGCTTTGGTGCGGGAAGCTGAAGATATTGCCCGCGCCGCGAATGCCCCTGCATATCGTGCGGCCTATTCTCAGCCCATCGCGCAGCATGTTTGGAATGATGAGCTTGCGCAATTTTTGCAGCATCCTGAAGGCCAGAAAGCAGCGCAAAAAGCTATTGATGCCTTGTCATTGAGAAGTCAAACGCCGGGTGGATTTACAAATCCGTTCATTAAGCAAAATGGGCAGATTGTTTTCAATGGGCAAGGCAATGTTCCACTTGAATTCTGGGATCGGTTTCGCCGTTCTTTGCGGGATGAAGCAGAAGAATTGGCCCGGCGCGGTCGATCTACTGATGCTGGAGATTTGACCAATTTCAAAAATCAATTGCAGGGATATTTAACGACCAATTTTGTGCCTTATCGGCAAGCTGTTGAAGGCGCGGGTAAGTACCTGCGCGCAGAAGATGCTTTTTCTGCCGGTCAGGAATTCTTCAGAGAAGCATCAAAAGGAAGGCAAGCCGACACTCGGTATGTTGGCAATCAGATGTATCAGTTTGCTAACAAGTTTTCTCCTGAAGAGCAAAACATGTTCAGAACGGGGCTTGCTGCTTATGTCAGGACAAATCCTGATGATGCGGCAAAGGTATTTGCCTCTCGTGATGCCAGCATTCTGGACCAATACAGGACAATTCTTGGCGACAATAAATTCAAAGACATCCAAGCGACTATGCTTGCTCATGGTGCGTCAAGAAATATTCGCGGGATTGTTTCTGACCCCAGTAGGTTCACGCAATTTGCTGAAAGAGTTGGCCAAGTTGGTGGTGTTGGCTCTCTTGGTTATGCTCTTGCCAGTGGATCACCAGTTAGCGCATTCCATGCTCTTGCTGCCATGGGTGTGAGTGGTGCTGGTGTACTCTCAAACATGATGGGTAATGCCCGCGCCCGGCAGATATTACGGCTGGCTATGTCTGATGATCCGCAAGATGCGGCGCGGTTGGCCCGCATGGCCAGAAGCCAACCTGCTGTTGCCAATATTCTTGATGAGATCAATTCGGCCTCATCTCGTGTTGTCATGGCGTTGAATGATCAGAGTGCGCCTTCTCAACGCCGTGCTGGTGGCCGTGTGGGCCGGGCATCCGGTGGGCGTCTGGTGCGGAATGATCATGCTGCCAGGGCTGCTGCGCTAATAAGGGCTGCGGATGCCGCCAAAAAGGCGCATAATAAGACCACTGAGGGCATCTTGGAGCAGCCGGATGAGGCGGTTGCCAAGGCGCTTTCTATCGCAAATCAGGCTATCTGACGGAGTAGGCCATGACTTCGACGTTCACCACGAATAAAGGCTTGGAGCTTCCGGCCTACAACGATTACGTCGACACCTGGAATGTTCCGGTAAATGCGGATTTCACGCTGATTGATACCGCCTTTGGCGGATCAACGCTGCTGAACGTCACCAGCGTTGCTGGCGATGTGACGCTGACGGCCACGCAGTATCGCCCCCCGCAACTGATCATCAGCGGCACGTTGACTGCCAATGTGCGGTTTTTGGTACCGGCAGGTGTTGGTGGTCAGTGGACGGTCACGAACAGCGCCACAGGCTCTGCTCTTTTGTCCATCACGATTGCTTCGGCTGCTGGTGGGTCAAACGTCACGCTGCCAAGCGGCACGACTATCGTGTCCTGCGATGGCTCTGTCAGCGGTATGCGGTTGTCTATTACGTCAACTGGTGTGTCGCGTGTTGATCAGTTTTCCGCAGGCACTACGGGCCTGACACCTGCTGCATTTTCGGTTGGCAACATTCAGCTTGGTGGCACGTTGAATATCGCCAATGGCGGTACTGGCACCACCACGGCGCCGACCTCTGGACAGCTTCTGATTGGGAAATTGGATGGCACTTATACCGTAGCAAACATCACGGCTGCTCCAGGTTCTGGCCTCACGGTTTATAATGATCCAGCCGGGGGTATTCAGCTTAATGCTGCAAGCTCAACAGGTGGCACAGTTACCAGTGTCAACCTTTTGGCTGGAACAACGGGTTTAACCGTAACTTCCAGCACTGGTGGCGCAATTACGAATGCTGGCACTTTCACGCTGGGTGGTGTCGTAAATACCAGCACTGGTGGTACTGGCCTTTCTTCGCTTCCTGCCGCCGGGCAGTTGCTGATTGGGAATGGTGTAACTGGCTACACGCTGGCGACTATTTCCGCGACATCGCCAATCAACGTATCAAACGGCGCTGGCAGCATTAGCTTCTCATTAAGCACGGTGCCGGTTGCTAATGGCGGCACAGGCACGACGACTTCTACCGGCTCTGGCTCTGTTGTGCTTTCCAGTGGGCCAACCTTAACAAGCCCCACGTTCACAACGCCTGTGCTTGGGACACCTTCCAGCGGCACTCTCACGAATTGCACTGGCTTGCCACTTAGCACTGGCGTCACAGGTACGCTTAACCTTTCAACGCAAACAAGCGGCACACTTGGTGTTGCTAATGGCGGCACAGGAACAGGCACAGCGTTTACGGCTGGCTCTGTTGTGTTTGCTGGCGCGTCTGGTGTTTATAGCCAAAGCAACAGCCAATTGTATTGGGATAATTCCAATTCGCGGTTGGGTATTGGTACGAATGCACCAACCAATCCGCTTGCTGTTTCTAAAAGTTTGTCCGGTGATTATGTGGCAAATTTCGTAAACAGTAGCACTAGTAGCCTCAGTGGCGCTGTCAAAGTTTCATCTCAAACTGGTTTTGCTCTTGATGCTAATACAAATTCAACGGCTTCCAGCGTTTATTCTTTGGTTGGTACAAATCTCGCTTCTAGCGGTGGCTCTGGTGCTGTTGGTGTTTCCTCTGGCTCTGGTAGCTATGCTTTTCGCGCCTTGGCTGGTGGTTACAGCCCCTTCACGGGCTGCCATGACGGCTTCATCCTGAAGACTGCCTCCCCGCTCCCTGGTGACTTGCTGGTGGATGGTGTTGTGGTTGGCAAGAAGCTGTCGGACGTAATCACCGAAGTGTCTGTCAGCACCGCCCCTAATCAGCCTGTCATTGGCATTTTTGTTCAGACGTACCCGACCGATATTGGCAACGTCCCTCCAGCGTTAAAGCTGCCTGACGGCTCCCCTGATCCTGCTTGGTATGTTTATGCCCCCACGCACAATCTT
>Ga0315906_10011145_pt1 | contig 10504 bp, 24 predicted proteins | sample LakEriMetagenome_4_FD_203526 | JGI IMG/M metagenome (GOLD analysis project Ga0315906, IMG submission 203526) | Freshwater fungal communities from buoy surface, Lake Erie, Ohio, United States - Buoy 2 MA122 | ecosystem: Environmental > Aquatic > Freshwater > Lake > Lake biofilm | place: USA...
TCCCAATCAAGTTCAATATCATTATCCCATGCATCGTTTACTACAGTTTCAACATCAATATTACCTTCTTCAAGGTCTACTAACATTTGTGCTATTTCTTCTTCGCTAAGATCAGGATAAATTTCCGATAATTTATCTTCATCAATTTCATATGCGAACTGGCTATCAACCTGATGCCATTCATGTTTTACGATAGTGACCATTGTAATCCTTTAGAAAAATAGTAAGTAAATTAGTGAACCAACTAATGATGCAATTAGACCATTGCTACCAAAAAATCTATGTGCTAATACACATTGCAGTGTAAAGTAAACCATGTATAGTTGTAAAGATTCAATGGTCATTTATCATCCCTAAAACGCACAAAGCGAGGAAACCGCAAACTATAACTACCGTCTTGATTCTGGGTAACAGCATCACATAAAATTTCGGCAGTGCGACCAATAATTAGAGATTGGTTAGCCCAGTAATCATCACGATCCTCATCACTAAAGCCACTACCAACATTAACAGTAATATACTTACCATCATCTTCACCTTCACAAACAAGTGCACCTAGCCTATCACTATTACGACCAGTACCTTGTTCAAGTGCAATAACAGTAAGGTCAACAGTGATTGTGGGCTTCCACTTCATCCAAAATGTATTACGCTTACATTCATATGGGCTTTGGACATCTTTTATCATAATGCCTTCATAGCCTAAGTTAACCATGTCTTTCGCATAGCGATTAAGTTGGTCATGTCCTTCACTTAGATCAAGGTCTACTGATAGACTATCAAGCAATTCCACATTAGGCATGTGCTCAATATATGGGCGCATTTTATCAAGTAGCTCAATGCGTTTGTAAAGAGGTATATTATACAATCCGCGATTAAAATCTACGATTGGTAGAATATCAAATACATGAAATACGCTATCATCAGCCTGTACGTTTTCTTTACGTCTTGCTTGACGCATTAATTCTTGAAAACTATTGCCAACTACTTCACCGTCAAGAATGAAACCATTGTGAAACTCACGCGGTAGTTTGTAGTAGTGCGCAACATTATCCTTAATCTGTTGTTCAATATGACCAAAGTTATCAAAGTGCTTACCGTTGCGACTAAAACTAGTTACAAATACGGTATCAACATCTTGAATTTGAACCATCATGATAACACGAACACCATCAAGTTTTGGCTCAAGTCGTTTTACACCCTTCATTTCAGGACGACCCTCACTATTAGTTGCGAGTTGGCAACCAAAGATTGGAATTTCGTAATCAGTTTTTTTACAAATTTTATTTACTGTTTTATCGCTAATGCCTGCACGTAGGTCTTTACCTAACACTGCCTTGCAAAATGTATTCCATTCATTACTATCAAACCGTTCACTAATTTCAGCAACGGCATCACGGGCAGCATGACCAGTTAGTCTACGCTGACTTAGTTGAACTAATAGTTCGTTAAAATCTTCCCAAGGATTTTCAGCATCTTCTATTCCAATCGTTTCGGGAATTTTCTTGATGCCGAATGTTACATATGGATTGTAACATGCTTTTGTAAAGCCCAAAAACATTTGTGCATTGGTGCTGCCTAATGTAGCAGCTTCCAATGCTTGTCGTATAACATCTTCTTTATGTAGGCGACTATCACTTTCATTCAATTTTTTAATCCAACTTGCGCTCATATTAACTCCTTAACTACACAATTTTTTGAACGTTTTAACTTCAAAAGACCAAATGTCTTTCTTATTAGGTGTTTCACCTTTAAAAAAAGGTCGGCCGCCGTCCTTATGAAATCTAATTCTAAGTGCAACTTCACGGCGTTTTTGTTTTGCACCGACGTAGAATTCAGGAGGTATGCGAAAATAAAAAATCTTTTTTATAAGAGGATCTACTACAACTACACGTAGAATACCCTTTTTGTTTTTTGTACTAAACCCTGCACCTCTATAAGGCTTTAGTTTTGTTCCCTGATTAACTACTGTAACTTTTTTTGTGTCGCTGCCATCTTCATGATCCATACCTATGATATCAACACGTTTTAGTTTTCCAACTTTGGATACAGCATTTTCAACTAAACTTTCCATAGCAAGATCACCACGTTTGACTGCTTTGCGTAATACCGGAAGATCCGATTTACTATATCCAGCATGGCTATATATGTGTTCTAGCAAAATAGCATCGGCTTTAAATGTTTCTTTTGAATATTTGCTAGCCATTTGATTCTTTCAGAGTTTCAAATATAGTTAGTTTGGAAATTTCATCCATTGATTCATCAAGATTCTCAATAGCCTTTTCTAGTTCACGCCTTGCTTTTTCTAGTATATCTTTGCGCATGTTTCTTACATAACGGCTAGTAGCAACCATTTTTGTAATGTTAAGTTCAGAATTTACCTCAGTCATTAAGTGAGCATCAAAACCTTTTTCATAACGATTGGAAAACCCATTCAGCAAAGCCAATTCATCAATTGAGGCTTCTACTAGAACACGCTCACGGTCAATTTTAGCAATAACTTTCATGATCACCAACTTGAATTATAGAATACTTTTTGCCCTAGGAAAAGCCTAGACTTTGCCTCATACACAAACTCAAGGTCTTGTGCTTTGTAATACTCATCACTATTTTCGCCGAAAAAGAATCCTGATGTAGCAGGAAGATTGCCATTCTTAATATCTTCTTCCAATCGCACAATATCGTCAAAGGTCAGTTCCAATTCAATGCCATTGAACATTGGAGCATCAATATTATGTTGGTCTTTTTTATCACGCCAAAGTTTTTCCATCCACCCATGCAGATTGGGATGCTTACGCCAATATGCTAATTCAGTTGTAGGGTCGGGTGCATCTTTATTGCCACGCTCATATCGTTCTTCAAGCCATGCGTCCCTTGCATTAGCCTTCGCTGCTGCGTATGCGTATTGATCAAGCCCCATAATTTTTCTCCTTCATGTACGAAATAAAACTAACCAATCCAGTCTTTATAATTTTATAAACAATGTAAAGGGTTGTAGGTACCACAAAAATAAGTAGGAAGAAAAAGTATATCCATTGTTTTGTGGTACTCATAATTAATCCTTAGTAGCTTTAAGTGCTTGCTCCTTTGTTACAAAAACTGCTTTGTCAAGCACCTTTGCAACACCTGTAAATCCAATTGTTGCTACTACGATACCAAAGATAGTTCCAAATACAAAATTTTTCATTATACAACCTCCAACATATTAGCTGGTACACGCCAGTTAGTAAAGCCTGCATTTACAATCACGTTTTTTGTTTTGATTGCAGTAACCTTACCGAGTACATATTGACCTGTACGGCTATTAACAAATTTAACATCACTGCCGATTGTAAGACTACGGCGATTCTGTTTGGTCAATTGTTCACGGGCAAACTTAATTGACATTGCAATTGAACTAAGTTGGTCGTTAGTAAACTGACCAGAAATAATTGCTTGATTGACTTCATTAATAGTGGTCATGATTAAGCCTCCTCCTCAGTAATATCGTTACCGGTTTCATCTGTAGAATACTCATATGTCCATTCGTCATCATAGTCTACATCTGCCTTTCTACCTACAGGGTCGATATCCTCAAGTTTTACATATGCTTCGTCAATGTTATCTGCTTCTACAGTTACATACGAACGAATGGTCATAGAAAAAGTATACGATCTCATAACTAGCTCCTAATCAATCACAATACACACATTATATACCCAAACGGATTTATTGTCAACCGATTAGTAATCAGCAACAATCAATCCTTCTTCGTTTATGTTAACAAAAAGTTTACCGTATGCCCAAGTACCTTCTGTACTGTCGCGGTAAATAAATTTGTAGCAAAAATCACCACTATTCGTAATGCCCAAAAATTCACGATCCATTACCCGTTCGAACATTGTATAACCAGCATTACGCAATGCTTGGTCAAGCCCCGAACTTGAAAGGTTTGACAATTTTGCAATTTTACTTGCTGTTATCATTTTAGAAATCCTCCACAGTATAAGATACTTGATAACCCTCTACCTCATACTCATTACCAATTCGTAGCAACATTTTATAAATTTCAGCAAAATTTAATTCAGGATGTTTTTCTGACAAAACATCACTTGAAGTAATAGCAAAGTCACCGTTGGGCTTAGTTGCAGTAAGATTAACGAACAACATAACTATCTCCTTATCAATCACTATACCGATAGTATACGCCCAAATGGATTAATTGTCAACCAAAAGTTCGTCTATAATGTTGTCAATTTGATAACGGGGTCTGTACCCTAATGTTGCTAATTTGCTACTATCCATTGTCATAGTTTTAACTTGTACTGTCTTATGGAAGTCTGCTTGGGGGATATAGTTTATTTTTGATGTGGATCCGGATTTAATTATAGCATACTCAATAGCATCTATGAATTTTGTTGATGCATTATTGCCGATATTGTAAATTGTGTTTAGTTGGCCTTTTTCTAATACAAGATTAATTGCTCTACAAACATCTTGTACATGAATGTAATCTCTATAAAAGTTACCACCGTCGTATAGGTCAATATCTTCATTTTTTAATATCTTACGTATAAGATATGTCAATGCATTCTTTTTGGTTGAAACACCTTTGTCACCGGGCCCAACTACATTAGCAAAACGTAGGATACGATATTTGATTCTATAAGTCTCACAATATGAAATTAGTAATTGCTCTGCTGTGCGTTTGGTTATGCTATAAAACCCCTTTGGATTACAATAGCTATCTTCCTTATATGGACTTGGCACATCACCGTATACGAACCAACTACTACAGAAATTAAACACAACATCCTTACCCTTGCAATTTTCTAACACACGAATCAATGTAGTAAGATTGGTGTCAATGTCAAGGTAAGGATTGTTTTTTACATTATAATTATCTGTGGTGCTTATCATGTAAAGGATGTCATTTGTTTTGATAGTAAGGTCGTTCCTATCATTTACTACACAATCATACATGTCAGCATAGTGTGTGCCAATGAATCCTTTACCAAATAAGTTTACCATTTCTTAATAACCTCTTCTATATAACTCAGTACTTTATCATTGTATAAAGGACTGCATCCTAAAAAGAAAACATTGTCTAATACTTTATTTGCATTTGGAAACTTTTTGTAATCACCTAAATGTTTATAAGCAGGGTGTAATAATATGTTGCCACCAAAGTAATTTCTAGTTTGTATCTTGTTACTTTCAAAGTGTGCAACAAGTAATTCTTTTTCGCCTTGTTTTCTGCATACGATAGGAACACCGAACCAACTAGGATCAGCATTTTTAAAAACTTTTACAGGAACAATACCAATGTGTTCTACTAGTTTCTGTTCTATGAATTCTTTGTTGTATCTACGTTTCTTACAGATTTCATCAACCTTCGTCATCTGCACACTACCTACTGCACCTTGTAAATCAAGAGGTTTTAAATTGTATCCCATGTTACCATACACATACTTATGATCAATGATACCGTCATAGTTCTCTAACCAATAATCAAATCGTTTGCCACAAGTACCGCAACTCAACGTATTATTTGCTCCCACACAATAACAGTCACGCCCCCACCAACTTATACTACGTGCAAGGTCAATTAGGTGTTGATCATTACTACATACCATTCCACCTTCGCCTGTGCTTATGTGATGTGCAGGATAAAAACTACAGCTCCAGCTATAGTAATAATCGCTTAGGTGTTTACCATTGTACAATGTACCTAAACTATCACAGTTATCACCGATACAGAGCAACCCATTGTCATCACATATTTGCTTTATCTTATCCATATCAGGTGGATTACCTAATACAGGACTAACCATGATTGCTTTCGTTTTCTTAGTTATTGCTGCTTCAATTAAGTTTACGTCAAAGTTTAATGTGTCAAATTCAATGTCAATAAATTTAGGAACAAGTTTATTTTGAACAATAGGAGCAATAGTGGTAGGAAAGCCAACTGGACTTACGATAATCTCATCGTTGTCATTCCAACGAAAACGTTTCTTTAATGCTGCTATATTAACTAGGTTTGCACTACTACCTGAGTTAACCATATGGCAATACTTGATATTAAACTTATTACCAAATTCTTCTTGAAATTTTTCTACTTTTGAACCACTGACAATCCAATCACCAGTAAGTACTGATTCTAGTATTGCATTGATTTCATTATGGTCCCAGTATGGTCCACCATATAAAACATTGTCTTTGTTTGCATCAAAATTATCATAATTTTTAATGTACGGTGGCAAAAAACTTTTGCTTATTTCTTTAAGGTCAATTTTAGTCATGATGTCTCCAAGGCACAGATACCACATCATATCCTGTACCTAAATAATAATCTTTTTCTATGTAAATTATGTTTAAAACTCTTTCTGCTAAAAATGCAGGTACTCTATTGTTATTATAATCTGGTGCACCGTCAATTGGTTTTTGAATATAAGGTAAGCTATACTTTGACCCTTCATACACTTCAAGGATAATTTCAAACAAAATACTGCATAGTTTATTGAACAATTCATTTTGTGCAAAAAACATATTTGCAGGTGACAAAAAGTTAATTGACTTGAGTTTGTCTACTAAATTAGGTTCTAATTTTATGTTACCTTTACTAGCTGCCTCTTTTAATATTAATAGACCTATCTCCCCGTGATTGTAAACATATTGGTCATATGTGTTTAGTCCAAACTTATATGGCTCACTCACATAAATTGTTTTATCGTTAAATTTGAGTTGGTTAATAAACTGCTCATTATAATAACGGCGCCATTGATTAGTACCTACAAATTCATGATTAGTGTTTTTCCATACCCAATATAGTCCTGTCAAGTCACTAAAGTATTTGTTAAGGTTAGAAATATTGTCACCAGTATCATCGAACAAAAAGTTCTTGTTTAGTAATTCTGCTTTGTAATTTAAGTCTAAATTTACAGATCCACACATAATGTTTTTTTGGTCAAATTGTGTATGTAAATTTTCGTGTTTGTTATAGCAATTGCAATAGAGGGTAAGGTTATTCATATGTAAATTATATATGAATATTACGATAGTGTCAAAATAAAAATACCCGGCTTAGCCGGGTATTTTGTAAAAAATAAAAAAAATTATTTTTTATTTGGATTAGTCGCTTGATTGACAAATGCATACATCTTTTCTGCATTTTCCAAAATTTGCTCTAGTCCAGGAAAGGTAGGCATTTCAACTTTGTTGATAATTTGACCTGTTTTTTCATCACGTTGCGCGGTGACTTCCCAGCCTGAGTACTTCATGTGAAAATCTTGCAATGCAAGATCCTTTGCCATTGCTAAAATATCGGTACGAATTTCGTAACCGTTTTTACTAAATTTAACTTCTGGTAGTTTTGGTGTAAAATCGTTCATTGACTGTCTCCGTAAAATTTAAAATGTTCGTTTCTAAGTTTTCTTTCGTATTCTAACGTATACTGCTCTACGTCTGCTAATGTTTTGGGATTCTTGCTAACGATATATTTTTCTAAATTAGAACCATATCTACTAGTAAACATATCACTAACAAGTGATCGCATCCAAGTTACGCAAGGCATACTTAAACTGCCTTAGCTTGTTTAGCTTTTTGTAGAACTTTTTCTGCTACATTGTCGTTAAATACCTTTGCAATTTCCAAAGTGTTAGTAACTAAAACTTTAGCAAAAGCAGTTTGTGCATCAATGTATGCATGTGCCGCTTTATTCAAAGTTTTGTCAGTTAAAACTTTGTCTGTTACTATTTTTTTGGTATTTTGAAAACTGTCGATGTAGAACTCTGGCGAGTAAAAATCTTTGAACGTGTTTGGGTTTAAAAAATCATAAAACATACTATTTCTCCTATCTGTAAGTGTGTTTGAGGTTTTTACAGAACCTCATAACTGTAAAACTATTTATACTTGATTATTTTTTATTAGCTTTTTTGCTAGATTTTTTAGGTTGTTCTGCTGCTTTGCTATGGTCCTTCTTTTTAGCTAGCATTAGGTTACCCTTCTTTACTGGTGCGTTTGGTGCGTCTGCTGCAAACGCTGGTGGCACTGTTAGTATTGAAACTAGTGCTAATATTACTAAGTAGTTCATCGTCCCCTCCCTGTTTTTCTTATTGTGTTTGCCCCACCAAACCCTTTATTAGGTTTTGGGGCTTTGGTTTGTTGCTGATTGTTTGGAAAGCTATTTGCTTTCTTTGCGGCGTTAGCCATGTTGATGAATGGATTCTTACTTTTCTTTTCTTCTGACATGATTCCTCCGTAATACTATTTACGCCTCATTTGACTATTTCTTAAATATTCGTATATATCACCATATAAACTAACCATCATCGCCACCTTACTGTCGTATATCTTTATATAAGGTTCTGTTGGTTTATGCCTACCTATGAAATAAGGACAGGGTATTTTTAAACTCAAATCTAACATTAAGTTTTGATAGCTGTATATAGGTTCTGTATCCGTAATCTTTTTAAGCCTAAATGGAAATTCAAAACTTTCTATATCCGCCTCTTGAAATGCTTTATCACCACTGTCACTAAGTCTTAGCCCTCCCTCATTTCGTATATCTAACCAAAATGTTTTCATAGCGGATTCAGAGGAAAGTTTACATTCCGGTAGTTGTTCAAGTATCGCTTTTGTAATTCGATGCTTTACTGAATCCCTAATCATCTGGGTAAACCTTAGTTCCAGAATTCATAAACACCACACTAAACTTATCTGTTTTAAATTGTTTGTTAAGTTTGCGACATAAATTTCTTGCATGTCCTGGATTACTAAAACTTGTCTTTTTGTATTTTGGTACGCTTTCGCTGTCTAAATAGTGTTGGCTTTTAAGGTTAATAGGTTGCCCATCATAAAAAACTGCCCATATTCCTGCAGCCTCTACAATCTGATCATTTTTATATGTAGACTTATCTACTAATTCAAGTATTACTTTTGGTTGTGTTCTGCCCATTAAGTTACCATCGTTCCCCTCTTATCTCCACCGCAACTACCTCATTAGTCTGCTTAGACAATAAATCTTCTTGATTGTCAAGCAATAATTTTGTGATTTCATCACGTAATGCTCTGGCGTCAGATAATGGTAAAACAATATCCCTTCCTTGTTTAGCCTCTGTTGTCGCAATCTTGTCTATAAAACGTTTTATTTGTATCATAGTCTATTTATCGCATTTTCAGCTTCATTTTTTGTCATGAATGGACCATAGGACTCATATCTTTGTACAAATATGTGCTTAGGACAAAGCACGGGTACAAATTCCGTTCCCTGTTTTAATGCGAACCAACCTGCAGCATAGTAACATTTGCTTTTTGTTGTTTTAGTAAATAAGTGAATTTTTCTACGGACATCTAGTAATGAATTAAACACACGCCCAGTGGTAGGATAAAATTCATATGGGTTAGGATTTTTTTTATCTACTTTTTTAAACTTAACAAATTCAATCTGTTCTTTATTAGAGATTGTTTTGGTGCTAGGATATTCTCTTTTTGTGTTACCGATCTTTACACTGAATCCGGATCCATTAGCAAGAACGTTTCCTACTTTCTTTTCTCCGTCTGTAACGATCCAATATTGGTCTTTTACTACTGGTTTAGCAATTAAGTTCATAGTTCACCTCTGTGTAAGTATAAGTGTATTTTTTCATATTTACAATATTTTTGGTCATTCAAATTTTAGTTTGTAGAAGGGAATATACTTTTCAGTATAGATAAAAATTGTGGGTTTCCTAGAACCAGCAAAGTCCCAGTCTCTGCCTCGCTCACCTAAGTTTCTGCGACACCATTTGATATGTTCAATAACATCATTGGGGTGTTTTGATTCAAAAATATGAGTGTATGGTCTAGATCGTGTCATGTCCACCTCACAGTAAGCCAAGTATATAATTCTTCGCTAATAGTATAACGGTCTTTATTAGCTGCGTATGCAGGAACATCTCCGTGTTTCCACATATACAAAGGTTGTTCTTCTATCCATTTAGAAATCTCAAAATCCACATCAACTGTTAAATATCCTTTAGGAGGTTCAGGTAAGTTATCAACTGACTGATTTACCAAATAAAATCGGTTTTTTAATTCACGTAGCTCCTTAAGAACTTTTGCTAATTTAGCACCATCATCCGAAATCATTATGTCCAATCATCCATATAATCTTCAGGCATAGAATAGTCCCAATCTTCTCCACCTAACTCTTTCCAGTTATCCCATTTCTGTATTTCATCTTTGCAGACTTTTGGCATACCAATACTTCCAACTACCGTAGAGCAAACTCTGCAACGGTAACTGATGCCACTATCTTCATCAAATTCTGCAATGCCTCCGCAGGGCAATCTCATTAAGTCCATTGGATGTGTGTAGTCGTTACTCATAACCAATGTAGGGAAAACAATACTGCATCCTCATGTCTTTTGAAAACAAATGTTACATCGGTGTACCCAAAACTATACCAATTTTTTGATTTAAGATTTTTTCGACACCAAATTTCTTGAGGATTCTCATCAGTTACGTAATTACGATTAGGATGCTT
>Ga0315906_10011147_pt1 | contig 10503 bp, 19 predicted proteins | sample LakEriMetagenome_4_FD_203526 | JGI IMG/M metagenome (GOLD analysis project Ga0315906, IMG submission 203526) | Freshwater fungal communities from buoy surface, Lake Erie, Ohio, United States - Buoy 2 MA122 | ecosystem: Environmental > Aquatic > Freshwater > Lake > Lake biofilm | place: USA...
TTGCCGTTGTCGTGATAGTCGTTGACCAGTTCCCATATAGCAGGATCATCTGTAAGTATCATTCCGCCTGATCCATAATTGTTTAGATTCTTTGTAGGATCAAAACTCAAGCAACTGACATCACCTAGCTTGCCACTAGGTACACCGCGATAGTATGCACCAAAACTCTGTGCGGCATCTTCGATAACAGGAATCTTTTCTTCGCTGAACATTTCTATATAGGTGATCAACTGTTCTTGATTCAAGACATTACCAAATAGATTAACATACATGATGGCCGCTAGCTCGTCGGCATGAACAGGGATAGTGTTTAGATCCATCAAACCTGTTTGTGCATCTACATCACAGAACACAGGATCAAACCCTGCCTCTAATACACTATTAATTGTAGCAACAAAGCTCTGTGCTGGGATCAAGATTTTGTTACGACTTCCTCTAAACCATTCATTGTCAACAGCACGCAAGGCAAATATCAATGCCTGTGTACAACTGCCTACTGCACAAGCATAACGACGTTCAGTCATTTTAGCTACAGTCTTTTCAAACTGTCTTGTATGAGTTCCATCAAGGACCCGCCCAGATGCATAGACCTTATCAACTGCATCTAAGATCTCTTCACGTAGATTGTTATACTGTCTATCTACGCCAAAGAACGGGATTTTGGTCATACCAATCATAATATCTACGGAACCCTTCTTCTACATTTACTTTAGGACTATATCCTAGATCACGTTGTGCTCGCATGATGCTTAGTCGACCACGTTTAGGGAAACTAAGATCACGATCGGCTATCTCTAAGTTTCCTTTACCAGCGATACTGATAGCTAGTTCAGCGGCATCTTTTAATGACCATTGGCGCTGTTCGCTACGTGTGATGTTATAGATCTTACCATTGGCGATATCCTGCGTTGCGGCTAAGACAATTCCCATAGCAGTATCTTCCACATAGGTAAAGTCTAGTACTTCATCTGCACCTTTCACACGTAGTGTTTCACCACGCATGGCCATGGTCATGAACTTGCTAACCACACGATCCTCTACGTCCCACTCACCATATACAGCACTGGGACGGATGATAGTATAATCAAATGCACCCAAGCGATGATAATCTTCTACAAGTTTTTCGCCCATGAGTTTCATAATGCCATACTGGCCTTGTGGGCGACATGTATGTGCTTCTAATACGTCATGACTAAAGTCACCGTAGACCATACTAGAACTAATATAAACAAATTTTTTAACACCGTTTTTACGGCTGGCTTCTAATAAACTCACTAATCCTGTTGACATTACATTACTAGCCAGTAAAGGGTTTTGTTCTACTACTTTCTGGCGAGGAAAACTTGCCATGTGTATAACTGTGTCAATGGCATAAGTTCTTAATATAGTATCTATAAACTCTGTATCTCGGATATCAATCTTACGAACTTTGGCATTGAATTTCTTAAGACGGTTAGCAATAAGATAATCTAACTCAAATTTTGGAATAAATCCATAATCGGTTTCGGTATCGATCACTACACATTCATGTCCTTGTTGTTCTAGTATACGGACGACGTTGTGTCCGATAAACCCACTACCACCTGTTATTAAATATTTCATTGGTTACCTTTCTTAAGATACTGACCTAATTCAGGTGGACGCCACCCCATCGGTTTCAAAACTTTACCATCTTCTCTTTTTCTAACTTTGCCAGTTTCTTTGTCGATCTTAGCAAAGTTAGTAGCCATAACTTCTTTCCACGCCCCTTCTGCATCTGCACCCATACTGTGTATAGCACCTGTAGCTACAACAATAATGTCAATCAATGCGTCTAGCATTTCTTTGTGGTCATATTTTTTATATGCTTGATCAAACTCTTTAACTTCTTCATCTATCAGATTGGCATATAAGGCAACCTGACCATGATTGTAGGCATCTGTAGTTTGATCACAGGCTTTCATAAACTTTTCTTGATCGCGGAATGGATTCATTATCTACCTCTTCCCGCTGATTTTTTAGCAGGTTTATTTCCGCTAACCTGTGATTTAGCAGGACCACCTTTAGTGTCTACTTTACTGCCTTTTTTCGCAGGTGCGTTAGCCTGTTTCTTTTTTTCTAATGCGGCTTTTAATATATCGTATGCCATGCTATTCTCCCCATTTTAAACGATAATAAGTTAAATCTTGTTCTTCTAACCAAGCAAATATAATAACCATCCACCCATAAGTTTCTGGATTTGGACGGACTATATATTCCATCTGCTGTTTGCTATTCTTGTGTAACCAACGTCCTTTTTCGCTTTTTTCCCATTCCATTATAGGGGCCGCGGCATACAGCTCAGGATCCTCTACATCACCCATCGGTATCTTATGGACGATTATTTTTAATCCCATTAAGGTATTATCCTGCTGGTAATTGAAATTCTTTTTTGTCCAGGAGTGACCTCAGTCACACTGTGATTTTTTGATACATCTAGAATGTACCATTCATGATCTTCCATGATATAGGAATCTAATAATATTCCTTCATCATCATAATAGTTTGTTTTAGCATTACTACCACCCTGATCAATTATATAATTAAATTTTATCTGAGTTCCGTGGTCTTTGTGCATGGGTAAATTTTTATCGATTACCTGCACACCCCAATATAAATCTGGAGAAATGTTAGACTTACACCAATCTTGTATTAATTCATTTGCAGGTAGCCAATTGTACATGGTAAATTTATCATATTCAGAAGGCAGATCTACTTTATTCCAAGCATCTAAATTATATTTTATTGATTCATAAATTTGATCAATTATATAGTTAGGCAATCGGGGAAGAAATATTTTCTTTATAAACATTTTAGTCCCATAATGCTCTAAAATATTTGCCAAACAATTTTAATCCGTTATCGATACGAGCACTGTGTTTAGCATAACCTTTCTTATCATACTTGCGTGTGTCTCCAGGACCTTTTTTCATTTCGTAAGTTAAAGGTCTACCTTTGGCATCAAGTTCTTTGCTAGGTACCCAGACGATATCACTTTTACCTGTGAAGTATTGTTCTTCCCATGAATCATCCGCCAGCTGTTCAAAAGCCCAGATCATTTCGTCCATGATCCAATCCCAACGCTTGAAATGATTACCATCACTGTCCCAAGACTCCTTCTTAGCCTTTTGCGCACTTTTTGTAGTGCTACGTAGATTAGCTGGAACATCCTCATCATCTGTGCTAGGAGCACCATGCTTGTGTTCGCGTAATTGTTTCAGCATTGGCAAGATGATAGGAGTCAGTGTTGAGTCCATGCTCCAAGTGTCCCAGGGATCGATCTTGACATAATTAATCTTAGGATCTACGAAGTCTAGGAACGACTGCCACAAGCTCATGACAGGTTCTAATATTTTGTTAACACGTTGAACCCAAGGCTCATCATAGTCAATTTCACGCCACCAACAGATCTTTTCGCAGATTGTGTATGGACTTAACCAATGGTATTTGTATTTGTTCATGTATACTTTCATAGATGATCTCCGGTTTTAGGATTGTATGTTCGTAGTCTTAGAGTATAATACTTTTTAGCTACGTCTATGATATTGTCTTCAGTAGACGCTAATGTCTTTTTGTTTAGATCCATAAGGAATCCTAAGCCAATTATTCTTTTAGCAACATCATAATCCTGTTGTTCGTATTCAATCATTTCCAATCTGTCCTATGCTTGAAGAATCTTAGTGCGTAGTCTACATACTGTGCTTCTGTCAGATCACCGTAGATGATAACCTGTTTCTTCCAGGCTATATAACTGTCATCTTCCATCCAACTTAGCGTGATATCATTATCTTCTACCCATTGGTACTGTGGTGTCTCTTTAAATGCATCTGCTACCTTGTGAAACTTGTCTACCTTAGTGATAGTGAACATCTCATCTATTTCTAATTGTGTAGTAAAGAAACGTACTCTATGAGTATTAGCCTCTTTAGACTGCCATTGGTGCTTTGATCGGTGGGTGATATTCGTAGCCATCTAACCTAAAGTCCTCCATGGTAAATTTAAAAATGTCCTTGACTTCAGGATTGATCCACAATGTGGGGAGCGGTAAGGGTTCACGTGCCAATTGCTCTTTTACCTGCTCCACGTGGTTCAGATATATGTGTGCGTCGCCAAGTACGTGAACGAACTCTCCTGCCTCAAGCCCACATACCTGCGAGATCATATGTGTGAGCAAGGAATAGGATGCTATGTTAAAGGGCACGCCCAAGAACATATCGCAGGAACGCTGGTACATCTGACAACTTAACTTACCGTCTGCGCTGACATAGAACTGCGCAAAACAGTGACAGGGTGGCAGGGCCATTTCATCTAACTCACCTGGATTCCAAGCTGTTAGGATATGCCTACGGCCATAAGGATCTCTCTTAATGCCATCAATCAATTGCTGTACTTGATCTACTACTAGTTCTGGTTTTTCTTTGGCTCGCATGCCGTGTTTGGTATTTTCCCAAGTGTAATAGCTTTCCATTTCTGTGGGCTTGCGCCAATGACGCCACTGTACACCATATACACGACCAAGATCACCATCATATTTGGCTTTGGGTAACCAATAATCGCTGGTAGCATTGTCTGTCCAGATAGTACGGTTGTCTGCATCACGAGTACCATGTAGGATTTCTGCTAGACGGCGTTCATCACCAGATCCTTCAAGGAACCAAAGTAGTTCACTCAGACAAGCCTTGAATGCTAGCTTTTTGGTTGTGACTGCTGGAAAGCCTAGGGTAAGATCATAGCGTTGTTGCATACCAAAAACGCCAATGGTACCTGTGCCCGTACGATCTTCTCGCACTGATCCGTTTTCTAAAACGAACTTTAGACTATCAAGATATGTTTTCATTTTAATATTTTAGCAGGTTTGCTATACTATGTCAACTAGAATATAACACGATTCCAGATTTCGTAGGTACAGTTCGTACCTGGTCGCACTCCATAGATGCGAAAACATGTTAGATAACGTTCTAGATCGATGCGGGTATCAGTGAACCATGCTCCCTTCATGCGGGTCAGATAGATACGTTCTACCAATGGTTCGGTTGCTTCATATAACTGCCGGCCGCCAATGACAAACACGTTATTTTTTGGATTTTCTTTTTGGATCTGTTTAATATTGTCCACAGCATCACTAGGAATCCAACGCACTAGATGTTGATATTCTTGATCCACATGTGTTGAACTTACTACATAGTTAATCCTGTTTGGTAATGGTTTGGGCATCTTAGGATCATCCCAGGTCTTACGTCCCATAACTACTATTTGATTTTCTGTATGTTCTTTGAACCAAGCAAGATCTTGTGAATGTTTTGGCCAGGGCAACGTGCCACGATTGCCTATGCCACCCGAGTTAGTTGCGGCTAATATACTACAGATCATAGACCTTTAAGAACCTTGTCTGTCTCTGGTTGCACTGCATCTTTGACTTTGTCAATATCAACAAAAAAATCCACGTTTTTAATATAATGATCAAGTTCATTGAATTTTTCATCTAACATTGTTTCAATTTCGTGTGGATCTTGACCTTCAGATATCAAGTCTTTGATGTTGATAGTGATATTAGTACCATCTATCAATTGTACTGAAATATGTTCCAATACGCTGATAGGTACTTCACGCTTATCAACACCATTAACTATGTCTTGCCAGCTCTTTCTCTTGTTGAGATTGAGCTTTTTTGCTTTCGTATTACGCTGTGGTTTTTTTGGTTGCTCTGACATTCTTTGCCTTTGGAGTTGGTGCAAATGATTTAGCTTCATCCTTTAAGCGTTTGGCTTCGGCTAATAATGTCTTAGCTTGTGCTTCCATCTTAGCGGCTTGATCTAAGTTAGCTTTAGCTAGATCTGCGTCTGTAAGTACCCCACTAGTATTTACCACGGATTCAGCTGCTTTCTTAGGTTCGCCGAGTTCACGACCACTAGACTTTTTGCTTGGGTCAGCGTATCCGCGACCAGCATCAATATCAGCCATAGCTTTAATTGCTTCTTCACCGGCTTCCATTTTCTTAAGAATCTCATTAAGTTCATCGAGACGCACTGATGTTTTAGCATTAGGTGTTAAAATGACCTGTTTGGTCTGTACTTTTTTAAGGAAACCGCCCTTGTGCAGTGATCCTAAGGTGTTATTACCATCAGGCATGATGTTACGGAATAGTGCATCAGCAAGAACTTTTGCTGTCTGACCAGCTGCACTTTCTACTACCTTCATTACTTCGTCATGGATCATTGGTGGTAATGCATCACTGTAAATAACCAGTGCCATATGATCCTCACCCGGTACTGTATTATAGGCGATTACTACTTTCTTTTCACCGTGTCTTCCAACATGTTTAAGCATTTTTATTTTCCTCTGTATTAGCTGGAGCAGGTGTAAGTGCACCAGTTGATTGCAAGAATGCAATTAATTTATTATATAAACTACCAACATTAGCTAGCTCGTCAGCTTTAAATGCGCCGCGTGTTGAACTAACTTGTATGATCTGTGCTACTAGGATAAGATCCTGTAGATTTAAGCTTGGTTGTTCTTGTTGCGGAGCAGGTGATTCTGTGGATTGCTCTGCTGATGTTTGTTTCTTAGCCATTATCTAAATTCTCCTTAGGGGACAATTTTATTTAACAGCTAGATGAGAGGTGGAAAAATTTCTTAGATAGTGTTTATGCTCGGCAGCATAAGGCTGAAGTAGCTGGCTTCACCGGGTAACTCAAAAGCTACCAATAAGTTACGATCTATAGGTTTGCCACCCGGAGTGCGTGCTACGTCTATGCCACCTACGTAAAAGCGTCCTTCTAGATTTTCGTAGAGCCAATCCGCGACTTGTTTTTCTGTGACGTAAGGCTCAAATACGACCTGTTCAAAATGAGGAGGGCAGTGACTAACACGTCTTAGTTGATGCACATTTAAAGGATTTGGTTCGCCGTGTTTAAGCATTGATATTCTTCTTTATTAGTTCTGCCCACTGTTCGTGAGCAGTTTGATTAGGATGATACCCATCTGCTATGTACAGTTTACTGTCTTGACTTAGTTCAAATAAACCATCGCGATTATCGTTAGTGAATATCCAATGATTAAAATTAATTTGTCGATCTAAATACTCAAACCCTAGACCATACACCTCTTCCCAAACGTTCATATAACTCATAAATTTATATTTAATATTACGAGCTTGCAGATAGCTTTGTAGACTAATTATCTTCATCAAACTGTTAAACACACGTTCTCGATGTTCTATCGCTACACTTATCTGTTTAAATAGATCTTGTTCGTTGTGTAGATAATGTATACCAAAATTATTAACAGATTTAAATCCTGTAGATTGATTATAAATGTCTTCTTCTACAGTCCAATCTAAACGATCTAAACCACTCCACATCACTAATACTAGATCGTATGAGTTTTCACTTAGCTCTGCAATCGTGCTATCGCATATCCACTGATTGCCTGCGCTATGCTGTGCTAGATTCTTAACAGTATCAGTTCCTAATAGGTATGGCCAAGTTTTGAAAGGTGAAGATGCTGTGAAACTACAACCATTGGTGAGTATTCTCATTAGTGCGGAATCATATGCGGAATGTAAGGAACATTCCGAGGACCAAAACGTTCTTCAAGAAGTTTTTTTGCCTGTTGAGCATTGTCAGCATATACACGCTCTTTGTTATCACCATTGGGTGTTCTCACAGTGGCCTCAAACATTGGCATTATGCATACTCCTTGCTTAGTTCATAGTAAGTAGTGATACCAAACGGTGCTTCGATAGTAGTTGACCCGTGGATAACAAACATAGTATCACAGTAGTCAGGTTCGCCCCAACTATCATATGGATACCCGTCTGTAAACATGATAAACTTCTTAGGTTGTATGTCGTTCTCACGCATCCAAGTCCAATTAACTGTAAAGTCTGTACCACCACCACCCATAGGTTCCCAATCCATGATTTCATCCAGATTATCTGCTGTGAACACCTTAGCACCATCTGCATATACTTCTGTATCGAAACTCCATAAATGTAATCGGAAACTCTGATAGCTCTCCATGATACCTTTGACTTCACTCAGTATATCTTTAAGCATAGTATCTGACATTGAACCAGATGTATCGATAGCTACGCAGATATCAATCTCTTTATCCCAATCACTACCTGGCATTATGGCATCCATATCCCAACCTTTACGACTAGCACGTGCCCAAGTATAGTCTGTGCGCAGAGTGCTTTGGATCTGTTGCTGTAATAGTGCTCGCCAATCTAGTTGTGGAGTAGTTAGATCTTTGATCATACGCTTAACACCGCTGGGTAAATTACCTGCGCCCACTGTTTGTGCGGCAGTCATCACAGCTTCTTTGATCTCATCACGGATCTGTTTACGTTCTTCTTCTGATAGCTTAGGACGACCCTTGCCTTCTTTTTCTTGGCCTTCGCCCTCACCTTCACTACCATCCCCGTCACCATCTAAGTGTTCGTCAAGTAGTTGATCTACTAGGTCATCGATGTTGATTTTCTCTGCGTTCTTTTCTAAGTCGTCATAGACTTCTTCAGCTGACCAGCCACGATACTTAGGCTCATATAAACCAACTGGAATCTTTTCACCAATCTTTTGATCTAGCAAATCCTGGTTAACGCAATAGTCGTCAGCGATATTCCATAGCTGAGGATCACGTTCACCGCGACGTCCCATATGGTCATAGACACAGTGCAGGACTTCATGGCCCATAAGGAACTCCAACTGTTTAGCTGGCATTTTCTTAAGGAATTCGCTGTTATAATAGAACTTACGTCCGTCAGTTGCGGCAGTAGGACACCAATCATCAGCGTTGATTAACTGTAGTCTAGTTGCCAAATTACCAAAGAAAGGTGCTTTGAGCAACAATGCGATACGAGCAGTTACTAGTTTCTCGCGGACTAGACGATCTGTTTCTGGATTAGTTTTTACACCTACATAGTTCTTAGACTTTGTAGTTGTAGTGCTTGAGGATTTAGTTGCCATTTTTGTCACTTTCTTCATTGTATAGTAACATTATATACTCAAAATTTGATTTTGTCAAGCAGTTTTTTATGGCTAATAAATACAGTATGCTTAAATTTTGTTCTTCACCATTTAATACCGTTAGTATTCTCAAGGGTGGTTATGTATGTTCTTGTCTTTGCCCAGGATGGCACTCATTTGATGCTAATATGGGCAATCTAATAGATTCTTCTTTAAAAGAAATCTTTTCTAACATGAAATTTTCATTATTTAGACAATCTATAACAGATCAATCTTTTAAATATTGTAAGAAAGATCAATGTGCTAAACTTTGGAATCTTGACGAAGTTGAAGATATTTCTAAAGAGATCCAATTTATTCCATCGCTTCCTACGATGATGAATGTACAGATCGATGAAAATTGTAATTTGAAGTGTGGTAGTTGCAGAAATGAAATTCGTTGGAATAAACCGGCTGATCCCACAGTCGAACGTATTTTAGATAGGCTTGTTGAAGCTTATCAAGATTTTGGACAATCGGTTTGGTTTCAATGCGATGGGCATGGAGATATATTTGCTAGTACTGCTTATAAAAATTTCTTTATGCGAGATGACTTACCTAAATGTTTTCAATTTAATCTTACAACCAATGGTAATTTAGTTACTAAAAATCTTGAGATTTTAAGAAAAATAAAAGACCAAATATTCAGTGTATGCGTTAGTTTTGATGCCGCAACAGAAGAAACCTATAAAGAAGTCAGAGGCGGAAAATTTAATTTGATCATAGATGGTGTAAAAGCCATGCAAGATATAGGTATCTACAGGGTTAATACTTCATTTGTTACACAGAAGAAAAATTATCTCGAATTATTGCAACATTACAACATGTGTAAAGAATTAGGTATCAATTATTCTGGGGTATCAATGATAGATAGATGGACCCACATGAGCGATCAATGGTGGGAAGAAAATCGTCTCGAAGATAACCCAACGATTGATTACGATTTTTTAATACCTGCACTTAAAACTATTAAACAAGATCCAAAATTTGGATTATGTGGTGGATTAGAAAATCTAATCGCTACTAAATCTACATCCATTTTAAATTGAATAAGGTAAGTGCTTTTTCAGTGACATAAAACCGTTGTTTTCCAAACTCGGTATCCCAACACCAATGATCATTATTACTACGATTAGCTGGGGTCACGTTTGGATCCGTATGTGCCCGCCAATATCTAAACTCCTTACTCGGTCCTAAATTGGTCCAGAACCACTCTCTGAGAGTGAAGAAATTATAGTCTTGATAGTCATTGGCTTGGTTACCTTTGGCCCAAGTAGTGCGAGAAAATCGATATAGATTTTCTTCGATATAATGGCTGAAATGTGGATAGGCGCTGTGGCGCCCATCCAATTTATGCACCCTAAACAATCCTCGTTTAAGGGTCATCCCCATGTTACGCTACCGCTTGGACGATATACTTACCAAAACGTTTATGGAATTCGTCAAACGTTTTAAGTTTGTTAGGAACGAACGGTAA
>Ga0315906_10011148_pt1 | contig 10503 bp, 4 predicted proteins | sample LakEriMetagenome_4_FD_203526 | JGI IMG/M metagenome (GOLD analysis project Ga0315906, IMG submission 203526) | Freshwater fungal communities from buoy surface, Lake Erie, Ohio, United States - Buoy 2 MA122 | ecosystem: Environmental > Aquatic > Freshwater > Lake > Lake biofilm | place: USA: Lake...
CCTGCACGACATCGAAGTCGTGGTCTTTGGTTGCGTCGACAACGGGTCGAGGCATTCCGAGCAGCAGGAACGCCAGCATCAGTAAAAAGGAATTCTTGGTTGGCAGAATGTTGTTCATCCAAGGGGGATTCCGGCGGCGAGCCTTCGAGGGGCGAACTGCACCCGCAACTGCGAAATCCCATCGGCTTTCGAATGGGCACGGGCAGATTGATCGTGAAAACCTGCAGAAATGGACTTCCCCGACCACGCCATCTACGCCGCCTTCAAAGGGGGGGGTCTTCGCCCTGGATCGTCGCGATGGGAGCATTCTCTGGCGATGGACACCCCCCAAAGGTGGAAACTTCGTGACACTGCTTCCCGATGGCGACCAGTTGCTGGTGTGCTCCAACGGTTATTTGTGGGCCTTGCGCGCCGAGGATGGGTTATGCCTATGGAGCCAACCGTTCAAGGGTACAGGCACGGGAATTCCCTTCTTGGCCAGTCCCAGGTCCAGCTCCGAAACCCAGACGACGGCAGCCATGGCGGTCCTCGCCGCTGCCGCCGCCGAGGAAGAACGGAGGCGGCAATCCTCAAACGCTTCCAGCACCGCAACTTCGTCCTGAGTTTCAGAATTCCGAGGAACAACGGACACCTGTCTTAAAACCAGGTTTAAATCGGCTCAAACGGTGCACCCCAACCAAAACCAGACCGTTGACGGTCCGACCTTCCAGTGAATCTGGTGCATAGGGCATCCGGATCCATTCCGTCTGGTAAAAACCCTCCGCTTGAATTGCGGTCAAACCGATGTGATGGGATCTCAGCTGGGTTGTGAAAATCCACGGTTAATGATCATTCTCTCTGCGTGCCGCGCCGCTTCTGCCTGTCTCGGGATCGAGGGATCTGCCAAGCCTTGATCGGCTGGTTGGTGGTGTGCCACTCCTTCGATAGCGCGGCTGTTTCCGCGGATGGATTCGTCGCTTCTTCGCGGATCGGGCAAGAACCTAAGCCTCCATTGTCAGCACCCACAAAAGCCCAGATCGCTGAAAGAACGCTTTTGCCCGACGGAATGGCGCTGGAAATCGTAGCCGCCGCCCCGCTGGTGACCCACCCGATCAACATGGAGTTCGATCACCGTGGCCGATTGTGGGTGGTTGAATGGATCTCCGATGACGCACGGGACTCCTCGAAAAGACCGGAAAATCAGGAATTTTCGGCGAGGATTGTCACCCTCAGCGACACCGATAACGACGGTCGAATGGACGCCAGGATCGTCTACGCGGATCGGTTGAGGCTACCGGCTTCGATCGTGGTTCAGCCCCCGGGAGTCTATGTCAGTCAAGCCCAGGGACTGATCTGGCTCCAAGACTTGGACGGTGATGGGCGCTCCGACCAACGCACCCTGGTCGCGAGCGTTGGAACCTATCTTCCCCCCGGCTCGGACGACGCCCCTTCCTGGGAACGATGGCTGGACTCACCGATCTTTGCGAACCTCGACAATTGGATCTATTCGCCCAGCCACGGGCTCCGCATCCGGGCGATACCAGGACATCCCGGACACTGGAACCAGGAGCACGTCCCCACAGGAACCCACACGATCGCTGGCCATGACGGTGTCGGGCGATTGATCCATGTTTCTGCTAAGGGGCGATTCCAGTTCGAATCCCTTCCCTACCGGTTCCTGCATCGGAACCCGAACCATGCGCCTCAGACTCCCGGCGCGAAGGTTTCCACCGAAACCCAAGGTGGATCGATCCGAGGCGACCTCCGAGGGGTCATACCGATCGAGCTCCAACCGTCGCAGGCCGCTTCACGGCTGAAGGCGGCACCCGAAACGCGGGTCGCTCCAGTAACCGGAGCCGTAGTCTACCGGGGCGATCTCCTGCCCCCACAATACCGAAACACTCTCTTCGCCTGTGACCCGGAAAACGGGAAGATCCTCCAATACCGGGTGACATCCGACGCCGACTCGACCGCGACACAGGCCGCAGTGGAACCGGTCGTCTTCTTGAGTCTCGAGACCGGTGATTTCACTCCGGTCCAACTTCAAAACGGACCCGACGGGGCGCCGTACATCGTGGACATCGGAGAGGGTTTCAAAACGAAACCCCAGAAGCCGACACACCCAAAGGAATCTGCAGATAGATCTCCGCGATCCCATGGATCCAAGGCCACCGGTCGGATCTTGCGGATCACTCCCACGTCAAAAGCCCCCCGGGAAAAGACCCGACTCACCAACGTGCCCAGCCTGTGGGAAATCACCCCACTCGTCACCAGTGACAACGGCTTTTGGAACGATGCCGCCCAGCGATGGCTGGTGGATACTTCCCCATCGAAATCCGCAAGAATCCTCGAGCAGTGGGTCTCGGACCACCAACGGTTGGTCGGAAACCAGGAGTCGACGCCGGTTGCTATCCGCCTTCGCGCGTTGTGGACTCTCGAGGGGCAAGGACGTTTAACCTCGGAGATCCTACAGATCGCGATGGAAGATCCGGATCCGACAGTGAGGTCGGCAGCATTGCAAATCACCGCAGACCAACCTCCTGGGCCAACCAAAGAGGGGGCTATGACTTGGGTTCTCCAACGGTCATCGGCATTCCCGGGGGCAACTCATCCATCGCTGCTCGCCTGCCTGGGTTCCGCCAAAACCCCTCAGGCCGACGGGGTCCTGCGCGCGGTGCTCCTGTCCAACCCGATCTCGGTGCTCTTGGAAGACGCCGCCATCAGCGGAGTCGCCGGCAGAGAATTGTCATTCCTCAAACAACTGATTTCCGACCCCAATTGCGGACCTGCGCTGAATCGCCACGCACACTTCGTGCAACGCCTGGGAGAATGCATCCGAGCCTCCGGTGATGCGGCCGACCTTGAACAGGCCGTGGACCTGGCTTCCCGACTGCCGGAGACGGACTGGAAAGTCGCGGCCCTGTTAGCAGGGCTGGCCGGACCGCCGTCCTCGAATCCCCGAGGCACCGTGGAGGGCGGCCGCCCCCTGCTCCGTCCATCCCGCCCACCCTCGGGCTTGGTCACTCTGCGGCGTATGCAAAACCCGGAAATCCGGGAATGGGTCAAACGCCTAGAACTGCGCAACGGATGGAACCAGAATCCTTGATCACGGCGACTGGCCGGCAAGCCCGTAAACCGAGCACCTGCGACCCTCCTTCCAGACCGCCAACATCTGGAACGGTTGGATTGCTTCACCCACGACGATCAGTTGGGCATCGCCGATCAAACCGTCGAATCCCAGCGTCTCTGCGGAGGTGACCTTTCCGATTCCACCGATCGCACCCGGCCAGTACACGAGAGCTGGCCAGGACTGTGGGGGCGATCCAAAGGTTCGATGCCCCTCGGTTTCCTTGAAGGTGATGAGCCAAGCAGGGCCCTCCGGAGTCGGTATGACCACGGCATCGCGAATGGGCGCGACTTGCAACTCCAACGGCAACGGCCGTCTTTCCCAGCGACCTGAGCCCCCCTTGAGGAGCATCGAGTTGGCGACATCCACCCGCTTGGCCTCACCCATGCCTCGGTGGATGCGTTTCCCGCGGGCCTTGGAATAGTCCACCACGTTCGAGAAGGGGGCCTCGTCCGGGTCCCCTTTGAAGTGCTTGAACGGAATCAACGGCCGGGCAACCCCTTCCCCATCCCGCATGAATTCGATGAGGCCGGAGAATTCGGTTTCATTCGTGGACCGGAGCAACAACCAACCCAGATTGTCATTGGATCGGAACACCCATTCATTATTGATCCCATAGCCCGCGACGAGAACCTCCTCCCGTCCACGGATCCTCGCGCCGGGCCCCTTGAAGAGCGCTGTCTGGACATGACTCAGGGCCGCCTGTTTCGTTGAACTATCAATGGGTCTCCAACGGCCTGAACCTACGAGTTCGGAAGTCTCCCAGATCTGACCAAACCATTCCGCGACCACCCAAGTTCCGCCTCCGTTGGAATCCATCCAGATCGCATCGCTGATGCGACTCTCGAAGGGAAGGTTTGTTACGGTCACCCCAGTGCCAGTGCCGACATCCCAAAGAAACGCGTTCGGGTGCTCCGGGAACCGGCCGAAATATCCAGCCCCTCCGAGGAGCCAGGGCCCCGAATCAGGCCCCACCACACAGGTCAGCCCCTGTTCCAGAATCGTCCCGATCGACTGGACGCGGGAACCCGAATCCAGCCGAGACAACCCCGCCTTCGACCCGGCCCCATGGCGATAGGTGTTCTCGATCCATCCGAGGCTCGGCCCCGGAAGGAAGGCGGCAGGAGCTGGACTGACCCGCTTCTGGATCAGCTCCGCCGACCAGTTGGTGATGCCCCCGCCCAAGTGGGTCAGTTTGACGAGACTGCCCCCACCGCTGTCCGCCAACCACACGTGGCTGCCCAGCGTCTTGTGCATGAACCAATTCTTGTCGAGGGAGACCGGCAGGTAGATCTGCAGGAACAAGTCGTCATGGTGATCACCGGAGGTGCCCGGCAGCCGGAACTCCCCGCCCCTCGCAAAAGGCTTGGATCGCGCCGGAGGCTCAACGGCCACAGGCGGCCTCGTTGACTCCGAAGACTTGGACCTGGGGGCGCGGATCCCGTGCCATCCCGCAGACAGCGAGTATTCATCCACCCGGCCATCCCCCCAGGTGACTTCCACACTCACCTTGGAAACACCGCTGTCCAAAGGGGCGTAGAACTCGGGCGGCGGACTGCTCAGGTAGGTCCCGCCTCCGAACCAGGTCGAAGAAACCGCTCGGGTACCGCTCTTCCAGCGCACGCGCGTGCCTTCCAACGGCCCCCCCCCGGAAGACACCTCCAGACTGATGCAGACGAACCGGCCATCCGTTCGATTTTCGAACATCTGGAGCGGTTCGGCGAAATTGTGCACCACCAGGTCCGGATCCCCATCGTGATCCATGTCGCACGGCACCACCGCCATGGTGATGGATCGCGCTTGATTCAAACCCAAGGCTTCCGACTGCTCCTGAAACCGACCGTCGGGAGTTTGAACAAAGACAAACAACCCGTTTTCTTTGGTGCTGTAGAAATCCGTCAAACCAATATCGCGAGGTTTGCCCTGATCTTGAAGGTTCTGAGCATATCCCGATGGAACCAACAAATCCGTCCGCCCATCACCGTTGATGTCCAGCCAGACCGGCCCCCAACTCCATCCAGAGGCTGCCAAACCGTTCAAGGTCCCGATTTCGTTCCAAGTCACCTGGGGTCGATTGGATACAAACATTGTGTTCCGACTGATCTGCCTCAGTGAACCAAACAGTTCCGACGGTTTCTCATTCAAATAGGTATCATCATATTCGAGGATTCTCTGGACCGGACTTCGGGGCAGCATATCCGTGACAATCCAATCGGGAACTCCGTCTTGGTTCAAATCTGTGAATGCAACCCCCATGGAAAACAGACTCGTGTACGGCAAGTACTCAGCAATCTTGTCAACAAATCGCCCGCCTCCAACATTGATCCACAATCGATCCGGACTATGATAATCATTGCAGACATAAAGATCGGGCAGACCATCCCCGTTAATATCTTGGAATGCGCAGGACAGCGACCAATCCAACTCCAATGCCTTGTCGGTGGATTTACCATAATCGGCGATTGCAGAAAACGGCCGCAGGTTCAGGTTCGTACTGCCTTGGTTCAAGAGGATGACACTGGGCGCCCCCATTTCAGCCACCAATCCCGTGCTGCTGACCCGAAACCGATCGGCATCAAATTCCCCGGGAGCCATGGTTGAAGTATTGATTAACCGACGATCGGGCCCTCCGTGGGTGCGCAACGAATTGTAATTGCGGCTTCGGTTTTTGCGATACCCCAACCCGATGATATCGACGGTTCCATTTTGGTCGATATCAGCGGAAGCCATACCACCCCAGTAAACTCCTTTTGGCGGATGATAACTGGCCGCATGGGTTCGGAAACCGTTTCGTCCGTCGCCATAACTCACCCAAATCCCGGAATCATAGGTCGAAGTGATGAGATCCAATCGACCATCCCTGTCCAAATCGGTGACTAGAATTCCTGCGATGGCAGACTTTTGAATTGTTTCAGACAATCGGGAAGTTGCGTTGGTGAATTTCCAATGCCCACGATCACTGAAATAAACCCCTCCCCAACCCGGTTTCCCACCCAGCACCAGATCCGGCCATCCATCCTCATTAAGATCCCGAACAGCAAGCCCCCATCCATTCAAAATGAAGGTGAGATTGGTGATCTGTTGACTGGTGATCGGATTTGTTTGAACGACACCGGCTTGCAGTGCTCCCCTTAATTGAAACTGAGGCTGTGAACCCTCCAATCGACAGCCCCAGGTCTGAACAATGGTCAATAAAACAATCGTCCAGACACCTGATATCGACCAAGCGCTGTTGAACCCTCTTTTCAATTTTAATAAAAATCGCCCACCCTTGCGGGTGAGCGATTTACTATAACAGTTGGACGCCAAATCAATTCAACGGATATCAATCAATATTGACAACCCGATAAAATGAAGCCGCTGATGTTGATGGCAACGTCACCGTACTGTTCGGAATCAGCATCGATTTCATGGCTGCAGCCCGGTCCACCGGCACATCCATGACATCCTTCCAGACGTCTCCCAGGTCTGATTTGACCTGGAGGCGATAGGTTTTCGGCAATGCGGTCGGGTCGGCATTCCGTGAGAGGATGCTCAACTTGGTCTCATTGCTGGAAGCATCAATGAGAATCTGCGCCGGGCTGCTCAATTGATTGTCAACCCGATGAACCGGAAGATAGAAATCCAGAATGAATTCCTCCGGTTTAGCGCCCTCCTCCGGGATGACCGACGCCCGGACGACCACCTTGGAACCCTTGGCTCCAACGGGCACATTCCAGATCAGTCGATTGGTGTTCTGCAGTTCCATCCCTTTGGGACCCTGAAGAAGTTCCAAAGTGACCGTCTTGGGATCCGCGTTGTAGGCGATCAGGAAATCCAGACTCTCGGATTCCCGGACATAGGGAGGCGGAACGCTGAGGAAACGAAACACCAGTGACTCGATGCCATTGTAATTCTTGCCGGAAGGAGGCACTTGTTTGGCACCCTTCGGCCGGAAGCCCAAGGGAGCAAAGAAGCGGTTGCCTGGAGTCGGAATCTCCGTGGGTTTAGCATCCGGATCCAAGACCAACACCTCGTTGGTCTGGGATATTTTCAGTGTTCTCTCAACCGCCGCATCGCCAACTTCTTTAGCGTTCACTTCGTAGGCATGCAGGATGAAGACATTGGTTCCGACTTGGTTGGTGGTCGGCGTCCACTGCACGATGCCACTGGGGTCCACCTTCATACCTTCCGGGGCGGCGAGCAGGACGAAGTTGTATCCTGCGATGATATCCGGCAGCGGCTCTCCATTAGGTCCATGGTTGGTATGGGCGGCCGCGTTGGTGTCGCTCAAGTGCAACAAATCACCATCAAAGAGTCGCGGATAATAGGTGTATTGGAGACCGGGAAATCCGACCACTGCGGCCTTGGAACGGAACACCGGAGGGGTGCGACCGAATCCAGGAGTCGGAACGATGGTCATCACCTCACCCGCAGAGCCGGGCTGTCCATCGGCACCCACAGCGCTGACGCGGACCAAATACGGCATTCCCGAGATCAACCCCGAGACCCGTGCCTCTGTTGTGTCCGCAGGAACCGCCTGCGAGCTCTCATAGGTGCCTGGAACGGAGTTGGTGCTGTATTCTACCGTGTACCCATTGACCAATGAGTTGGTCACAGGTTTCCACTGGATCGAAAAGCCATCGAACTCTGGTCGGCTGCGAACACCGCTGACTTGAGCCGGCAATTCCTGAGGAGCCAAGGCTCCCTGGCCATTATTCTTCGGCTGATAGGTCACCTTGCGCTCAGAATTGAGCTGGAACAACTTGGTGCGGTCGATTTTGACCGTCGTTGCCGAAACCTTCCGTACCGGCTGGTTGTAGCCATCCGAAATGGTGGCCACCAGGTAGTACTCTCCGGGAGGGGCAACAATATCATCTGGAGGGATCAGTGCCAGCTGCCACCCGTTAAGGATACCTTCTTCGAATTCACCGTTGAGCAACTCATCGAGGTCCTCGGAGGAGAAGACTAATCCGACGTCGCCGGGGTCATCCTCGGCGGTCTTGAAGATCTCAAAGCCCTGCTGGTCCTCACGGTCACTGAGGAGGGAAAGGCTGACAGTCGCGTTGGAGTCGACGTCCAAGTCGAACCACCAGATCACCAAGTTGCCGAACTCGTCGATGTGAGGTTCATCGATATCAATTACACCGGCTTCGTCTTCTTGGATGGCATCGAAGACCAATTCGGAAAACTTTCGCGGCGACTCGACGTTGACCTTGTATTCACCGACAGGAGCATCGATCAGGAAGACCCATGCTGACCGCTCCTCGTAATTGAAATCAGAAAGCACGACAAGGCCCGTTTTCTCGAGTTCCGCCAATGTCGCCTCATCCTCAATCTGGACGTTCTTGCCCGAGGGCAGCGTGATGGTGAAGGCCAGATCACTGCCCTCAAAAACATCGCTCTCACTCCAGTGCATTCGGACACCGACCTCCGGGAGGCCTTTCGGCACGCTCACATTACCGGACTGAAGGAATCGAACAGGACCTCCCTTGGCGACTCCGCTTGCGGGATCGGACAACATGGCGACAGTCATCGGCAAGGTCCTAGGATCGCTCGGTGTGGTGGATACTTTTCCAATCTGTCGGAAATTCGTCAACCAGACGATCTCGTAGAGCCCTTCAGGGTCCTGGGCCGCCGGACGCCAAGGCTTCTCCCAGGAACTCGCGTTCCAGACATCTTGATCGGGGTAGGGATACCGCACGTAATCAACCGAACCCAAGGACTCCTCCGAACCGTCCAAGTCGAAGGTGCTGAAGGAAAAGCTGCTGTTTCGGACCTTGAAACCAAAGTTGATCCGAACTGCCGGGATGCGGGGGGTGCAAATCGGGGGAATACACGGAGGACACCAACGGGCATTCACCCACGACCAGCGTCGCGGATAACAGTAGGGAATGCACGGAGGACACCACCACGGGGTGCACCAACTCGGGATCTCCGGAGACACGTTGACACCCACGTTGCCCGACGCTTCCCAGTTGGGCGGAGCGAACAGGAAGGACGCATGGGCACCACCCAATTGCCACCGACCGATGAGGGGAACGTACGGAGGGACTTGCACCCGGGCTGCAATGCTACCGCCAACGCTACCGGCCCGGGCCTGGATCTGAGCTGACCCGATAATGATCGAAAGCAGGTCGATCTGGGCTCCTGCATCCACGTTGAACGAGGGGATGTAGGTGAGATACGCGTTGCCCACCGGGATGCCCGCAATCGCCGCGTTGCCCCGGATGTCGACCCGATAATCCGAGGAGAACCGTCCGCGCGCCTCCACCTCGAGGGGCCATCGGTTCGCCACCCTCGTCTCGCCGACGAGCACCGTAAACCCCCCTTCGATGTACCAAGGAGGGTTCTGGATGTTAAAGAATCCGACATCGACCTTGTCGAGCTTCGCTCCAGAAGCCCCCAGTTTCCAGTCGAGGTCGGTGCCCTTCAGAGACAGTCCATTGAAATTGCCGTCGTAAAGCGCGAACGAGCCTCCGATGCCTTTGCCCTCGCCCATCTGGAATACCGCGCCCATGGCGATCTCCGGGGGGTTGTAAGTCACCACCAAGTCCTTGACCTTGATCGCACCGCCAGGCACCTGAGCCTCAGGCACCGTGACGCTGAAACCACTCTGCTCGACCCCAGCCGCTCCAATCACCATGATGAATCGGACCTCGACAGCGTCGGCCGACCCTGCGCCAGAAGCACCTCTCCTCTGGATGAAGTTTCTGGTGGGAAGCATTCCCACCACCTTCAATTCCAATTTACTGTCCTTTACCTCCACGTCTTCGACGCGAAGTGCGCCCCACTTGTTCCAACGGATAAATCCAGTGCCTTCGGTCAGTTTGCCTTCCGTACCGGTTCGGGGATTATCGATGGATAATTCCGGTATGCCCGGAACCCCAACCACGATCAGTCTTGTAATACCGACCAGCGATTGAGCGTTTTCCCCTATAATTTCTGAAAAATTGTCAGTTTTTGTTCCGGCTATTAGACCACCTAAACCGACGGTGCATGCTAGGAAAGCTGCGACAAGGAATCTTACCATGACCGCCATTCCTGCAGGAACCCAGTCTGACCCGTCAAGTTTTTATGGTTATTTTTATATGAATCCTTTTCATTTTATAAAAATTTTACAAAGGAAGCACTTTAGGACGCGTTTAACGCAATTGGAGTCCTAACCGAGCCCTCAATGGCCTGATACGCTCCAACTACCGGCGCACTCGGGCTTGCCCCCTACCCTGAGGAGACCTGCAGTCGCCCGTGTCTTGGACGCAACCGGCGATTACCACCGGATCTTGTCCGGGAAGAACTCGCGGATGAGGTCTTCGTAGTAAGGGCGCAGAGCCACTTCATCGGGCTTGCTGTGGCTCTTGGTGTAGAGGTCGTAGGGGTTGAAGCGATTTACCCAAGGCAACAGCGCCTGATCCTTT
>Ga0315906_10011149_pt1 | contig 10503 bp, 11 predicted proteins | sample LakEriMetagenome_4_FD_203526 | JGI IMG/M metagenome (GOLD analysis project Ga0315906, IMG submission 203526) | Freshwater fungal communities from buoy surface, Lake Erie, Ohio, United States - Buoy 2 MA122 | ecosystem: Environmental > Aquatic > Freshwater > Lake > Lake biofilm | place: USA...
GGTGCCCGTCTCGAGGTCGTCGAGCAACCTGAGGGACTGACGCTGCGGGTTGCGCGCGCGGTCGAGATCGGCGACGTGAACGCGATGGCCGGGATGCTCAAGGCGCCGACCCGCGGCACCCCGCGCCGTCTCGAGGATTTCGATCCCGCCGACCTGCTGCGCCGCGCCAGGCCACGCGAAGAATGAAGGCCCTGGACACCAATGTCCTGGCACGCTTCTTCGTCGACGACGCCGACGATCCGCAGGCGGCGCGCCAGCGCCCCGCCGCGATCGCGGCGCTTTCGCAACGCGCCTTCGTGCCGGTCACCATACTTCTGGAGTTCGAGTGGGTGCTGCGCGGCTTCTATGAAGTGTCGCCGCGCGAGATCGCGCGCGCATTGCGGGCTCTGGCAAGCATCCCGCATGTCACGCTCGAGGACCGGGCCACCGTCCTGATGGCGATCGAGGGCTTCGAACGGGGGCTGGATTTCGCGGACGCCCTGCATGTCGCGCGCAGCGCTCGCGCGAGCGGATTCACGACCTTCGACGCGCGACTCGCGCGCCGCGCCAGGAAACTCGGCGCGCAATGGCCCGTCGAACTGCTCCCCAGCGCGCATCCGGCCTGAGCGGCCGCACGCCGGTTCCCCGATCAGGCGAGGACGCGCTCCACGGGAACGGCGCGGCAATCCATCTCGTAGTCGAGGGCGTCGACAGGCGGCCGGTTGAGATGCCAGGTCAGGCCATGCCTGATCGCTCCGCGCCGGGCCAGCTCATCGGCGAGGAACGGGTGGAGGTCGTGGATCGTGTAGGCCTGTGTCGCAGAGACATCGGCCCAGCCAGCGCCGAGCGCGGCAAGCCTGCGCTCCATCTCGTTCATCACGAACACCGCCTTGGCCCGCAATCCGGCTGGGCTGGTATCGCCGCGCGCCACGATATGGTCGTGATAGTTGCCCTTGCCCTCCGGCACCTCGCCGCTGCCGGCGACCACGAAGGACGGCCCCTCGCCGCCCGATGCGGGCATCGTGAAGGTGAAGGCGTGGAAGCTTGGCGCGGGCGGCGGATCGATCGCCGGACAGGTGTTCGATCGCGCGACCGGATTGATCCCGTCGCGATAGATCCCCCAGCGCGCCAGGGTGCCGCAATAGATCTCGTTGAAGGCCTTGAAGCCGGCCTCGGTGAAGGGCGCGGGCGAGTGCAACTCGCAGGCCGCGAAGCCCGTCATCGGCCGGCCGGCGGCGGTCAGCGTCGCCTCGATCCGCGCGAAGCCCTCGGCAAGCGGAACCGGCCGGGCGAAGCGCACACGTTCGAGGCGCCAGCCTGGCTCGGCGACGACGCCGCCGGAATACTGGAAGACGCCGGGCATGTAGCGATAGCCGCCCGGCGCGAAAGGAATGCTGCCGCTCATGTCTTGTAGTCCGGCTCTTCGCGGTCGAGCACGCGCATCATCGCGTTGAAATGCACGACATCCGCGCTCGGCTCCAGGCCGGGGTCGCGGCTGCCATAGCCGCGCAGCGCCGAATCCGGAACCGCGTGCAGTTCCTGTCCCATCTGCCTGGCCAGCACGGTGTACATCGACATGCGCTCGGCGAAATAGAAATGGTCGTAGGCCTCGGCCACCGTGGCGCCGAGCGTGGTCATGCCATGCATCGCATGGAAGATGATCCGCTTTTCCGGACCGACGATGCGGATCAGACGGTCGGCCTCATCGTCGTTGACCGGCCCCTGCATCTCGTCGTCGTAGGAGACCAGCCGCGTGATCCCCATCGCGATGCCATGCGCCGTGCCGAGACGACCGCCCTTCACCAGCGAGATGGCGGTCGAATACGGCGCATGCGCGTGGACGATGCATTTCGCGCCCGGCAGGGCCTTGTGCAGCCGCCCGTGGAGATAGAACGCGACCGCACGGACCTGGCCATGGCCAGCGAGGCGGTTGCCCTTCTCGTCGACGACGATGAGGTTCGACGCGGTGATCTCGCTGAAATGCAGTTCGCGGGGATTGAGCAGATAGCGGTCCGTGCTGCCAGGAACGATCATCGAGAAATGATTGGCGATGCCCTCGTTCCAGCCGGCGCGGTTCGCGAGGCGGAAGGCGGCGGCGAGATGGACCCGGGCCTCCCATTCGGCGGCGTCGGCGCCGTGGAGGCGATCGAGGGAACGCAGGACAGCGGTCATCGTGTGTCTCCGGTCTGATCGAACGGTTCAGGTGTCTTCAGCGCGTTTCCGTGCGGAAGGATTTGGACACGACCCGCCAGCCCTCGGCGGTCTTGAGGCAGGTCAGGTAGTCGGTGAAGAAGCGCGGCGGGATGGCGCAGGCGACCTTCACGAAGGCGGTCTCCGGACCGGACATGTCGATCGTGAGGATCGCGTCGTGGCGCGGCAGACCGAGCGCCTCCGGCGATTGACGCGTGCGCACACGCTCGAGCCACGCATCGCGCGGTACGTCCTGCACAACGCCGTCGACGACGGAATAGAGATGGCTCACGGGGTGGAAGGCTGCCGCGAGCTTGTCCGCGTCGCCGGCATGCAGGCCGTCGAGATAGATACCCACCAGTGCCTTGATCTGATCGAGGTCGTTGCCGAGCGCCATGGTCCCTCCCGAATTTCCGCTCGTGATGCTACACCAAATCACATCGTCGCGCGCGCGGCGACTGGCGCGCGGCGAAGACCGGCCCTGCGCCGGGCTCAAGCCTCGGGTAAGGCCGTGATCGCCGACCTCCTCCTGCATCCTCTGCTGACCAAGATGGCGATCACGGCGATGATCGTGATCGCCACGGCTGTCGCCGCCGAGCGCGCCGGGCCGCAGCTCGGAGGTCTCATCGCGTCGCTGCCGGTTTCCGCAGGGCCAGCCTATGTCTTCCTCGCGCTCAAATCCGACGACGCCTTCATCGCGACGGCGGCGTTGAGCAGCCTCTACGCGAACGCCGCCACGGGGCTGTTTCTCCTGCACCTCGCGCTCGTATCGGCCCGGCTCTCCGCTGTCGCGACCTTCGCGAGCGGCCTCGTGCTCTGGATGGCGGCCAGCGCGATCCTGCGCGCCCTGCCCGAGACGTTGCCCCTCGGCATCGTCCTCAACATCGCCGTCTATGGCGGCGCGATCGTCATCACCCGGCGGATGCGTTTCGTCGCCACAGGAAACCGCGCCGCCAAGGGAGTGGCGGATCTGCTGCTGCGCGCGCTCCTCGTGGCGGGGCTCGTCGGTACGGTCGTGACGGTGAGCGACTGGATCGGCCCCGGCATGACCGGCGCGGTCGCGCTGTTTCCGATGACGTTCACCAGCGTCGGCCTGCTGATCCACACGCGTCTTGGCGGCGCCGCCAACGCGGCCGCGATGGCGAGCGCGCTCGTCGCCATGAACGGCTTCACGGCCGCGCTCGTCGTGACCCATCTCGCGGCACTGCCGCTGGGCCGCGCGATCGCGCTCGGCCTCGCGCTCTGCGTGAGCCTCGGCTGGGCCGCTGTGCTGCTTGCGATCAGACGCCGTCGCGCCGCCGGGATTCCTGCCAGGCCATGAAGGCGCCGGCCGCCACGATGATCGCGGCACCCCCCCACATGTAGCCGTCCGGAACCTCGCCGAACACGATCAGCCCGAACAGGGAGGATCCGACGATCTGCCAGTAGTTGAAGGGCGAGATGACGCTCGCCTCCGCATGCTGCATCGCGCGCGCGATGCAGTAATGGCCGAGCCCACCCAGAACCCCCAGCCCACCCATCACGACCGCGTCGAAGACGGTGACCGGCGTGGTCCAGACGAACGGCAGGAACACGGCCATCGCCGCCGTGCCGATCAGCGCGCTGTAGACGACCGAGGTCTCCGGCGTGTCCTTGTCCGCGACGAAGCGCGTCGAGACCTGGTACGCGGCGTAGAAGAACGAGCTCGCGAGCGGCAGCAGATCCGCCCACTGGAACACCGCCGAGCCGGGGCGGATCACGATCACCGTGCCGAGGAAGCCGAGCCCCACGGCGATCAGGCGCGCCGGCACCAGCGCCTCGCCCAGCATCCGCCACGCCATCAGCGTGACGATGAAGGGCGCGATGAACTGGATCGTCGCCGCCTTGCCGAGATGGATGTACTTGACCGCGGTGAAGAAGCAGACGGTGGAGAGCAGCAGCATCAGCGATCGTCCGAACTGCACCGCCGGCCGTCGCGTCCGGAAGATGCTCCATCCGCGGCGCGGCGCGAACAGCGCCAGCACGAAGATCAGATGCGTCGCGTTGCGCGCCCAGATGATCTGCTCCGACGGATAGCCGTCGCTCAGCATCTTCACGAAGCCGTTCATCACCGGGAACAGCGTCGCCGACGCGAGCATGAACAGGATGCCGATCGCCGGGCGCGCGACGAAACCGCTCCGGCCGCCGCCGAGTTCAGACACGCGCGAAGCGCCAGCGTCGCGAGCGGTTGCTGGACAGGACGAAGCCGTCTTGCGCGAAGCGCAGCACGGGGCGCTGGCGCCATGGGCCGTTGGGCGGCGTCGCCGTGGCATGGCTTCCGGCGCGCAGGGGGCGCAGGGGCTGCCACGCGGCGGGAGCCGCAAAGCTCCCCCAGCGGATGAAGGCGGCGCCGTCCGCGATGCCGATCTCGTGCGTCGCATCGAGTTCGGCGCAGCGATAGAGGCCGGGGCGCACGGGCCACGCGGCGCCGTCGGCCCTGAGCCACGTACGCTCCGCGGCGCCCCCGACGCTGGCCTGCAGGGCCGGAGAATCGGGCGCCGTCGGCCGGACGCGGATGGGAAAATGCGGTGCCGCGCTGGCCCAGATCCCGTCGGCCCCGACGAAAAGCCGCTCCTCGGAGCCAAGGAAACTCGCGGTCGGGCCACTCGGTCCGGCGGCGAGTTCGAGCACGTCGCCGCTCGCCTCGTCGACGAAGGCGCCGACCGGACATGCCGAAGGGGCCTCCGGCGCATGCGCGATGCCGAGATCGGCCGCGAGCAGCGCCAGGGCGAGGGCTTGCGCCTGTGTCTCCTCGCGGTTGCTCATGACGATGGCGCCGCGACCGGAGCGCGGATCGACGACGAAATGGTTCTTGTAGCCCGGCAGGCTGCCGCCATGCCCGACGAGATCGTGCGCGCCGATCCGGTGCAGCATGAAGCCATGGGAATATCCCACCGGCGTGCCGGTCGCGAGCTGACCCGGCTCCGCCAGGCGCGCATACAGACCCGCAAGCGGACCGCGGCCCGACAGCAGCGCATCGACCCAGCCGACCATGTCGCCGACGCTCGCGACCATGCCGCCTGACCCCGAATAATGCAGCCCGTACTGCCCGCGACGCGGCTGTCCCTCGGCATGCCAGTATCCCGACGCGAGACCGGGAACGACGACACTCTGGTCCTCTACGAGGGCGAAGCTGGACAGGCCCAGGGGCGCGAAGACCTCGCCCGCGAGCCACGCCGCCAGACCGCGACCGCTGACATGCTCCACGATGCGCTGGGCCAGGCGGAAATTCGTGTTGGAGTAGGAAACCTCCTCGCCCGGCGCGAAGTTGAGATGCGCGATCCGACAGGACAGGCGGTGCAGGCGTTCGGCGTCGAACGGCGGCGAGCCTGGAATGCCGGCGAGGCCCAGCGTCTCGGCGAGGTCCGGGATCCCGCTGGTCATCGTCAGGGCGCGCCCGAGGGTGGCCGCCGCGACGCCACCCTGGAGTTCCGGCAGCCACGAGCCAAGGCTTCGCGTGGTATCGAGCCCATGCGCGAACACCGCTGCCGCGGTGACATGTTTGGAGATCGAGGCGAGGCGCGTCGGCGTGTCGAGGGTCCAGCCACGGCACGACTCGATGTCGGCGAGGCCGATGCACCAGCTGCGCACGACCCGGCCCGCTTCGAACAGCGCGATCACGCCGCCAGCCGCGTCGGAGCGCGCCCAGTCCTGCGTCGCCGCGGCGACGACGTCTTCCACCTTCATCTCGGTTCCCCTCCGGTCTGCGCGGCCTCGAGCAACGGCAGCGCGAGCGCCGCATAGGACAGGCTCTTGCCGTGCGTGTCGAGGGCAAGCGACAGGTTGACGCCGCCCTTGAGTGCCTGGCTGCAGACGAAATGGACGCCGTGCAGCAGCGGCAATTCGGTGCGTCGGATCTCGCCCGCGACGATGCCGACAAGATGGGTGCGCATCCGCTCGACGGTCGTCGACGCGACGAGGAGCGGATAATCCTCCGGCCGGAAAGCGAAGATCGAGAGCGTGAGCGTGTCGCCCTTGTCGCCCGTGCGCGCATGCGCGATGTCGTGGAGGCGCCGCGCGGTCATGGGCGCAGGTCCACGAGCCGCGGCACGACGCGATCGCGCGGCAGGAAGGTCGACGCGACGCCGACGACCTCGCGCAGGTATTTGCGCGCGCCGCCACCACCGGCCGGGCCGTTGCAATAGAGCGCCTCGACCTCCTCGCCGATCCGTGCCGCCGTCGCGGCGTCCCGCGCGCGCCCGGCGACGCGCAGCCTCGCTTCATAGGCTTCGGGTCGGTTGCCATAGGACCGGCCATGCGTGGAATCGATGCCGATCAGATCGACCCGGGTCTCGTCGAAGCCGGTGCCAAGCCGGGCCATCACGATCTCGCCGGCGAGCCGGGCGCGCGCCTCGGCGCCGGGCCCCGCATAGGAGATCTCGCCCTCGCCCACGAAGCCCGCGCGATAGCCGACGCTGACCTTCAGCCGGTCGGGCCGCACGGCACCCTCGCCGCCCGTCAATTCCACGCGATCCTCGCCCAGATCGCGCAGGACGATGCGGGTGAAGTCGGCGCTCGAATCCGGCGTGAGATAGGCGTGCGGATCGAGTACCTCGTAGAGGAGTTGCTCCTTTGCCGTCTGCACGCTGATCCGTCCCCCGGTTCCCGGCGGCTTGCCGAAGACGGCACGGCCGTCGGGCCAGACATCCGCAAAGGGAAAGCCGAGCCGGGCGAGGTCCGGGACCTCCTTGCGTCCGGGCTCCGCGAAATAGCCGCCCGTCAACTGGCCCGCGCATTCGAGCAGATGTCCGATCGCTGTGCCGCGCGCCATCAGACGCCAATCGTCGGCCGCCCATCCGTGATGATGCATCAGCGGCGCGAGGGCCAGGGAGGGATCGGCCACGCGGCCGGAGATCACGATGTCCGCCGCTCGTTCCAGGCCCGCGCGCAGCGGTTCCGCCCCCAGATAGGCGTTGGCGGACACGACCTCGCCGAGTTCGCCCAGCCGGCGGCCATCGTCGAGTTGCAGGTCCGGCGTCATGTGGTCGAGCACGTCGTCACCCAGCACGGCGACGATGCGCGGCGCGAGCCCGAGCCGCCCCGCGAGCGCCGCGACGGCTTCGGCGCCAGCGAGCGGGTTGGCGGCGCCGGCATTGGTGACGAGACGCACCCCGCGCGCGAGCAGGGCCGGAAGCAGCATCTCCATGCGCCGCAGCAGCATGCCGTCATAGCCGCGCGACGGGTCCGCGAGCCGGTCCTTCTGCGCGATCGCGATCGTGCGCTCTGCGAGGCATTCCAGCATCAGATAGTCGATCTCGCCGCGCTCGACGAGAACCAGCGCGGGTTCCAGACGGTCGCCCGCGAAGCCCGCGCCACAGCCGATCCGCACTGGCCTGTCCATCGCGCCTCCCGATCTCACGCCACGCGGGCATGGCTCCCGCTCCGCGAATGCGTGTCATGCGGGAGTTTAGAAGCGTGTCAAGCTGACGACGAGACTGGTATTCAAGCTGCCGACGCATGCCCCCAATGTCCGCTCCGCCGCGCCTGCCTCCGTTCTGGATCGTGATCGCGATCACGGTGCTCGGCCCGTTCTCGCTTCATGTCGTGATCCCGGCCATGCAGCCGATCGCGGCCGGGTTCGGAACCGACAGCGCCGCCGCGCAGACCACGCTCACCGCCTATCTGATCGGGATCGCGGGCGGACAGCTCGTCTACGGCCCGCTGTCGGACCGCTTCGGGCGGCGGCCGATCGTGCTCTTGGGCATGAGCGCCTATCTCGTCGCGTCGTTGGGGTGCGCGCTCGCGCAATCGCTCGACGCATTGCTGGCGCTTCGCCTGCTGCAAGGCGCGACGGGAAGCGCCGGGCAGGTGCTGGGCCGCGCCATCATCCGCGACTGCGTTCCCCGCGACCGCGCGGCGAGCCTGCTCGGCTACGCGACCATGGCGATGTCGTGCTGCGCCTCGGTCTCGCCGCTGCTGGCGGCCATCGTGCAGGATCTCGCGGGCTGGCGCGCAACCTTCTTCGGGCTCGCCGCCGCCGCGGCCTTCGTGCTCATCAGCGCCTGGATCGGTCTGCGCGAGACGAAATTCGACCGACTCGAGGGGTTGGGACCCGCACGCCTCGCGGGCACGTATCTGCTGCTGCTGGGCTCGCCGGCTTTCCTTGCCTATGCGCTCGCGACCGCCTTCGCCAACGCGGCCTGGTACGCCTTCGTCGCCGGGGCGCCCTATGTGATGGTCGAGCTGCTCGGTCTGCCGCCGATCGCCTACGGCAAATACGTGCTGATCGTGCTCGCCGGCTACATCGTGGGCAATTTCCTCGCGGGCCGCCTGTCGGTCCGGATGGGCGGTGCGCGCATGATCGCGATCGGCCAGGGCCTCGCCATCCTCGGTGCGGGATGGCAGGTGGCCATGCTCGCCGCGGACACGCTGAGCCCGCTCGGCCTGTTCTTGCCGATGACGCTGATCGTCTTCGCGTCGGGCCTCTTCCTGCCGAACACGAATGCCGGTGCGCTGAGCGTCCACCCCCAGGTCGCGGGATCGGCCGCCGGGCTGACCGGCTTCCTGCAGATGAGCCTCGGCGCGGCGACGACCGTGGCGCTCGCATCGTGGATGACGACGTCCGAGGCCCCGCTCGTGGCCGTCACGGCGGGGAGTTCGGTCCTGTCGGCGCTATCGCTTCTGCTGCTGCGCTGGCGCCGAACGGCGACTACAGACGGATCCTGAAATCGTTGCGGCCGCTGAGATCCCGCCCACGCATCAGATAGACCGTCCGGTCGGCATGGTTGGCCCCGAGACGCTTCTCGCGGAACATCGACGCGGCGAGGTCGCGATCGAACACCGAACTCGTCGGCATGAAACGCAGCGTCATGCCGCGGCGCGGATTGGGCGAGCGGTTCGGCTCCGAGCCATGGATCAGGTAGACGTCGTGGAGCGACACCTGCCCCGTCTTCAGCACGAGGTCGACGGCGTCCGCTTCGTCGTACTCGGCGCGATCGAGTTCCTGGTTGAGCGCGAGGCCGGGACCGTCGTTGCGGTTGTGTCGGTAGAGCGACTTGCGGCGATGCGAGCCGCGGATGACGCGCAGACAGCCATTCTCCGGCGTCGAGTCGTCGCAGGCGATCCACACGGTGCAGGTCGCCAGCGGCCGGATCGGCCAATACTCGCCGTCCTGGTGCCAGGGCGTGCGCGTGCCCTTGAAGGCGGGCTTGGCGAAGAAGCTGGAATTCCACAGCGCGATGTCCGGACCGATGACCTGCTCGACCATGTCGAGGATCTCGGGATTGCGCGCCCAGTTGAGAAAACCGGTGTCGTGCGCCAGCACCATCGGACAGTAATCGGCGAATTGCGGCAGCTTCGCCACCAGACGCGCATGCGCAGCGCGGATGTCCTCGATCGTGTCCATCGGCAGGCGGAAATTCGCCGGCACCACGTAGCCGTGCGTCTGGTAGTGGGCGATCTCGTCTGGCGTCAGCATGGCGTCCCCCGCGCTCGAACAATGTCGCGCCAGCATCCGGGAGCCACGGCGGCGACGCAAGACGGTTTCGCCGGACTGGTGGCCTGATAGTGTCGCCGAACCATGAGCGTTCCCGCCGACCTCGCGCGCATCGCGGCGCTGCCGTGCTGGCGTGGCCCCCCGCATGCCGAGCCCCTCTCCGGCGGCATGACGAACCGAAACTATCTCGTCCGCGACCGCGCCGGGCGGCATGTGGTGCGCCTGGGCGCCGATGTCCCGCACCACATGATCCTGCGCTGGCATGAACTGGCCGTCGCACGCGCCGCCCACGCGGCGGGCCTGTCGCCCGAGATCGAGCATGCCGAATCGGGCGTGGTCGTCATGCGCTTCGTCGATGGCCGCAGCCTGACGCCGGCAGACATCGCCGATCCGGCTCGGTTGCCGGCGCTCGCCGATCTGCTGCATCGCTGCCATCGCGACCTGCCGCGCCATCTCGTCGGCCCCGCGCTCGCCTTCTGGCCGTTCCAGGTGGCGCGCAGCTATCTCGCGACGCTGCGCGCCGGCGCGACGCCGTGGCGCGACAGGTTGGCCTCATTCGAGACGCTCAACGACAGGCTGGAGGACGGGCTTCAACCGATGCCCTTCGTCTTCGCCCATAACGACCTGCTCGCCGCGAACCTGATCGACGACGGGCGGCGGCTCTGGCTGATCGACTGGGACTATGCCGGCTTCGGCTCGCCGCTCTTCGACCTCGCCAATCTCGCGAGCAACAACGGGCTCGACGCGGCGGCTCAGGACGCCCTGCTGGAGGCCTATTTCCGGACGCCGCCGAGCGCAGCGCTGCGCCGCGACATGGCGGCGATGCGCGCCGCCTCGCTGCTGCGCGAGACGCTGTGGAGCATGGTCAGCGAACTGCACCC
>Ga0315906_10011157_pt1 | contig 10496 bp, 6 predicted proteins | sample LakEriMetagenome_4_FD_203526 | JGI IMG/M metagenome (GOLD analysis project Ga0315906, IMG submission 203526) | Freshwater fungal communities from buoy surface, Lake Erie, Ohio, United States - Buoy 2 MA122 | ecosystem: Environmental > Aquatic > Freshwater > Lake > Lake biofilm | place: USA: Lake...
CTTTGAAGCAGGTGATACGGACCAGCACCGACGCACGACACAGGCAGGCTGATGGAATGAGCGTCCGGGGGGAAAGGTTCCAAGATTCGCAGGCTTCCCACTTCCCTGGGCGTGTGGAGAGTTTTATGGTGAATCGAGCGACGTGGTCGGCAACCCCGTTACGTCAGCGCGTGCTGTTGTTCTGAATGTCAATCCGTTCATCGGTGAGAGATTGCAGCGTGTCCGATTTCATTCGAAGCCAGCTATTGATCAGGGATCGATGTCGTGGGGCGTTGATTGGCCTGGCGGTGGGCGATGCCTTGGGGGCGGCGGTCGAGTTCAAGAAGCCGGGGAGTTTTCCACCGGTCACAGGCTATCGTGGCGGGGGTCCGCATGGACTGGCACCGGGCGAGTGGACTGACGACACCAGCATGGCGCTGGCCCTGGCGGACAGCCTGGCCCGGGGGTGGAGCCTGGGTGATCAGGCGGATCGCTATGTCGCGTGGTGGCAGACGGGAAAGTACTCAGTGACTGGGGAGTGCTTTGATATTGGCCTGACCACCCTCGACGCGTTGAGTAAATACGTCGACACGGGTGATGCCATTACTGCCAGCGACCGCTCGGAGGAGGCGAGTGGCAACGGGTCGATCATGCGGCTCGCACCGGTCCCGATCCGGTTCGCCGGGCTGTACCCGATGCAACTCGCCGAGCTGTCCCGACTGGCAGAGGAATCGAGTTTGCCCACGCACGGTAGCACCCAATGCCTGGCGGCGTGTCGGTACCTGGCCGTGGTTCTGGCGGGGCTGATCGCGGGAGAGGAGCGAGACTTGGTGCTCTCTTCCGACTGGGCTCCCCTATGGGAGTTGAGCGCCATCAAATCACTGCATCCGTTGATCGAACAGATCTCGTTTGGCAGTTCTCGCAGGCGACAACCGCCTGAGATTCGTGGATCGGGATGGGTTGTCCAGAGCCTCGAGGCGGCCTTGTGGGCCTTCCAGCGGGCCAGCAGTTTCGAAGAAGCAGTGCTGCTGGGGGTCAACCTGGGGGAGGACGCCGATACGACGGGAGCGATCTGCGGGCAGTTGGCCGGGGCGTGTTGGGGTGAGTCAGGGATTCCGGAACCGCTGAGAAGAGGCCTGGCGCGAATGGACCTGATTGAGGACGCGTTGCTGGGATTGCTCGGGAATGGGTAGAACTACTTGCGGAGCCATTGGCGGACGGAATAGCGGCGGGGTCCCGAGACCCTTGAGGTTGTGGAATCCAGCTGGAGCAAGTGGCCGGGCGGTGCTGAAGGCCACCATTGTGGCTGCTTGCACTCCTCGCTCCTTGAGCTCATCACGCCCTGACCATGCACACGCAAAGCTTCTGCGAAGGTTGTCAACGGGAGTCCGCCGCGTCCTTCCGAGATCTTGCGGGAAGAGTGAAACCTGATGAAGTCTTACACACAGCGGCTGACGTTTCATATTCCGCAGCGGCGGGGGTTTGTGAACATCACAGCGGAGGTGGAAGAGGCGGTCCGCGAAAGTGGCGTGCAGGAGGGTTTGGTGCTGTGCAATGCGATGCACATCACCGCCAGTGTGTTTGTGAACGACGATGAGGCGGGGCTGCACCACGATTTCGACCGGTGGCTCGAGCAGTTGGCCCCGTTCAACCCCGACCCGAGCATGTATCACCACAACCGGACCGGCGAGGACAATGCCGCTGCGCATCTCAAGCGGCAGGTCATGGGCCGAGAAGTCGTCGTCGCCATCACGAAGGGAAAGCTCGACTTCGGCCCGTGGGAGCAGATTTTCTACGGAGAGTTCGATGGTCAGCGCGACAAGCGGATGCTGGTCAAGGTCATCGGGGAATAGCGGCATGAAAGCCTTCCTCGTGGTCCATCACGAAATCATGGGGACCCAGGGCGACTGCCGTGTGGATGAAATGGTCTTCGATATCTGCTCCAGCCTGAACAAGGCGTTGGATTTCATCCGGAAATCGGATGTGGTGCGATGGTGGTGGTGGGAGGTGCAGGTACAAGATCTGGACAGCCGGAATTGGCCGGAACATCTCGGATACTTCGGCAGGCGGGGGGGCAAATTCGCCAAGCCCCCCGACGATGAGTGTTTTAAGATCTTCAAGCAGGCTGACCGAGCCAATTCAGCTACTCAATGACGCAGTGAGCCAGGGTCAATCGCCAGAGTTTAGGAGTCGATCTTGCATACGATTTCCCGGTTCCGGGGCGCAGACGGGGCTGAGAGCAGAGAGGATGTGATTGTCTCGGATGAGGAGAGGTGCGCCATCCTGAGATTGCACTGAGCACGCGGTTCCCGCGGGTGTGCCAGCCCCGCCAGGGGGGACATTCGACCGGCTTGCGAGGTTCGAGCGCGTGGGCGAATGTCCCCGGGCTGCATTGAGGCGAGTGGTGGTCGCCGGCAGTCTCCAGTTAGGCCGAGCGCCGGTGACGGAAGGCGAAGAGCCCTGCTGCGGTGGCGACGAGCACCCAGGTCGAGGGCTCGGGGAGTACGACTCGGTCGAGCGTGACTACCGAGTGGACGATGAACGAGTACTTCGGGGCGATGATGAATTCCGAGAGACCGACCACATTCGCGTAGTCAGCCGCAGTCATCGTGTCGGCCTGATAGTAGTAGTCGTAGGTGTATCCCAGCCCGGTCCACGGGAACGGGAACGCCCCTGGGCCGGTGGCGCCGTTCTCCGACTTGTTCCACCAGTCCTGGTACCAGTCGTACAGGGTGGTGGAACTGCCCGTGGAGGAGCTGAACCGGTCGGCGTACTGCGTGCCGAACCACGAAGGTCCCGCCTTGTACGCCGTAAGATCGGGATCCCACTGGTCATGTTCGCCCGAGTTGGGCCGCAGCATGGTCGACTCGGTGACATCCCACTGGATCGCCGGGCGAAACAGGTCTTCCGGGCGGACCCACATGTTGACGTAGTGAGTGTAGTTCGAGGTGATGGGGGTTCCGAGGGCGATCTGGGCCCGTTCGGCGATCGATTGCGGGGTGTTGGTCCACTCCGACCGGCGATCTTGAAGATACTTGGTCATGTCGCCGGCGAGCGTGACCCAGACTTGCCGAGTGTTGCCCAGGGTGTAGGTCTGGTTGATGAAGGGGCGGTAAATGCCCGCGACAAAGTCGCTGACCAGGGTGGTGACCAGCACCCGGTCATCGCCGTTGGTATCGGTCATCCAGAGATGACCATCACCCGGGCCGGTGATGGAGGAGACCGAGGCCAGTGCCAGTTCATTCCAGTGATTGTGGGTGGTATCGGTCGCAGCGACATAGGACTCCATGGGCCCCGCCGCCGCTACCGCCACCAGAATGCTCCAGGCCACCCCCACCAGGGCGATGGACCGCCAACTTCTCCAGCCAGACTGTGTTACCTGTTCCGTGCTCATCCTGATCATCATCCTTGCCAGGTGGAGAGTCGAAACATCCGCAGCTTGTCCACCATTCGACTGCGGAGCCCCAGAGATTTGACGGGCGATACCGTAGCAACCAAAGAGCGAAATTCCAAGCTTCGGGGTGACCAAATGGACTGTCGGAATCAGTCCCTCGGGTCACCGTTGGGGTGCGATACCGGGCGCGGCCCTAGTCCGCTCAAAAACCGCTCGATCGGTCCAATGCGCCGGCTCGATCTCTCACAGACGTGCGGCGATGGCCGGGCCGTGCCTCCGCATCGAACCAGTGTCGTGGCAACCATGCACGGCGCGGCCAGGCACGCAGCGACCGAAGCGGAGGCGACCAACACAGGTGTTATGCGGGTCGTCCGCTAGGCCTGTTTCACACTTTGACAGGTCCCCCGCCATCCTCTGGTTTGACCTGACTTTGCCGTCTGAATGAAGACGGTGGTTTCTTTGAGGGGATGCCTGCTGCCGTGATTGGGAGGATTGAGGTGATTGCTGCTGCGTCCCGTTGAGGAGCCGAGGGACTATGGGTTCAGAGCTGACTTGGAGAAGGGCGATTGGCAAGGTTCTCGCGGAGTCGGGCACGGCGCTGCATTACAGCGAGATCGTCGAGCGGATCATTGCCGAGGGATATCGCGACAACCTGGGCGCGACACCCGCAGCCACCGTCAACGGGCAGATCACGACTTCGCTGAAGCGGGATGGCGATGCTTCACCGCATCTGCGCGTGGCGCTGGGGGTGTATGGACTGCGAACCGCGTCCTCCAGCAGCCCGGCGCGACCCCGCCCCACATCCGGAGGAGGTAGCACGGACGAGAACGAAGAACAGTATGACATTGTCTCTTCCTTCGGGATGTTCCGGCAGCGGAGTGCTGTCGAATGGGTTTCGACCCCGAGGCTGCTGGGAATGCAGCAGATCAACGCGACCCCCGTCGATTTTTGTGGGCAGTTGGGCATTTACCTGCTCTACGATGGCCGCGAGGTGGTTTATGTTGGTCGAACGACGGAACGCCCCCTCGGTCGGCGGTTGTACGAGCACACCCTGGACCGGATGTCGGTGCGGTGGGATCGGTTTTCGTGGTTCGGCCTGTTGCCTGTGTCGGAGACCGGGGAGCTGCGAGAGCTGCCTGCCTCGTTTGCGGCGACGAAGCTGATTCCCGCGCTGGAGGCAATCTTGATTGAGGCCCTCGAGCCGCGGCAGAACAGGAAACGCGGCGACGATCTCGCGGCTGTCGAATACATTCAAAAGAGCGATCCGGAGATCGAAAAGAAGAGGATGAAGGCAACCCTCGATGTCGCCATTAGCAGGCTTTAGTGACCATCAGACCAAGCCTGCGGTGGAGAAGCGGCAGTCTCGCGGACCTCTCTGGCGTCGGCTCCATTGCGGCCCTCCGCCCCCGGAGACTCGAAATCTCCCCGAGTCGCAGTGAGACCGTCGGTCGCCATGACCAGCCCGTTCACAAAGTTTCCGGCTGGCCGGGGCCGAGATCCGGCAAGATCCCCAGCGAGCCCACCGAACCTTCGCGCTAGGGTGTGTGTCTAAACCTTGATCCCGAAGGGGTCACCACGCGGGCTGCAATCCACGGCAGTGGTTGGCTGGTCGGGTTGGTTGGGGATGCTGTTTGTGACCGGGAGGAGCGAAAGCCGCTCGAAGATTTCCTCGGGCCTGAGCGACTACCCGTCTGGCGAACCGAACTTTGACAAGCTAGCATTCCAGCGGGGCGTGTGCTGGGAAACGGCGTGCGCAAACAGCATAGATTGTGATGTCATGGTCGGTAGCCTGGCCAGCGTGTTCTCAAGGTGCGCCGGGATGGGTCGCTGAGAGCTGTGCTGGCCGATTGGTTTTCAGGAAGGGGCCCTTAGGGTGACACCGTGAATTCCATTGCACTCAAGCTGCACCTGCTGGTCTGTCAACTGGAGCCGGGCAATCCCTTGCGGCGTGCCGAGGCTCTCTTCTTCCCAGAACTCAACCGGCTGGGTGAGCCGCGGGCCACGGCCCGCACTCCCGATGCGGCATACCCCCAGGAGTCTCGCTTCCGGGACGATGAGGCGGCCGCCCACCTGATGGCCGCGTCGGTGCGAGCAACGCTCCCCACCCTGCCCAACCTGAACCTGGCCGAGCGGCACTTACCCAGCGAGCTGACGCAGCGGACGGTGCAACTCGAGGTTAATCCTCCCGACCGCAACGCGGCGTGGCGCGATCCTGTGTCGCTTGAGATCCCCGCCGTCCAGTGGTGGCAGTCGCCCGAGTGCCTGGTCGTCGCCATTCCCTCGCTGGGAATCGAGGTACTTGCCAACCGCGAGCAGGACCTCCCGCAACTGCTGATCGACCAGCTGCGGCTGGTGCTGCAGCGGCGCAGGATTGACACGTCACTCCGCATGCTGCTGCAGGCGAACCGTGTCACGGCATTGACGGTCGAATCGGTCGTGATCGAACACACGCCCCTTAGTCCCAAGCAGTGGGGTGTCAAGGAGAAGGGGAAGGATACCACTGATGCCGAACTGCTGGGGCGGGTCACCAGCCCGGTTCCCGAGCGACCCGAAGGGCACGCCTGGTGCCGGGAAGCCGAGCTCAACCGGGTCGCCGAGGTCTTGCGTGGAGAGGCACCGCACAGCGTACTGTTGGTGGGACCGTCGGGGGTCGGGAAGACGGCGATCGTGCGCGAGCTGGCCCACCGCAGGAAGTCGCTGGCGTTGAGTCGGTGGCAGTTTCGGGTGACGAGTGGCTCGCGGCTCATCTCTGGGGCCACCGGGCATGGCATGTGGCAAGAGCAGCTCGAGACGCTGCGGAAGATCGCGGGTCGGCAGCGGATCATCCTCCATGTCGGTTCGCTGTATGAGTTGCTGCAGCTGGGGCGGTATGAGGGGCAGCCCCAGGGAATGGCGTCGTTCCTGCGGCCCGCCATCTCGCGGGGAGAACTGCTGTTGATCGCCGAGGCCACGCCCGAGCAACTCGCCCTGATCGAGCGGGAAGATGCCGCGCTGCCGCGGGCGTTTGTCACGCTCGAGATTGGTGAACCCGTTGAAACCGCCGACCGTTTGGGCATCCTGGCCCGGGGGGCGCAGATCCCGCCGCAGCGATCGGCCGACCTGTTCACCTCGGAGGCGATCGCCGAGATCGAGCGGCTGCATCGGCGGTTCGCGACTTACTCGGCATTTCCGGTTCGGCCGCTGCGGTTCCTGGAGAACCTGAGGCGTGACTGGGTCGCCACACGGGAGGAGGCGGGTCTGTCCGACCTCCCGCTCCCCTCGATCGAGGCGGTCGATGTGGCGCAGGCTTTCACGCGGGAGACAGGTCTGCCCGGGTGGATGCTGGACGACCGCATCCCTCTCGATCTCGAGGCGGCGCGGGAGTGGATTGCCACGCGGGTCATTGGTCAGACCGAGGCCGTCGACCTTGTGGTTAACCTGCTGGCGGTGCTGAAGGCACAGCTGAACCGGGGGGACCGCCCCCTGGCGAACCTGCTGTTCATCGGGCCGACCGGGGTGGGAAAGACCGAGATGGCCAAGACGCTGGCCGAGTTCCTGTTTGGGGCGGGTGCCGGGAATGACCCCCGGCTGATCCGCATCGACATGAGCGAATACGCCGACGCGGGCTCGGCCGAGCGGCTGATTGGGGGGAGCGAGAAGGCGGAGGGCATCTTGACGGCTCGGGTGCGCGAGCAGCCTTTCTCGGTGGTGCTGCTGGATGAGCTCGAGAAAGCGCACGAGTCGCTGTTCGACCTGCTGCTGCAGGTGTTGGGAGAGGGACGGCTGAGCGATGCCGGGGGCCGGCTCGCCGACTTCCGCAACTCGGTGGTGATCATGACGTCGAACCTGGGGGGGGCGACGTACGCCCGGCGGGGGGTGGGGTTCGGGCTGACTCGGACCGAGACCGACCGGGCTCGCGACCACTTCGAGCGGTCGGTGCGGGATGCGTTGCGACCTGAACTGTTCAATCGCCTCGACCGGATTGTTCCCTTCCTTCCACTCGACCTGGCGACCGCCCGACGGGTGGTCGAGCGGCAACTTGCGCTGATCCGTGGTCGGGACGGATTGAAGTACCGGCAGGTGGCGCTGTCGGTGGGGGACGACTTGGTGGACCATTTGGTGGAGCGGGGTTTCGAGCCCCGGCATGGGGCCCGGTCGCTGAAGCGGGTGATGGAACGGGACCTGTTGGCGCCGCTCGCCGAGCGGTTGAACGAAAGTTCGCAGCGGGTCGCACAGCGGGCCGACTGCACGGTCTGGAAGGGACCTCCCGGGAAGGAGCTGGCCCCCGAGGAGTGGCGAATTGGCCACACGGTGCGGGCCCAGACCGACGAGCAGGGGCGACCCCTCGAGTCGGCGCAGGGGAACGTGAGCCAGTTCACCGACCTGCTGGAACTCCGCGAGTTGCAGGCGCGGGTCACCCGACTGCGGGGGAGTTCAGCGACGGTGGACCTTGAAAACTCGCTGTTTCGGTTGCAGCAGTTGAAGCACCGGCTGGAACGGCTCGAGCGGCCATTCCAGGAGCTGTGGCCCGTCCAGCGCGAGATGGCCCCGCTGGAGGAGTGGTGGCAGGGCTACCAGACCCTCACCCAGCGGGTCTACGCCCGCGAGGAGGAGGAGCTGGTCGCGTACTACAAATCAGACACTCCTCCTCGCGACAACCCGGAACTGCAGGCCTTCAACACCGAAGCAAACCGGGAGTTGACGCGGCAATTGATGCAGTTACTTGATCGCCAGACCGAGACCCCTCACAGCGCGGGACTGCTGCTGGTCGCGACAAGTGCCGAGGCGATGTGGTGGCTGGCCGAGGCGTACAGCGACGTCGCCGAGGATCTCAGCCCCCCTGGGCGAGGGGGGGATGAAAGCCCGCCCCGGGCACGAGTCACTTTGTGGGCTTGCCTCCCCGCCGGTTTGAAGCGGACAGAGATCGCCGACATCCCTTGGGACCTCGAGCATTTGAAATGGCAGCTGGCAGAGGAGCCGGAGGCTTCGCGAGAGGAGGAGACCTGGCGACTGGTGACGCGGCCCAAGATGATGGAACGCAAGTCAGCGAGCGAGAATGACCAGGAGCGGGCCCGCCAGGATGAGCTGGAGCAAGAGCTGGAACGGGCGGGGGCCTTCAGCCCGAAGACAGTGCTCCTGCGACGGCGATTCAGCCAGTGGCCTGAGCGGGCGCGAGGGATTCCCGGGGGGACGCTGGCGGTCTACTGCGAGATCCACGGCCAGGGAGCATGGCAGCGGTTTGCGGGCGAGGATGGCGTGCATCGCTTCTTGACAGAGGAAGGGATGTTCGAGGTCCACGTGTTTGCCCAGCAGCCGCCGGTCGAAAAGCTGGTGCCACCCCAGACGATCCTCTGGCTGGGGGAAACCAAGCTCACGACCGTTTGCCGGGTCTATGACCAACGCACCAGCCAGGTCACCGACTCGGCGTCCTCGGAAACAGTCGCCTGGCGGAGCAAGAGACTGACCCCGGTCGTCGCGGATCTGCTGTTCCGCCGGCATGCACGACTGGCCGAGGCGCTGATCGAGTGAGCGTGTCGCCTTGGTCCAGCCTTTCGCCCGGCTTCACCACGTCGCCCAACGGCGCAGCCCTGAAGGTTGATTCCCCCAGTTCTACTCTGTTCCCCGGTTGACCTATGGAAATCAGCATTCCCGTGTATGTCGAAAAGTTCAAACGGCCTCGGGACCATGTGCCGGTGCATCGCGTGCGCCCGCTATTCAATCTGAATGAGACGGTGATCCAGGAGCGTCTGCAGACAGCGATGGGGGAGCTGGGCCGGCAGATGCGGAAGAGGTTTGTCGAGCTGGCCAAGGAACGGAGGCATGATTTGCTGCTGGACTGGACCCACCTGCCGCAAATGACGTCCCAACAGATCAAGGTGCGGATCGAGGCGGGAGGCCGGGCGGCCAACCTCAGGCTGCTGGTAGTGCAAATGATTCCGTGGGGTACGCACGGTGAGCCGGGCCGACGTGTCGCCTTCACACCGACCCTGCCCGGGCTCTGGTTCGATCTGCGACCTGGCGAAGAGCTGCAGGGCCGGCTGCTGGACGTGTTGACAGAGTACGTCAAGCGGCAGTGGAAATCGGACCCCCGGGAGGGGATCGCTGAACTCGAACGGAACGCCATTGACGGCAGCGCGTGGCTGTCCGAGCTGGAGGTGTCACTCACGATCAGTCCCTGGATTCCCCGGCCCGACGAAGACCGCCGCATGTTCCTAGGGTGCTGCGGGGTGATTGATGGAGCGGATGAGCTGCAGCGAGTGGGCACCTGCCTCAACCACCAGTATGCCGATGACCTGGAGCGGGCCTCGCACCGCGAGACCGAGGTGACCGAACTGCGGCGACTGCTGCGAGCCGAAGATCGTCGCCCGCTCGTGCTGCTCGGCCGGCCACAGTCGGGGAAGACCACGGTGCTGCACGAGTATGTGTTTCAAAAGGTACGCGACAACAAGCATCGTGGCGATCGCCGGGGGGCGGTCTGGCACATTTCCCCTCTGCGGCTCATCTCGGGGATGTCATACGTGGGGCAGTGGGAAGAGCGGTTTCACCAGATTGTGAAGCACGCCCGGCGGTACGACCTGGTGCTGTATTTTGACGACCTGCTGGGGCTGTTCGAGGCAGGGATCACAAGCCAGTCGCTGATCAGCGTGGGGATGTTGCTGAAAGAGGAACTGTTGAACCGCCGGCTGCGGGTGGTGGTAGAACAGACTCCCGAGGCGTGGCGGGTGCTGCGGGAACGCGACCGCGCCTTCGCCGACCTGTTCCACGTGATTCCCCTGCCCGATCTCGACGCCGAGCGGAGCCTGCGGGTGCTGATCTCACAGCAGCGGGAGCTGGAATACCGGCACCGGGTGCGGTTCACGCTCGACGTGATCCCGACCGTTATCGACCTGCAGCGGCGGTACTACCGCGACCTGGCGTTCCCGGGCAAGGCGGTCTCGATGCTCCGCCGGCTGGCGGTCCGGATGGCCCCCCAGCGGGACGAGGCGCAGTCGCGGGAATCGACCGTCGTGCCCCGCCAGGCGGTGCTTGAGCAGATGCAAATCCAGTCGGGTTTGTCTCTCACGTTTCTCGACCAGCAGCAGACGGTCTCGGCGGCCGAGGTCGAGGCGCGGCTGCGTGACCGGTTTGTCGGTCAGCCCGCCGC
>Ga0315906_10011158_pt1 | contig 10496 bp, 7 predicted proteins | sample LakEriMetagenome_4_FD_203526 | JGI IMG/M metagenome (GOLD analysis project Ga0315906, IMG submission 203526) | Freshwater fungal communities from buoy surface, Lake Erie, Ohio, United States - Buoy 2 MA122 | ecosystem: Environmental > Aquatic > Freshwater > Lake > Lake biofilm | place: USA: Lake...
ACTCGGATCAATTCTTTCGAGATGGCTTACCAGATGCAGTCGAGTGCGCCCGAACTCATGGACATCCGTCAGGAGCCTCAGCACATCCTGGATCTCTATGGAGCCACGCCCGGCAAGACCACCTACGCTACGGCCTGCCTTCTGGCTCGCCGCCTGGTCGAACGGGGTACTCGGTTTGTGCAGATCTTCCATGAGGCCTGGGACCAGCACGGAAATTTATCGGGCGATTTGAAGCGCAACTGTGCTGACACCGACCGGGCCAACGCCGCATTAATTCAGGACCTCAAGGCCCGGGGTCTGCTGGAAGACACTTTGGTGATTTGGGGCGGCGAATTCGGCCGGACGCCGATGGTGCAAGGCGGCGATGACGGTCGTGACCATCATCCGAATTGTTTCTCCATGTGGATGGCCGGCGGCGGGATTCGTCCGGGCGTCACATTGGGCCAGTCCGACGACTTCGGATTCAACGCGACGGTGGACAAGGTCCATGTGCATGACCTGCATGCCACCATCCTGCGGCTCCTGGGTTTCGATCACGAGAAGCTGACTTACCGTTTTCAGGGGCGTGATTTCCGGCTCACCGATGTGTTTGGCGAGGTGGTTCACAAGCTCATTGCTTGAGGTCTGCAATGCATGGGGCGCTCCGCGGGATGGGGCCTGCGCCCGCAGGGAAGCTCGGGGGAGACCAAGCATTCGCGCTGGGCGCGAGGGGTGGGGATGATCGCTTCCAGAGCGGGCTTCGGACCCATCCCGCTCCGCTGGTGTACTTTGAGTTGAGGGTGGTGCCTGCGCCCGCAGGGAAGCTCTCGAGAAGGGTGACGCAGAAGGGCGCAAGCTCCTCAAACCTTCTCTGGCGTGCCTTGTTTGGGTGGTGTATCGGGTTTCAATCTCTATGAAAGCTAATGCCGCACGCGCAGGGTTCACGCTCATCGAACTGCTGGTGGTCATTGCCATTATAGCAATCTTGGCTGGAATGCTCCTGCCTGCCCTCGCCAAGGCCAAGGTGAAGGCCAACGCCACCCGCTGCGTGGCCAACCAGAAGCAACAGTATCTGGGCTACGCCATGTATTCGTCGGACAATCAGGATCTCATGCCGGCCCATGGCGACTGGGCCACGGTGGGAGGCGAGATTTGGTCTAGGACCGCGGGTGTTCCGCTTCGGGCCGCGCCTGGCCAGGCCAAGGTCAGCATTGTGCATGATTTCAACGCTTGGGAGACCAACCGTCCCCTCAACGCTTACGTGCCGGCGCCGGAGGCTTTTCGCTGCCCCTCCGACAAGGGTGACAGTTATTGGGCGGCGGAGTCCAAGAAAGGGTGCTATCCGGCTTGGGGCAACAGTTACCTCGTGATGTGGGCCTTGGATTGGTTCGGGGTGAAGCACATCACCGGGAATCTCGCTTCGCCGATGGTGGCGGGTGACTCTAAGCCTATCAAAAACTCGGAGATCGCCCTAGCTCCGGCCACCAAGATCCTTCAGGGCGACTGGCCGTGGCATGGAAGCCGCGATTCCGGGGATGGTCGGGTCAGCGGGGCGACCCGGGATCGGAGTATTTGGCACAACAACCGCGGCCAGCGTGGATGGAACATGGCCTACGGTGACGGACATGTTGCCCTGTTCCGCTTTCCAAAGGACTACGACCCAACGGACGTCAGTCAAAAGGTGGACGTCAATGGTCCCTGGTGGTGATCCCGGGCTTTGGGTAGGGCAAAAAACCAGTTCCCAGCCGTAACGCACTTTCCTAGTGTGTCCGTTCATTCCGTTCTCACGAACCGCTCTGCAACACATTTAGACTTATGCCATTGACCCACACGCGCGACTTGTTCGCGAAGGCCTTGAAGGGCAAATACGCCCTCGGTGCTTTCAACGTGAACAACATGGAGCTGCTCCAGGCCATCATCGAGGCCTGCGAGGAAGAAAAGGCTCCGGTGATGCTGCAAATCTCCAAAGGCGCCCGCGATTACGCCCATCCGGTGTACCTCAAGGGGTTGATCGATTCCGCGGTCAAGCTGTCCACCATCCCCATTGCGGTCCATTTGGACCACGGTGACAGCTTCGAACTGTGCAAGCAGTGCATCGACGAGGGCTTCACCAGCGTGATGATCGACGCCTCGCACGATCCCTTCGACAAGAATGTCGAGATCTGCGCCAAGGTCGTCGAGTACGCCCACAAGCATAACTGCGTTGTCGAAGGCGAACTCGGCATGCTCGTCGGCGCTCAGCACGACGACGGCGAAGAAGGCGGCAGCTACTCCAAGGGCGGGGCGTACACCCACCCCGAGGAGGCTGTCCAGTTCGTCAAGCAGTCCGGCGTGGACTCCCTGGCCGTCGCCATCGGCAACAGCCATGGCGCCTACAAGTTCAAGGGCGAGCAGCACCTCGACCTCGAGCGTCTCAAGGCCATCAAGAAGGCCCTGCTCGAAGCCGGCATGGGTGATTATCCGCTGGTGTTGCACGGAGCCTCTTCGGTTCCCAAGGACTTGGCCCAGAAGATCAACAAGTACGGCGGCGACCTCGGCGAAGAGACGGCCGGCGTTTCCGAGGCCGACATTGAGGTGGCCCGCCGCGTGGGTTGCACCAAGGTCAACATCGACACCGACTTGCGCCTGGCCATGACCGCCGCGATCCGCGAGGTCTTGGTGACCAAGCCCAAGGAGTTCGATCCCCGCAAGTACCTCGCGCCGGCCCGCAAGGCGGTGAAGGAGCTCGTGCGCCACAAGTTGCGCAACGTCCTCTGCTGTGCTGGACACGCTTTTGACTGAGAAGAAGGTTTCCAACAGGTGTTCTCGCCTTGAAAGCTTAGAACCCTGAAACCGCAACGGCCCTCCGGATCTATTGATCCAGAGGGCCGTTTTCATTGCGGGAGCGCGGGTTGCTCAGCGAGGCAACGATTCCAGGAAAGCCACCAGATCACTCAATTGCTGCAAGGTCATGGTTTCATTGTAGTCCCCCATTCGTGAGAACTTGCCCTGGGACACCAAATCCTTTTGGAAGCCGGGCTCGATGCGGTGGGAAGGATTAATGATCGAGTTGACCAACTCGATCCGGCTGGGCCGGCGATACTCGCCTCCGAGAATCACGGGCACCGCGGGTTGCACATAGGGCGTCTCGAACTCCTTCTCGTATCCCTTCACCACGTGGCACCCGTGGCACCACATCATATTGAAGGCGGCGCGACCCCGGTCCGCCTTGCCCTCGGGCAACTGGAGTGTCCAGGTCGACCCACTGTCTGGAGCCAATACGGTCGGTCGGGTACCCGGAGGTCGGATCTGATCGGCAGACCATGCGGGCGAGCCCATGGCATCCCGCAGAACTAAGGAACGTTCTCCGACACTAATCGCCCGGGCGATCACCACCGAACTGTCGCCCATGGGAATCCGCGAACCCTCGATGGCCACCGGGTCTTTGGGCTTGAGTATCAATTCCTGACGTTCCATGTACCAGCGAGGCCCCAGATGAACGGTGACCTTGTCTGCCCCGGACTGAATGATGGCCCGCTGTCCCGGCGAGGCTCCACCCCCGGGCCGGAAAGACTCCACTCGGAGGACCCAACCACGGAGGTTGACTAGCGAATTGGTGTCGAATTGTCGGACATAGGGCGAGGTGGCAGACCATCCCCCGGTGCCGGGCCAGCGAAAGCGGTCCTGCGCGGTGACGAGGGTGGTCGTGGAACCCAGCAGGAGACCTAGAAGGCAGGTCCAAGCGAGGCGTTGGGGAATGAAGGGGTGTGGGTTCTTCATGGAACAGTTGGAATTGTTTCTGGGAACGAGCGGTTCCCGTGTTGCTGGATGGGTAGTTCTTGGGAATCGCTGCGCCACACCTCCCTTGGCGTTCCTGACTCTTCGATTGCTTCGATCGACAGGTTTTTCTCGACTGGACGGTGAAAAACCTCCTTCGCCCCGCTCGCGAGTTCCGGCATCGTACCCCGAGCCATGTCCTTGCAGGAACACCGTCAGGCCATCGATGCGTTGGATGCCGACATCGTGCGGCTGCTCAACGAGCGCACGCGCCACGTGCTGGAGATCGGGGCCATCAAGACCCGTCACGGCCAGGAGATTTATGCACCGCACCGGGAGCGGGCCGTGTTTCAAAAGGTCTTTCGCCACAATCAGGGACCGATCACCAACGAAGGGCTTCGGGCCATTTACCGTGAGATCATGTCCTGCGCTCTGTCCCTGGAGCGGAGCCTCACCATCGCCTATCTCGGGCCTGAAGCGACCTTCACCCATCAGGCGGCCCTGCGCCGCTTTGGTGCGTCGCTGGCCTATGCTCCCCAGAGGACCATCGCCGATGTGTTCAACGAGGTGTCCCGTCAGCAGGCCGACTACGGGGTCGTGCCTGTTGAAAATTCCACCGAGGGCGTGGTGACCCACACGCTGGACATGTTCGTGGACAGTGACCTGAAGATCGTCTCACAAATCGTTCTCAAGATTTCCCACTGCCTGGCCGCCAAGGGGCGCCGTGAGGATATCCGCAAGCTCTACGTCCACCCGCAGACGCTAGCCCAGTGCCGGGGATGGATCCAACGCAGTCTGCCTCAGGCCGAGGTGGTCGAAACCAGTTCCAATGCCCGCTCGGCCGAGTTGGCTGCGAAGGAGAAATACGCGGCGGCCATCACCGGTGAACTGGCCGGTGAGCGCTACAAGGTGCCCATCCTCGAGCGGGACATTCAGGACAACTCGGCCAATGCCACCCGCTTTCTGGTGCTGGGCCGTCAATGCGGTCCGAGCTCCGGGGCCGATCGCACCAGCCTGATGTTCAGTCTGCGCGATGAGGCCGGGGCATTGCATCGGGCTCTGGCTCCCTTCCGCCGCTTCCGCATCAACATGACCAAGATCGAGTCACGACCCTCGAAGCGGAAGGCCTGGGAGTATTTCTTCTTTGCCGACATCGACGGTCACGCCGAGGACACCAAGGTCGCCAAGGCCATCGAGATGCTGGGTCAGCACTGCAGTTTCGTGAAGATTCTGGGTTCTTACCCCAACGGGGAATAGCGCCCCGGCCCAAGTCCGTCCTTTTGTCCGGGGCCTGTTTCGTGGCAATTCGGTGGGGTGGAAATCTTGTCCAACGGACTGCCCGTCGCCGGCCAGCGGCTGCGCCTGGAGATCACCGACCTCGCCTTCGGCGGTGAAGGCGTCGGTCGGGTGGGTGAATTTGTGGTGTTCATCCCATTCACTGCGCCGGGCGATGTCGTCGAGGCCAAGCTTACCGAGGTGAAGAAGAGCTTCGGCCGGGCTGAACTGGTGAAGATCATCACGGGTTCCTCCGAGCGGGTGACGCCGAAATGCACCTACTTTGGTGAGTGTGGCGGTTGCCAGTACCAGCACCTCGACTACGCGGCCCAACTCCGCTGGAAGCACCGGCAAATCAGCGAACTGTTCCGGCGCGTTGGTGGTTTTGATCCGTCCGTTGTGCAGGGGGTAATCCCGTGCCCGAACCCCTATCATTACCGCAATCGGATCTTGGTCCGTAGCCAGTGGAACAAGCCCGCCCAGAAACTGAACCTGGGCTTTATGCGCACCGATTGCGGCCTCGTGTGCGACATCGAATCGTGCGCCATTGCCGAGCCGTCGCTGAACGAGGCCATCACGCAGTGGCGGCGCAATCCGCCGCCGAAGGGTGGGATCAAGACCGTGCTCCGCATGGAAGCCCCCGGCTGGGAGGTTCCGGAGCATTCCTTCTTCCAGAATAACTTCCTGCTCTTGCCGGAGTTGGTGCGTGTGGTGAAGGAACGCCTGCGCAACCACGGGGCCCAGCATCTGGTGGACGCCTACTGCGGTGTGGGCTTCTTCAGCATCGAGGTGGCCGATGCGGTCGAGAGTTTCGTGGGCGTCGAACTCGATGCGCCGGCCATCCGAGCGGCTCGCCGCAATCAGGAATCCCGAGGCATTCGCAACGGTTCCTATGTGGCCGGTGACACCGATCAGGTTCTCCCGAGCTTGCTGGCCAAATGGAACCCGGCCCAGACGGCCGTGCTGCTCGACCCCCCGCGTGTCGGTTGTCGCCCTCCGAGTCTGGAAGTGTTGCGCCGGACCGGACCGGGTCAGATTCTTTACGTCTCGTGTCATCCAGCCACATTGGCCCGGGACCTGAAAATTCTCTGCGCCGATGGACGGTATCGGCTGGAGACGGTCATCCCGCTGGACATGTTCCCTCAGACCCAGCATGTCGAATGTGTGGCTGATCTCCGCTTGGCGGGTTCATTGCCTGCGGAAACCATCCTGTCCCCGGCATCTGTGAACGGTTAGGATTACCGCACATGAGTTCCAAGACGGTGGACGATTTCCTGGACCACGTGCGCAAGAGCGCTCAGGACGGGACCCTGGTCCGGCTGAACCTCGGCGCGTCGATCCAGCCCGACGGCATCCGCAATGTGTTCATCCGCCCGGTGCGCCTGAAGGACTCGTCGGTACTTTCCTTCGTGTATCGGCACCCCACGCGGGATGTGACCAAGAATTTCTCGAACGACGAGGCAATCGATTTGTTGCGCGACCTGCTGGGGCAACAGTTCCTCAACGCCTTCCTCTCGACCACCACCGGCACGGCCCAACTCACCTTCCGCAAGGGGCGCCCGACCCGAATGCTTCTGGGGAAACCCGAGGTGAATGAAGCGCCCGATCTGGCTCATGACCGGGCCAAGCCGCGTCCGGTTCCCGGTCATTCGGTGTGGCTCAAGGAATTGGGTGTCACCACCGCCGACGGGGCGGTCAAGGCGGGCATGGAGGCTAAGTTCCGCCAGATCAACCGCTTTGTCGAAGTGCTGCAGCCGTTGCTGGTTGCGGCCCAACTCGATCCGGCGGCCCCGTTGCACCTGGTGGACATGGGGTGCGGCAAGGCCTACCTGACCTTCGCGGCCTACGAGCACCTTTCCAAAACCCGCACCGGGGCAGTCACCGCCACCGGGGTCGAGGTGCGGCCCGGCCTGGTCGAGCAGGGGAGGTCTGTGGCCGGTCGTTGCGGATTCGCTCAGTTGAAGTTCGAGGCAGGAGATATCGCCTCGAGCCGCTTGGACTCCGCTTCCGTGGTCATGGCCTTGCATGCCTGCGACACTGCGACCGATGAGGCGTTGGCCAAGGGGGTCCAGTCGGGAGCCCCGCTCCTATTGGTTTCGCCGTGCTGCCACCAGGAGGTTCGCCCCCAGTTGTCGGTGCCAGCCCCGTTGGCCGGCTCGTTGCGCCATGGCATCTTTCGCGAGCGGCACGCCGAGTTCGCCACCGATGCACTGCGGGCCCTGCTACTCGAATGGGCTGGTTATGACACCCGCGTCTTCGAGTTCATTTCGACCGAGCACACCGGCAAGAACATAATGATCGCGGCCATCCGCCGGAAAACCCCAAGTGACACCGAGGCGCGCGCCCGCGCTGTGTCGGAGTTCGCGGCATTCCACGGAATTGTTCGCCAGCGTCTGGCCGAGCGATTGGGCTTCGCATTGGTCGGATCGGAGGCTCCGGTTTCGCCTGAAACCCCGACGGTGCCATGACCTGGGACGAGGTGGATTGGGCGTCGCTGGAACGATTGCGGGCTTTGTTCCTGCGCTCGGAACCGGTGCGTGAGCCCTACTGGCGCACCTTGTCAGATTTGGCGAGTTACGACTTCACCTACGCCCAGCGCATCGCCTGGAAGTGGGGCGCGGCCTTGTCCGAATTGCAGCGTCTGAACTGGGCTCCGCCCCCGGGTCCGTTGCTGGATTGGGGATGCGGCAGTGGCGTGGCCTCGCGCTGCGTGATCGATGCGTTCGGTCCAGTTACCTTTCCGGAGGTGCTCCTCCACGACCGGTCCGCCTTGGCCATGCAATTTGCCGCGCGCAGAGCTCGGGATCGGTTCCCAGCTCTCCGGGTCGAACCCGATCCTTCGGGGCAGAGCCCCTGCACCACATTGGTGATCAGCCACGTGCTCAACGAGGTGCACCGCGACGATCTGCCCCGCCTGATGGAGGCCGTACGGGCGGCTCAATGTGTGTTGTGGCTCGAGCCCGGCACCCATGCCTGCAGTCGCGGCCTCATCACTCTTCGGGAGCAGTTGCGCACGGAGTTCCATATCGTCGCTCCGTGTCCGCACCGTCAGGCCTGCGGACTCCAGGCGGCCGGCAGGGAATCCGATTGGTGTCATTTTTTCGCCAAGGCCCCGACCGAGGCCTTCACCGATGGGGAGTGGGTCCAATTTGGTCGTCGAGCCGGCGTGGACCTGCGCAGCTTGCCCTACAGTTGGATGATCCTCGATCGACGTCCCGTAGCCGAGTGGACTCCGGATCGGGCCCGGGTGATCGGTCTGCCTCAGCCCTTCAAGCCGTACACTCGACTCGACGCCTGCCACAGTGGCGGGGCAGGGAACGGCGGGGTCGTGGAACGACTGGAGCTTCTCAAGCGCTCGGATCCGCAGACCCATCGCCGCCTCAAGGAATCGCCGCCCCCACCCGAGATCCGGATTCCGGGTTGAAGCTCCGACCGGGATCGTCCGATACGCCGGATGGCGTCGAGTCGGTTCCGCTGCTATGGGTCGTCACCAACGCCGTCTTCCGCCATGCAAACTCCGCAATCCACCGCCTCTCGGAAACCGCACGCCTGGCAGTTCTTCCGCGCCGGCGGGTTCGATCAGGTCAAGCTTCAGACCGGTGCCGACCTGATGAACCTGGACCAGTTGGACCAGAAGCTTTGGGTCGCCCTGGCCTGTCCGACCACGGGCATCGAGTTCGATTCCAAGACCGCTGCTCTCATCGACTCCGACGGAGACGGACGCATCCGGGCTCAGGAACTCATCGCCGCCATTCGCTGGGCGGGATCGATGCTCAAGGACGCGGATGACCTCGTGAAGGGGCGCGATGGAGTGGCTCTTTCGGCCATCAATGAGGCCGTTCCGGAGGGACGGCAGATCCTGGGTTCAGCCCGGGTGATCCTGCGTCAATTGGGCAAGGCCGAAGCGGCGGTGATCACCGTCGCCGACGCCGCGGCGGCGACGAAGAGCTTCGCCAACACCGTCTTTAATGGCGACGGGGTGATCATCCCGGAATCGGCCGACGACACCGCGGTCCAACAGGTCATCCGCGAAGCGATCACGGCGGTCGGATCGGTGATGGACCGGAGCGGAAAGCCGGGCATCGACGCGGTGAAGCTCGAGGAGTTCTTCGGCGAATTAACCCGGTTCGACGTCTGGGTGAGCGCCTCGGAATCCGAGGCAACGAAGATCCTTCCGGCCGGTCCGGCGACGACCGCAGCCGCGGCGGCGATGCAGGCGGTGAAGGCCAAGATCGACGACTACTTCGGGCGCTGTCGGTTGGCGGCCTTCGAGGGGCGTTTGTCCTCGCTGCTCAACCGCACGGAGGAGGAGTACAAGGTGCTCTTGACCAAGGACCTGACCGTGTCGGCGCAGGAGGTGGCTGGGTTCCCCGTGTCTCGGATCGTTCCAGGCCAACCGCTCTCCTTGGTCGGAGGTCTCAACCCAGCCCATGCCAGCGCCATGGCCACGTTCCGGTCGGTGGCCGTCTTGCCGCTTCTCGGAGAGCGCGCGAGCCTTACTGAAGAAGACTGGCAGACCCTTCAGCATCGGTTGGCTCCGCACGCCGCGTGGTTGGGAGCCAAAGCTGGAGTCCGAGTCGAGACTTTGGGCATCGCCCGGGTGCGCGAAATCCTTCGGGGGCCGGCCAAGACCGCGATCGCCGCGCTCATTGCCCGGGATCGGGAGTTGGAGGCGGAGGCCTCCGGAGTGGCCTTGGTGGAAAAACTCGTCCGCTTCCACCGCGATCTCATCGTGCTCGCCACGAATTTCGTGAACTTCCGCGACCTCTACGACGGCGGATCGCCCGCGATCTTCCAAGCCGGCACTCTTTATCTCGACCAGCGGTCCTGCAATCTCTGCATCACGGTCGCAGATCCGGCCAAGCATGCGGTGATGGCCAGCCTCGCGGGGGCCTATTTGGCCTATGTCGACTGCGTGCGGAAGGCGACCGGACAGAAACTGACCGTGGTGGCCATCTTCTCGCAGGGGGACGACGAGAACCTCATGGTGGGCCGCAATGGTGTCTTCTACGACCGCAAGGGGCTCGATTACGACGCCACCATCACCAAGATCGTGGCCAACCCCATCAGTCTTCGTCAGGCCTTCTGGCAGCCGTACAAGCGCTTTGTCCGCTGGGTCGAAGAGCAAATCGCCAAGCGTGCGGCCGAGGCCGATGCAGCCGCCAGCCAGAAGCTCACGGCCGCCGCGACGGCGGCGGTAAGCAAAGGAGGGTCGCCCGCCGCACCAGTGGCCAACACTCCCCAGAAGGTCGATATCGGTACGGTCGCAGCTCTCGGCGTGGCCTTCGGGGCCATCGGGGGCTTCTTCACCGCGGTCGCGACCCTGGGCAAGGACCTTTGGGCCGAGGGAGCCTTCACTATGATCGGGGCGATCCTGGGCGTCATGGTCTTGATTTCGGGACCGTCGCTGGTGATGACCTACATCAAGCTGCGCAAGCGCAACCTAGGGCCCATCCTCGATGCCAACGGCTGGGCCGTGAACGCCA
>Ga0315906_10011161_pt1 | contig 10494 bp, 8 predicted proteins | sample LakEriMetagenome_4_FD_203526 | JGI IMG/M metagenome (GOLD analysis project Ga0315906, IMG submission 203526) | Freshwater fungal communities from buoy surface, Lake Erie, Ohio, United States - Buoy 2 MA122 | ecosystem: Environmental > Aquatic > Freshwater > Lake > Lake biofilm | place: USA: Lake...
CCTTGGCATCGAATACAAAGAAGGAATATCTAGATCTGTATACGGATTTCATTCGGGAGAAGAAGCAGCAACGTGAGGTAAAGCTCTTTGCAACCCTGACTTCGACAGCAGCTGTTGAAAGCGCCCTAAAGAAGATTGAGGATAAGCGCAAATTCTCTGAGGCCCACGAGTCTTCATATTCACTTGGCTCACTTCTCTACGAGTGGCTAATCGCTGAATATGGGTTTGATGCATATAAGAAAATTATTGAGAATCAAATGATCGGAAGCAAATTCGAAGATAACATCAAGGCTTCTTTAGGCATGCCGGTCAGCGAGCTATATAAGAAAGCAGCGCCTCACATACTTGCGGCATTTAGTGCACGTTAACTGCAACCGAGAGACTTACTCCTCAAAGCTATCCACCCGCAAGTAATCCTTGAATGCCTGCACCGAACGACTAGTCGCCTTCACCTTCGAGAGATGAAACTTCGCTTCCCACACACTCACCTTGATGTAAGGCTCTCGTCTCCACATCGGCACTGACTCAAAGAGCAACCGCGCCTGAAGCGTTCCCCAATCAGAGATACTTCCGGCCACATCAAGAAAGTGCAGCAGATCCTTGGCCGCTTTTTCTTGAACCCGTTTCGTCGCTTTCATTGGAATTCCAAGCCCATTCATCAGTGAATGTCTTCCAAGTGGAAGGCTCACACCGTAGGTACTTCCCAACTTACGATTGAACGCTAAACACATCTCGCAGACATTCCACGAGTAACGCCCGGTACCACCTGCAACAGTGGATGCACACATGATGCACAAGTGATAACCGCTAGGGCAATCGACTCCGGGATACGGTTTGTAAACTTCACATCTACAGACTTGCATTCCATTTCCTGCAGATGTGAGTCCGAAACAAGTTGTACATACCAAAAGACCTATAGGGTGCATAACAAATAGTCCTTACTGGACCTCACATGGAGACCCGCTCTTCCAGCGGTGTCTTTCATCGCTGGCAGGTCTTCCTTTAGAACCACCGTGCGCGAGTTATGCGCGGATTGGTACTAAGCAAGCTAAAGGGCTTAACGCTTAGTTCTTAACCTAGGGAGAGTCTATCAGAGACTGGTGACAGGGAAGGAGCTCATCAAAAGTTATCAGCAAAGAACCTTTTTAACTTCCCTCGTGCCTTTTTTATTTCCGCTCGTCTCTCTTCGTCATCAAAATTCTTGGCCAAAACTTCATAAAGCTTGAGCCAATCAGAAGTTAAATCATCGTCACAGGTGTCTAGAAAGAAATCTCCGTATGTGTCTAAATCATTGGCAACCTCTATAAGCAGGTCGCTGAGAATGATTTTGTTCTCACGAGAGAAATTGGCATGAGAGACAATGCCAAGCATTGTTCCGCTAACACCAAAATAATCTAACTGTTCGACTCCAGACTCTACGTCAATTGATGTGAAGATTAAATTGACTAGATTGTTATCTCCCAAATTCTCCCAATCTAAGTGATCAACCCAATCTCGCCACTCGTCGCCCTGCAGATTGAGTAATCTCTCCAAACCATCATTTTGAAGTAATTCCTCTAATTCTGACGCTGTAAATCCATCTTCCAGAAGTTTCTCTCTGAAATTCTCGTCTTCAGTCATGCCATAAGGATATTGGGATGGGCAGATATAGGACAGATTTAAGCGAGTAGGGCAGCCGCAGCCTTCATTTCTGGGGTAGCCAATGGGTGAGCGCACGCAATCTTTCTCACCTCAGGATCCTTGTCGGATGCTAGCTTCTCGAGAATCGGCAAGGTAACAAGTTCGTGTTGTGCGACTAAGCAACGGACATATCCGTCCTTATCTTTTGCCGCCAGCTTTACATCTTCAGCTGTGGTCAAATCCTTACGCAAAAAAATGACCCCACGAACATACTTGCTCCTCGACTTCTTTAACTTTTCCAAAGTTTCTCTTCGGGTATCTGGATGATTTGCCGCAAGCGCTTGAGGATATGAAGCAACGCGATATCCAGATGTGGTTTCACCTGCCCACTGACCAAAATCTAGTTTCTCTTCATGACTGCCATAAGTGTCATACGAGAAGCTAGGTGTCTCGGCTAACTCATCTAACAAGTCGGGCGTAAGTGGCACCTTCTGGGCAAGGCGCCAGTTTGTGATTGGAAGATGTGCCTTTGCCACCTTTGAGATCTGATCAGCAGTCAGGGGAACTGTCTCTTGCAGAAAGAGAAGAGCGACGATTTCATCTCCCTTTAGCTCAAGAACTAAATCCAAATACGCTTCGTTGTTATCCCTTTTGAAAGTTTCCATACGGGATTCGACCCAACGATTCTTCGGTGCCGTTGTCCCTGGCGCATATTTAGCTACAAAAGTTGCAGCCTCCTTAAAGGAGATAATCCCGAGTTCTGCTGCTCTCAGAGTTGCTGAAGTTTGAATTCCGATTGATTTATCTTTCATCAACTCTGCATATTGAGATTCATCAAACGTCTCATCTTGAAGTGCTTCTGAACGTCCTGCAACAGTCTTTGTCTTAACTTTGGATTCAAGTGTTTTTGCACTGCCTGATGCCGCAGCAATCAGCTTCTCTCTTCCAGGATACTTCTCCTGAGAATTTTTCTGTCTATCCCAATAAGTTGTTTGTTGCAGGGTTGAAAGTACGGTAACTGATTTGTCGGTTAACAAACCCATCAGCAATTCTGGATCTGCAGATGGATTAGCTGCAAGAGTTGCTCTCACACTTGCAGATTTATCTTTCATTAACTTTTTTTGATATTCGAGGGGGAGTGGCCTAACTGCTGCAACTTTCTCGCGAACATTTATATTCTTTGAATCAATGAGGTGGGGAATGTGCTTAGGCTCAAAAGATTGGCCGTAGACCATAGCTACAGCAAGTGCCTCTTTATTTACTTGAGGATGCTCAAAGAACTCATCCAGCCACTTCTTGGGCATATTTTCGTTCCCTAAAAAATGAATGTATTCTTGAGGACTAATTGCTTCTCGGGCCCTTTGAATGAATTCTTCTGGCGCATTCCTTGCAATGGAGGTAGAAAGCCCGATGTGTTTATCGATAACTTTCAAAAGTTCTTCCCAAAGTTCCTTGTGAAATTCCTGATTGAGAGTGAGAGCGTCGACAACTTCTTCTTCGGGATCATTAACCAGTTCGAGTAAGGCTTCAAGTGGGGTATACGGATTTTCTGCAACCATGGCTCGCACTATTGGATCAAGATCTTTCGCGGCACCTGCAAGCCGTTTTTCGTTAGAGTATCGAACGGCTTCTGCGCGGGTATATGGATCTGGATCGGCGCAGATGATATCCATAAGCGTTGTATTGAAATTAGGATGCTCAATGAGTGCGACCTTCTGAGTCGAATAACTTGAGTTTCGAAGAATGTACTCAATAATCTCTTCGGTTAGAGACGGGTTATAAGCGATTGTGCTGTACTCCATACCGTTCATATTCTGCGCCAGCCACATCAATACTTCAGTTGGGCAATTCTCATCGCTTACAAGATCTTGCTCTAGAAGAGGATCAAGTGCACGAGCCATCCATTGACTGATCACTTCCTTTGAATGTTCCTTAGCCATAAACGAATTCTCTATCTTTCATAGGTATCAATTCAAGGTTTAACTCTTGCAAAGTGTTACAAATTTGCCCAGCATGACCATGCCCTCTGGCTTTGTTGGCTCCATGACAGAAAGTTGAGGCGAGCGAAGAACGTAGCAGGCCCACTGAGCTCTAGAGATTGCCACATTAAGTCTGTTAGGTGAGAGAAGGAATTCAATGCCTCGCGGAAGTTCTTCGCTCGAAGAAGTGGCCATAGAGACAAAGACGACTGGGGCTTCTTGCCCTTGGAATTTATCAAAGGTTCCTACTTTGATTCCATCAAAACCTGCCTGCCGTAAACGCGACTTCAGATATCTCACCTGTGCGTTATAGCCAGTGACTACCAAGATGTCGGCCTGGGTAAGTGGTTGTGGAGAAGTTGGATTGCCTTGTGAATCGATAGCGGTCCAAGCCTTTCCAATCAATTGAGGAATTCGAGCAACTAACTCATCAGCTTCTTCAATGGAGGAAACGGTATTGCCGATGTGATCAACTTCAACGATATGTAGTCCAGGCTCAACTCCCGCTAATGATCGGCGTTCGCACCTTGCGTCGGAGTACAAACGGTCTTCATATTGCAAACGCGATACAGGTGCAGCCAGCTTTGGATGAAGTCTGAATGTTTTTTCTAAGAAGTAGCCAAGTTCTTTCGGCATCGTCTTCTTTTCACCGAGCAGATGCGACAAGACCGATTCATTTACAGGTTCAGGATGTTCACCTTGGCTGACTTGTGGAAGTTGCTGCGGATCACCGAGAAGCAGCGCACGCTTCGCTGCTGAAATCACTGCAAGAGAATTAGCAAGAGAGAACTGTCCAGCTTCATCAATCACAATTAGATCAAGAGCTAAAGCGCGAACATCCGGTCTGCTAAATGTCCATGTAGTTCCGCCTACGAGATATCCAGAATCTGCCATCATAAAAGCCCAACTTGCAATATCGTCGGTGTGGTAGGCAGGACGTGATTTCTCTGACTGACCTTTCTTAGCAAGCGGGATATCTGGATCTAACTTTGCAACGCTATTCATAAGGTGTTCTACAACTGAGTGGGATTGAGCGACAACGCCAATCTTCCAACCTTTTTTCACGAGGTTGGCTATCACATGTGCACCCACATAAGTTTTGCCAGTTCCTGGAGGACCCTGGACAGCCACATAACTATTTTCACTATCAATTAATGACTCTGTAATGTCACGAACTGAATTATCAGAGTTAATCAATGCGCCGCTTAACTGTCGCGGAGAACGTCGAAGCAGAATGTCTGCCCATGCAGTCTCCGGGAACAATGGCAATCCAGCCTCTCGTCGCGAGATAACGAAGGCCCCGAGTTCTTCGCGGATAACCTTTTCAATTGATGTTGTCCGAATCGGAGCACCAGGTAGAAGTGCAAGAGGTACGGAGTCCCAAACACCAGAACCTTTCTTCTCTGACTCTTCCAAAACTGCGGAGTTCTCATCGATATGAATGATTGAGGCATCTGCAAAACCACGAGTGCTGCCTTGAATAACCTTGAATCCCTCTGGGGCAAACTCATAGAGAAGCTGCGGCACATGTTCGTAATCAAGGATGTGTCGAAGGTCTATACCTTCAGTGTGAATCGTGATTTGTCGGCGATGATTTCGTTGGCGCCCGATGAGTCCCCACATTCCAGGATCCACATGTGTGGGCACGACAACATCGTTAAATGCCTCTAGCTCATCTGGATCCTTCAGCGCACGATCAAAGATTGCCCACCAAGCAGGTCGCGCTTCACGATGATGGAAAGAGATTGCAGCTGAAAGCAGGGCGAGACCTTGCTCCTCCTGTGATCTCTCGTCACGATCAACGGGTACACCACTTAAGAGTTGTAGAGCAATTGGTTCATCACGATTGAGTTCTGATGAATCGTCAAAATTGACCCCAGCCTCACCAATGTGATTCTTAGATGTATCAAAACCTTCAGCTATTGCTTGTTCTCTAATCCAGTGATCAAGTTGACGCGTTGAATCGACATCATCCTTGTTGTAGGCCTTAATCTCTTCAAGAATTTTTAGAAAACCTTGCTCATCTCCTTTAGCCAGTAACCCAAGAGCTTTTTCAAACTCAATCACACTGCCTACTGCACTGCCTACTTCCTTATCTCGATTTCCATCCCAGTAGACAGGTTCAATCTTCTTAATTGAGAGAGACTCAGAAGAGAAGCGAAATGCCCTACGCACGATTGCATAGAGATCTATAAATGCACCTTCACGCACCAATTGATCGACTTCAAACTCAAGTAAGCCATGGCGCTGAGCAAGTCTGAGCATTGCGCTGACTTCATATGATGCATAGTGATAGATATGCATATCTGGATATTGCTTTCGACGCTGAATCACATAATGGATAAAGTCTGAGAAAGCTTTCTTCTCTTCTGCTGAATTCCTGGCATCAAATGTGTTGAATAGATATTTAGAGTTCTCGCTCCAGAGATAGCCAAACATATATTCAAGGCCATCGCCATTATTTGCAAAGGGATCGCCTTCCATATCGAACCAGATATCTCCGGGTGAAGGCGCTGGCATCATGGCAAATATTTCAGCTTCGCGTACTTCAAAGAGTGGTATTTCGTGCCCACGTCCACGCACTTGAATCTGGGCTTGATCGCGCAATCGTGCAAAAGTTTCTTTCGAGACTTCCTTGGGACTCTTCGGGCGCATCTCATCGGTAGCCTGCGCCATTTGATCTATTGTCTTGATTCCATTGGTAACTAATAGAGATCGAGTGTTCGATCTAATTCCTTGAATGAGCGACAGATCCTTATCGTTTGCTCGTCCTTCCTCACATCGCTTCACCCAGCGGCAGCGGGTACAAGATTCTCGAGGTGGAGCCCATAGCGGTTCTGGTGCGGAATCGTAGGTAGCAATCTTGCTTCTTACGCGTTCCATAAAGAGGTCAGCAAGGTCGATGAGATCGAGTGCAGGTGCAGACCACTTCTTATCGCCACCTAGCCATAGGTGAACAGATTCAGGCACAGCCAAACCGATTTCGCGCATGATTGCTGCATATGCAGATACCTGAAGAACGGCAGCTCGTTTTGCACTTCGCGCAGATTTTGCATCTACTGCATCGTAGATAAAGAGTCCTTCAGAATTCTTCTTTGGTTTACCGTCTGCATCCTTACAAAGGATTAGGAAATCTGCAAAGCCGAGGAAATCTTCGGTAAAGAATGTTGCTTGATGGATTGTTTCAATTCCTGATGAGATTGCATCAAGGGTCTTCTGATGAGCCGACTTAAGCCATTCAGTGTCGAATTGAGGCTCGCCCAAATTAATGTAAGTACCTGTTGCTGCCAACTGTTCAGCCAGCTTCTTTTCGTGATCGATACCAATAGCCGATAGAAGTTCAAGCTCTGGTGACTCAACTCGTTTAGGCGCATCAACGAGTGAGTTGAGAACAGACCACTCGAGATGAAGTCGATGGGTGCATTCAAGTTCTGCTACAAGATCTCTAGGGGAGATTACCCAGCGATTATCAATTTTCCTCACTGAGTTACTTCGCTCCAGCCCTTTTTCACATTCTCTGCAATCATCGCTTCAGCAATCTTGAGCGCCTCTTTCTCACTTGGCGCTAAGCGAACTTCGCGATCTAGGGGTGACTTACGAGTTGATGAGTAGTCGGTCCAATGCACGACAAATGCGGGATAGCCAACTGACTCCTTATTTGTCTTCCACATGACGAGTTTGCGAACATCAACTTTGCCTGAACCTTCCTTGGTCCAGACTCGACGTTGAATAAGTTCACTCTTGCCAACAGTGGCTTCACTTACAGATGCATCAATTGGAAGAAGTCGAGTTATTTGATTCCAGCCAATATCTTCAAAGGAATTGGTCTTGTCATTTCTTAATCTGACAACAATTGAGTTATGTACTGAAGCACTATTGGTCCATCCTGAAACTTTCCATCCTTCTGAACCGAAGTTCAGTTTTGGATGCTTGATTGCACGGCCCTGGAAATCTTCAAGCTGTAGATCCATGCACTTAAGTTCAACGATTAAGGTTGGTTCAACAAGTTGATACATGACTCCCGAACTCTGACTTGTGCGGCGATATGAGCATGGACGCACAAGGGGTTTCAGTAGCCCTAGAAGCTCTTTTCTAAAGTCATTTTCTCCAACATTGCCAGTTGTAGTCAGAGGAATCCAACTGCCATCTTCTTGCAGAATTCCAAAGAGAAGTGAGCGAATCATCAGCGAACCTTCAGAATCGCGACGTTCTGTAAATCCTAGGATTGCTGCATCTAACTCTTTAGTGGTCTTGATCTTGTATGAGCGACCATCTTCAGCGCGAGCAACCAGCCCTTCTTGCCCGAGAGATTCGACCTCTTTCTCAAAGATTTCAGCAACTTCAGATGATGCCTTTGTTGGAGTGCTTGGAATAAATCCGAAGTTCTTTCCTGAGGGAAGTTTTGAGATTTCTGCATAGCGAGCTGTATATGGAGTTCCAATAGCTGAAACTTCAGGGGATGCCACAACATCAAAGACCTTAAATGCCAATAGATCTGTCTTTGCTTTCTCACCGCCAGCAAGTGCTGATGCAAGATCTGCAATGCGAGTGCGTACCTCACCTAGTACGTGAAGTTCGCCTGCAAATATTGAACCCTTATCAAGCTTTGCGGCGCTAGCCTCTTTCAGAATCTCAATATCCCCGCTGATGACGCGGCCAGTGGGGGAGACGAGCTTCCACTCTTTGTCATTGAGCAAGAACCAAAGTTCGCCATCGAGTTTCGTTGAAACCATGAGAGGAATACCGAGGCGGCGTTCGATCTCGGAAGGGTTGGTTAAAACATAATTTGTCGCTACAACTTTTCTGTAGGCGATGATTTGATTCATTAAGTCAGGGTTCTTAAATGTCCCTTGTGAATCGATAGTTGCTGAACCGAGCTTGGCCATTTTATTCATCACCCTTCTCAGCTTTTGCTGCCGGTTTCTTAAGTTCCATCGCAGAAAGATGTAGGAGCAGCAAGAAGTTTTCACCTTCGATGCGACCTTCTAGGAATCCACGGTATGGACTTCCATTTGATTGAAGAACGAGTGGACCTTTGCCGCCTTCACCTGCAGCAAGGAGCATTACCGAATCCTTCTCGTGCAGCTCTTGTGCCATGGAGAAGAGAAAGTCAAAGGTGACTCCATCGACATGTCGAAGTTGCATCGTGCGCTTAATTCCATATTTGCGTACAAGATCTGCTCTTGGAATTAACTTGCCTGTCCACTTAACTGGAACTTCCTCATTAACATTTGGTGCAACCTCAACGGGGGTTCTGCGTTCAATCTCTTTTCCGTCAGGACCGTAGATGATCTCTTGGACTTCGGGCGCACAGTAAAGAGGCTGATTATCTTGAGTAAGCAGAACTGTATTGGTCTCTTCAATAACTTTGCCAACCATCTCCATATCAATCTCAGGATCTGCCTGGATGAGTTGTTGTGCAAAGTCATCTTTGAGTTCGACTACAAGTGCTTCGTGTAATTTTCCTTCACCCGCTGCAACATAACGCTTAAAAGTTACAGGCTTGCCAGACTTTGATGGAGTTGTTCCCTCTTTAGCTGGAAGGGAGGTTGCCACGATGGTGGCATCGCGATTTGCAGAGTTAGATATATGAAGTTTCATCGTCGCTCCTAGAACATCTCAAAGTCGAGGTCATCGCTGGAATCAGAAGCTGCTTCATCAACTACCGATACAACGGAAGAAAGTGCTGAGAATTGATATTCAACGGGTTCTCCGATGAGGGCAAAGTAGCCATTTTCGTTTGCAACAAGAATTCCGGTCTCCATCTGATAATCAGCGCGAGGATTAAAGGGGAATCTAAAGATGGATCCTGCATCTAGTTCGCTCTTTAGCCCCGAAGGAAGTTCTTCGGCCTCAAGAGAGTACGTTGTGTTAAATCGAAGATTTAGGGCTTCGGTTGCGGTGATTTTCTCGGCTGCAACATTTTCGCCAACTGTTGACGGATAGAGTTCAGGCTTAGTGCCATCTGGATTGATCGCCTCTAAATCAGATTGTGGAACCCAAGTGTTATCTTCAGTGAAATACCCCTGAGCAGTCATGCCGCTTCTAATAAGTAAGGAGCCATCAGCTAGGAGCGAGGCTTTGGTGCACTCTTTTCCGTCAAGGTCGAAGGCAACTCGACGTCTCTTGCCGTAGAGCACAGCTCGGTCAATTGGCTTATATGCAAAGACGGCAGTCTCGGAGCCGTAGGTGAGATTAATTGTTTTCGCCATGCTCGGAATCCTAGGGGGCGGCCCTGACAATCTCTAGGGGCATCCCTTGCCACTTGTCGTAGGTAATCCCTAGCCTTAGGTCATAACAAAGGGGAGTTTAAATGCCATATTTCGAATTTATCGGTGAAGATCTATCACGCAAGTCCGAGAGCGCAGCCAAATTTTGGGAAGTTACACAAGTAGGCAAGCAGATCACGATTCGCTTTGGAAAAATCGGCGCCGACGGACAGTTGAAGGTGAAAGAGTTTGAGAGCAAAGATGAGGCTGAAGCGGAAGTTGCAAAGCTAATCAAAGAGAAGACTAAAAAAGGTTATATAGAGAAGCCAAACCCTCACCTTTAATTCATTCCTCCAACTGCCATTCGAACTCTGCTTGGGCCCTGATCGGTCCGGTAGACCTCAAGACGCAGTGGAATCTGAGTCTTCATATCTTCAAGGTGCGTGATGATTCCGATGATTCGGCCGTTTTCACGTAACTTATCTAATACATCTAAAACTTCTACCAATTTGTCATTGGAAAGTGAACCGAAACCTTCATCGATAAATAGGGTGCCGAGTTCTATTCCACCCTTATCCATCTTTACTACTTCAGCGAGCCCAAGGCAGAGCGAGAGCGAAGCGTAGAAAGTCTCTCCACCGCTTAGAGTTTCAGCTGGGCGCTCGCGACCATTGGCATGGTCAATT
>Ga0315906_10011162_pt1 | contig 10493 bp, 7 predicted proteins | sample LakEriMetagenome_4_FD_203526 | JGI IMG/M metagenome (GOLD analysis project Ga0315906, IMG submission 203526) | Freshwater fungal communities from buoy surface, Lake Erie, Ohio, United States - Buoy 2 MA122 | ecosystem: Environmental > Aquatic > Freshwater > Lake > Lake biofilm | place: USA: Lake...
GTCACGATGACGGTGGGTGCCTCGGCCAACGACGGCCTGCGCTGGATCATCGCCCTCGTGGCGACCGCCATCGTGGTGGCGGCTGTGGTCATTTCCAAGCGCCGTCCGATCGCGGTCAGCGAGGACGTGCCCGCGTAGGTTTCCGCATAGGCGCCGCTCCGCTGGCCTAAGGGCCAAAGGAGCAGGCGTATCCACGGCGACATGGGCCGCGGCGAGGACCTCGAGGGGGCCTCTCCGCGGCCCTCGTCTGCCACGGGTGGGTCCCGGCAGCGGGGCGACCTTGCCGTCCTTCTCACCGTCCTCGGCTGAGCTGCCCGAGCCGAGTGCTCACCCTCCCCGTAGGGGGCGCCCTCCGCCACGCCGGTCCCCCCGCGTGGATTTGACAGGACCCGCACCCTTACCGTCAGACTCCGGCGCAGTCGCCGACCAGCCTGCTCGGCGCCCTGGACAGGAAGGATCTGCGTGGCGGACAAGACCCTGGTGATCGTCGAGTCGCCTGCGAAGGCGAAGAAGATCGCCGGCTACCTCGGCCCTGACTACATGGTCATGGCCTCTGTCGGCCATGTCCGCGACCTGTGCTCCAGGGCCTCGGAGCTGCCCGCAGACGTGAAGAAGAAGCCGTGGGCCAAGCTCGCCGTCGACGTCGATGATCGCTTCCAGGCGTACTACGTCGTCCACGAGTCCAAGAAGAAGACCATCGCCGACCTGAAGAAGGCGCTCAAATCCGCCGACGCCCTCCTGCTCGCCACGGACGAGGACCGCGAGGGTGAGGCGATCTCGTGGCACCTGATGGAGGTGCTCCGCCCGACGGTGCCGGTCCAGCGCATGGTGTTCAACGAGATCACCCCGGAGGCCATTCGCGAGGCGGTCCAGAATCCCCGGGATCTGGACATGCAGTTGGTGGAGGCCCAGGAGACCCGCCGTATCGTCGATCGGCTCTACGGCTACCCGGTGTCGGAGGTGCTCTGGAAGAAGATCGGCCGCGAGGCCAAGTCGGCGGGCCGGGTGCAGTCCGTGGCCGTGCGACTCGTCGTCGACCGTGAGCGTGAGCGCATCGCCTTCCGGGCAGCCTCCTACTGGGACATCACCGGCGTCTTCTCCCCCGGAAGTGATGACGCTTCCTCCTTCGACGCCACGCTGACCAGCATCAACGGCGTACGTCTCGCGACGGGCGACAGCTTCGACCAGCAGGGCGGCCTGAAGAAGGCCGATGTCGTCGTGCTCGACGAGGCTCGGGCGCGGGCTCTCGCCGACCAGTTGGCGTCGGTTCCGTTCACCGTCCGCTCCGTGGTGCAGAAGCCGAGCCAGCGTCAGCCCAAGGCCCCGTTCATCACCTCGACCCTGCAGCAGGAGGCCTCGAATCGACTGCGATGGGGCAGCCAGCGCACCATGCGGGTGGCGCAGAGCCTGTACGAGAACGGCTACATCACCTACATGCGCACCGACTCGGTGAGCCTGTCGACTCAGGCCGTGACGGCAGCGCGCAACCAGGCCCGCGAGCTGTATGGCCCGGAGTACGTCGCCGACGCCCCCCGTGTCTACAAGGGCAAGGTGAAGAACGCCCAGGAGGCGCACGAGGCCATCCGTCCGGCCGGTGACGTCTTCCGCACTCCTGGCGAGGTCTCTGGCGAGCTCAATGCCGACGAGTTCGCGCTTTACGACCTCATCTGGAAGCGCACGGTCGCGTCACAGATGGCCAATGCACAGGTGGCAACGACCACCATGAAGCTGGGCGCTGTCGGGGCAGATGGCACCGACGCGGAGTTCACTGCCTCGGGCACGGTTGTCGTGTTCCCCGGCTTCTATGCCGCCCTCAAGGACGTGGCAGAGGAGTCCGAGGACGACGATCGCGAGCGCGAGCTGCCGGCTATCGGTGAGGGCGCTCCCGTCTCCGTGGTGCGCCTTGACCCCGACGGGCACTCGACCTCTCCGCCCGCTCGCTACACGGAGGCCAAGCTCGTCGCGAGACTCGAGGAGCTCGGCATCGGCCGGCCGTCCACGTATGCATCGATCATGTCGACGATCGTCGATCGCGGCTACGTGTGGAAGAAGGGCTCTGCGCTGGTGCCGAGCTTCACTGCCTTCGCCGTGGTGCGCCTGCTGAAGGAGCACTTCACTGCCCTCATCGACTACCAGTTCACGGCCAACATGGAAGAGGTCCTCGACCTCATCGCCCTGGGCGAGACGGATCGGGTGGAGCAGCTCGAGGCGTTCTGGCGCGGTGGTCACAGTGTCAGCGGTGCCGACTTCCCGGGAGTCAAGCCGCTGACGGAGGATCTCGGCGCGATCGATGCGCGCGGCATCGCCACCTTCCCGATCGACGGTACCGACGCGGTGCTGCGCGTCGGCCGCTACGGCGCCTACGTGGAGCGGGGTGAGGACCAGCGGGCGAATGTGCCCATCGGCCTGGCGCCTGACGAGCTCACCGCCGAGAAGGCGGAGCAACTGCTGCTCGAGCCCTCGGGCGATCGCGAGCTCGGAGTGGATCCGCAGACCGGACTCACCGTCGTCGCGAAGTCCGGCCGTTATGGCCCGTACGTCAGCGAAGTGCTGCCGGAGGGCTCACCGAAGTCGGCGAAGCCGCGCACGGCGTCGCTGTTCGCGTCGATGAAGCCCTCGACCGTCACGCTCGAGGAGGCCCTGCAGCTGCTGTCGCTGCCGCGCGTGGTCGGCACTGATCCTGCTGACGGTGTCGAGATCCTCGTCCAGAACGGACGCTACGGCGCCTACATGACCAAGGACAAGGACTCCCGTTCGCTGGGCAGCGAGGAGGAGATCTTCACCGTCACGCTGGAGCAGGCCCTCGCCCTGTTCGCCCAGCCGAAGCAGCGCCGTGGTCGCGGGCAGGCCAAGCCGCCGCTGCGCGAGCTGGGCAACGATCCCACGACGGGATTGGCCATGGTGATCAAGGACGGCCGCTTCGGCCCGTACGTCACTGACGGCGTCACCAACGCCACCCTGCGCAGCGCCGACGATCCGGAGACGATGACGGTCGAGCGGGCCAGCGACCTGCTGTCCGAGCGCCGCTCGAAGGAGGCGCTCGACGGCCTGGTACCGAAGCAGACGACCGCACGGGTCGTGAAGCGCGGTGCCACCAAGAAGGCGGCGGCGAAGAAGGCGGCGGCGAAGAAGACCGCGAAGAAGACCGCGAAGAAGGCGACCGCGAAGACGACGGCGAAGAAGACGCCGGCGGCGGCGACGTCAGGCTGACCACCTCCATGTCCGGGTACTTCATCGTCTTCGAGGGTGGTGAGGGCGCGGGCAAGTCCACGCAGGAGCGACTGCTCGCCGAAGCCCTGACCGGGCGGGGTGTGACGGTGGTGCGCACCCGCGAGCCGGGCGGCACACCGGCGGGCGAGGAGATCCGTCGTGTGGTGCTGAGTCCTGAGTTTGCCGGTCTCGATCCGCGTGCCGAGGCCTTGTTGTTCGCCGCTGCACGAGGCGAGCACGTGGCCCGCGTCATCCGACCGGCGCTCGAGCGCGGCGACATCGTCATCTGCGATCGCTACCTGGACTCCTCCGTCGCCTATCAGGGGTTCGCGCGTGGCCTGGGTCCGGTGCGTGTCCGCGACCTGAGTCTGTGGGCGACCGGTGATCTCCTGCCCGACCTCACCGTCGTTCTCGATATCGATCCGGCGGAGGGGCTGGGGCGCTTCGACCAGCGCGATCGGCTTGAGGCCGAGCCGCTCGAGTACCACCAGCAGGTGCGCTCTGCCTTCCTCACGCTGGCCGAGGAGGATCCTCGTCGGTATCTCGTGCTGGATGCGCGCGCTGACGTCAGCGTCATTGCTGCGGCGATTCTCGCGCGCGTGGTCGCCGACCTCGATGGCGACGATGACGGAGCCCAGGGGTGACACCCGCGATCTGGGATCGACTCGTCGGCCAGGATGCTGTGGTCAACGAGCTGTCGCGGGCTGTCGACGACGCCGAGGCGATCCGTCGTGGTGAGCCTGGTCCGGGCATGACGCACGCCTGGCTGCTCACCGGACCCCCCGGCTCAGGACGTTCGACGGCGGCCACGGCCTTTGCTGCCGCGCTCGTGTGCCCCGAGGACGGCTGCGGGGTGTGCGAGGTGTGCCGCACCGCACCCCTCGGCGGTCATCCTGACGTCGATGTCATCACCGCAACCGGCCTGAGTTACGGAGTCGACGATGCGCGTGATCTCGTCCGGCGGGCTTCGATGTCGCCGATCATCGGGCCGTGGCATGCGATCGTGATCGAGGACGCGGACCGGCTCACTGACTCGGCGGTCAACGCGATGCTCAAGGCTCTGGAGGAGCCGCCTCCGCACACCGTGTGGATCCTGTGCGCCCCGAGTATTGAGGACGTGCTGCCGACGATCGTGTCGCGCACGCGACACGTGCCGCTGCGCACGCCGAGCACCGCAGACGTCGCCGACCTCCTCGTCGACAACTACGGCATTGATCGCTCGATGGCAGCCTTCGCTGCTCGGGCCTCGCAGGGTCATATCGGGCGTGCTCGTGCGCTTGCTCGGGATGAGCACGTGCGCAATCGACGTCAGGAGGTGCTGCGCCTGCCGTTCGCCCTGAGTGATGTGCCGTCGTGCTTCGCCGCCGCTGCGAATCTGCTGGAGTCGGCGTCCGAGGACGCGGCGGCCATCACGGATGCGCTGGATGCTGAAGAGGAGCGACGCCTGCTTGCCGAATACGGCGAGGGGGCGAGCGGGGTGACTCCGGCGAAGGTCAAGCGGCTGATGGCGAGCGCCGCGAAGGACCTGGAGAAGCGGCAGAAGACGCGGCGCACGCGCACCGTGCGGGATCAGGTGGATCGCGCACTCGTCGACCTCATCGGGCTGTATCGCGATGTGCTGGCAGTGCAGTTCGATGCCATGGTGCCGCTGATCAACGAGGAGATGCGGCCGCAGATCGGCCAACTGGCCGCGCGCTGCGTGCCGAACGACACCGGACGTCGGCTCGCGGCGATCTCGTACTGCCGTGAGCAGATCGATGCGAACGTCACGCCGCAGCTGGCGCTGGAGTCGCTGATGGTGGAGCTGAAGGATCCCTGGATCCGCACCTCCTGATCCCCCCTGTTCCGTTTCTCCCGCTTAGCGGGACAAACGGGGCTCTGGGGCCCGTTTCGGGCCCCCTTCGCCCCGTTTCTCCCACTGTCGCGGGAGCTGCGGCTCACCCACCGGCGCGGGGTCGGTGCTGGTTCACTCATGCAGCCGCGGGACAAACGGGGCCGAAGGCCCGGTTTTCGCCGCCTTCAGCCCCGCCTCTCCCGCTAAGCGGGACAAACGGGGGCAGGGAGTCAGAGGTCGGCGGCGCGCTGGAGGCCGTGAGCGTAGGCGAGCATCGCATCGATGGCGGGGCCCAGCACGTCGGACGTGCGGCGGTCGAGATCGGGTGAGGCGAGCAGCGTCGCGGCGGCCGCGAGCAGGGCGTCGTAGGTGCTGCAACCTTGCGCGAGTCGCACTCGCACTACCTCGGCGGCAGACAATGCGGACGCTGCTGCCGCGGAGCCGGGCAGCTCGCGCTGCAGGTCGTCGAGTACCCGCAGCCGCTCGCACAGGGCCGTGAGCGGAGCTGCTGCCTCGGCATCGGCGCTGTGCAACTCCAGGCCGGCGCCCGGGTAGAGCCGCTCGATCGAGGGCACCAGGGTGAACACCTGCACGCGTACCGCGGAGAAGCGTGCAACCTCCGCGAAGCCGATCGCCCCACGGCGCAGCGTCGGGGGCGGGCAGACGAGGGCCGGCAGCTCGGGCTCTGCGCCGAGGGTGCGAAGTCGACGCGTCCCGCGCACCGAGACCACGACTCCGACGGCGGCGGCACCGAACCAGGCCCAGGCCGGACCTGGCACGACGGAACCGGCGAGGGTGGCGAGCACGTCGATGAAGCCGATGGCTCCCGTGACTCCGGCGGCGACTGCACCGCCCACCGACTGCGACCTCAGCGCGGCCCGCCGACTGCGGTGGCGAACGATGGTGCGGCGCTGGGCGGCGACTGCTCGGCGATGCTCGTTCGCCAGCACCTTGGTCGACTTGTGAGGTCCGCGTCCGGTGACGGCGAGGAAGGAGTCGACGAGGTCGACTCCCTGAGCCACGCGCTGCTCGATGAGGGCAGCCAGCTCCGCGGGGTCGCGTCGGGAGTTCGCCACACCGTTACGGTACGACGCATGGGGCGTCGGCGTCAGGCCGCGGTGCTGATGGCGCCGGTGGTGCTCGCCGGCTGCGCCCTGCTGCCCAGCGCCACCACTCCCGTGCCCGTCCCCACGCCGTCGGCGGCGAGCACGCAGGAGCCGACCCTGGCCGACTTCTACGAGCAGACCCCTCGATGGGTCAACTGCGGTCCGGCCGAGTGCGCGACCCTCGAGGTGCCCCTGGACTACGACGATCCCGGCGGGCAGCGGATGGAGCTCGCCATCACCCGGGTGCCGGCGACGGGGGAGCGGCTGGGCTCGCTGTTCGTCAATCCGGGTGGCCCGGGTGCCAGTGCGGTGGCGTATGCGAAGGCAGCCGACAGTGTCGTGGGGTCGCCGATCCGCGAGCACTTCGATCTCATCGGTGTGGATCCTCGCGGTGTGGGGCTCACCTCCCCCATCGAGTGCATGTCGGACGCGCAGCTCGACGAGCTTGCGGCGGCCGAGGCCGCGCCGGACTCCTCGAGTGAGGAGCGTGCGCTCGTCGCCCTCGCCCGGATGCCCGGCATGGGCTGCGCGACGTCGTCGCCCGATCTGATCGCGCACGTCGGCACCGTTGATTCAGCCCACGATCTCGACATTGCGCGGGCGGCGGTCGGCGACCCGACGCTGACGTATCTGGGTAAGTCCTACGGCACGCTGCTCGGCGCGACGTATGCCGAGTTGTTCCCGACCCGCGTGGGCCGGATGGTCCTCGACGGCGCCTTGCCCGGGAGCCTGACCACCGAGGAGGTCTCCCGCGGGCAGGCGATCGCCTTCGAGATGGTGCTCGACGACTTCATCGCGGACTGCCTGACTCACGACGACTGCCCGCTCTCCGGTGACGTGGATGCGGCGGGGGACCAGCTGCGATCCTGGCTCGACGGTCTCGATGACACCCCGCTCACCTCGGGCGACCGCGAGGTCACCGGGGCGCTGGCGGCCTACGCGATCCTGACCAATCTGTATGTCCCGGACTACGACTTCCCCCGCCTGCGTGAAGCACTGGGGCCGGCGATCGAGGATCAGGACGCGGCCGCGCTGCTGGCCCTGCTGGACTCGCGGATCAGTCGTGGGCCGGACGGGCGATACGAGAACAACTCCTCGGAGGCGTTCTACGCCGTCTCCTGCCTGGACCGTCCCTTTGTCGGGACGCTGGACGACGTGCGGCTGCTTGCGACGGAGTGGGGCAAGGACGCCCCGACGTTCGGGCCGAGTCTGGCCTGGGGGCTGCTGGCCTGCCGGGACTGGCCGGCGCAGGGTGAGCCGGTGACCCGCACCCGGGCTGAGGGGGCGCCGCCGATCCTGGTGGTGTCGACCCGCCGGGATCCGGCCACTCCGTTTGCGTGGGGGGTGGACCTCGCCGAGGATCTGGCGAGCGCTCGCCTGCTCACCTATGAGGGTGATGGCCATACGGCGTACCTCAAGGGTTCGGCGTGCGTCGACGATGCGGTCGAGGGGTATCTGCTGGCGGGGAAGCTGCCCGAAATCGACTCATGTGACTGATGTGACGAAAGTGGATTGAATCCAGAAGTTGCATCGGTCCAGGCCACCCGGCATCCTTGCCGTCATGGTGTCGGATCACGCTCAGGACCTGCGCGAGCAGGGTCTTCAAGTGACCGCCCAGCGCCTCGCCGTCATGCGGGCGGTCTCGGCCCAGCCGCACTGCACGGCCGACGACGTCGCGCGGATGGCTCGCGAGGAGATCGGCACGATCTCGCGTCAGTCGGTCTACGACACCTTGTCGTTGCTCGTCGACGGCGGTCTCGTCCGGCGCATCCAGCCGATCGGCTCGCCAGCCCGGTTCGAAGACCGCGTCGGCGACAACCACCACCACCTGGTGTGCCGATCGTGCGGTGATCTCGTCGACGTCGATTGCGCCGCCGGCTCAGCCCCGTGCCTGACGCCGTCGGACGACGCTGACTACGACATCGATGAGGCCGAGGTGGTCTACTGGGGACGCTGCCCCCGGTGCCAGGTCGACGTCATCCCCGAACGCCCATCACAGAAGTCGCACGCCTGAGAGCCAGGCAGAACTAGAGAGAGGTCGCCATGAGCGAGCAGAGCAAGTGTCCCGTGATGCACGGGTCCGCCACCGGAGGTACGCAGAACAAGGACTGGTGGCCCGACCAGGTGAACCTGCGCATCCTCACTCAGGCAGGCGGGTCTCCGAACCCGATGGGAGATGACTTCGACTACGTCGAGGCCTTCAAGTCCATCGACTACGCCGCCCTCAAGGCCGACCTCGCCGCCGTCATGACCGACTCTCAGGAGTGGTGGCCTGCCGACTACGGCCACTACGGCCCGTTCTTCATCCGCATGACATGGCACAGCGCGGGCACCTACCGCACGAGCGACGGTCGCGGTGGTGGCGGCGCGGGCATGCAGCGCTTCGCTCCCCTGAACAGCTGGCCCGACAACGGCAACCTCGACAAGGCACGTCGCCTGCTGTGGCCGATCAAGCAGAAGTACGGACGCAAGCTCTCCTGGGCCGACCTCATGATCCTCGCGGGCAACGTCGCCATGGAGACCATGGGCTTCAAGACGGGCGGCTTCTCCGGTGGACGCGCTGACGTCTACGAGCCGGACGAGACCTACTGGGGCACCGAGGTCGAGTGGCTCGCCGACAACCGCTACACCGGTGATCGCGACCTCGAGAACCCCCTCGCCGCCGTCCAGATGGGCCTGATCTACGTCAACCCGCAGGGCCCCAATGGCGTGCCGGATCCCAAGGCCTCCGCGCGCGACATCCGCGAGACGTTCGCTCGCATGGCCATGAACGACTACGAGACGGTCGCACTCGTCGCCGGTGGTCACACCTTCGGCAAGATGCACGGTGCCGGCGTCGACGCCCTCCTCGACGGCCTCCCGGACAAGTTCGTGGGCCCGGAGCCTGAGGGTGCACCGATCTGGCAGATGGGCCTGGGCTGGAAGAACTCCTTCGGCACGGGCTTCGGAGACGACACCATCACCTCCGGCCACGAGGGTGCCTGGACCCCGACGCCGACCACCTGGGACATGAGCTACCTGGAGACCCTCTTCAAGTGGGAGTGGGAGCTGTGGACCACCGCTGCAGGTGCGCAGGACTGGAAGCCGACGGACCCGGCGGCCGCCGAGCTCGTCCCCGACGCCCACATCCCGGGCAAGCGCACCTTCCCCGTCATGACGACGGCGGACCTCGCGCTGCGCTTCGATCCGATCTACGAGCCGATCGCGCGCAACTTCCTCGCCAACCCGGACGAGTTCGCTGACGCATTCGCGAAGGCCTGGTTCAAGCTGACCCACCGTGACATGGGGCCGAAGATCCGCTACGTCGGCCCGGAGGTTCCGGCGGAGACCTTCATCTGGCAGGACCCGGTCCCGGCCGTCGACCATCCGCTGGTCGACGCGGCTGACGTCAAGGCCCTGAAGGAGAAGGTCCTCGCCTCGGGGCTCACCGTGTCCGAGCTGGTCGGCACGGCGTGGGCCTCGGCCGCGACGTTCCGTGGCACCGACAAGCGCGGTGGCGCCAACGGCGCGCGCATCCGCCTCGAGCCGCAGAGCGACTGGGAGGTCAACGACCCGCCGCAGCTCGCTCGGGTGCTGAAGGCGCTCGAGGGCATCAAGGCCGATTTCGACGCCCAGGGGGCGAAGAAGGTCTCGCTCGCCGACCTCATCGTCCTCGCCGGCGGCGCGGCGGTCGAGAAGGCCGCGAAGGACGCCGGAGTCTCGATCGAGGTGCCCTTCACCCCGGGTCGCACCGACGCCTCGGCGGACATGACGGACGTCGAGTCGTTCTCGGTCCTCGAGCCGAAGTTCGATGGATTCCGCAACTACCTCGGCAAGGGCTTCACCCTTCCGGCCGAGAAGCTGCTGGTCGAGCGGGCTGTCCTGCTCAACCTCAGCACCCCGGAGATGACCGTCCTCGTCGGCGGCATGCGTGCACTGAACGCGAACACCGGCCAGTCGCAGGTGGGCGTGCTCACGAAGCGTCCTGGTGTGCTGTCGAACGACTTCTTCGTGAACGTCGCCGACATGAGCACTGTCTGGGGTCCGGCGGTCGGCGACGACAACCTCTTCGAGGGTCGTGACCGCAAGACGGGCGAGCACAAGTGGATGGCCAGCCGGGTCGACCTCTCCTTCGGCTCGAACTCGCAGCTGCGGGCGCAGACCGAGGTGTACGGCGCGAGCGACGCACAGGAGCTGTTCGTGCGCGACTTCGTGTCCGCGTGGGTCAAGGTCATGGAGAACGACCGCTTCGACCTGCACCGCTAGCAGTCAAGGACAAGGGCCGGTGACCGCGAGGTCACCGGCCCTTGTCATGTCTCAAGGCACGCCATCACGAATGTTGAATCATCAATGATCTGAGGTAG
>Ga0315906_10011163_pt1 | contig 10493 bp, 8 predicted proteins | sample LakEriMetagenome_4_FD_203526 | JGI IMG/M metagenome (GOLD analysis project Ga0315906, IMG submission 203526) | Freshwater fungal communities from buoy surface, Lake Erie, Ohio, United States - Buoy 2 MA122 | ecosystem: Environmental > Aquatic > Freshwater > Lake > Lake biofilm | place: USA: Lake...
AAGAGGAACTTCGTAGTCATTGATTTGAGCAATCTGTGAACTATCAGCCGTGGCGGGACTATTGCGGATTGCGCTGTAAGTTGTACCCGCATCATCTGAACGCTCAACATCAAAAATAAAATTACTGAAACCTCCGCGAGTCCAAACTGGAGTATCTCCAGCATGGAACGCAATCTTGTCTACATAGTGAACTTCAGCAGAACCAGCGCTTGTAACTTTTACAAATACTTGTGCGTGAGTTGCCGTTGGGGGAGCGACTACTGTGGCATTGGCAGTTACCCAAGCCGAACTTGTTGCGGTGACTCCAGTTCCGTAAGTTGTTGAAACTGTTGTACCCGCTGAATTCAAATAACGAATACCAACTTGAGCGGTACGAGAAGTTGTACCAGCGCGGAAGTCAGCAATCGCAGAGAACTCTTGGTTAGCGGTAACTGTGAACTTGGTTGCTGTGGTTGTTGAAGCAACTACATCACCCGCCGCGCTTGCCGTGATTTCAAGAGAGGCGCTACCTGTTGAAGCCTGAGCGGTTGAACGAGCAATCGCGCAGTTTGTAACCGCCGCCCATCCAGTTGTATTTGTTTCAAGAGAGGCTTGGTTAGCATTTAGAACATTTGTTCGACCAAAGACAGTAAGAGTGACTGCGCCTAAATCGCTATCGTAGAACGCGGTAATCAATGGGGTGGCTGGAGCATCAACATCAATCGTGAATTGACTATATGCCCACTCGCTAAAGTAATTTGAACCATTGAGTAATTGAGCAACTCGAACATAAGCGCGATAGGTTGTCGCATCGGCTAGGTCGGCTTCAAGAGTTTGACCGTCGTTGCTAGATGTAACTATTCCTGTTTCAACTGTTGGGGTAGATGTATTAGGACTAAAAGTACCTGCTCCATAAGTTGTTGAATCAAATACTTTGATTTCATAAGCGTTCTGAGCATCACCATCTGCGTCTGAATAAGTCCAAGTGATTGAAGGAAATGTTGTATCTGTGATAGTTCCACTTGGCGCTGTTACTGTAACGCTTGGTTGGTTGGTTGTAACAACATCAATAAAAAGTTCATAGAGATTAGCGCGGTCACCGCTTGCTGTTGCTGTATCCGTGAACTTGACTACGAGATTATCAATCAAAGTTTGACTCCATGCTTGACCGTTTGGAGCGCTTGTAAGTTTCAATGCTGTATCAAGGGTGGTTGTAGCCAAAGTATTTGACTTTGAATATGGGACTGAGTAACTCACGGTACGACCATTGCGGTCTGTGATTACTCCAAGGCTCAACTGGATGTTGCCAGTTGTACCGATGCTTGCCCGTGCGCGAAGATTGACATACTCAACCTTCTCGGTGGATAACAAAGTTTGTGTTCCAAACTCTGCCTCATAAGAAGCGGGAACTGTTGTGCTGGTACGGGTTATGTATGTGGAGTCTGAACTATCAGCGAGCGCCGCATGAACTGAACCTGAACCACCTGAGATTGTAAAAGCCGAGGCGTTGTTCCAGTTAGCGTTGGGGCGAAGTGTGTAGGTAGCCATTATCTGTTAGCCAACTCCTTTGCCAAGATAGCGAATGTCTCTTGAATTCTTTGTGTGATGAGGTCAGCCTTTTCATCAACTGTATTCAATCCAGTTGTATCAACATTGACAACAAAGGCGCCCTGCTCAATGACAATGTTGTTTCCAGCCAAGCCACGAACTCCCATAGAAGCGTCAGTAACTTCAGCAAGATTCATTTGAGCGTTAGCAATCTTGGCACCAAACGCCGCTTCAGAACCGTACATACCAATCGCCGCACCTGTGAAACTAATCTGCTTTTGTAGTTCATTGATTTGAGCAATAGCCTCGGCACCGCCACCAAGAATTGACGCCGCAAGTTGAGCGCCCTTGATTGGTCCCTCTTCAACAAGGTCTTGAATTGCTTTAGCATCAAGTCCTAATCCCTGAAGAGTAAGAATCTGATTAGCAAACTGTTGGCTCTTATCCAAACGCATACGCATATTCTCAATAAGAGATTTAGCCTTTGGAATAAATCCATCGGGTAACTCAACTCCCTTGAGACCAGCAAAACTTAGGATTGTGTCTTTGAGTGAATCAGCAAACTGTTTAGCCGCATCTTGTAAATCGGTAAGCACATCACGCATCGACTCAATACCCGCTGTCATAGCCTCACGGATTTTCTTCATCAAGTCAGCGCGGTCTTGAATTGCGTTAGCCGCATCATCATCCGCCGCGTTTGCGTTGGCTAGTGCTTCTGCCTTCTTTGCTTCTTCGGCAAGAATATCTCCAAAGCCAAGACCCTTCTTGAGTTCATCTGCCAAACTCCCAAAAGCATCGGTAAATTTTCCAAGAACATTTCCAGTTGTAAATGATTTGACTGCGCTCGCAAAAGCAAGAATCTTTTCGCCAGCCATGACGCTCATCTCGCTGAGATTCTCAACGAGGAACTTACCAACCTCTACATCCTTGATTCCTTCAAGAACATTGTAAAGTTGTTCTAATTTAGGAATAGCAAAATCAACTACATTCTCAACAAGGTCACCGAGAATATCGCCAACCTCAAATTGTTTTAGTTCGGTTACAAAAGAGCCAACTTTACTTACTGCTCCGCCGATAATCTTCGAGGCATCGGATAATAACTGAACTAACTCAGTACCCATCTTGATGTCGCCAGCCTCTAAAACTGTTTCGCCAGCCTTTTTCGCAAAGCCACCAACTGAGGTAAGGGCATCAGAGATAGCCTGAACTAATCCTTCAGCAATAGGAACTTTGGTTACTTCAAGGATTGTGTCGCCAATCTTCTTTGATGTGTCCCCAATCTTCTTGAGACCACCTGAAATGAAATTGACTAAATCAGTTCCAAATTCTCTTTCTTTTAGTCCGCTTGCGGTTTTGCTGACATTGACTAAAGAAGTTCTTACTGTTTCTAATTTTTTGACTATTCCGCCTAATGCGCCATCTGAAATGACCTGTTTAGTTGCGTTAGTGATTGAAGTAGCAAAAGAACGCAAAGGCTTTGCCGCATTGTCGAAAGCGGTTTCTACCTTGGTTCCTAAACCAAGAATTTTTGACGCGGCCGCATCAAGTGGCGCCGCTAAAGCAGGACCAATTTTAGGAATCAAACGCAAGCCGTTTGCTACTTCGGTTATGAAATCTGCTACACCTTTAGCCGCAGTTTTGAAGAAATCTCCAAATTTTTCAAGAAGCATTGCTAAGAAATTAGGAACCGCCGCAAGCGCCTTACCTACACCTTCAGCAAAACCATTGAATATATCTAAGGCTCCTTCAAGGGTTTCACGATTTGATTTCAACCAAGAAATTAGGGCATCTACTCCTTTTGCCAAGAACCCACTTATTTTTGAAACAAGGGTGAAATAAACTTCAGCAATAAAGTTGATAACTTTCGCAATGCCCTTACCAACAAATGAGTTAGCATCTAATAAATCACCAAGGAACCCGATAAAGGTTCCAATAAATTTGAAGATACCACCGAATACGGTAGCAAAAGCATCAATCAAGAAGTCAAGAATCTTGGCAATGGTCATACCGACAATGTTGTTTGTGTCTAATAGATTGCCGAGGAACTCAATGAAGATACCAATAAATTTGATAATTCCGCCAATCGCAGTAGCAAAGGCTTTCCATAGGAAGTCAAGAATCATTCCAATAATCTTGCCTACAAGTCCATGGGTATCAAGCAACATACCTAGACCCTCAAGGAAGAATCCGATGAACTTGAGGATTCCACCAACAACGGTTGCGAAGGCTTTGAATACAAAGTTCAGAACTGCTCGGACTACTTTGCCAAAGGCTGTCTGTCCGCTCATTACATAGCGCAAAGCGCTCAAGAACATGATGAGACCCTTGATGATTCCTTGAACTGCGGTGACATAAGCCTGATAAATAAATTGAACTACGCTAATAAGAGTTTGACCAAAGGAGGTGGCTGGACTGATTGTTTGTCCAAAGGCAATCATCAAGTTACCTAAAGCGGTCAAAACAAAAGATAAAGCCGTTCCGACAACCTGAGCAACTGTATTGAATACATTTGTGAATACCTCACGGAAAGTCTCGCTATTCTTCCACGCATAAACAAACGCCGCAACAAGAGCGACCAAGGCAACTACATAAGCAAAGACCGTACTCTTCAAAACCAACATAGCCGCATTGAGTTTATTAGTTGCGCCTGTTTTTAGATTTGTAATAACTGTGGCTAAACCTGTTTGAATCTTATAGGCAATAATTCCTGCGGTAACTGCCGCGATTGCGGTCAATAGAGCATAGGCAACTACTTTATATTTTTGAAAGAATCCAATTATTTTACTAACTGCGGTTGCGGTTATATCAATAGCCTTAGCAAAAATCATAACCGCAACTGCTAAGACTTTGCTGAACATATCTCCAAGACTGCGTACAGGGTCAAGAAGAGGTTTTAGGGCATTTAGTAATCTCCCCATCGCAGATTGAACTTGAGTTGAAGTCATTGCCATAGCGACAAAACCAGCCGCAACTGGATTGAGCATTTTCAGTAAGTTTCCAAAAATAGGAATAGAACCAAAAATTTGTTGTCCAGCCATGGTCGCAAAAGCCGTACCAAAACCAGCAATTACTGGAAGAATTTTTTCTATAACTCCAGCAATGTCATTGACATTTTTGCCAGTCAAATCTAAGCCGTCTATGAAGTCACTAAATTTATCAATCGCTAGAGCAATAGGCTCTGTAAGTTTTACAAATACTTTTTGTAAGGCTTCAACAATAACTTCAAGTTTTCCGCCTGAACCGATTGCCTTGACAAGTGTTTGTTCAAATCTAAATGCGGACTTGATAATTGGTCCAAAGCCCTTGACGAGAGCCATACCCATAGAAACTTGTAACTCGTTGTGGAGGTCACCAAAAAGAGTGACTAACTTTGCTGGAGACTGTAAAGCCAAGGCATAAGCGCCCGCCGCTTTAGCGCCTTCCTTTGTAACAAGATTGAGAACAGCCTGACGCCGTTCGGTCATGTTGAGTTGTGAACCAGTTTTTCCAAGAGTCGCCGCGTATCTGTCGTAGGCTTCGGTAGCGCCTGTTGTGATACCTACTTGACGAAGGATTCTTGTATTACCAGTTGTGATAGCAAAGGTCACCGCTTGAAGCGCTTCCTCTGCGCTCATTGATGATGCTACGGATAAGTCTTGAGCAACTCTCGCAAGGTCAGCGGACTTAGATAAATCTATATTTGATTGAGCAAACTTGAGGGTTGTCTTTTGAGCAACCGCCGCTTGGATACCAACTTCTCGCATTGCGTCAGATGCGCTTTTGAGAGTTTCATATCCTTTACCGCTTGATGCTCCAACTGCTTGAAGTGCTAAATCTAAACGCTCAACCTCTGCGGCCGCTTTGAATGATTTCATTCCAAAAGCGATAAGACCTGCCATTGCCGCGCCTGAAGCAACGCCAATGGCAGTCAGCGAACTTTGTAATTTAGAAGAGGCTTGCTGGAATTCGTTAGCCGATTTTACGGCTTTATCCATGCCTTGAGTGAACTGGGCTGAGTCCGCCGATAACCGAGCGCGGACTTCCATGGTTGGTGATTCAGCCATTTATCTCCTAGCCTTTGCTCTTCTCTCGGCTTTCTCGCGTTCCTTTTCTTTCAAGATGTAAAACGCGTTCCACTCTGTCAATTCCATACTGCTAAGAGGGCGGTGGGATTTACTTCCGTAAAGAAGTTCTCCCACCGTCCGTCCTAACTTTTCTGCTAACTCGAAAAGAAACCGTTTCTCAGGATTCTTGAGGAAATCGAGCCTGTGCTTGGTCTACCGCCTTCTCACTCAGACCTGAACTTCCAAGAGCCTTTGTAGCAAGGCGCTCAATTACAGCGCCGTTCTTTGAAAGGATGGCTTCACGGTCTTTGTCCGTAAAAATTGGTAGACCCGTTTCAGGGTCGAACACGGTTGCGATTACAGTTTTGGCGTACATATTTGAAACATCCACTTTGTCTGTTGTGGAACTAATTCCTTCAGTAAGTGTTGCTCTTTGTCCTGCCGTCATTGAACGAATCTCTACTGTTACTCCCCATTCAGGGACTTCCAATAGTTCCTTCGTAATGTCGTCAGCCTCAAATATCTTGGCGCGTAAATCTGTCATATCTTTTCTCCTTGGGACACTAGGTTGGTCACGATAATTTATTTAGTTTTTTTGAATCAATTCCTATTAGGAATAAGTACCGCGTGTTACGGCACCTGTTACTTGGAATTCAGCAGAGTATGTCACTACATCTCCGATAGCACCACTCTTCTCGTAAGAAGTGAGGATTGCTTCTCCTGTGTACTTGACCATACCTGCGGTTGAACCTTCAGGACCGTACTCGAAAGATACGGACGCAGACTGTCCAAGGATTCCAGCAAGGTGAGCATCAACTGTCGCATCAAAATTTCCTGATACGGAAACTGTTGCGTCAGATAGCCCAACTACATACGACTTAGCAGATGAGCCGAAAGCGCTGGTTTCAGCGGTATCGACTGATTGTGGAAATGAAACATCTGTAAGGGTGTTGCTAATATCGGTAAGAGTGCCACCTGAATTATCTACTTTGAATACGGTGGATTTACCATGACGAAATGTAGGCATTGTTTGTTTTACCTCCTAGTAAAAGCCACCACAGGGGTAGCCGAGCCTGTTGAACCTGCGACTGTGTAATTCACTCGTAGGTATCTGTTTACTGTTGTACCTGACGCAACCTCAACTCTTTCGGAAGTTTTGGTTGTGCCTGACACCACGGTAAAAGTAACCAAGTCAGCAAAAGTTGAGTTATCCGCTGAGTGTTGGATTTTTACTGTGATGTTTCCATTGCGTGTGTTTACTGGAACTGACAAGAAACCTGCGCCACCATTTGCGCTTGAGGCTCCGTTATCTACGCTTGTTCCATTTCCAGTCGCAGTAACCGTTGAGCCTGAAGAAAGAATTACTCCATGTTCGACGGCATCTGTTGATTGGAATTCTGCGCTTACTTGGACAATATCTGAGATAGCACTTGATACCTCATAAGATGTATCGTCCGCTTTGAGCATGATTGCTCCTGCGCCATTTGAATGACCTTCAGGGGCAATGATTACTTGAGTCTTGGTTGCGTTACCAAGAGCGTCATCAAAAAATTCATCTGTACCAGTAGAAGCGGTACCTTCGAACATACCTCCAAGAGATACGGTTCCATCGCGGTGTCCAACCACATAGGTTTTCGCGCTGGTTCCAAAAGCACTTGTCTCGGCTGTATCGATTGAAGTCGATGCGCTTACGCTATTGAAGTAGGTAGAAAAATCAAACTCATCAAGAAAGACATTGACATTTTTACCGTGGCGGAATGTAGGCATTATTTCTCCTCAACTGGGCGTTGAAATGGGGTACCGTCTTGGAGAAAACCGTCGCCATCAATATCTTTGGCATCAGGGTCAAAACCTTCTTCAACAGCGGGTTCTTCAACAACCTCTGCGACTGGTTCAACCTTTGGTTCTTCAACGACGGGTGTTTCGATTTTTTTTGCTGGCTTATCGGCATCTTCAATAATGCCTGATTCTAAAAGCCACTTGACCGAAGTTGCTGGTAAATCTTCTACAATCTTTCCAGCCTCGGCGCGTTTGTTTGGCGGGTAATCAATACCCTGTAAGACTCGATAGCGAGCCATTCAAACCTCCTCCGTAACGGCACATGGGTAACCCAAGTAACCGTCAGGTCACTCGGACACGGAAGAGACGAAAACTCGGGCGACTAGCGCACAGTAATCAAAGTGTACCGCATACTTATTTTGATACTAATTCTTTTACTTCGACTTTCTTGACTCTTGATAAGAGCGTCGAGAAGGTTCCCTTGTACTCATCGGAGCCTTTGACTGTTCCTTTGATTATGAACTCGTCGCCAATTTCAGCCCTGAAAGAGTATCCTGAATCAAACCACTTGACTTTGTAATCTCCGCTTTCGAAAGTCCAAAGAGTCGTACTGCCGAACTGGGTCTCGAAGGTGTTGCTTGATAAGACCTTGACTGGCAACTCGACGCGCTCGCCGACTGGAGCAATCTGCTCGGACTTGTAAACCTTGGCTGTTTCCTTGGCAATCTCTTGCTCAATCAATCTCTGTTGAGCCTTGATTGCTGAGATGAAGATTCCGATGGTGTCGTAGCGCTGGTAGCGTAACTGAGCCACAGCCCGTAAATTCTGAGCGTAACTAGAATCGCCTTCGAATTTCTGAGCAAACTCGATAAGAGCCTGACCCTCGGCTTTTTCTGCCTCGGAAAACTCGGTGCCGTAGATTTTCTCTAGTTCAGCCTTGCGACTATAAGAACCGAAGAAGTAATTCAAAACTGTATCTTTTGTAATTTCCTTGATGTAGCCGATGTCCTTGACTACCTTGATTGCCAAGGTCGCTACGCTCAAAGTTCCGATACCTGAGAAGCCAACACCGAAGTTACCGCCGAACTCTTCTTCGAAATCTTGTTCGGTAACCAAGGCGGTTGCTGAGAATTCCCAACCTAGAAAGTCTTTGATACAGGTTGAGCCGACCTGCTTGATGGCTCCTGATTCTTCGTGTTGGACAAACAAAACACTCTTGCGAGCGCGATTGGTTTGGCAATGCTCGCAATAACCGACCTTGACATCGCTTGGCTTGATTTCAGTCGAGCCAGCAATCGAACGGGTCAAAACCTGACCTTCGATTACCTCAGCAACAGCCAAGAACTTGTAGCCGTTGTATTTGACTGTTTCGCCCTCAATAATAAGAACTGGATATTCATAGACAATCCCATTGATGATTTCTTCACGGGATTCGATACGACAAGCAAAGCCACCGCTCAAGCCCTTGCGCTTACCGCGCTCGGCAATCTTTTGAGCCTTGGCAAGAGTTTTCTCAACATTGACGCTGGAGATTCTGAACTCTCTCATCTTGCCCTCCTCTCGGGACAAGGCAAGTATATCACAACTAGGGTTAGTTATTCTCTCTTCTGAGGCGCTCTTCTTGAATCATTCCAAGGGTCAGGAAGTAGCCAATCCCATCCACCACCGTATCGGGCTTAGATTGATTGACCTCACGGGCTATCTTCATCCCAACCATACAGAGGGCAACCTGCTCGGCAGAAACCTCACAGCCGAGGATTACAGACCATATCTTTGAGGCTCGGGTGAGATTATCCAAGGGATGTCCATACGCGTCTTGACGGTCTCCTGAGACCAATTCAGCGGCGTATAAAGCGATGTCCCTTGGGTCGTTCATAAGAGTTGGATGTCCGAGACTCCCTCGCTCGAGACTAGGAATGTCAGTACACCCACATCCGCAATCTCCCCCGTTGATTGTCTCCACCACACGCTTCCCCCGTCGAGGGCTGGTGCTTGTAGCCATTTGACTCCTCCCCAATCTGCTAGACGAAACGAATGATAATGACCAGTCACCAAAATGTCACAATCTCCGATTGCTTGGCGTCCGAGAGTTTGGTCAGCAATCCAGCGACGAAGTTTGGATTCAGGGCTTCCTGAACTGCGAGCAAGGTGACCGTGAGTAATTCCAATAATTTTTCCATGAACTTCGACGGTCAAACTCAACTCATCGGTTGGGATAGCAAAACGGATATGACCGTAGGCTTCGGGGTTGGCTTGAAAGATTTCTGCTACTGATTCAACTAGGGCAACATCGTCATTGTCATTGAGAGTAGTAAAGGCTTTTCCGTTCTTACGGTTTTCGCCGTGGTTTCCACCAATCGCCGCAACTGTTATCTCAGGGACTACTTTTGACCAACGGATAAGAGCATCTCTCAAAAGACGACGAGCAATTTTTACTTGGTCTCTTCTATCGACCTCGACTGTGAAAGTCTGAATGTCGTAATGACCATCGCATCCTTCAACTAAATCGCCAAGGCAAAGGACGGTGATTGAATCAATCGGGCGTCCTATCTTCTTCAATTCTTTGATTCTAAATTCAACATCATCGATAGCCTGAAGCCATCTTCCAACTAAACCTTTGAGACCATCCCCATCTCTTTTACCTGTTTGCCAATCTGAAGCACATACAACAAGGCTTGCCCCACCTGTAATTGGCTTGCGCTCGCGTGGCTTGTGTTTCTTGATTTCTTGGATAAGGGCTTCTATATCGGCAACTTCTTGTTTGCCCTTGCGAACTACTTTGCCCTTCCATTGGCGATTCAGAACACCTAAAGTATCGCCCCACACATTGAAAAGAACTGGTTCTACTACTTGGAAATGCTCGGGGTCTAATCCCCACATTCGTAGAACTCCCGACCAATCAGGCGCGTTATCGCCCTCCATTGGCTGAGTTGTAACTGTTCCTTCTTCGCCTTGCCAAGTGACCCCAGGCAACCATTCAGCCTGTCTTTGTCTTGGTTCAGTTTTTTGAACTGAATTCATCTCAGAAGTTTTGAGTAGATTATCTAAGGCATCATCAAGATTCACGCGGACACTTACACCCATCTTTACCTAGGAGCCTTCGCCGATGCCTTCTCATGACATCGCTGGAAGATACTTGAAGCC
>Ga0315906_10011164_pt1 | contig 10493 bp, 12 predicted proteins | sample LakEriMetagenome_4_FD_203526 | JGI IMG/M metagenome (GOLD analysis project Ga0315906, IMG submission 203526) | Freshwater fungal communities from buoy surface, Lake Erie, Ohio, United States - Buoy 2 MA122 | ecosystem: Environmental > Aquatic > Freshwater > Lake > Lake biofilm | place: USA...
CTCGCCACCCGAGAGCCGCCGCCAGGTGGCCGTGGCGCGTTCGGCGAGACCGACACGCTCGACGAGCTCGGCGGCGTCCACACCACGTGCGTAGAGAGTGCAGTAGTGGCGCACCGTGTCGAGCACACGTCCGCTCGGGTACACGCCACCTTCCTGCAGCATCACGCCCACGCGCTCTCCCAGCCGCTGCTGGTCGCGCTGCGGGTCGAGGCCGAGCACCCGCACCGAGCCGGCCGCCGGCGATCGATAGCCCTCACACACCTCGATGGTCGACGTCTTCCCGGCGCCGTTGGGCCCGAGCACAGCGGTGACGGCACCTGCCTCGGCCGTGAACGACACGTCGTCGACCGCGGTGAGGGTGCCGTAGCGGATGTGGAGACCGGAGACCTCGACGGCCGACATGGCTCCCGACCCTATCGGCAGTGACCGCCGGTCAACCGGCGAGGCAAACCACGGAACCGTGGGCCGAGTCCGCAAGTAGCCTGCCGGTCGTGATCGACGTACGACTGCTGCGCACCGAGTTCGAACGCGTGAGAGCCGCAATGGGCAGGCGGGGAACGCCCGAACTGCTCCACCAGCTCGACGAGGCGGCTCGACTCGACGAGCGAGTCCGTGAGATCCAGACCCAGCGTGATGCCATCCGGGCCGACGTGAACGATCTCTCCAAGCAGGTGGGCCAGCGGCGACGCGACGGCGACACCGCCGGTGCCGAGGCGCTGCAGGCGCAGAGCCGGGCGCTGGGCGAACGCGAGAAGGAGCTCGCTGTCGAGACCGACGAGGTGCAGGCCGCCCTGCGCGACCTGCTGCTACGCATCCCCAACCTTCCGCATCCGTCCGCACCGGACGGTGCGTCCGATCACGACAACCCGGTGGTGAAGGGCCCGTTCCTCCCGGCGGCATTCCCCGAACACCAACGGGTGCCGCACTGGGAGACCGCTGCTGCGCTCGGCGTGCTCGACAACGAGCGCGCCACGAAGATCAGCGGTGCCATGTTCACCATGCAGCGTGGCCCCGGGGCGATGCTGTCGAGGGCGCTGTGCCAGTACGCGCTCGACATGAACAGCGACGCGTTCGAGGAGATCCGCCCGCCCACCCTCGTCACCACGGCCACGCTCACCGCCACGGGTCAGCTGCCGAAGTTCGCCGACGACGCCTACGCCATCGAACGCGACGACCTGTGGTGCATCCCCACCGCTGAGGTTCCGCTGACGTCGCTGTATGCCGGTGAGGTGCTCGATGAGACGCAGCTACCCATCCGGATGATGGCGTACTCGCCGTGCTACCGACGCGAGGCCGGATCCGCGGGTCGCGACACCCGCGGCATGTTGCGTGCCCACGAGTTCGACAAGGTGGAGATCCTCGCCCTCAGCACTCCCGAGCAGGGCCCGGAGTTGCTCATCGAGTTGCGCGACCGCGCCGAGCGGCTCATCGCCGGCCTCGGTCTGCCGTACCGGATCATCGAGATCTGCACCGGCGACATGGGTCAGAGCCATCACCGCAGTTTCGATCTCGAGGTGTACGCCCCGGGTTGCGACAGTTGGCTGGAGGTCAGTTCGGTGAGCTGGTTCAGCGACTACCAGGCGCGCCGCGCCGACATCCGCTACCGCACGCCGGGGGAGAAGGGCACCACCATCGCCAACACGCTCAACGGTTCGGCGCTCGCCGTACCACGCGTGTGGGCGGCGATCATGGAGAACTACCGGCAGGCCGACGGCTCGGTGGTGGTACCAGAGGTGTTGCGACCGTACATGCGCGGCCTCGAGGTGATCACCCCGCGATGACCACCGATCCGCTCGCCGAACTCGCCCGCCGCCGCACCGACTATGAGACGGCCGGTCTCGACGTGGCCGACATCGACCCCGACCCGGTGGTGCAGTGGCAGCGATGGTTCGCCGAGGCGGAGCGCGCCGGCTGCGTGGAGCCCAACGCCTTCGTGCTCTCCACGGTCGATCACGACGGGTGGCCGCAGAGCCGTTACCTGCTGGTGCGCGGCGCCGACGCCGAAGGGTTCGTGTTCTTCACCAACTACGAGTCGGCCAAGAGTCGCGATCTCGACGACGTCGGGCGGGCGGCGATGCTCTTCACGTGGCTGCAACTCCACCGACAGGTGCGTGTGGTGGGCACGGTGAGCAGGGTGAGCGAGGCGGAGAGCGACGAGTACTTCGCGTCGCGCCCGCGCGGCTCGCAGGTTGGTGCGTGGTCGTCGCCGCAGTCACAGCCCATCCCGAACCGGGAGTGGCTCGAGGAGCGCGTCGAGCAGATGGCGGCCACGTTCGGCGATGCGCCGGTGCCTCGCCCGACGTTCTGGGGCGGCTGGCGCCTCCGGCCCGAGCGGATCGAGTTCTGGCAGGGACGCCCCAGCCGGCTCCACGACCGCTTGCGCTACACCCGTTCGGAGAGCGGTTGGTCGGTCGAGCGACTCGCACCCTGACGGGTCGTCAGAGAGTCCAGGCGGCCGCTGCGGCGGCGAGCGCCTCGATGAGCGCCTGCGTGTGCGGCACATGACCGGGTCCGGTCCAGTCGCTCCAGATCGGGCTCGTGCCGCGCACTCTCGGCGGTAGTTCGATCTGCACGCCCTTCGAACGGGGCAGGTTCACCGGGTTGGCGTGATGGAGACCGCGCAGTTCCTTCGGGATCGTCGTGAGATCGGTGTGGATGGTGTAGTCGGGGAGTGATGGCGCGAGGTGACCGGCCACGTGCTCGGCGAGCTGTCGGTTCTGACCTCCGAGCAGCAGCGTGGTCCACATGCCGTCGCGGCCGAAGCCGTGGATGGTGATCACCACGTCGACGTGGTCGACGAAGGCGCGCAGCGTGTCGCTCTCGTGCATCGAGACGCGGTGCGAGGGGATGTGCCACTGCAGGTCGGCAGGCTGCAGCACGCCGTAGTAGCTGGCTCCGGAGAGCGCGGCGGCCTCGTCGGCGATCACATCGGTGTAGTGCTCGAGCGAGCCGCCGTGGTACGCCATGAATCCCACCCGGCCGGTCGGGTGGTCTTCGAGGCGGCACACTTCGCGCACCCCGGGCGAGGCCAGTAGGTCGCGGAACGGCGTGCTCGTCATGAGTGACCGCCGACGCTCACCGGGCTGGCTGCCTACGCCGCAGCCACAACGACAGTGCAATTGCGGCCACGACGACCGCCGACGTGACGCTGACGATGACGAACTGATGGTCGAGGATGAAGTTGGTGAGGCGTTCCTGCCACCCGACTGCAGTGGCGACCACGTCGTCGTCGTACGACTCCCGAATGTCCTGATACCAGTAGTAGGTGAGATAGAGGCCGGTGAGCAGCACCATCACACCGGCGGCGTACTCGAACCACTGCATGCCACGACGTAGCGCCCGTAGCAGCGCGGTGTTGGCGAGCGCGAGCGTGACCGTGAGGCCGGTGACGAGCAGCGCCATCCCGAGTCCGTACACACCGATGGCGGCGATGCCGGTGAACAGACCGTCGGTGCTCACGCCGCCGAGCACCACGGCCATGAACGGTCCGATGGTGCATCCGATACTCGCCACCGCATAGGCGATGCCGAACACGAACATGCTCTGCACCGACCGGTCGCGCTTGGCGATGTCGAGCTTGGGTGTGGTGAACGGCAGCCGGTAGCCGAAGATCATGGCCACACCGAGCACGGCGAGCAACACGCCGATCACGAGTGACACGTACGGCGCCTGCTCGGTGAACCACTTGGTGCTCCACTTGGTGATGACGCCGATGACGACGAACACCGACATGAAGCCGGCCGACACCGACAGGCTCACGGCAACGGCGCGACCCACCGACGCGCGCTCTGCACCCGGGCGGAGGTTCTCCATTCCGAGGAAGTAGAGGAGATAGGTGGGCAGCAGCACGAAGCCGCACGGGTTGACCGCCGCGATGAGTCCCTGGGTGAACGCCGACGCGAGCCGACCGTCGACGGCGAGCAGGGCGTTCACAGCAGGGTGTCCTCGATGAGCTGGCTGAGGCGGGCTTCGTCGAGTACGCCGGTCTGCTCCACCACGGTGCCATCGGCGGTGACGAACAGGGTCACCGGGAATGCGGCCACGCCGGCAGCGGTGATGAACTCACCGTTGGTGTCGTACAGCAACTCGTAGGTGACGCCGCGCTCACGGGCGAAGGCCTCCTCCCGCTCGCTCGCACCCAGGTAGCTGATCCCCACGAACCGCACCCTGTCGCCGTACACGGCGTGCGCCGCTGCCAGGTCGGGGAGTTCGCGCCGGCAGGGCCCGCAGGTGGAGCCCCAGATGTTCACCACCAGCGGCGTGCCCACGAGGTCGGCGGTCGACACGTCCGTACCGTCGAGGGCGCTCACGACTGCGTCGGGGAACGGTGCGCCGCCGAGCACGGCGTTGGTGCCGATGGTCGCCGGGCCGAGGGTGGTGCGATCGGCCGGGTCGCGGCCGATCGACACCGACTCCGTGCCGTCGTCGGTGGCCGACCAGATCCAGCCGGCGGCAACCGACACCGTCAGGGCCGCCGCGAGCAGGAGCCTCACCCGGCGTACCCGCGCTCGATCGATTGCCACGTCGTCGAATCTACCGACCGTCGCTCAGGCTGGTCGTGGCAGGCGGAACGGCTCGTCGAGCGGACGGATGTGCGGCGGCAGCGGTACCTCGTCGACCACCACGTCCGGTCGCGGATGCTTGGGAGGTCGACCCCGGTGTCGCTTGTTGACCACCACTCGACCCTGTTCGACGAGCGCCCCGCCCCAGACGCCCCACGGCTCCTGCCGTTCGAGCGCCCCCTCCAGGCAGGTGGTGGCGAGTTCGCACTTGGCGCAGATGGCCTTGGCCCGAGCGACGTCGAGCGGCGCATCGGAGAAGAACAGGTGCGTGAGGGTGCCATTCCCGTCGGCGCAACGCGGCGCGGGCACGCGGCCGGTGAGGGGCTCGACGATGCCGGCGAAGAGATCGGCGTCGGCGATGGCGGCGGGCGGGGCGGTGTTCACGATGTACATGGTTCGTCTCCGGGTGGGAAGGTGGGGCGAAAAGCACGAAAGGCCGCCGGGATCCTGTGATCCCGACGGCCCCGAGGCGCTTCCAGCGTGGTTTACGTGGCAGCGATCCCGAGGTGTCGGGCGGAACGCTTCTTGGTAGTGGTGGTCGACCAACCGCCCTGCCAGGAAGCAGCGGAACCGTTCGACCAGTTCGAGGCCGCCGACGACATGGCGGAGGACGACATGGCGGAGGACGAACGATCGGAGGCGCCCACCACGGCTGCTGCTGCAACGGCGCGCGCGGCCACCGGCTGTTCGGTGAACTGCGGGCGCTGGATCAGGAGGTGCATGGCGGATCGCTGGTGGGCCGTACCGTGCGGTACCGACCTACCGCTAGGCAAGCAGAACCGGGCGGGGTGCCGCAACTGACATTTCGTCAATTCTGTGTGGGGGCTGCCGGTGGCACGAAGACGTGCTCGCGGTAGTAGCGCAACTCGGCCACGCTCTCCCGAATGTCGTCGAGGGCGCGGTGCGAGCCCTGCTTGCCCGCTCTGGCGCTCAGCACGCCCGGGTACCAGCGGCGCACGAGCTCCTTCACGCTGCTCACGTCGACACTGCGGTAGTGGAGATAGTGCTCGATCTCGGGCAGGTAGGCGGCGAGGAAGCGACGATCGGTGCCGATGGAGTTGCCGCACAGCGGCACGGAACGCTCGTTGGGCACGTGTGTGCGGATGAACTCGAGCGTGAGCCGACCGGCCTCCTCGAGGCTCAGCGTGCTGGCACGGATCTGTTCGAGGAGGCCGCTCTTGGTGTGCATCTCCACGACCACGGGGTCCATCTCGGCGAGCGCCGCCTCGGGTTGGTGCACCACGAGGTCGGGGCCCTCGGCGACGATCTCGAGCTGGTCGTCGGTGATGAGCGTGGCGATCTCGACGATCGTGTGCCGGCTCGGGTCGAGGCCGGTCATCTCGAGGTCCATCCAGACGAGCACGTCGAGGAGGCTACGCCACCGACGAGCGACTACCGTCGACCTCATGTCGGAGGACACGCCGGTCAAGCCTGCTGCCACGGTGATGCTGCTGCGCGACACCGACGGTGGCATCGAGGTGTTCATGCTGCGCCGCAACGCTGCCGCGGCGTTCGCCGGTGGCATGTACGTGTTCCCCGGCGGTCGGGTCGACCCCACCGACGGCGACGGCGATGCGGCGTTCGTGGTGGCGGCGATCCGCGAGTGCTTCGAGGAGGCCGGCGTGCTGCTCGCGGTCGACGCGGCCGGCTCGATGGTGCGCGACGGTCATCCGGTGCTCGAGCACCGGCACGACGTGCACGATGGTTCGGTCGACATGCACGCGCTCGCCGCAGATCACGGCCTGCGCCTCGCCGTCGACCTGTTGCCGTGGGTGAGCCATTGGGTCACGCCGCGACGCGAGACCACGCGACGCTTCGACACCCGGTTCTTCGCGGCGGCGATGCCCGACGGTCAGAGTTCGGTGCACGACGACAACGAGACGGTGGCGAGCATGTGGGTACGACCCACCGAAGCGCTCGCGCAGGGCGAGGCGGGTGAGCTGATGCTCATGCCGCCCACGGTGAAGAACCTCGAGTTCCTCGCGGCGCACGACACGGTGGCGGCAGCGCTCGATGCGTCGTGGTCGATCGGCACGCCGCCGTGCATCCTTCCGAAGGTGCGCACCGGCAAGGTGGGGATGAACGCAGTGGTGGCGCTCCCCGGCGATCCCGACTACGACGACCTCCCCGACTGACGGGCTGCCGCAACGGTCGAATCGTCGGGTGGGTGTCAGGTGCGTGCGGTGTCGCGGGCGTCGAGCGCAGCGGCCACCATGCTGAGCATGCGGGCGCTGCAGCCGGCCATGCTCGTGGGCGGTGCGATGTCGTCGACGAGACGGCTGGCGATGGTGCGGAACTCGTCGGCCGCCCGACCGGTGCCATCGAGCGAGACCGGCGTGCCGGCGTCGCCGCCCGCAGCGACGGCCGCCTCGATGGGAATCTGCCCGAGCAGCGGCACGCCGATCTGGTCGGCGAGCGCCTGCCCGCCACCCTCGCCGAACACTGCGTACGACTCGCCGTGCCCGCACACGAAGGCGCTCATGTTCTCCACCACGCCGCACACCCGAAGGAAGCTGCGGCGGGCCATGTCGGCGGCACGGGCGGCCACCTTCTGCGCGGCGAGGGCCGGTGTGGTGACGATGAGCAGATCGGTGCGCGGCAGCATGCGGGCCAGGCCCATCTGCACGTCGCCGGTGCCGGGTGGCATGTCGATGAACAGGTAGTCGAGGTCGCCCCAGTGCACGTCGTTGAGGAACTGCTCGACGGCCTTGGTGAGCATGAGACCTCGCCACATGAGCGCGGTGTCTTCGCCCACCAGGAATCCGGTGCTCACCACCTTCAGCGTGCCGCGGCCCACGGCGCGCTCGTTGGGGATGATGCGCGGCCGGTCGGAGCCCTCCACCTTCTCGGCGTCGAGCGGTTGGTCGATGCCGAGGAGACGGGGTACGGAGAACCCCCAGATGTCGGCGTCGAGCACGCCCACCGTGAAGCCCTTGGCGGCGACGGCAGCGGCCAGGTTGACCGTGACCGAACTCTTGCCCACGCCCCCCTTGCCGCTGGCCACGGCCAGGATGCGGGTGGAGGTGGGCACCGCCGTGTCGGCAGCGTTCTCGCGGGCGTTCCAGCGGGCCTTGGTCATCACCTCGCTGCGCTCGTCGGGGCTCATCTCACCCCATTCGATGCGCACATCGGTGACGCCGGGGTGCACGGCGATGCGCGACTCCACGTCCTTCTTGATCTGGGCCCTGAGCGGGCAGCCGCCGATGGTGAGCTTGATGCCCACGGTGACGGCGCCCTCGGGGCTCACGCTCACGCCGGGCACCATGCCGAGGGTGACGATGTCGGCGCCGAGTTCGGGGTCGACGACGGCACGGAGGAGCTCCGTCACCACGTCGACCGAGGGCGGCTCGACAGCGGCGGAGGTCCGCGAATTCGGCCCTGGCGATGCGGGAATCACGAAGTCGATGCTACGGTAATTCCCAGAGCTCCGCTCGACCGTCCGACCCGATCGTCGGCGGCGTGTGGCCGCTCTGTCCACACACCGCACCGGCCCCGCCGGTCGACCCGAGGAGTCACCGTGATCACGCTCACCGACACCGCTGCCAGCAAGGTGAAGGAACTGCTCGAGGCTGAGGGCGCTGCCGAGATGGCGTTGCGCGTGGCCGTCCGCCCCGGCGGCTGCAGCGGCTTCTCGTACGAGATGTTCTTCGACAGCGACATCGCCACCGACGACGAGACGGCCACGTTCGGCGTCGTGAAGGTGGTCGTCGATCCGGCGTCGGCGCAGCTCCTGCTCGGCGCCACGCTCGACTACAAGAACGGCCTCGACCAGAGCGGCTTCGCCATCACCAACCCCAACGCCTCGCGCACCTGCGGCTGCGGCCAGAGCTTCAGCTAGGCCGCACGGAGCGATCGGAGCAGCGCCGGGAACTCCGGCGCGCTTCAGGCGAGCAGAAGGTCGATGCGGGCGGCGAGTTCGCCTGCGTCCCACACGGCGTCGAGCCGGTCGTCGAGCACGCCATCGGCACCGATGAGATAGACCACCGGCTCGTACTGGATGCCGAGCGCGTTGACGGCCGGGGAGATCTCGGTGGCGGCGTCGTCGGCGTACACATCGGCGTGCACCACGTTGGCCACCCCGCTCAGACGGGAGTTCTCGGCGATGAGCAACTGCAGCCCGGGTGCACACGTGCCCGTACTGCAGTGCGCCGGCGTGCCCACCACATACACCGTCGGTCGCCCCGAGGCGAGTGCCTCGGTGAGCGTGAGCGTGTGGAACGGGCACGGCTCCGGAGTGAGCGAGCAGAACGGCTCCACCCCGCGATGGTCGTCGACGGTGGGGGTGTCGAACGGCGGGAACGCTTCACCCAGCCGCGGTGCTGCGGCGTCGGCCGGATCCCACACCTCGAACGTGGCGCCGTACCCGTCGTCGCCCTCGAAGCGGAGCGTGTGGATGACGGCACGGTCGAGTTGCACCCGCACCTCCCAGTAGGGGATCTCGATGCCGTCGGAGCGACGAGGCGCCGACACCTCGGCCACACGTTCACCGTCGAAGGTCTCCACCCATCCGGTGAGCACAGCCGGGCCCTTGGGAAGGATGTTCTGGCCGTCGGTGATGGACACCGGCAGGCGCACCTCGCCCGGCACGAACAGGTTCATGTTGGGATAGCGCTGCACCACGCCGAAGCCGTCGGGCACCGTGCCGTCGTGGATGCCGTCTCCCGTGGTGTCCTGTCCGTCGGTGGTCGCCCGGTCGTCGCCGCACGCTGCCACGAGTGCCGCACCACCGACGGCGAGACCTGCGGTACGGAGGAACTGGCGGCGTGAAGGGTGACGGTGAGCAGCGGCCATGCGGGTCACGGTAGTGCCGTTGCACCGCTGACCGGCAGCGTGCGAAGGTGACGTCGATGACGTCGACACCCCAGCCCGTGCCGCCCACGGGCGACGCGTCGCCGCTCGAGTTCATGCTCGACGGGCGTGCGGTTCGCGTCGATCCGTTGGACGGTGCAGCCGCGTCGGGACACGGCACCTTGCTCGAGGTGCTGCGCGATCGCCTCGGGGTGCGGTCGTTGAAGGACGGGTGTAGCCCGCAGGGCCAGTGCGGATGCTGCACGGTGTGGGTCGACGGCCAACCGCGAGTGGCGTGCGTGACGCCGGCGTCGAGAGTGGCGGGCCGGGCGATCACCACCGTCGCCGGACTCGACGCCGCCGACGAGTGGGCGACCCGACTGTGCGCCACCGGCGGCAGTCAGTGCGGGTTCTGCACACCCGGCATCGTGATGCGCCTCGCCGCGCTGGCGCCTGCGCAGCGCACACCCGACCGGGTGCGTCAGGGCCTGCTCGCCCACCTGTGCCGTTGCACCGGGTGGCAGACCGTCGTGGAGGCGGCGTGCGTCGACGTGTCGAGCGCGACTGGCGCGTCGGCCACCGGACGATCGTTCGACGCAGCGTCGCAGCGGGCAACCATCGAGGGTGGTGTGCCGCAGCGCGTGGCCCCCGACGTGGCCCTCGGCGGAGGTGGCTTCCCCGCCGACACAGCACCCCGCGATGCATGGCACGCGGTGCGCGATATCGACGGCGAGTGGCACGTGGCGCCCACGTTGTCGGCGGCGCGCGCCGCGTCGGGCAAGGTGCAGGGTCGGCGCACCACCGAGGCGTTGTCGTGGCCCATCGAGGTGCCGCCCGGTGACTGGGTTCGCACGCTGCAGACCGCCTGGGTGGAGCCCGGGTACCTCGAGCCGGCAGCGGCGTGGTGCGCCCCGGGCGGAACGCCGACGTGCGACCTCGCCAACGGCGGGGCGTTCGGCGCGAAGTCGGAGGGCGAGCTCGCCGAACTCGGTGCGGTGGCGCGTCGACTGGCCGATGCGTGCGGTCGCCCCGTTGTCGCCGCGTGGTCGCGAGAAGACGTCGTGCGGCTCGGTGCCAAGCGCCCCCCACTCGCCGCAGGTGTGCGCGCCGACGGAACCGGCGTGGTTCGGGTGGCCCGAACCC
>Ga0315906_10011165_pt1 | contig 10491 bp, 10 predicted proteins | sample LakEriMetagenome_4_FD_203526 | JGI IMG/M metagenome (GOLD analysis project Ga0315906, IMG submission 203526) | Freshwater fungal communities from buoy surface, Lake Erie, Ohio, United States - Buoy 2 MA122 | ecosystem: Environmental > Aquatic > Freshwater > Lake > Lake biofilm | place: USA...
GTCCTGCTGTTTGCCCCGAACAGCAGGACGAACACGAGACCCGAGACAACGGGCGAGACGGCAAACGGAAGGTCGATCAGCGTCAGCAGGAACGCCTTGCCCTTGAAGTCGAACTTCGCGATCGCCCATGACGCAGCGACCCCGAACACCAGGTTCGCGGGAACGGCGATGGCGGCGACCAGCAGCGTGAGTTGCAGCGCCGACATCGTGTCCGGCATCGCCAGCGCATCGATATAGACGCCGAGCCCACGGCTGAACGCTTCGACGAACACGACCAGAAGCGGCGCGATCAGCATCAGCGCCAGAAACACCAGCGCCATCGCGATCAGCGCAAACCGCGTGCGCGGTCCCTCGCCAATCGCCTGGCGAGGCTTCCTGATCTTGCCCTTGGTCGCCGTCGCCTCAGTCATGGCCGAACCACTTCCGGCTCCAGGCCTGGAGCAGGTTGATCACGAACAGCATGGCGAACGAGATCACCAGCATGATGGTCGCAATCGCCGTCGCTCCTGCGTAATTGTGCTCTTCGAGCTTGATGACGATCAGCAAGGGCGCGATCTCGGACTGGAACGGCAGGTTGTTGGCGATGAAGATGACGGAGCCATATTCGCCCACCCCCCGCGCAAACGAAAGCGCAAAGCCGGTGAGAATGGCAGGCAGAAGCCCCGGCATGATCACCCGGGTCACTGTCCGCAACCGCCCTGCTCCAAGCGCCGCGGAGACTTCCTCCGTTTCACGATCAATTTCCTCCAGCACAGGCTGGACGGTGCGCACCACGAAAGGCAATCCCACGAAGATCAGCGCGACGACGACGCCAAGCGACGTAAAGCCCACCTTGACGCCAAACATCCCTTCGAGAACCGCGCCGAACGGACCGTTGGGCGCGTAGAGTGTCGCAAGCGCGATGCCGGCCACGGCCGTGGGCAGGGCGAACGGCAGGTCAACGGCGGCGTCAAGCCAGCGCCGTCCCGGAAAGCGGTAACGCACCAGGACCCAGGCGACGATCACGCCGAACACGGTGTTGACCACAGCCGCCAGGATCGCGGCGCCGAATGACAGCTGAAGCGAGGCGACAATTCGCGGATCAGTGGCGATCGCCCAGAATTCGGTCCAGCCGAGCGAGGCTGAACGAATGGCCAGCGCGGCCAGCGGGATGAGAACGATGAGCGACAGGTAGGCAAGCGTATAACCCAGGACGAGGTTGAACCCGGGCAGTACGCTTCGCCGTCTCCAGCTTGTCCTTCGCGCCCCGTCCGGCGCCACTGACGTCATGAACTATCTCGCCGGCTGATAGATCTGGTCGAACAGTCCGCCAGCGTCGAAATGCTTCGGCTGCGCCTGATCCCAGCCGCCGAAGACCGGATCGTCAATGGTCAGCATCTCGATCTGCTTGAACCTGGCGATGTCCGCCGGATCGGCGGCCGCGCCATCGATCGGCCGGTAGAAGTGTTTAGCGACGATACGCTGCCCTTCAGGCGCGTAGAGATACCGGAGATAGGCTTCTGCGGCCTCGGCCTGACCCGGTTTCTTGGCGTTGCCCGGAACGACAGCAACTGGCGGCTCCGCCTTGATCGACAGTGATGGATAGACCAGCTCGAACGCGCCCTGCTCGAGTTCGGTGAGCGTGTAGTAGGCCTCGTTCTCCCAGGTGATAAGGACGTCGCCCGTGCCCTGGTTGGTGAAGGTCGTGGTCGCGCCACGCGCACCGGAATCGAGCTTTGCGACGTTCTTGTAGATCGAGGCCACGAAGTCACGGATCTTCGCTTCGTCGCCGCCGAACTGCCGCGAGGCGTAGCCCCAGGCGGCGAGGTAGTTCCACCGCGCGCCACCCGACGTCTTCGGGTTGGGCGTGACGACAGAAACACCCGGCTTCGCAAGATCGCTCCAGTCCTGGATCGCCTTCGGATTGCCCTTGCGCACCATGAACACGATCGTCGACGTGTAGGGCGAGGAATTGTCGGGAAGCTTGCTGCGCCAGTCGGCCGGGATCTTGCCGGACTCCTTCGCGATCACGTCGATGTCGTTCTGCAGCGCCAACGTCACGACCTGGGCGTCGATGCCGTCGATCACGGTCCGGGCCTGCTTGCCCGAGCCGCCATGCGACATGCTGATCTTCACGGTCTTGCCGTCCGGCGTCTTGTAGTTCGCCGCAAAGGCCGCGTTGAAGTCCTCATAGAGTTCGCGCGTCGGATCGTACGATACGTTGAGAAGCGTCACCTCGTTGGCATTTCCGCCACCGCAAGCGCCAAGCGCCAGCGCCGCGGCCAAGACGATCCATCCACCGCGCATGAGACTTCCTCCGTCCCCTTTACGCTAGTTGCTAAGTCGGGTTTGTCAAACCCGGACGGGCGCGGAAACTCAGGCGACCATCTCGCGCAGACGGATCGGCAGATCGGCTCCGATGGCGTCCGCAATCGTGGTGCGGTCGAGCACGGCGCGGGTTGCATCCGCAACCTGGGCGAACACCCGGCGCACCTCGCAGCTGGCCTCCTCGGCGCAGTCGTCGCAGCGCCGGTAGGCGATCTTGGACAGGCAGGGCAGCGGCGCGATCGGGCCATCGACAATGCGGAGCACTTCGCCGAAGGAAATCGTGTCGGCAGGCCGCAAAAGCCCATATCCACCAGCTTTTCCGCGCCGCGACGCCACCAGGCCATGATGCTTCAGGTCGAGCAGGATCTGCTCGAGAAACTTCTTCGGGATGTTCTCGCTCTCGGCGATGTCGCCAATGAAAACCGGCAGGCCCTGGGGCTTCTTGGCGAGAGCAACCAGGGCTCGAAGCGCGTACTTTGCCTTCTGGGAAATCATGCCGGAACGCTCAGCCTGCACAGGGACCGCCGCCCCGACAGCCGGGACGACTCGCCGTGAATCTATATTGGGTCTGTAGAGTAAGTAAACGGACGCCTGTCCCCTACAGAATGGAGGGGGCTAACGTATGTGACATCACTGTGAGATATGCCCGGCTCACCCGCCGGCGACCTCTGGATAGGCGAATTGCACCGTTTCCCCACCCTTCTCCCGATGGCGACGCTGGCCGTCCTGATTACCCCGGCGGCTCTAGCGCAGGGCGATCCGAAGGAATCCGGCACACCCAGGACCCTGGAGGCGGCTCTCGACCTGCCGGACAACGTCCGTGTCGAGGGCTCTATCCGTCCGCGCTACGAGGCGCTGGGCAATCCATTCGTGGCAGGGCGGACGGAGGACGACGAGTTCCTCGGGCTCCAGACCGAGCTCAGAGCCGAGTTCGATGTGGCCCCGGCGCTGACCATTGGCGGCGAACTGCTCGATTCCCGCTTCATCGCCGGCAACGAAACCGGCGGCGCTGCATCCGAGATCGACACGCTGGAACCGGCCCAACTCTACCTTTCTTGGCGGCCCGACGATTTTCTTGCGGAGGGCGCGAGCCTCGACCTGACGGCCGGCCGCTTTACCATGGATGTCGGCTCCCGACGTCTGGTCGCGCGCGCCAACTATCGCAGCATTATGGTGTCGTTCGACGGCGTCCGTGCGATCTGGACGTCCGCTGACGATTTGAAGATCACCCTTGCCTACACCGCATCTGTCGGCCGCGCGCCGTCCGACGCCGCCTCAGCCATCGACAACAAGGTCGCGTTGAACCCAAGCCTAGACCAAACGCGTTTCGCGGTCGCCCACCTCGACGCGCCCCTTCCCTTCAGCCTGAGGGGGGAGGCTTACCTGCTGGATCTGGACGAGGAGGACGGCCCGGAAGCCGCAACGCGTGACCGCGATCTCGCGACGCTTGGCGTGCGCCTGCATAAGGCGCCCGAAGACAACCAGTTCGACTTCGACCTCGAATACGCGCACCAATCCGGATCGGTGCATGCAACTGCGAGCGCGCTTGACACGACCTCGCTCGATCACACGGCTGAAATGGCGCATGCTGAAATCGGCTTCAGCTTCGACGCCGCGTGGTCGCCGCGCCTTGCGCTGCAGTACGATTTCGCCTCCGGCGATCGCTCGCCGACAGACGGTGAGAACCAGCGTTTCGATCCGCCGTTCGGCGACCGCGCTTTCGAGTTTGGACCGACCAGCATCTTCGGCTTCATCTCGCGCAGCAATCTCTCCTCGGCGGGTATCCGGCTGGAGGTGAGACCCGACAGCGCCAGCGACGCCTACATCATGGCCCGTGATGTCGGCCTCGACTCAACAACCGACAGTCTCGCCAATTCCGGGGTGCGCGATGCAGCCGGATTGTCCGGCGATCATGCCGGACTGCAGATCGAGGGTCGCTACCGCCGCTGGCTGGTGAAGGATTCAGTTCGCCTGAGTCTGGGCGCGACAACTCTCCTGGCGGGTGACTTCCTCGAAGACGCCCCCAACGCCACGCGCCGGGGCGATCCGATCTACGGATATACGGAACTGACCTGGACGTTCTAGCCAGCTAGGCGTCCAGCCGGACCCCGTCGAAGCTGCGCCGCATCACCAGCTGATGCTCGACATGCGCCATCGACTCCAGCGCCTGCCCCAGCGTGTCCTTTATCGCGGAAATCGCCACGACCGCCTCGACGCGCGAGGCCATCCCGCTCCGGCCCAGCTTCTCGGCCGTCTCGCAGGCGTCCCCGAGCGCCATCGCCCCGATCGAGCGCGCAGCGCCCTTGATACCATGCGCGGCGTCGGCCCATTGTTCGGCATCAGCCCCGGCGTCGAGCAGGCGCGACCAGAGTTCGGCCGACTGGCGGAATATCCCGAGCGCCTCGACCGCCAGGGCGGGGTCGCCGCTGGTCATCATCTCGAGTTGGGAAATATCGATCGCTTGCGTCATGGCCATCCGGCCTCTCCGTCGAGGCCTCCCCTGACCCCGAAAATCGCCTCAGCCCGGAAACATTCTGTTAATCGCGACTATCCTGGAGCGTCTCCGCCAGGCCGCGAACCGCCAATTCTGCGACGCCCGCCGAATTTTCGCCTTGAAGCGGCGCCAGATTGAAGTGAGAGCCTCCGGGACAGGGGTGAGCCTGATGATCGAAGTGATAGTGAACGTCAGGGACGCCGTTTTCGCTGCTTTGGTGGCCTGGACGGGCGTCGGCGATGCAGAACCGCCAAAGCCGCACAAGGACCAGATGTCCCGCGGACAGCCCGCCTCCATCGAAAAACCCGTGCAACATCAAGCGCCAAAGGTCTACTAGGCGCTATTCAGGGCGCCGTCTGTCCAGCCCCGCTGATTCCGCCGCACGCCTGAGTCACACCCCTTTCCAATCTGGCGCCGCACCTGCACACTCGAGAAGCTGTGTGGGCCGGCCGGGTCGTGCTTGGCGAAATTATTGCCGGAGCCCACGCCGCGCCTGCTTGCTGGCGTGAGTTCGCCATAGTGATTGGGCTAAGCTGACATTCATGATGGACCCTCTCGATCGCCGCGTTAACACCCGGATCAGGGCGCAGCTGGAAACGGCGCGCACAGCCGGCGCGTGGATGCCATGGGCGGGCGCCGCCATCGCCGTCATGCTCTGGGGCGCGATCGCGATCTGGATGATCGCCACACTCGGGATCGAAGGCTTGATGAACCAGCCGCCGGCCATCCTGGCGGGTGGCGTTGGCGTCCTGCTCGCAACCGGCCTGACCCTGATCTGCGCCGGCGTGATGGCGCGCGAGGGGGCCCGCTCGTCGCAGGCCAACGCGATCGTCCTTACCTCCGCCCGACTCCTGCTTGAGCCCGCTGAATCCTCACGCGAGGAAGTTTCCAGCCTGGCCGAAGCCATCGCCCGCGAAACCCAGGCCATCAATCGCGCGCTGGGCGAAACCCGCAACCGGCTCGACGGACTGAAAGGCGATATCGAGGTCAGCGTTACCGCCGCCCTCAAGGCCGCCGAGATCGTCCGCGCCGACAGCGAGGTCCTCGTTCACAAGATGGGCTCGGAGCGGCAGGGCCTAGCCCAGCTGGCCGAGAACCTGCGCCACCAGTCCGACACGCTGGCCAAGGCGATCCCGCGCCACGCCCAGCTGATGGCCGACGCCACGCGCGCCGCCCAGGAACAGGTCCGCCAGGCCGACGCCACGCTCGACCAGCGCCTGCGCGACATGAACGAGACCGCCGGGCACCTCGCCCAACGCATATCCCAGCTCGACACGATGGGCGCCGAAAGCCGCAAGCGCGCCCAGAATCTCGCCTCCGTGCTGATGCGCCTCGACGAACAGCTGGTGCAGTCGACCCGCATGGTCGAAGCTGCAACCAAAGCGGGCGAGCTTGCCGCCGCCGCAACCAAGTCGACCGCCGAAAGCCTGCGCGACACGGTGTCGGATGCGATCGGCTCGGCGCTCAAGGCGACTGAAACCATCAATTCCAAATCGGCACAGGCGTCCGACGACGCCCGACAGGCGATGACGCTGCTCAAGGAAGCCGGCCTGCAGGCCGAAGCGACCACCCGCGCCGCCACCCATGCCGCCCGCGCCCATGCGGACGAAACCGAACGGCGCATCAACCAGCTGTCGGACACGCTGTTCAAGACGGCGACCAAGGCCACCAACGCCGCCGAAAGCGGCCTCGAACGCGCGCGCGCTCGGATCGAGAAGGCCTCGCTGCTGATCGGCCGCATGAAGGAAGACAGCGAGACGTCCTCCGTAGATGACCTGATTCTCGCCCCCCTTGCGCCCGCCCCTGCTCCCGCTCCAGCGCCTGTCCCGGAGCCGGTCCTGCAGCTCCCGCGGGCGCCCGCGCCTTCACCCCTCTTTGCCAAACCGACAGCCGCCGCCGACGCCGCCTGGTTCAACCAGGAACCGCGGCCCGCTCCTGCGCCGCCCAAACCCGATCCGGCGGCCGACAGGGAATTGGTGCTCGATCGCCCCGTCTCCGCGCGCCAGGCCCCCGTTTACGATCCCTTCGCGGCAAGTGAATCCAAGCCCATCACAAGCTGGCGCAGCTTGCTGGGCGGCGTGGATGAGGTCTCCGCTCAAGTCGAAGAAACGTCGGCCGGCGCCATCATCGACCGCCTGGATCGCGGTGGGGTGCGCCTGCACGTGGTCAAGGCGTCGGATCTGCGGCGCATAGCCAATGCCGCGCACCAGGGCGAACGCCAGCGTCGCCGCGCCATCCGCGACACGGCCCCGAGCGAGATTCAGCGTGTGTCGCGCATGCTGGAAGCCGACCGCGACCTGCAGCACGCCGCCCGCAGCTTCGTCGCCGCCGAGGAACCGGACGCGCTGCGCGTGCTCTCGATGGCGGAACGGGCGCGCGAAGACGCTGCCCCACGCCTCTCGGCCTACCTGCTGCTCGATGCAGCGCTTGGCACGCAGGTCTGATCAGAAACGGCCGCTCGCCAGCGAAGGCTGTCTTGCCAGCCTCGAGCCCTTACTGGGGCACTGCCACGACATTGCTCGTGACGAACGCGGCAACATCGTCAGCCACCTGTTGCGCGGCCAGGGCAAGCACCGCAGCACGCGCGCGGGGCGCGCGATCCGACGGCGATCCTTCAGCCTTGAAGGACTCCTGCGCGACCATCCGGCGACTTGAGGAATCGACAAGGCTAACCTGGACCTCAACGCGCACCGGCGACGTGTCGCGGCCGGTCGAAAGATCGACGATGCGCCAGCGCACGTCAAAGTCCACATCGGCGCCGAGCGCTGCTGGCGCAGCGCGGCCCGGACCGCCTGCCTTGGTAAGCGCGTTGACCACCGCGCCCTGCAGCAGCGACGGCGCATTGTCGGACCAGCGGACGTCGTCGAGGAAGACCATCTCCTGGTCCTGTCGCACCGCGATGTCGGCGCCGGCGAAGGCGCGCGAGGCTTCCGGAGGATAAACTGCAACGTCGGCCAGCAGCGGCGATGTGGGCGCCGTGGCGCGCTCAGCCGGCAACGCAATCAGCGCAGAGGGAATGAAGGGCTCCGGCAGTACCGAGAGGCACCCTGCCAGGGCTGCAGTCGACGCCAGTGCGATGGCGAAGAGGACAGGCTTGATCATCTAGCGCTCCACCGGCGAGGGCTGTTGATAGACGAACCGGCTGGGATCCTGTTCGATCTGGGCGAGCAGCTGTTGAAACCGGCCCATCACTGTCTGGAAGTCCGTCGCCGTATTGCCGACCTGCCTGAAGGCGCGAGCTGCAGCCGGCGTGATCTGTGTGTTGATCGTGCCGACTGTCTCGTTGACGCTGGCCATGGCGGCGCGTGCATCGTCAAGGACGGGATTGAGCTTGCGCAGCACGTTCGAGGCTTCTGCGGACAGGCCCGACACGTCGTTGGTAACGGAGACCGCCGCCACGTCGAACGCCTTGGCGGCGGATTCGAGCGCGAGCGCCGCAGTGTTGATGTTCTTCATCGCCTTCGCGGCTTCATCGATGATGCCGTCATCCTGAGCGATCTTGGCAAGCGCCGTGTCGATGCTCGCAAGCGTCGATGTCAGGTGCAGGAGGTTTTCCTCCGACAGCGCCTCGTTGACCTTCTTGATCGTGTCGCCCGAGACGCTGAGCAGATCCTGTCCGCCGGAGAACAGCTCGTCCACCAGCGTCCGGCTCGTTGGAATCTGCGGGACTTCTCCGTTCACGGATTCAAGCAGCGGCGTCGCCGGATCGCCGGCGAGAATCTGGATGAAGGTCACGCCCGTGATGCCCTGGAAGTTGAGTTGCGCGACGCTGTCGGTGCGAACCGGCGTCTGCTGCTCGACACGGATGTGTGCAATCACGCGGTTGGGATCGAGACGATCGAGGCGGAGCGTCGTGACTTCACCGACCTTGATGCCGTTGAACCTGACCTCCCCGCCCTCGGACAGCCCGTTCACCGGACCGCTGAAAATCACGTCATAGTCCTTGTAGCTGCGGCTGAACGGGTTTCCCGCAATCCACAGCGTGAACAGTGCCAGCGCGCCGGTTGCAAGCAACACGAACGCCCCGATCAACACGTAGTTGGCCTTTGTTTCCATGGCCTATCTCACCGCAGCCCGGCCACGCGGGCCTGAAAAGTATTCCTGGATCCACGGGTTGGGGTTCTGACGGACCTCATCAAGTGGACCAATTGCAAGCACCTTGCCGTCGCTCAGCACCGCGATCCGGTCGCAAGTCGCGGCCAGCGTGTCGAGGTCGTGCGTCACAAGGAATATAGTTAAGCCGAGCGACTGACTAAGCGAGCGAACCAGCTCGTCGAACTTGGCCGCACCGATCGGGTCCAGGCCGGCGGTCGGCTCGTCGAGGAAGAGAAGCTCCGGGTCCAGCGACAGGGCGCGGGCCAGCGCCGCACGCTTGCGCATGCCGCCCGAGAGATCGGCGGGGCGTTTCGGGGCTGCTTCCAGCTCCAGCCCCGCGAGGCGAATCTTGAGGTCAGCCAATTCGCGCATCAGCGCATCAGGTATCTTGGTATGTTCCACCATTGGCGCCATGACATTCTCGCGAACGGTCATGGTCGAGAAAAGCGCGCCATCCTGAAACATCACGCCCCATCGGCGCTCGATCTTCACTCGCTCCTCGCGCGAGAGCGTGTTCAGCGTCTGGCCGAACACTTCGATCTCGCCGGCGTTGGGCGTATGCAGGCCGACGATCGAACGCAGTAGCACGGACTTGCCCGTGCCCGACCCCCCGATGACGCCGAGGATCTCGCCCTTGCGCATGTCGAGATCAAGGCCCTCATGCACGGTCTTCGTGCCGAACCGGTTGACGAGACCGCGCACGCGAACAGCAATCTCGCCCTCGCCTTGCGGCCCGCTCCGAGTGCGCGTGATGGCTGCCTGATCGGTCATATGTTCAGCTGGTAATAGAGGATGGCGAACAGCGCATCGATCGCGATGACGAGGAAAATCGCCTGCACCACCGCGGACGTCGTGCGCCGCCCAAGCGAGACGACGTCTTCTTCCACCAGCATCCCCTGCCGGCATCCGACCATCGCAATCACAAGTGCAAACACCGGCGCTTTGATCATGCCAACCCAGAAATTCATCGGCACGATCACTTCCTGGAAGCGCGTGATGAACATCGCAGGCGATATATCCATGGCGCCCCACGCGGCCATCATGCCTCCGCCGATCCCGGCTATGGTCGCAGCGAAGGTGAGCAGCGGCGTCATGATGAGCAGCGCGATCAGGCGCGGCGCCACCAGCGCCTCCATCGGATCAAGGCCGATCGTCCGCATTGCGTCGATCTCCTGGCGCATCTTCATCGCGCCAATCTGAGCCGTGAATGCGCTGTCGGTTCGCCCGGCGAGCAGGATGGCGGTCAGCACTGCGCCGAACTCACGCATCATGCCGATGCCAACCAATTCGACAGTGAACACAGACGCGTTGAACATCGCCAGCAGGTTCGCGCCTATGAAAGCGATCACGAGGCCGATGAAGAACGACAGGAAGCAGACGATCGGCAGCGCGTCGAGCCCGACCTCCTCCATGATCGCGACGACGGAGCGGACGCGGATGCGGCGCGGGTTTGCCGCCAGCCGCGCAAGCGTCGCCATCGTCTCGCCGACGAACGAGAGAATCCCGAGCAACTCCTGCCAGGCGTTAACCGCTCCGCGGCCGGCACGATCCAGCAACGCAATAAATCCCGGCGGGCTGATGGGGTCAGGCGGGGC
>Ga0315906_10011166_pt1 | contig 10491 bp, 8 predicted proteins | sample LakEriMetagenome_4_FD_203526 | JGI IMG/M metagenome (GOLD analysis project Ga0315906, IMG submission 203526) | Freshwater fungal communities from buoy surface, Lake Erie, Ohio, United States - Buoy 2 MA122 | ecosystem: Environmental > Aquatic > Freshwater > Lake > Lake biofilm | place: USA: Lake...
GCCTCGGGCTGAATAATCCTTAAACATGTCCCAAGAAGCGCAGCCAGGTGCCAAAAGTACGGTATCTCCCGGTTGTGCCGCCTCGGCTGCGAGCGCCACAACTAACTCCATTGCATTAGTTTCCTTGCTTTCAACCCGATGAATAGGGACATTCGGAGCGTGTCGCTTTAAGGCGGCTGCGATCAAATCCTGATCTACGCCCAAAAGCACAGCGGCTCGCATTCGATGGGCATTATCGAGGACTAATTCGTCAAAATCCTGACCTTTTGCCATTCCCCCAGCGATCCAAACGACTGACTTATAGGCAGTCAATGAAGTAGCCGCGGCATGAGTATTGGTTGCTTTGGAATCATCGATGTAGTCAACGCCAGCAACTTGTCCGGCATGAGCAATGCGATGCGGAGCTGGTTGCCATGACCGCAAGCCATCGCGAATTGCCCTGGCTTCAATGCCATGGGCGCGAGCTAGTGCACTTGCAGCTAATGCGTTTGCAATGTTATGCACAGCTGGAATTGCTAAGTCAGTTATTTCGGCAAGTTCAAGGGCCGCCTCACGACGATTTTCTAGAAATGCACGATCAACGAGAAATTCTTCGACGACACCAAGCATTGAGATGTCAGGAATTCCAGTTGAAAAACCGATTGCACGACATCCTTCAATTACTTCTGCCTCTTCCACCATGCGAATTGTTTCGGCATCGGCAACGTTAAAGATTGCTGCAACTTGGCATCGTTCATAAACTTTTGCCTTTGCATCGCGATATGCCTCAAAGCTTCCAAACAGATCGATGTGATCCTGTGCCAGATTCAAACAAACGGCCGCCTGCGGTGAAATTGAATGAACGAATGGAAGTTGTGGTGCACCGACTTCAATGGCCAGCACATCCCACGGAGTTGGATCCATAACAACTTCAACTAGGGATCGGCCGATGTTTCCGGCTGCAACTGTTCGTTTTCCAGCCGCCAACAAAATCGATTCCAGCATCAAAGTTGTTGTGGTCTTTCCATTTGTTCCGGTGACCAACAACCAAGGAGCCAGATGAGCCGGGTCGCGAAGTCGCCAAGCGAGCTCAAGCTCTCCCCAAATCTCTACTCCCGCAGCTTGCGCTGCCTTAACGATTGGAGAAAGTGGTGACACCCCCGGAGAAAGCACAAGTAAATCGATGTCATTTGGAAGTTGGGTGTCATCGCCTAGTCGAATTTCAGCGCCCAAAATTTCTAGAATTACGGCTCGCTCTTTCTGACGTTCACCTGATTCCGCATCAATGACAATTACTTTTGCATCCAGATTCACTAGCGCATCAGCAGCGGCAAATCCGGCAACACCAAGGCCAACAACGCAAACTCGAACTTGCGACCAGTCACTGGTGCGATCTAATTCATCAAGATTCAGGGAAGTCATAGTTTTTACTGCCGAACCCATTCCGCGTAGAACAATGCCATGCCGGCACCAACACAAAGTCCTTGAATAATCCAGAATCGAACCACGATCAATACTTCTGGCCAACCCTTCATTTCAAAATGATGATGTAGCGGTGCCATTCGCAAAACTCTTCGACCCGTCAACTTGTAGGAACCAACTTGGGCAATCACTGAAAGTGTGATCAACACGAATAGACCACCAATTAGGCCTAGTAGTAATTCGGTTCTGGTCATTAAGGCAAGTGCTGCGAGTCCACCACCAAGCGCGAGTGAGCCAGTATCACCCATAAAGATTCGCGCTGGACTTGAGTTCCACCACAAGAAGCCAAAGCAGGCACCAGCAGTTGCTGCTGCAAACACCGCTAGGTCGAGTGGATCGCGAACTGTGTAACAGCGCGGTATCTCGCCCCAAAAACAACTTTGGCCATACTGCCAAATCGACATCACGGTGTAGGCAACAAATGAAAGTAGCGCAGCGCCGATTGCCAAGCCATCCAAACCATCGGTTAAGTTAACGCCATTTGTAATGCCAGTGACCAAGAACCAGATCCATAACAGCACTAATGCCGATGGCAAGATCCAATCGGTATCTCTTACCCACGAGATGGCATTACTTACTGGAACATTCCCACCTTCATCCGGGAACTGCATAGCTAGGTATCCAAATGAAAGGGCAGCTACTGCTTGTCCCAGAAGTTTTGTCCGAGCTCTAATTCCAGTACTTCGCTGCTTAAAGATTTTCAAATAATCGTCAGCCAGACCAACCAAGCTCAACGCAACCATTAAATAGATTGCAAGTAGACCAGATGCTGTTGGTGGTCGCATCATGATCAAGTGCGCCAAGAAATATGCCAGAACTACTGAACCAACAATGGCGACTCCACCCATTGACGGGGTGCCACGCTTGCTGCCATGTTCTGGATAGGTCACATCTTCGGTAGATTCCCGAATTGCTTGGGCAATTCCGCGATTGCGTAGCAAGTTAATAAGTAACGGAGTTCCGATTAGGGAAAACAGTGTTGCTAACGCACCAGCTAGCACTACAAGCTTCACTGTTGGCCCCACTTCGCGCGCAAAACAACTTCAATCTGATCGGCAAGCAGTTCGAATTGTTCAGCGCGTGAAGCCTTAAACAATAGAACGTCACCAGAGTTAACTTCATTTACAATGTAGTCGCAGGCGCTATCAAAGTCGGGTAACCACACCGATTTTTGGCCCATAGTCTCCGGCAACCCATAAGTTTTAGCAGCCTCGCCTACGGCCACCACCTGCGATACACCTAGCTCAATTGCCAGTTTTGCGATTTGCGCATGGATTGCTTCACTGTCGTCACCAAGTTCATGCATCTTGCCGACGACTGCAAATTTCTTGCCGGCTGCAGGGATTGCTGTCAATGTTTCTAGAGCGGCAGTCATGGATTCTGGATTGGCGTTGTAAGCATCATTAATGATCGTTACGTTCCCTGGTATTTGATGAACTTCCATTCGCCACTTACTCATCAGCTTAAGCGTCGTTAGCGCTCGCGCGATATCCGCGACTTCCATTCCAACAGCAATTCCAACGGCAGCGGCGGCTAGTGCATTGAGTACGTTATGTTCACCAAGCATTGGAATCGATGCTGGAATCCGTTCGCCACGATAAACCAAATCAAAGGTGTAGCTGCCATACGCCGTTAGTTGCAGATTTTCTGCCCTTACATCAGCAGGGCTCGAGAAACCATATGTGAATACCGTTGCTTCGGTGAATTCACGCATTGCCACAACACGTTCGTCATCAGCATTGAGAACAACTACGCCAGAAGATGGGATTGCTTTCACTAATTCAGATTTAGCTTTTGCGATACCTTCGATGCTGCCAACTTCACCAATATGAGCGCGACCAACATTTGTAATGACACCGATCGTAGGGTGGGCTAATTCGCAAAGATGAGTTATGTGGCCAAGTCCACGCATTCCCATTTCGGCAATAAGGAACTTCACATCTCGGGGAGCTGAAAGCAAAGTTAAAGGTAATCCAAGTTCATTATTTTGAGAGCCTGCTGGAGCATGAGTTGTTGCAGCATGGGACAAAACTTGGCCAATCATGTCTTTGGTTGAAGTCTTGCCAGAGGATCCAGTAATTCCAATCACTTCTATGCCACGCATCAGGGATCTAACATGCGATGAAATCTTTGCAATCGCATGAATTACTGGATCTAGGGCATCGGGTGAAGCCGGAACTATTACCTGAGAACCTTCGACCTGCTTGGAAGTCAGTAGTGCGCTGGCTCCATTGCTAATTGCTTGACCTACATAGTCATGACCATCAACCCGTTCGCCAACTATCGCGGCAAACAGGTCTCCAGAAGCGCAGGATCGGGAATCGATCGAAATTCCTGACACTTTGATGGCAGGATCACCAATCAATGTGCCACCAACAATGTCACAGATTTGTCCAAGGGTTAGGTCATACATTCTTGGACTCCTCTCGCACGACTACACGATCATCAAATGGCAACACTTTGCCAGAAATCTCTTGGCCGGTTTCGTGTCCTTTGCCAAGTACTGCGATTACGTCACCAGGTTCAGCAAGTTTCAGAGCTTTTGAAATTGCTTCTCGACGATCACTAACTTCAAACACTTGAGCAGAGCCATCCTTTGTGCCATCAACAACAGACTTTCGGATTGCTGCTGGATCCTCTGACCTTGGATTGTCGTCGGTAATAATCACAACATCTGAAAGCTGCGCGGCGACTTTGCCCATCAATGGGCGCTTTAAGGAGTCGCGGTCTCCGCCACAACCAATTACTGTAATCACCCGGTTTGGATTTGCATCTTTAATTACAGTCAGCACAGTTGCCACTGCATCAGGTGTGTGTGCGTAATCCACAATTGCAGTTCCCGGGCTATCAATCGTTACTTTCTCGAGTCTGCCTGGGATTGATCGAACGTTCTTTAGTGATTCAAGACTTGCCACCATCGGTAGACCCAGAATCTGGCTAGCAGCAAGCGCGCATGCGGCATTTGTTGCGTTGTATGAACCAAGCATGTTCACCGAAAGTGAGATTGAATCAGAGTTTTGGATTTCGATTTGCTGAGTAGTTATTCCGTTGGAACTCGAATTTGGTTTAGAAGTTTTCCAGTCACCTTTTGTACCAATCGTAATTACCGGAATCTTTACTTGCCCTGCGAGTTTGATGCCCCACTCGTCATCTGTACAGATGATTGCTTGCTTGGAAAATTCTGAAGTGAACAAAAGCGCTTTGGCCGCAAAGTAGTTTTCCATTGAGCCGTGAAAATCCAAATGATCCTGGGTTAGATTTGTAAAGATTGCTACATCAAATTTGATTCCTGAGACTCGATTAAGCGCAAGTGCATGACTGGAAACTTCCATGAAAACATGTGTGATCCCGCGTTCAGCCATCACTGCCAAAGTTGCATATAGATCCGTGGACTCGGGTGTAGTTCGAGCGCCAGGCAAGTGCTCTTCATCCAAGTAAGTACCTAGGGTTCCGATAACACCAACATGCTTTTTCGCATCTAAAAAGATGGAACGCAAAATGTGGGTAGTGGTGGTCTTTCCGTTAGTTCCAGTCACTCCTGCAAGTGTTAGTTTTTGTTCCGGGTGGCCATAAACGTCCGCTGCTAATTTCGCCATATCTTCTCTGGCATTTGATAGTTCGATTGTCGGGATACCTTTTTGTTTCGCAATTGCCACACCGTGTGAATCTGATGCCACGGCTATGGCACCATTTGCGACCGCTTCATCAAGAAAATCAATGCCATGGTTGTTTGCGCCAAGTAAGGCAACGTAAAGGTCGCCAGCTTGAGCAGATTTAGAGTTATGCGTAACTCCAAAAACTTTTGCGTCACCTAAGCAAGTTCCCGATACTAAAGTGGCGAGTTGCGAAAGCTCGGAGCCATCAGTCTTTGGTCGGGTCATCTCGCTTACCACTCAACTGGAAGCTTGGGCGGCTTAGTTGTTGAAGGTGGAACCTTCTTGTGGGCAAGGGCGTAAGTCATAACTTTTTTGAAAACTGGTCCAGCAACAACGCTTCCGTAAGTACTTGTCTTTGGATTGTGAATACTCACACTCATAACAAGTGCTGGTTTTTCTGCTGGCGCCATGCCAATGAATGAAGATGTGTAGCCACTGTAACCGCCAGTAGCTTCGTCATATCGGTTTGCGGTACCAGTCTTGCCACCGACTCGGTATCCAGGAATCTGCATGTTCTTGGCAGTTCCATCTTCCGAAACTACGCCTTCCAACATTTCCCGAACGGTCTTTGCCGTTTCTGGGCTAACCACTCGAACACCTTCATTTACCGTGGTCGGTTCGTAAACACCTTCGTTGTTTGAATAGCCAGCGATTAGTCGAGGCAACATGCGAACCCCGTCATTAGCAATCGTTGCAAACACGCTAGTGGCTTGAACGGCATTAACTGATAAGCCTTGACCAAATGCCAATGTTGGGAAAGTTGTAGCCGACCATTCGTTTTCATTATTAATGTCAGGCAGCTTGCCACCGCTTTCACCTGGGAAGTTCATGCCCGTTGATTGGCCGATACCAAATTTTTGCAAGTATTCGTAGAGCTTCTTTTCGCCAATGGATTCGGAAGCCAGGATGGTTCCAATGTTGCTTGACTTAGCCAAGACACCAGCCAAAGTTAGTCTCAAAGTTGGATGATCTACGTAATCTTTAAATGAAGTACCACCGCGACTAATTCTATTTTCGATTGTGTACTGCGTTCCAGGGTTAGCGCCGCCTTCTTCGATTACCGAAGCCATCGTCATAACTTTGCTAGTTGAACCTGGTTCAAAAACGTCCGTCACTGCAGTATTGCGCTTTGATTTGTCATCGGTTGCAAACGGGTTGTTCGGATCAAATGTTGGGTACGTTGCCATGGCCAAGATGTTTCCAGTTCCCGGCTCCATAATTACTGCAACGCCACCTTCAGCGCCGGTTGCAACGACTTGATCGCCCAAGGATTTTTCTAGCATTGCCTGCAAGTTTGAATCAATCGTGAGACGAACTGAAAGTCCATTAACTGGATCTATGCTTTGGCGTTCACTTGCTGGAATTTCACGGCCGTTAACTCGTTCAACTGTTAACTTGCCATCTTGACCCATCAATTGTTCGTTAAGTCCAAATTCAAGTCCACCAAGTCCAGTGCCTTCAGCGCCAACATAACCAATAACACTGGCCGCTAGATTTCCGTTTGGATAAACCCGATTAGTTGTTGGCTCACTAAACACCCCAGGGATACCAAGTTCGGCAACTAACTTCCAAGTATCTGGTGTGATTCGCTTTGCCACATACGAGAATCTTGAATCAACCGTTAGTGAAGCGACAATCGTCTCAACTGGAATTCCAAGGATTGGCGAAAGTGCTGCAGCAGTTCCAGCTGGATCAGTTATCAATTTTGGATCAACCGTTACGTTACGTGCCATAACCGTAGTTGCAATAGGAACTCCATCACTGTCGGTGAAGTTTCCGCGCAACGCAGGCAAAGTTAGTGTCTGCAATCTAGAGTTTTGCGCAGTTGCGGCAAGTTCTGGGCCACGAACAACTTGAAGTTCAACTAGCCGAGCCATGTATAGCGACATGACAACTAGAAAAATAAAAGTTACAAAACGAATTCTCTTGCTAGGGCTTTCAAGTGGAACCATAACTGGACCGGTTGGTTCATAACGTTGCTTTGAATTCTGCGGCCGTTGCGGTCTCTGTGGATTAGGACGCTGCTGTGAAGTTGGGGTGCTCATTGCGCCACCGGAACAACTGGCGCTGCAGGTACAACTGGCACCACCGGAACAGCGGGTGCCACTGCGACAACTGGCTTACCTAGAATTTCCCGATCTGAAAGGCGAAGGAAAACTGGAGTTTGGGCAGGAACCATTCCCATGTTCTGCGCAGTAATAATCAAATTTCCTGGAGACTCACCTGCGGCAACTGTGCTTGCAATTCGCTGTTCCTCGGCAGTCATCTGACTTAACTGAATCTGTAGCGCGTGCTTTTGGAATGAAGCTTGGGCGGCCAGAGTATTCACGTACAAAAGTGTCATCATGCCAGAAATGATCATTCCGATAATCACGAATAGGAAAGTTCGGCTACTGGCGCGGCCTTGTGGCACACCTACTGGAATGGCTTGGGCAATTGGAGAAACGATTGGCTTCATCATCGGCTTAACTAATGAAAGCTTTCGCATGGTGCGAGATTTGCGAGGAATCGGAGCTAGGGCTGGAGTGCGAGCTGGTACTGCGCTCATGCGGCCACCCCAATTCTTTGGGCTGCGCGTAAGCGAACTGAAGTCGCGCGTGAGTTTTCCGTGATCTCGTCATCACTTGCTGCTTCAGAGCCTCGAGTTAACAACTGAAGCCAAGGCTTATCTGACTCAGGAATAATCGGCATTTCAATTGGAGTCTTAGATTCAGTGCCAACGCGAAGTGCGTTTTTCACAATGCGATCTTCAAGTGAGTGATACGAAAGCACCACGATTCGGCCGTCAAGTGCCAAGCAATCAAGCGCAGCCGGGATAGCGCGCTCCAAAACGGCAAGTTCGTCATTAACTTCAATCCGCAGCGCCTGGAATGTGCGCTTAGCAGGATTGCCACCGGTGCGACGAGTTGCCGCTGGAATTGCGTCGCGAACCACAGTTACCAAATGATCACTGTTGGTAAATGGCTTTACTTCGCGCTCCCGAATGATTGCATTTGCAACCCGAGCCGCGAATCTTTCTTCGCCATATTCGCGAAGAATTCGAGCCAGGTTTGCAAAGTCGTAATTGTTAACGATGTCAGCTGCGGTCTGGCCAGTTGTGCCATCCATGCGCATGTCTAGTGGCGCATTACGGGAGTAGGTAAATCCGCGCTGATCTTTATCGAGTTGCATCGAGGAAACTCCAAGGTCAAACAAAATACCCTGAACATGTTCGATGTTTAAGTTCGCTAACACTTCAGGAATCTCGTCATATACGGCCAAAGCAAAATCAACACGTGGTGCGAATCGTGCTAGTCGTTCTTGTGACATGGCAAGTGCTTCAGGATCGCGATCGATTCCGATGACTCGAAGGTTAGGAAATTCAGTTAAAGCTGACTCGGTATGTCCACCAAGACCAAGAGTGGCATCAACTAACACTGCATTGTTTGCACTAATTGCCGGAGCGAGTAAATCTAAGCAGCGCTGACGCAAAACTGGTTCGTGCGTAAATGTGGTCATTACGCCACATCAGATCTTGATGCTGCCTTTAGTCCCTGGCCGTTGGAGAGCCTGGCACCGGGGAAGGTGCGCCAGGATCGAGTCAACGGCCAGAGGCCAAAAGCAGCATCAATTGTTGTCACTGCTGACTTGGTTGAAATAGAACGATTTAAAGTCATGGCATTATGTCTTCATCAAGTGAGGCAAAACCTGGTTCTTGTTCTGCCAAGTACTGGTTCCAAGCAACAGTTGCCCAAACTTCAACACGGGTATCAGCGCCAACTACAACGAGTTCGCGATCAAGACCGGCCCACTCACGAAGTGGTGCTGGGATTGTGATGCGACCTTGCTTGTCAGCTGAATCATCAAAAGCAGAAGAGAAGAAAACGCGGGTGTAGGCGCGAACCTTTTCGTTGTTCTGGGAGCGGGTACGCAAGCCTTCTGCGTAAACATCAAATTGCTCAGTTGGCCAGATAACGACACATCGCTCTTGGCCTTTAGTCATAACTAGGCCATCAGTTAGAGGTTCGCGGAATTTAGCCGGCAGGATCAAGCGGCCTTTTTCGTCCAGTTTCGGGGTGTGGGTACCTAAGAACACCTAAATCACCACCCAAACCAATGGCAACCCTTCCCCAGGTCACCTCGTTGTCCCAGATTACTCCCTTTTGCTCCACTGTCAACCCAATTTAAACACCAAATTTCTCATCTTTAACAAATATTGACCATTTATCCAATGTTTTAAGGGTGGAGGGAAATGGGGCTATTTTTGGAAAACCAAAGTTTTGTGAGTTATCCCCGAGTTTTCGCCTGGATTTAAGCCTTTATAGAGTCAAGTAACTGGGCAAATCTGACCCAGTTGCTACCAGGGAGCTGAAATGACCACCGCAGTGCAAAAGCGAATGCGCGATCTTTCCGGACACAACTACATTGCCAACCAATGGCAACCAAGTTCTGGCGAACTAATCGACTTAATTGATCCCGCTACTGAAGAAGTTGTTGGGCAATACGCACATGCCACTAAAGCCGAGGTTGATGAAGCAGTGGTTGCGGCCAATGCAGCACAAAAGCAATGGTGGGCAATGAGCGCACTAGATCGCGCTAATGCAATGCATGAGGTCGCAGAACGAATGATTGAACTTTCTGTTGAGACCGGCGAATGCCTCACGCGAGAAATGGGGAAACCGTTTCGTGAATCTAACTGGGAAGGTGGCGCGGCAGCATCCTCATTTAGGTACTACGCCGAAATTGCCAGGCATGAGCAAGGTCGCGTAGCTGGACCTGCAATAGCTGGTCAGATTCATATGGTTCTTAAAGAACCAGTTGGCACAGTGGTTTCGATCGTTCCCTACAACTTTCCACTTCTGCTTGCTGGATGGCAAGTTGCAGCCGCACTTGCAGCTGGTAACGCCGTAATCATTAAGCCATCCGAAATTACTTCACTTACTTTGCTTTATTCCATGGCAGCATTTGATCATTTGCCAAGTGGTCTAGTTCAAGTTTTAACTGGCGGTGCTCAAACTGGGCAGGATCTCGTCGGCCATAAAGACACCCATGCAATTGCATTCACTGGAAGTGTTAAAGCAGCGCAAGCTGTTGCTACTACTGCAGCTCTTCAATTCAAACCAGCTCTGATTGAAGCTTCTGGTAACGATGCGTTTATTGTTATGCCTTCTGCTGACATAGATACTGCAGCGCGCGGTGCGGCCTTTGCCGCATTTCTAAACTGTGGTCAAGTTTGCACATCTGCTGAACGCTTTTATGTTCATGAACACATCTACGATGAATTTGTCTCCAAGCTCGCCGCTCATGCCAAAGCCCTACGCGTAGGCAGTGGACTTGAGTTAGTTGATATTGGCCCGATGTCTTCAAAGCGAGAATTAGAAAGATTCGAAAAGAT
>Ga0315906_10011174_pt1 | contig 10484 bp, 5 predicted proteins | sample LakEriMetagenome_4_FD_203526 | JGI IMG/M metagenome (GOLD analysis project Ga0315906, IMG submission 203526) | Freshwater fungal communities from buoy surface, Lake Erie, Ohio, United States - Buoy 2 MA122 | ecosystem: Environmental > Aquatic > Freshwater > Lake > Lake biofilm | place: USA: Lake...
CCCCACCCGGACCGGGGCAGTAAGCAAATACATCGGGAGAGTTGAGTTGCGGAAAGAGGTAGGGAGCGATATATAAAGTTGAGGAGACTTCAACGCTATCTCCGCAAGCGTTTAGGTACGTGTATTCCAGGGTAATTGATTCGAGATCTTCGTCAAGATTGTCCAAAACAGCCGAGAAGTTGATGTAAACTGAGTTTTCTCCGGCTTCCATGGTAACAGTCTCAGGGATTGCAGGATCTATATCTATACCGTTTTCTGCTGTGCCGGAAATTTCAAGCTCAATAATTTCTTCTGAGTTGGCATATGGGCGGAAAATTTCGAATTGAGCTGTATTACATCCCTCTACTACTACTGAGTCGCCAAGGAAAACCGGAGTATCGATGGATGCAGAACTGTTAATAAGCACCGTGTTAGAGGCAAATGATCCGGCTTCAATAAATACGGCACTGTCGTAGGCTGTATCTCCCGCGTCAGCAACCGCAATTTTAATATGGTAGGTCTCCCCGCACTCAAGGTTTGAGGCAGAAGCAGTTAGCACGGTAGTAAATCCGTCGAACTGCACGGAAAGGGGAGAGGGGTTGAAGTCGTTGTTGACATAATATTGGCAGTTGGTGCAAGGACCGAATCCACCATTACCATTATTTACGTTGTCGATGGTAACCGGCAAATTAGTACCAGGCACCAGAGCAATATTTACGGCATTGTTCGTGTAGGGTCCGTTAATTCCGGGCCCGCTGAGGAAGAAGCCGAATACATCGTTAAAAGAAGAGAACACATATTCTGGATACTCTTCTGAAGACCATACATAGCGAAACTCTACCTGGTCTCCGCCGGCGATGAAATCGAATTCCAATACGGCGGCATCGTTTGTAGCGAAATTAGGGTTAATTAATTCCAGATCCGGATCAGTAGCTCCAAAAAAACCACCTCCAAGTGTTGCACTTCCAAGGCTATTTGGGCCTTGTGCCACCTGAACATCCCCGGAAGCAATTATGAATCCGTTTTCAATGCCGATGTTGCAACCATTGCATTCGAAACTTCCTATTTGCTCAGGACCTCCGCTGAATGTTACATTGAACACCTCAACCCCTTCTCCTAACAAAATTTGCACGGCTTCTTCAACGCCAATAGTATTGTCGGCTACCAATTGCGCACGGGTAATGCCAACCAGAACGACGGTGGAAAGTAAAAGGACAAGGAATTTTTTCATGTCGGTTTGAGCTAAGAATGAATCAAATATACAGCAGGGCAAATTAATACTGCCATTACGAAGATGCATGGATCTGTAAATTAGTTGCCTGAGCACACTCATTTTTCTTCGTTTCAGGGTTTGGTTTTGATAATTTTCCTTGTGTGATGATAAGGATATAGCTATTCCCAAAGCCAATGGAGCACGAAGACGGAGTGCCTGTATTAATTTTCCGTTAAGCTAAAAGACTCTTCCGTTTATCGAGGCATTGTTTTACCTGATCTCGCTCGGTTGAACCCTGGCATGCCGGGAAGGAGAGTGCGTCTTATATTGCTTCCGGGTTCACCGGAAATTATTTACCGAAGTTGCGTTACAGACCCAAATTTTTCAATAGAGTTACCCCGAAGGCCTACAGCCTTAATGCGATACGTATAAACCTCGTCTTTTACATAATAGTCGCCACCGTCAAAATTACCTGTCCAATGTTTGTTTATGTCATCGGTGTAGAATAGCTCTTCTCCCCAGCGATTGAAAATCCACATTTCAAAGCTGCGAACTTCTGTGCCAAGGGCGAAGAAGGTATCGTTTACGCCGTCACCATTGGGCGTGAATGCATTGGGAACGAAGATGTTCATGTAGGGATAAAAAATCTGCGAAATGGAGTCCGTACAGCCATTAGGTGAAATAGCATACAGGGTAATTACATGCGGATACAAGTCGTTGTAAAAATGGGTGGGTTCGAACTCGGTAGAAAAGGACTCATCGCCAAAATCCCAAAGAAAACCGGAATTTTGAGGGGATGAGCCATTATAAATCTGAATGCCCCAATCTCCCTCGTAGTCAAAATCGAAATTAGCGAGCATAATTTCCACTCCGACAGTTACGGAGGCTTGTCCGGTATTCCCGCAGATATCTTCGGCAATTACGGTGTAGGAACTATTTTGGGTCGGGGTTAGGGTTACGGAATTATCGTATTCTCCCAAAGACGGCCAAACGTAAGTAAATCCCCCATATCCGCCACTGGCAAGTGCGGTCAGTGTAACTACTTCTCCCAGGCATACTGCAGTGTCGGGGGTAATTTCAATAATTATGGGATCGTCAGGAACAGATAGAAATAATTCATCTGAAGCATAATTTCCACATTCGTCATTCACCACCAATTCAACAATAGCATCTTCTGGTACAAGTATCTCAAGTGTTTCATCGTTACCATACTCCAGATTGTTAACATACCAGGTATAGGAATAATCGCCAATTCCCCCGCTAACAATCGGGTTGAGTATATTGGGTTCGGTGCAGGTAACGGATTGGTCTGGTCCGAGATCAGCGAAAATTGGTACGGGAGGGACGCTTATCTGCATTTGGTCTGAAGCTGAATTGCCGCATTCATCGGATACTACCAATACAATGATGGTTTGTGAAGACGCGCTCACATCAATAAATTCTCCCGTTCCTGCATCCTCCCCGTTAATTTCCCATGAAAACGAATAATTACCGATACCCCCCTGAACGACGGGAGTTATGGTAGAGATGTCGAGACAGGTAACGCTGAGGTCCGGCCCTACATCTACTGTCATCGGAACAGGATCCACAGAAATCTCCAACTCGTCGCTACCTACATTGCCACATTCGTCTGATACGATGAGTTCAATTAGAGTAATGCCCTGGGCCTGAATCTGTATTTGGGCGAGGCTTCCTGCATTAGTGCCGTTTACAGTCCATTCGTATTCATAATTTCCAGTTCCGCCTTGAACAATAGGAATAATATTTTCGAGGCTAAAGCAGGTTGTGCTGTAATCCGTGCCAAGATCGACATCGATTGGCAAGGGGTCTACAGCAATTTCCAGCTCGTCAATTCCGGAATTCCCACATTCATCGGTTACCATGAGTTCGATAAGGGTATTTCCCAGTGCCTGAATTTGAATTTGAGGGAGAGAGCCCGCATTATTGCCATTCACGGTCCATTCATAAACGTAATTTCCGGTTCCTCCCTGAACATAGGGAATTATATCTTCGAAATCAAAGCATGCAGTGTTGTAGTCGGGTCCCAGATCTACTTGAATCGGTATGGGTGGAACGTTAATTTGTAGATTATCGGAACCAATATTCCCACATTCGTCAGTTACCGCCAATTCTATCTGGGTATTTCCCAACGCCTGAACCTGCAGTTGAGGAAGGGATCCGGAGGGAATGCCATTTACTGTCCATTCGTAAACGTAATTTCCGGTTCCTCCCTGCACAACGGGAAGAATATCTTCGAAAGAAAGACAAGTGGTGGAGTAGTCAGGTCCCAAATCGACGATAATTGGTATGGGTGGAACGGTAATTTGCAGATCGTCGTCCCCAGTATTTCCACATTCGTCGGTTACCGTTAATTCGAGCATAATTGGGCCGTCTGCAGAGAGATATGCGAATGGCTGATCGCTTAAAAAGACACCATCTACAGTCCATGTGTAGGTATAGGACCCTACTCCTCCGGAAACAACAGGATCAACCTGAAAAGGCTCTAAGCAAATTACTTCGAGCAGATTTCCGATATTTACCACGACAGGTACAGGTAGAAAGGAATAATCGGCTGAACCTTCGCCGGTATTCCCGCATTGATCTGTCACTGTAACATATACCGTACCTTCCGAATCAGGGTCGTACTGAAGGGTTTGACCATTGCCCAAAACAACCGGAATACCATTTTGGTAGATGAACCAACTGTAGGTATAAATCCCATTTCCACCGGAGGCTTCAGCTGTTATTTCAAGGTTGTCGAAACAGCCGATGGAGTAGGGTCCGCCTGCGTCGACTAATATAGGATCGAACTCAGATGCGGTAACCGTAACTTCTCCAATAAATGGCTGTACGGCGCAGGTATCGGAAACAGTGAAGGAGTAAGTGGTTGTTACCCCTGGGCTAACTTCAATGGAAAATGCCGTTTCTCCCGTATCCCACTCGATGGAATACTGTCCGTAACCACCCGTTATTTCCGGTTCCAATATCGCGCTTCCCCCGCAAGACACCTCCGTGTCTTGGATAATGGCATTTAATGGAGCAGGATCGATAATATAAAATGTTTCCGACTGAAATTCCTCGTCTTCATTGCAAGCAGCAACACTCACATAGGAGATGGTTACCCATTCGAGGCCTTCTATTAACCCATCCCCGAAGGCTCCGAAAGGGACTTGAACTTCGTATACTCCGTAAGGAAAGTCTATAGACCCCGGAAGTGCAGTGTAGTCTACTCCGGGGGTTGCCAATCCGGTAATATCAATATCGAATGACTGGGCATCGGGCAGATTGTCCGAGCGGGAGAAGATCAGGTACGATGTTCCGCAGCCTTCGTAAATGGTGCTGTCATTCGCACCCAAATCAGCGATTTGAAGATCAACATCTATTTGCGGACTGCTGAAACTCGACTCTTTGAGGAAAACTCCCGAATCGAAAGCAGTATCTCCGGCATCCGCGATGGCTATCTTAATGTGATAGGTTTCCCCGCATTGCACCGCGGCAGAAGCGGTAAGAATAACGGTAAAGCCATCGAACTGAACTGTAATGGGGCTTCCGTTAAATTCATTATTCACAAAGTATTCGGTGTTTTGGTTCCATAGCGGGCTTACCTGAGAGCAGTTGCCCACCCATCCATATGCTCCAACGGATCCATTATTTACGGTGTTTATAGTTACCGGTATGTTGGTGTTCGGAACCTGGGCGAGATTAATCGCGTTGTTTTGATATGGGCCGTTTATGCCCGGCCCGCTCAGAAAGAATCCAAAGGCGTCATTTACTGAACCGCAGACATATTCGTTGTATTCCTCTGAACCAAAAGTATATTGGAAGGAAATGGAGTCTCCATTCGGAATGAAATCAAATTCCAAAATGGCGGCATCGTTAGTAAAGAAAGTCGACAGAAAGTCTAGATCCGGATCACTGGCGCCGAAATTTCCTCCGCCTATTGTGGCGCTTCCGGAATTATTAGGCCCTTGTGCCACGCCTACGGATCCCGTGGCTAATATAACTCCCGACTCAAGACCAATTCCGCAATTGTTGCAATCGAAGGTGCCTATTTGATCAAAATTGCCATCGAAAGTAATATTAAACGCCTGGACGCCGGCCCCCAACAATACATCCTGTACTGCCTGAGTAGGAGTTAGGTTCGGATTGCAAACCAACTGCGCCGAAACTTCTGTATATAAAAATAATGATATTACGAGAGGAAGATATATGTTTTTCAAGGTCAATCGTTTTGTTACGCTACTCGTTAGACAATGCAAAATTGCAAAAGGTTGCCTGATTCAAAGGTAAAATATTGTATAGGCTTTTTCGCCGTTCATCAAGTTTTATATGAACAATCCATAGTACGGAATATCTTTGTGCCAATGGACCCACTAATCAGGACGGAGGAATTACGTAAAATATATACTATTGGCAATCAAGAGGTAAGGGCGCTCGATGGGGTGAATTTTACCGTGAATACCAACGAATATATTTCGTTAATGGGGCCCTCGGGATCGGGAAAGTCCACCCTCATGAATATTATAGGTTGTTTGGATACCCCAAGTTCCGGGAAGTATTTTCTCAATGGACCGGATGTAAGTCAATTGAGCGACAATGAACTCGCGGAGGTGAGAAATACCCAAATCGGTTTTGTTTTTCAAACGTTTAATCTTCTTCCGAGATACAGCGCGTTGGAAAACGTTGCTCTACCACTGATTTATTCGGGCTGGCCGCGAAACAGGCGCGAAGAAAGAGCTCGGGAGGTTTTGGAGAAAGTGGGGCTGGGCGATAGAACTCATCACAAGCCTAATGAGCTAAGTGGTGGGCAGCGACAACGTGTAGCAATTGCCAGGGCATTGGTAAATAATCCTACCATTATTCTGGCGGATGAACCCACAGGTAATTTAGATACTCGTACCTCCTACGAGATCATGGAATTATTTAATCTGATCCACGCCAACGGTAATACCATTCTCATTGTTACTCATGAGGAGGATATCGCCAAGTATACGCTTCGTACCCTGAAACTACGCGATGGAAAGGTTGAATACGATGGCCCCGCGGCACGTTGAGTCTGCTTGCTTTGGCCTGCGGCCTAAATTCCTTTCCTTTGTATTCCTTTTCAAATGTATTACATGAGGACACACGAAATAAAGAATTTACTTTCCAAAAATGCTGCGGGTAAACAGGTGAGTGTTTGCGGTTGGGTGCGCACCTTTCGCAATAATCAATTCATCGCCCTCAACGACGGATCCACCATTCATAATCTGCAAATTGTTGCGGCCCTTGGAACTTTCCCGGAAGATGTATTGCGAAAAATAACAACGGGCGCGGCAATTCGTGTGTCTGGAAAACTTGTTCAATCGCAAGGCAAGGGCCAGGAAACGGAAGTTCTGGCAGAAGAAATCGAAGTTCTCGGTGAAGCAAATCCGGAGGAGTTTCCCATCCAAATGAAACGCCACTCGCTTGAATTTCTTCGGGAAAAAGCTCATTTGCGTTTCAGAACCAGCACTTTCGGCGCGGTATTTCGCATTCGTCATGCTTTGTCCTACGCGATTCATAAGTACTTTAACGATAAGGGTTTTTTTGTAATGCACAGCCCGATTATTACGGGTTCTGATGCGGAGGGTGCAGGCGCTATGTTTAGGGTTACTACCCTCGATTTGGAAAATCTTCCTCGAACTGAGGAGGGCAAAGTAGACGCCAGTCAGGATTTTTTCGGTAAACCTACGAACCTCACAGTAAGTGGTCAGCTGGAAGCTGAACTGGGAGCCCTGGCTCTTGGAAAAGTATATACGTTCGGACCTACTTTCAGAGCGGAGAACTCTAATACTTCCAGGCATCTGGCAGAGTTCTGGATGATAGAGCCTGAGGTGGCCTTCGCTAATCTGAATGATAATATGGATTTGGCAGAAGATTTTCTTAGGAGTCTTACTGCTTATGTTTTGGATAATTGCGCTGACGATTTGGCATTTCTTGAAGAGAGGGAGGCCGCTGAAGAAAAGAATAAGCCGGAAGCAGAGCGCAACCCGATGCTCCTTCGCGGCCGTTTGCGTTTTATTATCGACAATGCGTTTGAGCGCCTGACCTATACGGAAGCCATTAGCATCTTGAGGGAGTCAAAACCCTATAAAAAGGGAAAGTTCAAATATCCTGTGGAGTGGGGTGTAGATCTGCAAAGTGAACACGAGCGCTATCTTGTTGAGCAGCACTTCGGCAAGCCGGTTATTCTCACGAATTATCCGGCGGCAATTAAGGCCTTTTATATGCGTCTGAATGAAGACGGAAAAACAGTGGCAGCCATGGATGTTCTTGCGCCGGGAATAGGCGAAATTATAGGCGGAAGCCAGCGTGAGGAGCGATACGATGTCCTCCTGCAGCGCTGCGAAGCGTTTCACATACCGCAGGAAGAAATCTGGTGGTACCTTGAAACCCGAAAATTCGGCACCTGTCCTCACGCCGGTTTCGGACTTGGCTTTGAACGGTTGGTGATGTTTGTTACGGGGATGTCTAATATCAGAGATGTTATACCCTTTCCTCGAACACCGCTTAATTCAGAGTTCTGAGTAACGGGCACATCGAATGCTGGAAATCTATTCTTACCTTTAAAGCTTAGGGCTTAACTACTCCATAGTTTTCTTTCGCATGCTTAAACAGTCATTACAGCAAAAATTACTTCAAAAGCTCAGCCCGCAGCAAATTCAGCTCATGAAATTGCTGCAGGTGCCGGCGATTGAGCTCGAACAGCGCATCAAGGAAGAGCTCGAGAGCAATCCTGCGCTTGAAGAGGGCGCAGAGGAATCAGAGGATGAAGGAACATTTGAAACCGATGCCATAGGGGCAGATGCCGAAAACGAAATAAAAAATGATGATTTCGACTTAAGCCAATATCTCAGCGACGATGATGTGCCGGATTACAAATTGTCGGTAAGAAACCATGGCGCAGATGATGAAAGTCGTGATATTCCAATCGGCAGCGGAAAGTCATTTCAGGAAACGCTTCTATCTCAACTGGGTTTACGAACGCTGAATGACCATCAGCGAATGTTGGCAGAAAACATTATCGGGAATCTAGATGATAGTGGCTATCTCAGAAGAGAATTGCCAAGCATGGTAAATGATTTGGCCTTTACCCAAAACATCCGAACCAGCCAGGAAGAACTTCTGGAAGTGTTGCGTATGATTCAAGAGCTAGATCCTCCCGGGGTGGGAGCGAGAGATTTGCGCGAATGTTTACTCCTGCAAATACGGCGCATTGAAACCTACAGCGAAACCAAAGACCTCGCAGAGGTGATTGTTCGCGATTTTTTTGAAGAATTTACCCGCAAACACTATGATAAAATCCAAAAGCGACTAGGCATTGAGGATGAAGAGCTAAAGGAGGCGGTTGATCTTATTATCCATCTGAATCCAAAGCCGGGCAATTCGATGCAAGAGTCGAGCCGTGCCGCGCAACAAATTATTCCGGATTTTACGGTAACGGTGGAGGATGAAAAACTTATCTTACTTCTCAATCAGCGAAATGCTCCTGATCTTCGAATTAGCAGGCAATACAGAGAAATGCTTGAGTCTTACGCGGCATCCAAAGGCGACGCAAAACAAAAGGAAGCCGTTCAGTTTGTTAAACAGAAAATAGATGCCGCCAAGTGGTTTATTGATGCGATATTACAACGGCAGCAAACCCTATTTGTTACTATGTCGGCTATTCTGGAATACCAGAAGGAGTATTTTCTTTCCGGCGATGAGACTAAGCTTAAGCCTATGATACTTAAGGATATATCTGAACTTGTAAGCATGGATATATCTACGATTAGCCGCGTAGCAAATAGTAAATATGTACAAACGCCATATGGAACCAAGCAACTTAAATTTTTCTTCTCTGAAGGGCTGAGTACAGAAAGCGGTGAAGAAGTGAGCACACGTGAAGTAAAGAAGATTCTTCAAGAAGCAATTGAGGCAGAGGACAAGCGTAAACCGCTTACAGACGACAGACTCATGCAATTGCTTCAGGAAAAAGGATACAATATTGCCCGCCGCACGGTGGCTAAATATCGCGAGCAACTGGATATTCCCGTTGCAAGATTGAGGAAAGAACTTTAATATGCCTCAGGCGTCTCGCATCATTTCCTATGTTTTTCATCCTTTGTGGATGCCTCTGATTTCCTTTTTACTGGCTATAAATACAGATCCTTATTTTCTGTCATTTTTTCCTAAAGAGCTCTTCAATTTATTTCTGATTATCCTCGCCATAAATATTATAGCACCCGGGCTTAGCCTTATTTTTATGTGGAAACGAGGGCTCATAGGAGACCTTGAGATAAGCAAGAGGTCTGAACGTCTGGTTCCGTTTTTTATCGTTCTGGTATATTATCTGCTTTCATACTTGATGCTAAAACAGCGTGATTTACCTGTTCCCCCTGCCGTGTACAGTATGTTTTTGGGTGTAATTCTTACACTGCTTACTTCCATACTTGTCAATGCGGTCTGGAAAATAAGCATACACATGATGGCTGCCGGTGGGTTAACCGGAGCCTTTCTCGGATTGTTTAGCGTACATAATTATAGCCACCCACCCGTTTTAATGGCTTGCATCGGAATTTCTGCTGCAGTTGCCTTTGCCAGGATATATAGCGGAAGGCATATACCTTCTCAGGTATATGCCGGATTTTTGACTGGGGTATTAATTAATTATATGGCCTTGTCCCAATCCTGGATTTTCTAGTGTTTACCAGGAGTTTTCCAATAGTTCCCTCAGCCAAAGAGTAAGAGGAAACAGTCCAATATTCCCGAAATCTTCAAACAAAACAATGTAGGGCAAACCTCACCATCGTTTTTTAGAGAAAATTAGGCGCTTGCCGTAAAGACCAATTCCGTTCATGTGGCGCCAGCGATCCCTGGAAGAAAAAAAACATCCGATTTTTGAAATTCGGCCAATACTCAGGAATGTATCCGAAGTTGATAAGTGCCACAAATTGCAGTGCGCGCTTTTCCACGTTGGTATATCGAAGATATTCCACAAAACATAGGTGGTTATGGGTATAGTTAAGTCTTTAAATAGCCCATTACTTTTAGGAATTCCTGTAGGTCGGAAATTCCTTTAATTTATGACAGAACACCTTTCACAGGGTATCTTACAAGAGCAAAATGCATAACAAACACAAGCCTCAAAGGCTTTCGGGGAAAGGGCATGGAGCAAAAGGAGAATCCCGAAGGCTGTGGGTTACATCCAACGGCTTCAAGACTATTTTTCCATATATCACTCTTGATGTTTATTTAGATAGTTGGCGCACGCAGTATTCCTTACTCGGTG
>Ga0315906_10011175_pt1 | contig 10484 bp, 11 predicted proteins | sample LakEriMetagenome_4_FD_203526 | JGI IMG/M metagenome (GOLD analysis project Ga0315906, IMG submission 203526) | Freshwater fungal communities from buoy surface, Lake Erie, Ohio, United States - Buoy 2 MA122 | ecosystem: Environmental > Aquatic > Freshwater > Lake > Lake biofilm | place: USA...
TACAATAAGTCCTACTGCAAGCAAAAGCATTCCAAATGTACCGAAGTACACTACATAAGTAACATTTGGACTCTCTGCTTGTAATAAAAACATAGTTGGTTTAAAATTTATTTATGAAAATTCAGGCACCTGCTCTTTATAAGGTTTTATGAGGAAGGCGACGGAGCATATTATATTTCTTAATATACCCGATAATGCATGAATATAAATATATTGGTAAAAAAAGTCAATATTAAGCCATAATGATTGACGTAATAAAAAAACAAAAAAAGAGATTGAGAAGAAAAGAAAAAAGCCAGATACTCCCCAAAAATATGGGTCTTTATCTATAAAGATTTTATTTGGATTTTTTATATGTTCATAGAAGAATGAAATGCTAAAAGCTATTATTATAATAGATTCAAATCCGTTAATCATTGAGTCAAAATCTAAAATTGGATCTAAAAAAAGTTTTAATGAGATGATAATTAAAAAAACAATACTGACATACTTTATAAATTTTTTGTATAATGTAGACTCTCTCGCGTTGTAAAAAAATAAGCTAACTAAAATAAATTCGATAGGAATAAAAAATGAATTAAAGAAAATTGCACTAGTTTTTGAAAAAGAGAAAATTAAAGCATAAAAAATAGAGTGGAGAGATATAAAGAGAAAAAAATAAAATAATACCTGTTTAGCTTTATTTTTTTCTTTATTGAAAGTTAAATAAAGCAAAACAGGTACAAAGGAAATTATTCTAAAAGTATCTTCGATTGTGAGACTCAAAAATTTTTATTTTGAATCAAAGATAATAAAGAAAGGGACTTTTAATTTAATAAAAATTTAAATTGGTTCGCCCCACATAACTGTAGCAGTTCTATCAGCAACAATACCTTTTTCATTACGTAATTCTCCTGAGGAATTTACGATGTTAAAAGCTAATATTGGTTTGCAATTACAATCAACACCAACAAGCACTGATTGACGAACCATATTTTCGTTATATCCTGGAAGAATTGCCAACCCCTCACACCCTGGTTGGCTTAAAATTTGCTCTATCATTTTTTTGCCAACTACGTTCGCATAAGAAATTTCAGGATGCTTATCATAAAATGATTTTACCATTTCTTCGCCAGCACAAATACCAATATTTTCTCCAATATTACCAACTTCAATTTTTTGCGTTAAAACGTTTTGCATACACTTTAATTTTAGAGGTTATTAATACCACTAATTTTCTATACAAAAACCCTCTTTACAATAGACTTTAACTATTTATAATAATCCAAAAAAATATTAAAACATTGAAAATCAATTAATTGATTGATTAATTTTCAATAACTTAAAATATTTACTTAGTATTTCTGCGATGAAAATACGTAAAATTACGATACAAAAAAAACGTAATTTGACTAATTTTCGCTGCGTAATTAACCGAGTAGCTCTACGATGTGGATATGTGGGTGGGGGTATTTAGATATGATGAACGCCATTTTTTACTGCATAAAGCGCCAGTCCAACCCTGCTTTTTACGTCAAAACGGATAAAAAGCTGATCTCTGAGTGCATCAACGGTTTTGGGGCTAAGGTTTAACCTTAGCGCAATTTCTTTATAGGTTAGATCAGTACAAACAAGTTGCATAAACTCGATCTCCAGATAGGTAAGTGTTTTAGTGTCCAGTTCTCTTTTGTTTTGACGGTTGTACTGAAAAAGGTTAACCATTTTTCCTACTGCCTGAATGGGATAATAATACCCTTCTGTTTTCATAGTGCTGAGCGCGATTTTCAATTCGTCGGGATGGATATCTTTTTTTATAAATCCTTTTACACCTTGCTGAAGCAGTCTGATTAATGGAATTTCGGAGTCAAACATGGTTAAGATCAGAATATATACTTCAGGGTGATGGTCTTTAAGCCAGCCTGCACACTGATATCCATCCATTTTTGGCATATTCAGATCGAGGATAATCATATCGATTTTTCCGCATTTTTTTATTTTTTCCTGCATCTCAATGCCATTTGCTGCGGTAAACACCACATAAAAGCCGTCCCATTTGTTGATCATGTCGGCAAGGGCATTAACTAATACAGTATGGTCATCTACCAATGCGACCTTTATGGGAATGGGTTTATTGTTTTGCGGCATAATCAGGGGTGGTTGGTTGGTGAGGAAATTGAAAAATGAGGGATGTTCCTTTGCCTGGTTCCGACTCGATTCTGAAATTACCAGACAGCATTTCGGCCCGTTTTTTCAGGTTGGAGAGTCCTGATTTTTCAAAATTATTTTTTTGAGTATTTGCGACCGGGTCAAATCCTCTTCCATTATCACAAATACGCATTATTAGGTTATGCTTATTATAAATCATTTCAATTAGCACGCTTCGTGCATCTGCATGTTTGATGATGTTTTGGATTGCCTCCTGAACAATTCTATAAATAATGAGTTCATTTTCTTCCGGCATAAAAGGGCTTTCCTCTTCTTTTGTGATTGTTAATTCTATTTCAATCGGTACAATTTTTTTTACGCGGTTTACTTCTATTTGAAGCGCAGACAATAAGCCTTCCTCTCTGATAACATTTGCCGTGATACTTCTTGATAATTGTTTTAAATCAGCAATGGCTTCTTCAATCATGTTTGAGGCTTCAAAAAGCTTTTCATGATGCAAAATGGAAACAGCATCCCCCAGTTGATTGATTTGTAATCTTGCCATGGTTAAACGTTGCCCAATATGATCATGTATTTCCCTTGCTATATGTTTAAATGTTTGTTCTTGTATTTCAATCCTTGTTATAAGCATGTTTTCTTGAAAATCAGATTCTGCTTTTAATAACTTCTTATTAAAATGAAATTTGTTTTGATTTAAAACAAGAATAATGGCAATTGTAGCGCCAATAATGCATAGTAATAATATCAATATGACTAAGCTCCAAATTTGATTTGTTTCATAAGGCATATGTTAGATTTTATTATCATCAAATATTTTATTACCCATGAAATATACATTGTTAGGAACAAAAGTAAGTACATTGTATTTGTTGATTTGTCTTTCGATAGAATAATCATGATGCTACAAGTGAAAGTAGCTAAGCTATTGATTAGGAATCCAGATAAAATCCAATATTGATGCTCATTTATTAATATTTTATTCTTATTATCCTTATAGTATTTTCTCATGAAAGGAATTGTTATTGATAAAGTAATAAGAGAATAAAATCCTGAAATAAATTGTATTGCTAAAATATTTTTATAGAAGATTATGTATAAAATAATAGCTAAAATAGAAATAATAAAATACTTTGATTTGTAGTATTTGGACTCACTAAATAGAATTTTTTCAGTAAATGATAAAAGAAAAATAAAATCGTAAGTAAAGAATATTGCTAAAATTATATTAGATAAATAAATACTGTGATTTAATAATGTTTGTAATGATGTAATGATTGAAAAACAAAAAAACAAAAGATATCTCAACAGATTAAGGTTTCTTTCCTTTATGTATAGTGATAAGGAAATAAACATACATGTACTAGCTGTTGCAATAACTATAAAAAAGTGAGGATTCGATATTAAAAATTCTAACATAAATTATAACTGTAAAGTTGTTGAATATTTGTCAGAAATCTTCCTATAAAAAAATAGGTTTTTTCCTATTTCCAGACGGTTGAATATTCCAAATTTTGATTGTCAATAAGATTTTCTTATTGACTGGCCGTTCAATGTGAGGGCACCTAGGGCCTTCCTAAAGGCTGAAAAACCCCGGTTTTCCGGGGTTTTTCTATGGGTTTATGTCCGGACTAATCCTATAAAGAAATAGTCAATTACCTTGTTTTCACATTTTTTTAATCAACAATTTTACATCATAAACATAGGCCGTTCGCTTATGATTAACACCTGTAAGATAGCTATCAGTGACAATAGAATACTCTCGGCCTATTGTCTCATCCAAGAGAGCGTTGGTTGTAACGATACAACCCGGGGGTTCACCATAGACAGCCCGGCTTCGGCAAACTGAAAATACCGAGTTCACGGGAGCGGGAATTTTGCGTGACGCTGAATTTTTCGTCAGGGCGACAGACAGACGAATGTTTAATATATATAACCATGAAATTCAAAACCCTTATCATGAGCGTTATGCTCAGCACATTGACCATCGGTGCTTTTGCATCTGCTGTTGTCACTAACCCATCCGAACCATTGCCTTTTCATCAGTTAAAGGCAGCGCAGGCATTGGAAACTATTGTAAGTAAACCTATAAAAAGCACTTGTACGGTGACGGTTAAATTTGGCCGTATATCTACAACTGTTACCACCAGCTGTGAATGCACACAAAAAGAGGCATGTGCAGCTGCTTATCAATTGGCTACCATTCTGTAGTAAATAGAGGTTATATGCATCCGGGCCGTTTCTACGGCCTGTATGCTTTTTTTCAATTTAAATCAACTTTTATGCGCGTACAATTTTCATTTTTATTTCTGATGCTATGGCATTGTATAAATGCCCAGACTGTGCAACTAAATTATGAATCGGTTTATAACGGCACACGATATGATAACTTAATGCTTGCAAATGATAGTGTCAGTATTTGGGAAGCCGTACCGGATCCTAATGCTGCCGATCAAGTGGATGAATGGCTTATTAAAACTTATTCGGATTCATCCGCAGTGCTCCTGGATTATATATTTCAAAAAAAGTTTTATGTAAAAGATCTCTTGCATCCGATGAGATGGGAGACTGATACTGCAAAAAAAATCGTACTTGGCTACTTATGTCATGCAGCCAAAACTGTATTTCGCGGGCGTACCTATATGGCCTACTATACCATTGACATTCCTTTACGTACCGGTCCATGGAAATTTGGGGGATTGCCCGGTTTGATTCTTGAAGTGTCTTCAGCAGATGATATGTACCGATTCAGCGCCATCAATATTCATGAAGCAGCGGATATTCATTTATCTGAATATGATTTGCATGAAAATGAACAGATCAGTTGGGAGATTTACTGCAAAAAAGTAATTGATACCATCAATCAATATGTGCGATATATGCAATCTGTGAGTAATAATCCGGGTAGTCAGGTCAATCTTCGCATCGAGCGTCCTGAAATCATTTATCCCATCGCACAAAATGGTATGGGTATTTCTTCGGAGTAATTCACATTCTTATGGTTCATTTTTTTATCACCTTTTTTTTACTTGGATGTTGTGCTTCAAATGCAAATTCCGCAACTGTATTTATTAATGATTCAATTCCTCAACTTTCTGAAATTTTTATTATAGGTAAACGGAAAGCCATTGTTCAAAAAAATGATACAATTGTGTTCAGGCCTGAAGCATTTAAAAATGGTACAGAAAAAACTTTAGAAGCCTTGCTGGCTAAAATACCCGGCATAAAAGTGAATCCTTTAAATGGTAGTTTGTCTTTCATGGGGAAAACCATTCAGGCTGTTAAGCTCGATGGTGCGGATTTAACCGGTTCAGATTATGTAAATCTTACGCGTAATATTGCCGCAGATATGATTGATGAGATAGAAGCGATTGATAATGATCCGGATAATCCGCTACTTAAAGAAATTCAGACTTCAGGAAAGCAGGTACTTAATTTAAAACTTAAGAAATCCGCAACTCAGTTGCGGGGGGATGCAACGGTGGGTGCAGGCATTTTTAGCAATAGAAATCAGGTTTCAGAGGTGAAGGCTAACCTACTTCATTTGTCCAAAAAAATCAAGTCTTTTGTTACATCAGGGTTTAATAACAGCGGCATTAATTATAGCGCCTTTAATTATTTTGACGATCAGGAAAATGAACCAATCAGTCAAACCCCAAATAAGTTATTAGCGCTAATCCCTTCATTTATGCAACAGATGCCAATGGCTGCGCAGCGATTTTTTATCAATCAGAATTATAGCGTGAATGGCAACTTTTTAATGCAGCCAACAAATCAGTACAGCTCGGTTCGTTTAAATATATATGCAATGAGAGATCGTTTATATAGCCAGCATAACCAATTCAATAAATTCCGACCGGACATTATAATACCTGTTACTTCGGATGACTTAAGTGTATATGGCCATCCGCTTACATACAAAGTAAATCTGGAATGGAAACAATACATCACGCCCAAATTATGGATGAAATACAATGTACTTAATGAACATAAAACTCAAACTGAAAAAGCGACGCAGTTAATCAACCAAAAAATTGGACTTGATATGCGTTCAAGTCAATATCATTTTTTGCACCAGCATCAGCTTGATATTACATATAGTATTGATAAGCAAACTGCAATTCGTACGGTATTGAAGGCAGGAATCCACCGACTGAATGAGCAGCTGTCTTTGGAGCGTCAGCCACAGCACGACTCATTGTATGAGTGTCAAAAACAGGATGTTCTGCAAAGTAGAAAAATGATCGAGTATAGCACTGTTTTATCTGCCAAAAATAAGAATTACGATTACGAGTTTGAAGTAGGATTATCAGAACATACTTCAATATTTAATACGTCGTCTTATGGAATTGACAGTAATGCTGTCAATCAAACAAGGCAGCAGTATATACAGGCGTATCAGAAGGCACATGTTGCTTTTCGATTGGGTAAATGGATGTTCAATTCCAAGTTAAAAATTTCAACAAATAATTTTCTGATTGAGGGAATAAAAGAAGGAAAAATTATTAATCATTTTCCCGGAATTGAACCTGAATTATCCGTGTCTAAGAAGTTGAGCAATCAATTAAAATGGGTTAATGTTCTTTCTTTTCATAACCGACCTATATCGGATCGTCCATTTTTTGAACAACCGGTGTTAATATCAGCCAGGCAAGTGTATGTAAATAAGATGAGACCTGATTTACAACATATATTTAAAGCGCAGTCAGTATTTGTAGCACAGAATCATTTTCGCCAGCAACATGCGCAACTGAATATGGGTTATGTGCGATCGGCTCCTGTGCTTGTGCCTGTAATGGCTATAGACGAAAGATATATGAAAACAAGTTTTACAATTGTGAAAAGTCCGGCAGTCTATTATTTTATTCAGTCAAATGCTGAGAAATTCATTCCAAAACTCCGAACGACAATTGCATTTAACATCAATTATTCTTTGTCGAATTATTTTAATCTTATCAATAACGATAATCAAAGAAACAATACTATGCGTCTTTTTGAAACAGGCAGTACTATAAAAGCTGTTCTATATAAAAAGGTCAATCTAGTTTATGATTTTAAATGGATACATACATCGGTATATACTACTCCATCTGACAGGCAGAATAACCAACAGGGCATTCAATCTTTGCAGATTATATGGCAAAATTCACAAAAGGGGTTTATTAGAATTATGGCAGAAAGGTTTCGTCCGCAATCGTCTTCATCTTATGCGGTTCTATTTCTTGATGCCGAAATACAATTTAAGCCTGAGGGGTACAAATATAGTTTTGCATTGGTTGGAAAGAATTTGCTCAATCACTCTTTTTTCAGGCAACTTCAAATTACCGATTATGGCAGTACGGAAATGCAGACCCGATTACTGCCCGGCTATGTGATGGTATTGTGGACTTATAGATTTTGATGGCATCTTTTAATGCTATTTGTTGCTTGAAAGCAATAGCATCTATTTTTTTGCTATATTTATCTGACTTAAATTGCACTGGAAACTATAAAGTCCATCAACCCATGCCTCAGGAGCTTCAGTTAAAGTTTGCCATAGCCGACGATCATAAGATTTTTCGGGATGGAATTAAGATGGCCTTAAATGGTCGTCAACACCTGAAGTGTATCTGGGAGGTGCAAGACGGGAAGGAGTTGATGCATAAATTGATGGTGAAGCAGCCCGATGTATTATTGCTCGATATTCGAATGCCCGAGCTTGACGGAGTGAACGCTTTATCGCTTATTCGGCGCCATCATGAGCAAATTAAGATTATTGTTTTGAGCATGTATGATGATCAGGAGATGGTAACTAAGATGATGGAAATGGGCGCCAATGCCTATTTATCCAAAACGGCTGATCCTGATGAAATTTATCAGGCTATGCTTACCTGCATGAATGAAGATTTTTATTTTAACGACCTCGTTAATCAGGCTGTATTACTGAAGCTGAATCATAAAAAGACGGTTCGTCAATTTTATCCCAATTCTGTTAAGTTCAATGAAAAAGAGCTTCAAATTCTAAAATTGCTAGCGGAAGACAAAACCACGGATGAAATTTCAAAAGAAGTTTTTTTGAGTCCCCGCACTGTGGAAACCATTCGCCAGAATATGAAGAGTAAAGTGGGGGCGAAGACCATTGCCGGGTTGATTGTGTACGGAATGCGCAATAAGCTGCTGGAGTAGCATCGTAAAAACCACATTTTTATATTCGGGTAATAATACCTTTATTCGCTTTGATAAATTACGGAAATTTGTATTGTTAAATCCGTATCCCGAAAAGGTAGAATTCCTGAGGGGTATTATTCTTTAAATTATAAATTTTTAATCGTGGAAAATATTATTAATGTAGCCATCACTGATGATCATGTGTTGTTTCGGCAGGGGGTAAAAACAGCTATGGGTATGAAGAAAGACATCAAAATTATGTTTGAGGCAGATAATGGCATGCAGCTGTTAAATACATTAAAACATATGCAGCCTGATGTGATTTTATTGGATGTGAGTATGCCGATTATGGATGGTATCGCTACCTTACCGGAAGTGAAGAAATTGTATCCTCATATTAAGGTCATTATGCTTACGATGCACGATGAGAGTACAATGATAGCGAAACTGATGGAGTTGGGAGCCAATTCATATCTTACTAAGAATTCGGACAGTGAATTGATTTATGAAGCGATTAAGACATGTCATGAGCAGGAGTATTTTTTTAATGCGCTTACAAACAGGGCATTGATTGACGAGTTGAAGATGAAGCGTCAGGGAGAGGGGGCATATGCGCAAGATGCCAAACTGAATGATAAGGAAATTACGGTATTGAAATTGATGTGTGAAGAGAAGAGCACGAAGGAGATTGCAGATATTGTGGATTTGAGTCCGCGCACCGTTGAAGCAATCCGTGATAAACTGAAATCCAAGATCGGTGCGCGGTCAACCGCCGGTCTTATATTATATGCGGTGAAGCATAACATAATTGAAGGTTGATGGTTGTGGGTTGTCGGTTGATTATATCCCCCTCTGGAGGGGTTGGGGGGAGGAAATTTACAGACGCATATCTACAGACAGGTGCCTACGTTCCTAAATCCTAATCTTTAATTTTTTTTTGTCTCTATTGATTGATTCTTTCTCCATATACAACGGAAAATTCATCGAACAAAATCAACCGTTGATTTTGCCTGATAACCGTGCCTTCCGCTATGGAGAAGGATTGTTTGAAACCTTACGCCGGCATAATGATGCGATGCCCCTTTTTGAATATCACTGGCATCGACTGACTGAATCTTTACCTCTTTTATATTTTGAATTACCTGTTCATTTCACAGCAGACTATCTCAAAGAACAAATTCAAAAACTCTGTAAAAAAAATCATCATACACGGGCTGCACGCATCCGACTCACCATTTTCAAAGGAGAAGGTGGCATATGGGAAACGCCCACTTCTTCGTTCAACTGGCTTCTGCAAAGCTGGGTACTGCCCACCGATAAACCTGAATTAAATATAAATGGGCTGGATGTCGGTGTGTTTGAAAGCGGCAGAAAATCCTGCGATGCCTTCTCTCATATCAAAAGCAATAACTATCTTCTTTATACACTCGCTGCACAATACGCCAAATCCCAGCACTGGAATGAAGCGATTGTATTGAATCAATACGGGCGAATCTGCGACACTACCATCGCTAATATTTTTTTCATAAAGAATCAGCGAATACATACGCCGGCTTTATCGGAGGGTTGTGTAAAAGGCGTAATGCGCACGTATCTTATCGAACAATTACAAAATGAAAATATTACCATTGAAGAGGGAGCCTTTACCACAGAGGAGTTATTAAATGCAGATGAAATTTTTCTTACCAATGCTATTCAGGGTATCAAATGGGTGAAGTCTTTGGGAAATCAAACTTATTCAAGTCGCCTTACAGCACAGCTCTTTCAGCAATTTATCGGGAGGATTTTTTAATATAAGTCAAAGGTCAAAAGGCATTATATATTCATTGGTTCGTGTCTCCACGAACCAAGCAAAATTTCTACATAAATTTCAGAAACAGCTGAGCAGCCTGGTTGACAGTATATGTTTTATCCCTCAACGACTTCACCCATTTGATGCCTTGTATGGCATTGGTAAGAAAGACTTCATCAGCTTGCAATAAATCAGTAATGGTATATGCGCCTTCTTCAATAAGAATATTTTCTTTCTTAAGTTGTTCTATGAGATAGGTACGCATCACGCCTTTCACACAACCTTCTGATAAGGCTGGTGTGTAGATACGCTGATCTTTGATAAAAAAAATATTGGCAATAGTTGTATCACAAATTCTTTCGTACTGATTCAATACGACGGCTTCATTCCAGTGCTGGGATTT
>Ga0315906_10011178_pt1 | contig 10482 bp, 7 predicted proteins | sample LakEriMetagenome_4_FD_203526 | JGI IMG/M metagenome (GOLD analysis project Ga0315906, IMG submission 203526) | Freshwater fungal communities from buoy surface, Lake Erie, Ohio, United States - Buoy 2 MA122 | ecosystem: Environmental > Aquatic > Freshwater > Lake > Lake biofilm | place: USA: Lake...
TGGCCGGCATGAAGGATGAAAGCGAGGAGAGTTCTGAATTCATTGTTCGTGAAATGGGAATCACGCCGGTCTACATCACCGACATGAGGCGAGAAATCAGTCCTGTTGCAGATTACAAGGCATATAAACAGATAAGAAACATCATCCAGGATTTCAAGCCGGATATTGTTCATACCCACGCGGCGAAAGCGGGAACCCTTGGTCGTTTGGCGGCTTGGAGTGCGGATGTACCTGTAATTGTGCACACATTCCATGGCCATGTGTTTCACTCCTACTTCAACCCTTTAAAGACAGCGCTATTCAAGTCAATCGAGAGGCGTTTGAGCTCAATCAGTACAGGAATCATTGCCATCAGCGAATTGCAAAAACATGAATTATGTGACATTCACCGCGTTTGCCCAAAAGAAAAAACCAAGGTCATTCCTCTTGGATTCGATTTGGACAGATTCCACAATTTGCCAATTGAAGCTCGAGATGCATTCCGATCCAAATACGGTTTGAAAGAGAATGACATCGCCATTGGAATCATTGGCAGGATTGTGCATGTTAAGAACCATGCAATGTTCATAAAGGCGTTCGCACAGGTTTGTAAACAAACCAGCGAAAAAGTCAAAGCCGTAGTGATTGGCGACGGTGAAGACAGAACAATGATACAGAACCTATGCAAGGAGCTTGGCCTAAGGATATCAATTCCGGAAATTCCTACCACCGAATTCGATGTGGTATTCACATCATGGATTCACAAGGTCGAGGATGCATTGGCAGGGATTGATATTGTTGCCATGTCCAGCTTGAATGAAGGTACCCCGGTCAGTCTAATTGAAGCTCAAGCCGCCGGAAAGGCCATTGTTACGACCGAGGTGGGTGGAATTGCTAATGTGGTTTTGCCCGGTGAAACAGCTCTTTTGTCCGATTCAGGTAACATTGATGATTTCGCTTCAAACATGATTACAGCGGTAAAATCGGAGGAATTTAGGTCTTCAGCGTCGGAAAAGGGCTGGACATTTGTAAGACAAAGATTTCATTATGAAAGACTTGTATCCGATATGGGTCTTTATTATCAATCTTTATTGAAATATCATAAATAGTCTGATTATCAGCTCAGAGTATTTATTTATTAACTTTGAGAGTATATATTGTTGGTAAATATGCGTAATTGCCTGCTATTCATTTTCTTAATTCTATTGGGCTCATGTAACTACAACTCCAATGTATTGTTCAGATCCGATAAGGACTTTGCCTTTGCGCACGATAGTTTGAATAAAGTTGTGGACTATCGTATTAGCCCCTATGACAAACTATCGATAAATGTTTACACCAACAATGGTTCAAGAATGATGGATGTTATGGCTGGTGTTTCTAGTGGAGAATCCAACAATGTTGTTGGAGGTCAAACAGCCGGATCTCCAACTCAAGGCACAAAAGTTGATGCAGATGGGAACGTCAAATTGCCACTGGTTGGAGACGTAATGTTAAAGGGAATGACCACCTCAGAGGCGGAAAAAATCATTGAGGACAGATTCTCAAAGTTCTATGTGGAGCCATTTGTTCAGGTCAATGTTGTTAACAAAAGGGTCGTGATTTTCACTGGTAGTGGTGGTGGAGGGGAAGTAATCAATTTGTTAAACGAAAAAACAACTGTGATTGAAGCCATTGCCATGGCTGGAGGGATTGGGGATAAAGGCAAGGCCAAATCAGCTCGTTTGATTCGTAAGGAAGGGGATAATTTCAAAATTTATCATATTGATCTATCATCCTTGGATGGACTAAACGGAGGGCACATGACAGTTGCCGCAAATGATATTATCTATTTTGATCAAGTCAAAGGATATACAAGAAGTCTGACAACTGATTTATCTACCATTGTAGGGCTTTTGACAAGTGTGATTTTTATTTATGAGATATTCTTAAAAAACCAATAGGGCAGTCGTAGAATACATGGGAAGGAAAAAAATTGGTGCGTTTAACGAAGATTTTGATTTTCGCCTTTTTTCCGTAATCGCACGGAAAAACGCGATTTGGTTAGCGCTATTCATATTGGTCAGTGTATCGCTGGGGTACCTATATGTCAGGTATACCCCTCCACTTTTTGAGGCATATACCGTTTTAAAAATTTCGGATGAGAACCAAGCGGTTGATGTTTTAGGACAACGCAGCATAGGACAGCTTGATAATATCAACAAGTTGGCAGGTGATATTGAATTAATCCGGTCGCAGGTTTTGGCGAGACGGGTGGTTGATGCCATGAATATTGGAATCAGTTATTACTCGAAGGGTACCGTACTGGATTTCGAACTATATACCGGATCACCCTTCAATGTAGATCTCGATTTGAAAGATTCCACTTTCATGAATCAACCTGTTTTTGTTGAGTTCACAGCTTTCAACAAATACAACATATCATTTTCGTATAACGGCTCCAAAATATCAAAAACAGGTTTATCGCTGGGATCACCCGTACAACTTCCTTTCGGTAATATTGTCATTTCTGCCAACAAATCCATCAGGATTACACCGCAAGATGAAAATTCCGATAACAAGGGATATTATTTCACCATCAATAGTCCGGATTTAACTGCTGTCGAAATCATCAAATCATTGAATGTAATCCCTCTTAATGTCGATGCCAATACCATTTTGTTGAAAGTGACTGGTAAGAATGCTGTCAAAGCCACTGACATCGCCAACAAGCTTGCCGATGAGTTCAACAAGTACGATGTTGAAAAGAGCAGTGAGGCAGCTAATAGTGTTCTAGGTTTTCTTGACAACACATTGACATCTGTCGACCAGGAATTAATGACTTCCGAGGACAAGCTTGAGTATTTTAAGAAAACAAACAAAATAACTGACCCTAACCAATCCCTTTCCAACGTTACCGCCAAGTTGACGGAGCTTGAGGATGAATATGCAAAGGTTAATTTCGAGTTAAGTGTGGCGCAAAAACTGAAAAAGGAGGTTGAGGCATTAAGGGATGTTAATGAATACATGTTCCAATTATCCGGAATCAGTGATAATACGCAGCTTCCATCCGAGACCTCAAAACTTCAAGAGCTCCTCGATGAAAGGGAGGCATTGAGTTCACAGGTTACAGATAAATCGGAAGCCTTGAAGCTTTTGAATAACAAGATTTCACTTCAAAAAGATGTGATACTCAATGTTGTTGACAATCATGAAACCAAACTGCGGCGTCAAAAGGAGAACGTTGAATCGCAGATACGTATTCAGGATTCGAAATTCATTGGCTTGCCTGAAAAGCAAGCGGAGTATGGAAGACTTATTCGTCAATACAACATAAACGAAAAGTTTTATGGTTTGCTTTTGGAAAAGAAAGCTGAATTTTCAATTACCCGAGCTGGATTTGTTCCCAAAAATGTCATTTTGGAGAAGGCGATTGTTCCTGCCCAACCGGTATCGCCAAAGAGACTCCTCGTTTTCAGCGTCAGCCTGATTATTGGATTTTTTGCAGGATTTGTTTTGATGATTGTAAAATACCTTCTTCATGATGAAATTGGAACTTTTGATGATGTGATCCCCTACACAGATGCTGCCATTCTTGGAATAGTCCCAAAGTATAAAAGGGAAATTCCGATTTCACAGCTTTTGGTTGATAAAAACCCAAAGTCAGCTATATCTGAATCGTTCAGGAGTATCCGTACAAACCTCCAATTCATATCCAATGAATCAGAGGCAAAGCTGCTCGCTGTTACCTCAACCATTTCCGGCGAAGGAAAAACATTCAATGCAATCAACCTCGGTGGGGTAATCGCCTTTTCCGGTAAAAAGGTTGTCATCATCGATTTGGATCTTCGTAAACCCAAGATTCACTTGGGATTCAATGTTGAGAATAGTTTTGGTATCAGTACCATTCTCATTGGAAAAAGCAACTACAAAGACTGCATCAATCATTCATCGCTTCCGAATCTTGATTTCATCACTGCAGGTCCGATCCCTCCCAACCCATCAGAATTGATCATCAGTAAACAGATGGAGGATTTATTGGAGGCCCTTAAGAGCGAATACGATTTGGTGATATGTGACACCCCTCCCGTTGGTATTGTAAGTGATGGCATTCCAATCATCCAAAAGGCGGATTATCCGCTCTACATTCTCAGGGCAAATTATTCCCGAAAGCTGTTCTTGAACAATGTCAATAAGCTTATTGATGAAAACAAGATAACCAAGCTTTCATTGGTATTGAATAGTGTGGATTTGTCCAGGGTCCGATACGGTTATGGCTATAACTACAGTTATGGCTATGGTTACGGCTACGGTTATGGATATGGCTACGGATATTATGAAGAGGATCGTAAAGAGCCTGGGCCATTAAAAAAGTTAAAAGGCTTTTTCACAGGAAAAATAGATTGATGGAAAATGAATGTCCTTAGATTTGAAATAGATGGTCCGCTACTTATTAATCCAATGATTCATAAGGATGAACGTGGTGATTTCATCGAGTCCTTTTCCAAGCGACAATTCGAGAAACATGGTATTCCGACCGAATTTGTCCAAGACAATCAATCCCGATCCATGAAAAATGTCATCAGGGGTTTACATTTTCAAAATGAGCCTCATGCTCAAGGCAAGCTGGTTAGAGTCACCAGCGGTTCTGTGTTGGATGTCATAGTGGATATAAGGCCTGATTCTCCTACGCTTGGGATGCATCTTAAATTTTTACTTGATGATCAGAATTGCAACATTCTTTGGGTCCCTAAAGGATTTGCACATGGATTTCTTTCACTTACCGAAAACACGGTTTTCTGTTATAAATGCACCGATTACTATAACAAGGAATCCGAGAGCGGGATTCATTGGAACGATACCACCTTAAACATTGATTGGGGCGTTGCCGTCCCCACTGTCTCGGACAAAGACTCTCAATTACCTACATTTAATGAGTATATTGCCTCGGTACAAGGTGTCAAATCATCGTAAAACCTACCAAGATGAGCGAACTGCTTAACCGTCACTATCATCTGATAATATATGTACTCTTTTTTCTCAGTACATCAATATTCGCTTTTCTGATGAATAATCTATTCTTGCGATTTTTCAGGACGCTAGGAATTCGCAACACAAACGATGGCACCGTCATCCGTTGGGGTGCAATGTCAAAACCATCTGTAGGAGGCATAACATTCTACATAATATTCCTCCTAGCCGTTGCTTGTTATTCCATATTTTTCAGTCCTAGTCAAGTGTTTTACAACACAAAATTTGTAGGATTGCTTCTTTCCATGGCTTTGGGCTTTATTATCGGATTGGCCGATGACGCATATGACACCAAGCCATTCCTTAAGTTCTTCATACAAATCGCATGTGGGGCCATCATGTTCACATCCGGACTTCGTATAGAGTTGTTCGACAGTTGGATCTTGAACATGGGAATAACCATATTCTGGGTTGTCGGTATAATGAATTCAGTTAATATGCTGGACAACATGGATGGTATAACGACCATTGTTTCACTGGGCATCATCATATCTGTAATAACAATTATCATTTCAAATCGCGATTTTGAAAACATGCATTTGATTATTCTGGTGGGACTGGTTGGCGCGCTTTTGAGTTTTCTTTATTTCAATTGGCACCCATCCAGGATGTATATGGGTGATACCGGCAGTCAATTCCTGGGCGCGTTACTTTCTGCAATAGGAATCATATACCTATGGAATGATGTTTATCAAACCGACCAAGGAATCGTTTCCCGAAAACTTACCATGGTGATCATGTGCTTCATTTTGCCAATAATCGATACAACTTGTGTTGTCATTAACCGTTTATCACAAGGAAAATCCCCATTCATCGGAGGAAAGGATCATACTACACATAGTCTTGCCTACTTAGGACTTAGTGACAGGCAGGTGGCTATGGTGTTTTGTGGACTTGCTTTGTTTTCGGTTTTACAGGTTTATCTTATCGAATTTCACCTTAGGAACTGGGATCATGTTTTCACAGTCGTATTCTTATCGTACTTTTTACTACTCCTATCCTACTTCATGTATAGCACCCGTAGGTCAATACGGAACATGGATAAAAAGAGTTAGTACAATGTAATGTTGATCCAGCCATCGCTTTTCCAAATATGGACTTTAAAATATCTTCTGAATTTTTTCCTACCGGAGACCAACCTGAGGCCATTAGACAACTATCCAACGGAGTTGATCAAGGTGAAAAATATCAGGTCTTACTAGGTGTAACTGGCTCCGGTAAGACATTTACCATGGCGAATGTGATTGCAAACACAGGACGTCCTACGTTGGTTTTAAGCCATAACAAGACATTGGCAGCTCAATTATACGGTGAATTCAAACATTTTTTTCCAGAAAATGCAGTTGAGTTTTTTGTCTCCTATTACGATTACTACCAACCGGAGGCTTATATTCCAACCACTAACACCTATATTGAAAAGGATCTTTCCATTAACGAGGAGATTGAAAAACTACGCTTAAGCACCACATCATCCCTTCTTAGTGGACGCAGGGACATAATCGTAATCTCATCCGTTTCATGTATTTATGGAATCGGTAATCCAGCCGATTTCAAGGATGGAATCATCAGGATCCATGTCGGCATGAAGATTTCAAGGAACAGGTTTCTCCATCAGCTAGTACAAGTCCTGTACTCAAGATGTGTCAATGAATTCAAGCGTGGAACATTTCGTGTTAAAGGTGATACGATAGACGTATACCCGGCTTATGCAGATACTGCGTTTCGAATCACCATGTTCGGCGATGAAATCGAGGAGATGTCGATAATTGACCCAGTTACCGGTTCGACAATTGAGAAACAGGAACATCTGGCCATTTTTCCAGCAAATATCTTTGTCACTAACCCAGACAGGCAATTGAAGGCCATATGGCAGATTCAGGAAGACATGGTTAATCAGATTGAATATCTTAATTCGATTGGAAAGGGTTTGGAGGCAAAACGCCTTGAGGATCGTGTCACTTTCGACCTTGAAATGATCCGTGAATTGGGATATTGTTCTGGAATTGAAAACTATTCACGATACTTTGATGGAAGGCCACAAGGATCAAGACCTTTCTGTCTACTCGATTATTTTCCAGAGGACTTTCTGATGGTTGTTGACGAAAGCCATGCAACGGTTCCCCAGATAAGGGCAATGTACGGAGGCGACCGGTCACGTAAGTTGAATCTTGTTGAATATGGGTTTCGTCTTCCCTCGGCTTTGGATAACAGGCCACTTAAATTCGAAGAGTTTGAATCGCTCCAAAATCAGGTGGTATACGTAAGTGCTACCCCAGCTGATTATGAAATCAATCGAGCTGAGGGAGTGGTTGTGGAGCAAGTGATAAGACCTACCGGATTGTTGGATCCCGTTATTGAAGTAAGACCCTGTTTGAATCAGGTTGATGATTTGCTTGAAGAGATACGTAAGACCATAAACGTTGGAGAACGAATATTGGTGACTACCCTCACTAAACGAATGGCCGAAGAACTCGCAAAATACTTAACTAAATTATCCATAAAATGCAGATATATACATTCGGAGGTTGAAACCTTGGATCGGGTTGAGATCCTGAGGGATTTACGATTGGGCTTATTTGATGTCTTGATTGGAATCAATCTGCTTAGGGAAGGACTGGATCTGCCCGAAGTATCATTGGTGGCTATTTTGGACGCTGATAAAGAGGGTTTCTTGAGATCAAACAGATCCTTGACTCAAACAGCTGGCAGGGCTGCCCGAAACATCAATGGGAAAGTTATCATGTATGCAGACAAGGTGACCGAATCAATGAGACAGACTATTGATGAAACAAACCGAAGACGAGAAAAACAGATCAAATACAATCAGGAAAACGGAATCATACCCAGGTCTTTAAACAAGAGTAAATCAGACATTCTTGGTCAAACTTCAGTGGTTGGTATGCGTCAAGATGGTAAGAAAGCCTATGCGGATGACACTTCCGGCTCCATGCTTGCCGCTGATCCAGTCATGGGTTATTTATCAACTGAACAGATTGAGCAATTGATTGTCGACTACCGCCACAGAATGGAAGTGGCCGCCAAGGAGCTGGATTTCCTAGAAGCTGCCCGCTTAAGGGATGAGATAAACTTAATGGAGGGTTTATTGTTGGAAAAAGGAAAATAATAGACATGGACTTTCTTTTCATTTCAACATTGTTCTTTTATCTGCTATCAATAATAGCTTCATTGATTGTTTTTCTCTTCAACAGGCATGTTTCGATTGTATTTTCCAAAATTATTGTTACGCTACATTTGATAACTGGAATCATGGTACTGCTTTTAGTATTCAATGAGTCCCCGATAACATCATGGGTGTCAATTTTTTTCTGGTGCTCAGGAATATACCTGGCTGGTGACATAGTTAGAAAATCATTTCCATTGGCTCTCAAGGCTTACTTTATTGCGTTCCTTCTTACGCTTCCGGTTTTTATAGTTTCCCCATCGCGAATCATACAACTTGTGGCTGGTAAGGGGTTCGGAAAGCCAGGTGAAGGGAGGATACGGATTGTCGAGAATTATTTTTTAGTAAAGACATCAGAACCTCTTGACACCAACGGGTTTTTCAGGGCCAAATTCATTAAGGAAATGGGATTCTTTCATAAGACGATGGCTAGGGACATACCCATGCCTGATAAGATTGATTCCACCGAATTGATTGGTTCGATAGATTCCACATTGAACTGCAAACTGGTATTGTATCATGGAAAATCCAATGATACCATTTTTCTTCAAGATTTCAAGTTGAAACCCAAAGCGAATACCATTACACGAAGACCATGATATTCCGTTTAATTTTCATCATTTTTTCAAGTTTGGCTTTTGACGAAATGAAAGCTCAAATGCCAACCACCAATATCATCTTTTTTGAATATGATTTTGTTGACGACTCCATTGTCATCAAAAATAAATCCATTCTATCATCAGGGCATGGTTACAACAATCAGCCATCCTTCTCTTCTGATTGCAAAAAGGTTTATTACACATCTAACAGATCCGACTCCTTGAATACCGATGTTTTCGCATACGACATCCGAAAAGCAAAGCATTCAAATATTACAAATACCCCTTTGAGTGAATATTCTCCTACTCAGGATTTATCTGATCAACATTCGATTTGGTTTGTGAGGGTTGAATCCGACAAAAAGCAACAATTACGTAAGTTTGATTGGAGAATGTCTACAATTGAAAACAAATGCATGGTTTCAGACAGTATTGGATATTTTGCATTGTCAGATGGTTCTGATTTAGGGCTGATAATACTCAACCGTGGATTGGAGTTCCACACGTTTTCTGATGGTGATTCGAAAACCAAATTGATCAGGACAAATACAGGAAGGTTCATTGATTTTGATAAATCAACCAATAGTTACTGGTTTCATGGTTTTTCTGCCGATGGAGACCACCTATACAGATATGACAGGAATACTAAGGCAATTGTTGATTCCATTCCTGCATTACAAGAATGCAAGGATTATGGAATTGACAATAATGGTCATATATTCGGTGGATACCACGGAGAGTTATTCAGATACATCTCCAAATCAGAAATGAAATGGGTTAAAATTTCGGATTTGAAACTGCTTAGTGGGGATTTCTACCGATTATCTTTCTGCAACTGCGGAAAACACTTTTGTGTTGTAACCTTTGAAGGAAAAAAGCCCTGATGCGGGCTCTTGTTGTTGGATATGGTTTTGCAGGCGCAAGCATAGCCCATTTTCTCAGTTTACATGATGTGGACGTCTGCGTCTTGAATCATGCCGATTTCGATGAACGAAGCAGCACAAATGTTTCGGCGGGCATCATTGTCCCATTAACAGGGCGTAGAAAAGTTCCGGTCTTTTCTGCTGAAAAAACAATATCGTTCGCTTGGGATCATTATTTTGAACTACAAAGATTAACTCCTTTTAAAATCGTATCCGAAAAAAAAATCATTGAAATCATTCACGACTTCCGTGAATACAATGATTGGTATGGAAAATCATCTGATAAAAACATTGGGGACTGGTTCTCAATAGAGAAAATGGAAATAAATCCTTTCATAAATTCGAATGGAAATGGTTTCATCTTATTTAACAACGGCGGATGCATATCACCAACCAATCTAATCAAAGCTTATAAGCACGTCAATAAGAACATTGAATTTCATGATTTGCAGTTGGAATATCAAGACCTTGATATTTCAAATGGAGTTGTACGATTTGGGAATGATGAATATGATTTGGTGGTTTTTGCAGAAGGTCATAGATGTGTTAACAATCCATATTGGTCCCATTTACCATTTATGCCTGTTAAGGGTGAAATAATGGATTTTCGTGCTCCCGGCTTGGGATTGGATTACATAATAAATGGAGATTTATATATCATTCCAATAAATGACGGCCTCTACAGGGCTGGTGCCACTTATTCATGGACCGATATTGATGAATTTCCTTCAAGTGAGGGTTTGGATCAACTAAAGGGAAAACTTGAAAAGTTAATTCGTTGCGATTATCA
>Ga0315906_10011180_pt1 | contig 10480 bp, 21 predicted proteins | sample LakEriMetagenome_4_FD_203526 | JGI IMG/M metagenome (GOLD analysis project Ga0315906, IMG submission 203526) | Freshwater fungal communities from buoy surface, Lake Erie, Ohio, United States - Buoy 2 MA122 | ecosystem: Environmental > Aquatic > Freshwater > Lake > Lake biofilm | place: USA...
CTATCGATAAGGTATTTAACCTATCGAAGACCAAAGGCGGCTATGAGATCGTCGCCACTCTGCCGACGACCAATCTGTTTGAAGGCCGCGTCGTTTACCTGACGCTGGAAGACAAGCTCTACCGCTACACTGGTGCGTCTTGGTCGGCGGAGGTTCCCGCAACCGACATTACGGGTCAGCTAACCAACGCTCAAATTGCTGCGGTGGCGGCGTCGAAGGTTACTGGGCAGCTATCAGATTCTCAGCTTGCGGCCATTTCAGCCGCCAAGGTGACGGGGCAAATTACCGGCACTCAGATTACTGATAGCGCCATTAGCACGCCGAAGATCGCCGCCGGGGCAGTTACCTCCAATGAGATTGCCGCAGCGACCATTCTGGCTGGGAACATTGCTGCCAGCACGATTACGGCAACTCAGATCGCTGCCAGCACTATCACTGGCGCCAAGATCGCAGCAGGCACCATTGAGGCTGGCAACATTGCCACCGGCGCCATCACTGCCGACAAGGTCTTCGCTAATGCTATTACCGCAGATAAGATCGCCTCGAACGCGGTTACGGCAGACAAGATTAACGCCGGGGCCGTCACTGCGGCCAAGATAAGCGTCACCGATCTGTCTTCAGTTAGCGCCACTATCGGCCTGCTCCGCACGGCGACGAGCGGGCAGCGGATGGAAATTGAGAGCAACCAGTTGCGGGTCTACGATAGCTCTGGCGTCCTGCGCGTCCGGTTGGGTATCTGGTAATGCCTGCCGGTATCCAGTTGTGGGATGCTTCTGGCAACCTCATTATCGACGTATCGACGCGCACCGGCTTTATTCTGGGACAGGTAAACATTACGTCAGGCAACCAAACGAGTAGCGTGACAAATTCTTTGCTATCAGAGGGCTCGCCGTTCTACTTCATTGCGGCCTCGACCAATGAATCAAATCGCTATCCCTTTGTCAGCTTCTCCGGCACAACGATGAGTTGGACTAAATCAACCGCCACTGACTTTGCTGGGGCGATTTTCTACGGGGTTTATTGATATGCCGGCAGGTTTAACAATTTGGAATGATGGCGGCACGGTTCAGATTACCGACAGCTTGGTCAACCCGGTGCTTATTCAGAAGGGCACCATTACGACTGTGACAAATACGCAGGCCGGCGCTCCTGAAGCAGCCAGCATGGCCTCGTTTAGCTACACTCGGCCTAATTCTAGTACATACCCCATGCTGGCGATTAGGCCGTCAGGGCTTACTGGCCTGACAGGGATTGGCTTTGTCGAAAACGGCACGCCCACTTCGCTCACTTGGGTTTGGGACTTTTTGTCCACGCAGGCTGTCGGCACAACCATTGATTACTGGCTGTTCGATCTGAAACCGACGCCAACCTCAAGCAAGCTGTTTGAGATTTACGATACCGCTGGCAATCTGGCGTTTTCGCTTGCTGAGAAGCCGATGCGGATCAGAAGCGTCCTGACCGGAACGCTGACGAGCCCCTTGACATCGACAACCACTTTTGATTCTGGGCGGACCTATGCGTCACTGCTGACCCGGTGGACTGAGCGGCTGCTCTACCGCGCCCTGCCCAATAATACGCAGCAATTTCTGCTCGGAGTGGCGGGAGCTACGAACGGGGTGCAAATTGGCTCATTTCTGCTTGTGGCGACGCCGGGTGATTCTACGCCGACACTTTTCGGCGACTATCAAGTAGTCGTTATGGATGTAACCAACTACTAGGCTTTGAATTGCTTTTGGGCTTGGTACGCTGTATGAGTGTACTTAGCGGATTGTGCGGAGTTAAGAGACAATCATGGCTTACCTTTATGACCTGACGGACACTTGGAACGCGGCTGGAACTGTTTTCAACGCGATCAAGATGAACGTGACCAATTCCGCCTCTGCTGCGGGCTCTAAAATTGTCACCCTTCAGGTTGGCGCCACTGAGCGCTTTAGCGTCGATAAGGATGGTAACGGATACTTCCTTGGCACCGTAGATTCGATTGGTGCGCTCAACTCGGCAAACCTTTACCTGCGGGGCAACTCTGGCACCATCGGCATGGCCGACAACAGCGCCAGCATTCTTGCCTACAACGGCACCGGCTCAGGCGGCATTACGAATGCGCTGCGCTTTATCACTGGTGCGGCTGAGCGGATGCGCATCGACCAGAGCGGCAACGTCGGGATTGGGACTAGTTCGCCCAGCACGCGGCTCAATGTAATCGGTGACATTCAGATATCGCGGAGCACGACCGCCAGCGACGCCGCGCTTAATTTTGGTAGTAACGCCAATAACTACATCTATGGCGGCAACTCATCAAATGTCATGGTGTTCGCCACCAACAGCTCTGAGCGCCTCCGCATCGACAACAACGGTAATGTTGGGGTCGGGACGAGCACACCGTCGTCTAATGGCCGTCTATCGGTTAACGGCAACATTGTTCTTGGGCCGCTGACTCGTAACCAAGCTGCGACGCAGACAGTTGGTGTCTGGAGTACTGGCGACCCTGCGGACGACGCTCGCGCCAACATCGGCTTCACTACGGTAGCTGGCGGGGCTTCGAGCAGTAGCTACATCACCTTCGCTACCAACAACTACGGCGTGTCTGGCGGCGAACGGATGCGCATCGACCAGAGCGGCAACGTCGGGATTGGGACTAGTTCGCCGGGCCAGAAGCTCGATGTCAACGGCAGCATCAACGCGGGGACTGCTAACGGTGTGTCGCTCTTCATGGCGGACAGCAGCGCTATCCGCAACACTGCTACCGCTGGCAATACGATGTACTTCGACAGTGGTGTGGGTACTGGTTCGACGACGGGTGACTTCCAGTTCCGTTCGACTGCGTCCTTTACTACGCGGCTGTATATCAACGGTGCTACCGGCAGCGTCGGCGTCGGGACAACATCCCCCGCCCGGTTGTTTGAAGTAACGGCCACCGGAACCAACATTCCGGCGCGGCTCGGCAACTCGCAGGGCAGCCTCGACATCGGCGGGTCCGACGGCGTTGTAGTAAATATCGACACGCGTAGCTGGGCTATGGGCCTCCAGACTGGCGGCACCGAGCGCATGCGGATCGACACCAGCGGTAACGTCGTGATCGGGGCAACGAGCGCTGCCGGGGCAAGGTTTAATGTCACTACTGCCAGTGCAGCCGACGTTATCTACGTTGACGCGAATACCGCAGGGGCGGCGGGGACGGCGGTTTATGTTCTGCCAATTCGCACTGCTTCCACCTTCCGTGGCGGTGTGCGTTGGAACGGCACGAGTGTCGAGTACAACACTACCTCGGACATCCGCCTCAAGGAGAACATCACCGATGCAGACGATGCTTCGGCCCTAATCGACGCGATCCAAGTCCGTAAGTTTGACTGGAAGGAAACTGGTTTTCATCAGCGCTACGGCTTCGTCGCGCAGGAACTGGTCGAGGTCGCACCGGAGGCTGTTAGCGCATCGAGCGACCCGGAAGAAATGATGGGCGTGGACTACTCTAAGCTCGTCCCGATGCTCATTAAGGAACTCCAATCTCTCCGTGCCCGCGTGGCGCAACTCGAAGGAAACTGACTATGGCTATTACCAACACTTGGGCCATCAACCAGATGGACTGCTACCCCGAGTACGAAGGCGAGACCGACGTGGTCTTTGCCGTCCACTGGCGACTTAACGCCACCGATGGCACCTATAGCGGTTCGGCCTACGGCTCGATTGGCCTGACGCTGGACCCAGATGCCGACTTTGTGTCTTTTGCCGACCTGACCGAAGAGCAGGTTATCGGCTGGGTGCAGGACGCCCTTGGCGAAGAGCAGGTTGCCGCCCTTGAAGCCAATGTCGCCAAGCAGATCGCCGATCAGGCCAGCCCGCCGGTTGTGAGCCCGACGCTACCTTGGGCTGCCGCATAATGCTGCACGGCTCCCTAGCCTTGCTTATGCAGGCCGCTATCGGTCTATCCACCGGAAACTGGTGGGCCGGCGCGGCTTTGGGCGTTGGACTCTTCATTGGCCGCGAGCATGCCCAAGCTGAGTATCGCTGGATTGAGCGGTACGGCTTGGGTATTCGCGCCAATATGCCGTGGCATGGCGGGCTTCAGGGGCGCGTTTGGAATATTAAATCTCTTCTTGACATGATTATTCCTACCGCTTTAACTATCATTGTGGCAGTAATGGTGGTATGATGAGCGACGACGACATCTGGAGGCACATTCCCGAAGGCGTCAAGCATCTGATTGATGCGCTTTCAGTTGGCACCATGCTGGGGACGCTGTTTCAGATGCTTCCTAATATCGCAGCGCTAATCACCATCATTTGGACGACCATTCGCATATTTGAAACCCAGACTGTGCAAGAGTGGCTTGGGCGGAGTAAAGCCAATGGCGAAGGCAAACTTTGACGCTTGTTTAAAAATAATCCTTCACCACGAAGGCGGCTATGTTAATCATCCTTCTGATCCGGGGGGCCGCACTAACCTAGGCGTTACTCAGCGAGTTTATGAAGAGTGGGTTGGTCACCCTGTATCTGAAAAGATTATGCGCGGCCTGACTGTCGATCATGTCCGTGCGCTTTATAAGGTCAAATACTGGGATAAGGTTCACTGCGACTCTATCCCGGCGGGGCTCGATCTTTGCGTCTTTGACTTCTCGGTCAATGCCGGCACTGGGCGCGGGGCCAAGTTTCTGCAAAGGCTGGTTGGCGCCGTGGACGACGGCATCATCGGTCCCCGCACGCTTTCGCTGGTTGACCAAACCGTCAGGGCTCGCGGCCTCGATCACTGCGTGATGCAGTATCAGGATATGCGGCGGGACTACTACCGGCAGCTTCGCACCTTTGGCACCTTCGGTCGCGGCTGGCTGCGCCGGGTCGCTGAAGTCGAGGACGAAGCAATCAAGATGATCCCGCCAGCCGTCCGTGGTGGGGCGTGAAGCTGCCCCCGGTCGATACGCATGGCGGCAGGCGCGCCCTAGCGTTCTTTGCTATTCTGGGTGGCTGGGTCGTCATGGCGCTGTTTGCCGCCGCTGGGGTCTATCTGGTCAGCGGGGATGTAAAGCTATCGTTCTGGCTGGCAATTGCCGCCCATGTACAAATCCTTGTCGGCATGACCGCAATGGGCTGGGCAATGGGGCGCCGCATCCAGATCGACGTTAGCAAGGACGGGGCCAAGATTGACGATAGGGGAGATAGCTAATGCCCATCGCCATAGCCCTAGACGCGGCCCTAGCCCTGTTCAAACGCTACCGCATCCTGATTGCCGTTGTCCCGCTGGCCATTGCGCTCGGCGTCCAGACATGGCGGCTGAATAGCACCAAGGACGCGCTAGAGGATTGCCGGACCGATCAGGCTCGAATCCTTGCTGCCAGCGAGGTCAACCTCAAGGCTCAGATCGCTCAGCGTGAGAAGGAAAAGGCCGCATACCAGCGCGCCAATGAGATTGCAGAGGAAACCCATGCCAAGGAACTTGCATCGGCTCACGATAGCCTTGATCGCTACATCACTGCTAACCGGGTGCGGAAAAACCATAGTGGCAGCGGAGCCCATTCCGCCGGCCAAGATCAAGATTCCGGCGCACGCGAAGACCTGCCCGCAGACGCCATCTTGGTATCCGAAGCCGACCTGCGCATCTGCACAGACAACGCAGCCAGCGCAGTAGCGACATACGAATACTTTCAAAAATTAAAACAGGACGGCTACGCCGAATAGGGGGTAACCCATGACATATTTTGACGACAGCTTGCTGGAGTTCGCGACTCCGCGTCAGCGCGAATATTTGCTCGCTTGGCGAGAGCATGGCAGCACGCGAGCGGCGGCAAGAGCCCTTGGGGTAAATGCGCGAAACATCATTCAAGCTAGGGAGCGGGTCCAGAAGAGGGCCGCCATGCGCGGCTTTTCGCCCCAGCATGATATGGTCAAATCAGTGCCGGATGGCTTCGTCGTCAAGGGCGTCTCGACCTACTACAATGACGAGGGCAAGCCGACCGGGCAGTGGGTTAAGTCAAGCTTGCGCCATGAAGCCCTGCTTGAGGCGCTAAAAGACGCTGTCGATGCGCTGAAGGAAGACATTGACCCGGTTGCCGCCGTGGCTAGGCCAGCCCTGACTGAGGCCGCGCTGTGCAATCTCTACACTTTCACTGACTATCATCTGGGCATGCTCGCATGGCACCAAGAAGGCGGCGAAGACTGGGATTTGCACATCGCTGAAAATATCCTGATGCGCTCTTATGCGTATATGATTGATGCCTGCCCCAAAGCATCTCACGCGGTGATTAACATCCAAGGCGACTTTCTTCACACTGACGGCAAGACGCCCGTCACGCCGGCGCACGGCCACGTTCTGGACGCTGATAGCCGCTATCCCAAGATTAGGCGCGTGGCGATCCGGGTTATCCGCGAGATGGTCCGCATTGCCCTAGAGCGGCACGATACGGTGCATCTGGTCATCGCTGAAGGAAACCACGACGAGGAGGGCACCGGCTGGCTCTCGGACATGATGGCGGTGGTTTACGAAAACGAGCCGCGCCTGACGGTCGATAACTCTGCACTGCCGTTCTACTGCCACCAGTGGGGCACGGTGATGCTGGGCGTTCACCACGGGCACAAGGTCAAAAACGAATCCCTGCCGCTGTTGTTTGCGGCGCAGTTCCCTGAGATTTGGGGCGCAACCAAGCGCCGCGAAATTCACTGCGGGCATCGCCATCACCGCGACGAAAAAGAATACAACGGGGTGACTGTCGTCCAGCACCCGACGCTGGCGGCAAGGGATGCCTACGCAGCGCGGGGTGGCTGGATTGCCGACAGAGCAGCTTGGGCCATTACCTATCACCGCGACTATGGCGCAGTGGGTCGGGTAATGGTCACTCCTGAGATGGTTCGCTAGACTTTAAATAAATCAGCACTTCGTATTCCGCACCCCGCCATTCCAGCGGAAGCCGGGCTAGGCAATCAGGCATAAAAAGCCTCAATCTATCTGCGTCAGCCAAAAGGCGTCTGCCAAGAAGAAGCGCCATGTCATCCTCAGTCAAAACCTAATCTCCTCATCATTCCATTCGTAAACATCAAAGCCAAAGTTGACCCATATCCAGTGGCGCAGTGCGGGGGTCATGGGCGCTTCACCATCAGGTAAATGCCAGCATAGACCGCCGCAAAATAGAATGCGCAGGCGAGGTATAGCCATGCCCAATCAGGGGTGCGGCTGCCAATCCAGCCAAGCAATCCCATAAATCCTATAATCCCAGTCGTTTTCAGATGCGCTCCCATCACCCCTTCTCCTGCAAAACAGCGCGGACGGCGAGGCCGAGCGGGGTGAGCATTTGCGGTGCAAACGGAAGCGCTGCTAGACCAAGCCGATGCAGGGCCTTGGCGCTTCGGCCATACTCGAACGGCAGCATAAATGTGTCGTAACCGTTCGTCCCCATACTTGGGATTGGGTAGCCCGCCAGCACCGCCTCGCGCTGCGCCTCCGTCAGCTTGGCCGCGATCTCTGCTGCTTCGGTCATGGCTTGGCTCCTAGGGCTTGGCGAAAGTTTTCAAGCATCGGGCTTTTCATCCCAATACAGTCGCAGTCGTTTATCAGCAGCCGCCCATCCGCCTTCAACCGCCCCACCTCCGCGCTCAGGGCTTCGATGCGGTCGGCGGCTTCATCCGCTCCAGCCAGCATACCGTTCTCTGCGGCAACGAAAATCCCATGCTCGTATGTGTAGCGCAACCGCCCCACCAGTTCCCCATCATCCCCAGTAGCGCGAGGGATCAGGTGCTGGCGCTGGGCTGCGAGGGCGGCGGATTGATCGACAACGTAAAGCTGCCGGTTCTCATCTGTCCCCATGCGCTTGACAGACACAGCCCGCGCCATCTCCTCGATCAGTTGTTCATCGGTCATTGGGTTGTCCTTTCACAATCTGGGCTGGGTCGATCTGGCGGATGGCGGTGGCGAGGCCGAGCGGGCTGCCCGCGTCTGTCCAACAGCCATGCGCGTCTGCCGCCACCTTCGCAGCCGCCTCCAGCGCCATTCCGGCACCGCGTTCCTCTGCGGCTAGGCGGTGGCGCATGAAGGCTTGGACTGTGGGCAAGTCGTCCATGTTCCCGCGCCTTGCGTTCACAGATTGATTGCTTGTCTCACCATGCAAAAGCGCAAAGTAATCTGCCGCTGCTTCTCTATCCTCTTGTGTCGGGGTCATTGGGGTTGCTCCGGCTTGCACTTGAACAAGTGCGAGTTGTCCCGGTCTATGACGAATGCCACCCCATTCCTGTCAGCGGTCTGGAAGCGGGCAATCTTGCCGCTATCTGCGTATCGGATGGGTTGGGCCTTGTAGAGCAACCCATCTTTCTCGCAGATATAATCTCTGTCGCACCCGGCAACGGTAATTGCGGCGGCACACGCAAGCACAGCCTTCATCTGTTCGGTTATCATGGGGTGGGTTCCCTTGTGTCATGGGCCGCTGCGTTGCAGTGTGGGCAGTCACGAACCTGCCACGGCTTCGTTATGCAGATGAGTTTGGCGCAGATCGCGCAGAGGTAGCCGAGCATCACTTCGCCTCCAGTGCTGCGAGGGCTTGGCGGGCAATAGTCCGGCAGCCGTAGTAATCGCTCTCGTATGGCCCGCTCTCATCGCGAAGGTGGTTGGCAATCATCTCCAAAGCCTTCTTCGCCACCTCCAGCTTTGATGCGGCGGTGAGGGCGGTGAGGATCGCGGGGAGGTTGTTGACCAGCGCGACGATTAGGGCGGCGTTGGCTTCCGCCGTGTGATGGGCTGGAGCGTAAGACTCAACGCGAGCGTCACCCCAATGAACGCTCGCTAGGTAAAGCGCGTCTTGTTCCGCCGTTTCAATTTCAAACTCGGTCCCATGCGAGTGACCGCCATTGCCGACGCGCCAAGGCCCCGGCGTTGCAGCTTTGGATAGCTGCTGAAGTTGATTAATCAGCATTTCCAAGTCTTCCCGTCCATCTGGAAGTCCAGACAGGCTTCACCGAAGCCAAAGCCGCTATCGACCTCCATGTTGTCGGAGAAAGCGGCAAGTTGCGCTCTCAAGTAGACCGCCACCGCGACGACATCTTCAGCCGGTGGTTCAACCAAACCAGCTACGGAGCGCAAAGCCTCGCGCAAACGGTCGCCGCTGCTCATTTCAAATGCTCCTCGCGCTCGATGGCATCAGCCAACTGGGGCTTACCGATCCGGCGCAGCCATGCTGCGATGCGGTCGCGCTCGGCCTGTGCGGCCTTGTGTCGGTCTATGACAGCCGCAGCGTCTTCAGCCTCCAGCGGCCCGTCGAACCATTCGACGCCATCGGGCGTGTTGATCCAATAGCGCTGCTCGGCGTAGGACCAATGTACAGGGGGCTTGCTCATAGATCGTACCAATCCTCGTCTGTCAGATGTTCTGTGCCAATGTCAGGCATGGTGAATGCGATCCAGACAGCGACGCCAACGACGCTGACAATAAATAGTGCGATCCAGTCACGCATCGGTCTTCTCCTAACGATAATCTGGTTCGGGCGCCGGATCAAAGCAAAGCAGATCGGCAACAAGATCGAGATTGCTTTCCGGAACAATAAATTGTTCCGGCTCACGGTCCGTGGTTTCAATGCGCCCGTTGCGGAAATAGAACACGCTCATTGCATGCACTGAGGTTCGCGCAACACAGTTAATCGCGTAGAGCGATCTGGCCTCCATGAAGCTGATCGTTTTGTCATTGCGAGCATCCGTTTTGACCCAAACTTTAGCAGCCGTTTGATTGGACCGACCCTTAATCAAGTCCTCACTACGGGCCGTAATGATCGTGCCGGTGTCTGTAGTCACAACGGGAAACCACTCCGGCAACTGATCCTCAGTGGATGCAGCCGCGGATGTTGGCACGACAGCGCTAATAGCTATGCCGATAGCAAATCCAGTCAGATATTTACGCATCGACCTTCCCCTTCATCTGCTCAGCCCGTTCTTGGGCAACCTGCCATGCCGGCTTGCCATTGATCGTGGCGCCACGGCCCCATGACGGGCGCGGGGCGTACCAACGCTTGCTATGACGTTCAAATGCCATGTTAAACCTCACTTACTACTTTTGATGCCCGGAGAGTGCCTGTGCAATTTTATCTTGTCAAACACTTTTTTCGGAATATGGTTTGGGCATCATCTAGCCAATAGGAGTGAAAGTTGGAGTACCAAACAGCAGAGCAAATGGCGCGAGCATTGGTTAAGGAATGCAGCAGCGCGCTATACATTCGGTCGCTTGTCCTGAAGCAATTCGGCGAAAGCCCATCGGTGAATCGCATTGCGGCGCTGCGCAGCCACCATGTCACAGTTAACGAGAAAGGCCGGCGCACGACTCACAATGCTAGGCAAATCCCAAGCGACTTTGCGACCGTGGCTCCGACCATGACGAAGGCCGAATTGGCCCGCCACTATAACGTCCTATGGTCGGGAACCATTGATCGCTGGCTGGAAGAGACTGGCACCTATGCTAGAAAGTTTGTGCCAGTTAAGAATCGCCTAAGCCGCATGGGCAAGGTGGCGCACCGGCAGTTTGA
>Ga0315906_10011184_pt1 | contig 10477 bp, 10 predicted proteins | sample LakEriMetagenome_4_FD_203526 | JGI IMG/M metagenome (GOLD analysis project Ga0315906, IMG submission 203526) | Freshwater fungal communities from buoy surface, Lake Erie, Ohio, United States - Buoy 2 MA122 | ecosystem: Environmental > Aquatic > Freshwater > Lake > Lake biofilm | place: USA...
CTCTAGGAGATCAACATGACACAAGCCAAACTAGTCGCCAACTTCGAATCCATCGCAGTCGCTCTGCACGACGAAGCCCCTTCAGAAAAAGCCCGCGCGTTTGTTGACAAAATTGCCAGCGCGATTCGCGCCAAAGGTGCTGAATGGATTGCTGCAAACGAATTCGCGCTTCACATCACCTTCAGCGCCGAAGAACAAGAAGACCTCACACCTGTTGAAGACAACCGCTTGTGGTACATCGCCGAATGGCAAATCGCATTGGCAAAATAATTATGAATGCCACCGAACTGCAAGCGCTACGGCGCTTGCTTTTTTTCACGCAGCAGGAAGCCGCATCGATGATCAGCGGCACCTCTCATCGCGCGTGGCAGCATTGGGAGGACGGCAAACGCGCCGTACCCGCCGATGTGGCCGACCGCATGCGTGAGTTGTGCGACTGGCGTGAGCGCGCCATAGACACAATACTCGAAGCCGTTGATAACAACATTGAGCGGCTTGGCGAGCCAGAGTCGATCCCGCTTGTCTGGTACGCCAACATGCACGACTGGGACGGCGGGCCGATTTTGTGGCGGCCACACCAATCAGCCTGCGCCGAGCTGGTGTCGATCAACAACTTGGTGCGGCTGGTGCCGTTTGACTCCCCCGCCTATGCCGCATGGCTTGGCAACCGAGCCGACTCTAGCCCTCAACGAGCGGCGTGGGCGGCTACCATATCGCCCGCCTCCTGAAATTGGCGCTACGGGCCGCCTATCGCGGCGGTGCGGCGTTTGGCGCAGCTCCGCACACGCGCTGATACTCAATAATCACGGCTTGGGCAGCGGTGAGCTGGTTGACGATGGCGTTGGCGTCGTTTGCGAGGTCGAGAAGATTTGCAGCAGTCGGCTGCGAAAGTTCGCCTCGCGCTTCACCATCACGTCTGCCGGCGGTGGCGAGAGCTTCACTGGGTCCGGGCAGCTTTCGGCAAGTGTCTTGCCCGCTGGTGAAAAAAGGGTCGAACAACCGGAGAGAGCCGCGCTGCACATCAGCGCGATCAGCAGTTTTTTGGGCTTGCACATTTTTCAGCTCCGTTTGGTAATAGGTTGAGACATCCGCAATCACTTGCGCGCTCTGGCGCTCGGTGGCACGGTTGGCGGCATTGGCTTTGTTAAGCTCCACCTGCCACTCGGCTTTGGCGGTGGCCATCTTGGCGACCCACTCGGCACGCTCTGCCTGCACGCCGGTGTCGCGTATCCACCACACAGCGGCGGCGAATGCGGCCACCACGGCGAAAGCCGCTGCGATGCGCCACAGCGGGAAGGCCACATCAAGCCACATTCTGAGCGCGGTGATCACATCTGCCCCGCATTAGTAATGGTGATCTCGATTTCCTCGCTCGCACTCTCAGCCTCGTCGAGCTTCTTGTAGAGCGCATCGAATGCCGCGCGGCTGCGGCTCACACTCTCACCACCCAGCCCCAAAGCCAGCCCAGGCAAAAGGCAGCCTTCGGTGTCGGCATCGGTGTTGCCGGGGTGAATGCGGATGCCCTCAAAGCCCGGCACACCCACGAGCAATGGCAGGTCACGCTTGAAGCGGTTGCTGTAGGTGATCTGCACGCGGTACGTGCCGGCGGGGATGGCGGTCTTGCCTTTGACCTTCCAGCTCTCGACTGGCTGGCCTTCTACCTCGCGCACCAGGTCTTCAAGAATGAAGCAGAACCAATCGCCGTCGATGTACAGATCCCCGATGGTGCAGGTGGTGCCCGATGGGGTGCGCTCAAGTAACAGATTCATTCTGGGTGCCTCCGATTTGCGCCGTCCCACTCTTTGGCGCGATTGAGCATCTCTCGCAAATCGCCGCGCACCATCGCCACGGCCACCAGCGCCAGGCCAACGTGCATGATCGTTTCGACACCATCTGCGCCTGCCCACGGCCACCAGTAATCACACGCATGGCCAAACGCGCCGGCAGCGGTGAGGATGAAGCCCCAGCGCTCGCAGCCAATGGTGTGGCGATCCATGTGCTCGTTGATATAGAGCAGCACGGAGAGACACAGCACCAACAGCGCCACAGAGTTGATCACCTGCATCATTTGTCACCTCCATTCTTTGTGCCACGCAGCTTATCCAGCCACGCCCACGGATCGTTGGCAAAGCCGCGCCAGATCGCCAGCAGCCCAGGCACGATGAACATTCCGCCAATGCCGAAAATAAACGCGAGCGCGTTATTCACAATCGGCGGCAGTGTGTAGAGCTGCATCACCAGCGATGGCCCCAACACAGCGCAGATCACCCCCGCCACCAGCGCACCAAACATTTCTTTCTTGCTCATCGGCGGGCTGTAGCTAATGCCAAGCGCCGCGCCGATAAAGCCGAGCACGGCGGTGATGAGTTCAAACCCATGCCAGTTAAAGTCCTTCATGCCGCGCTCTCCCATGCGTTGAGGTTGTGTTTCATCGTGTGTAATCCCTTGGTGTGTAGCTGTGCGCCTCGGGGTGAATCTCACCAAGCGCATGGCGGATTTCGTGGGTCAACGTATTGCAGGTGCCTTTGTAGTTATCCAGCGGCTCACGCACTAAAATGTCGACATGGTGATAGTTCTCGCTGATTTTCGTGCGGCTGGCGCAACCCTGAATATTGAAATCGTTGCAGGTCCCCGGATACTTGCGCCAGTCCGGCTCATGCCGAATGGTGATGCTGGATGCCACTGGGTCAACCTTCTCCCAGGTGTACCCCATGCAGTCCGCTTGCTGTTGTGGCTTTTCACCACACCCACCAATCAGCAGCGCCAGCAGCACCGAGCCCGCAGCGGCCACGGTCCACAAAGCGGAGGTCACTAGATTCAAACGCCAGCCGGGCTTCATGCCACCACCTCACGGGCGTTGAGTACGATGCTGGTGTAGTCAGGTGTGCCTTGGTCCATGGTTTCCTCGTCGGTGGCGCTGGATGCGATCAGTGGCCATGTCCAGCTCGGGCGCTGCGTGACTTGCAGATCCATCCAAACCGCGCCGCGCCGGATCTCCTCGAGCAGTGAGCCGATCACCATCTCGCCGGTATTGGTCACCAGAAACTTACCGTTAATAACGTCGAAGCGATTACCGATTGCTGCCACAGCTTCGCGGCCGTTGTCGAGCTGCTGGCGGGTTTCGGCGTGGTTGTTGCGCACGGTCAGCCCGTATTGCGGCGCGACGATGTCGGTGGTGGCGCCAAACACATACACCGCCCCGATGCGCCAATACGCCAAGCCATCCGGTGGGGTGGCGCTGGCGATACGCAGCCGCCAGTAGCGTGCAGACGTATTCACGGCCGCACACCCACGACGGCGGCTGAAGCGGTCCACGTTTGTGAGGCTGAGCGTGGCGCGGTCGGTATATGTCACGTTATCGGGTGACGATGCGATGACGATGCTGGTGGCGTTGGTATCTTGCACACCAATGCCGCGCGGTGTTTGTGCGCTGCCGAGATCGATGATGACGTCTTGCTGCGTGGTGGCCGTCGATCGCCATGGCGCACCTAGCGCCTGCAGCAGCACATTGGTGGCGGCGTAGCCACTGGCCGCGCTGGTGGCCGTGGCAGTGGTGGGGATGATGCGGCTGGTGTAGAGCAGGCTCATACGGCTCCTTTGTTTAGTCGGCGCTCGATACGCGCTTGGCGTTTGGCAGCCTCTGCAGCCTCGGCCTCGGCAGCGGCGGCGGCTTGCTGTGCGGCTATCCTTGCCATGTCGAGTGCTTGACGCTTGGCCAACACACGCGGGTGTTGTTTCAGCTCTTCAAAACTGAATCCAATCGCGGCCAGCGTTTTGAGTGGCACGTCTTCACGGTGGGCGAGCATTTCACGCAGCGCGGCTTTAGCTGCATCTGGTAAACCATCACGCCCACGGGATTCGCAGTGCGCGACGATGTCAGCCACAGCGCACGGTGCAAAGTGGATCGTCGGCGCATCGGCGGCATCCGGCTTCACGCGCACCTTGGGTGCATCATCGTGGACGAAGGCCAGCGGGTGCGGTTCAACATTAGCCCAAAGCCACGAGGCCAATGCAGTGTTGTCTTTTGCTGACTCACAAACACCAAGGTCTGTGACAGCAAACTCCCCGCCTTCCGGCGCGCCCAGCGAAACGCTGTCGAACGGCACTTGCAGCGCCTCGAAGCCTTTCACGCGGCCGGTCGCGGTGTCCGTCAGAACGCGTACAAAAAGTTTTCGCATCATGCGTTTCCGCTCCGATAATCAACTTGAACGATCACGTCATTGCCAGCGTTGTTCCACAAACGTCGCCGCGATACCTCCGCTCCCCCTGCTTTGGACATGTCGGTGCTGCACAACAAATAGACGGGGCTTTGTGCGCCGCTCGGGTTTGGGAATGCCACGTAGGAAGCGCTAAACGCATACACCGACAGCCCGATGTTGACGCTGGCACCGTTGGCGATTAAGTAACTCGCAAAGCCAGCGCTCGAACTCAGGCGGCTCCGGTTAATCGCCGCATCAACAATCACCGCTCCATCCGCCCACTTAGCCGTCCCCACAAAGTTGCCGGACGAATAACTGCCCGCATTGCCAAACTTATCCACCGCCCGCACCCGCACGCCGTAGGTGGTGCCGACTGTGGCAAACACATATTCAAACAAACCGGGGCTAACACGAAACGCGCTGCCCCACGATGCACCAAAGTTGTCCGATATTTGCGCTTCGTAGTACGCAACCATTTCGCTACCAGGGCGAACGTCAAAACGCCACTGAATCGTCTTGGTCCCGATCTGCTGGGAAAGCAGATTGATAACCACTCCCGGCGTGGTGGCGTACCCCGTCGAATTGCGCGTTTCGGTAACGGTAGCACCTTCGATGCCGTTTGAATTCACGGCATAGGCACTCACGGTATGGCTGACACCAGGGCGCAGGCCGGTGAGCACAGCCTCAAACACCGTACCGTTGCGTTTGCCTTCCACCCGGGTGATGCCGCCGATCGCATCCACGGCCTGAAACACGATCCGCGAGTAGTTCACGCTCGGCGGCGTGCAGGCATAGAACATGTACGCCCGCGCGGTGCCGTCGGTCGAGGTGGTCACACCACTACTGCCGCCGGTGTAGGTCAGCGCAGTTGGTGCGGCGGGTGTGGATTGCGAATAATCGGGCGCATACCCACTCGATGCCCCTGCCGGGATGGTGCCTGCCCCGTAGGTATAGATGGCCGCGTCGTATTGGCGTGCGGTGAGTGCATTCGCGTCCGTTGGCCGCTCGACACCACGGATGAGCCAATCGCGGGTGCCGCTGTAGCAGCTCACGCCGTCCACGGTCAGCACGTCGCCGTTGTCAAACATCGCGCCGTAGACTTTCAGCTTGGCATCGCGCCGGCCGTTTTCACGCTTGCTGATGTAATCGACCAGCCGGTCGGCCACGTTGCCATCGTAGATGTACGGGTTCTGGATCCGCAGCGTTTCGGCACTACCGGTACCGCTGCGGGTGGCGGTGAATTGCCAATCGTTGCTGCCCGGTGCGCGCGGCCGATATTTCAGTTCGTAGGCGCGCGGCGGCATCGGCTCTTCGACAGACTCAATATCGATCAAGCCATCACGCTCACGCAGCGTGGCGATGGATGAGCGCACCTTGTCTTGCATCAGCGCCCAAGCGCCGGTGCCGGTTTTGGTGAGGTCGCACCGCGCCACCTGCAGCAAGTATTCGATGATGACTTTGAGCTGCACCTCGCTGGTGTACGCGGCATCAATGTAGAAGCCGCGTGCGGCATCCTCAGTGATGGCGGCGGTGACGCTGGTGGCATCGGTGGTGATGCCCACCCGCTGCAGTAGCCGATCAATCTCGCGTGATGGCTCACGGTTGCCTGATACGGTGATGTCGGCAGTGAACTCATACTGCCGTCCGCTGGTGTCGCGTTGCTCACGGGCAAACACCACTGTGACCACCACGAGGCCGCTGGTGGCGGTGGCCGTGCTCACGGTGTATTCAGATGCCGTGACAATGCGGCCATCGCGGTACACGGTATTGACGGTGTACGTGGGGCCGGTGCGGCGCTCACAAATGGCGAAGGTCCATGTGGTGGTGCCGTTGGTATTGATAAACGCCATCGGCACTTTGAGCTGTGTGCCCGGCGAACAATCCGGCACTACCTTGCCGATGTGCGCCTCGTAGATATTCGTGAATTCTTCTTTGCTGTATTTGTTGGCTGGGTACACGCGATCGAGCGCGTCGGTATCAATATCGGCAAAGCTGATCGAGAGCTGGTTTTTGGTGACGCTGATGCGCTTGGCCACGGCGCGGCGCACGTCGGTGACTTCAAGCGTGCCGATCACGGCACCATTGCTGCGCCGCTCGATCTGGCTGAGCAGCTCCAGCTCCCAAGTGGTGCCTTTGCTGTTATCGCGGATGAAGTCGAAATCGCCGCGCGAGAAAAGGTCGCGGCTGGCATTGCAGCTGGTGAGGTAGCTGGTGGGTGGGCGCTTTTTGCCCCACTTGATGGGGCCGATGGATCCGGCAGGGAACGGCTCACCAGCGCCAATGTTTTGCGCGCCAATATAAACGGCCGCACCACCCCAGCTCCCGTCATAGCTTGCTTCTACTCCTGCAGAGCCGTTGCCATAGGCAATCATCCTGTCGCCAGACCATGCCGCTAACGCACGCACCTTGCCTGATGGAGCGACAAAGGGCGTATTGGCGACGCCCAGTCCGTCAAAGGCGACCGCAAGTTGCCCGGCGGTCAACGCCAATGGCGCTGGCGCACCCATACCAATAATGCGGCCAAATGAGTTTCTTGAGAACGCCGTCGCCCAGTCTGCCGCTTCATACTCGGCGTAAGCGAATCCCTCCGCATCGTTAATCATTGCCGTTGGCATTGCGAGAAGCGACGTCGCTCGTGAGCCAGCGCTTGGCGGGTTGTATACATCGGCGCGCGCCCCCACCACGGCCATTGGCCATGCGAAGGTGGTTGAGCCCTGCGCGGCAACGTTTGCTGTGCCAGCGACTGTCGAGTAGGCTGGGTAACACTCCACCGTCATCGTGGTATTGCCGGTGCCGTTGTTGGTGAGGCTCATGCGGATGATGAACCAGCCGGGCAGAGTGGTGGTGTCCACACTGTGCGATCCGGCTTGAAATGTGCCATCAACCGTGATGGCGCCGGTGACGGTATTGATGTGGATGCGATGACCCTTGGTAGTGCCGCCGGTATAGAACAATGACGCACCGGCAAAGCGGGAGCTGACGGCATCTTGCTTGACCAGGAACAGCGACGAGCGCGTGACGCTGTCGTTGGCCACGGTGACAGCGCGAAACGAATACTCAAACGCTGCGGGGTCGTTATCGGTCAAGGTCCACGCGCTGGCGAGACCATCCGGCCCCGTCGCGGCGGTAGGCACCGGCGTGTTGACGATGTTCCATGAGCCAATATCGACATCAAGTAGATTGGTTTCTGGCGGCGTGTGGTAGTACGGCCGCACAGTAGACAGCGGCGTGCCGGCCGCATCGGTGATATTGCCCGATCCATCAACGCTGTTGCCGTTGGTGGTCGTGAACCACACCACACCGCGCACACCAAAGCCCGCATGCGGCCAAACGGAGGTAGAGACATTCGGCACGTACTCAGGTGCCACCAAATTCGTTGCGCCCTGCATAGCGACCACCATCGCCTGCAGCACTGAGCCAGTGACAGTGAGAGTCAACGTGCCAGCGGTGGCGGTGAACTGCAACTGCTTGCGGTTGCTGGTGCTGCCGGCGAGCGTGCCGCTGCCGACGCCCGAAAGCGTGACCGAGCCGCTGCACTTGCCGAGCACGAGCAAATGTGTGCCGGCGGCGACGGTGACGGATTGCGTGGCCAGCACTTCAGTATCAGACAGCAGATTGCGCACACGCCGGCAGCCATAGGCGGGCGCGAATTCGTCCACAAGCGTCCAGCGATAGACGTTTTCCCAATCCGGTACAGGTATCGGCAGATTGCGCGTAAACGACGTCGGCGATTCACCATAAAGGCTCACCAGCGAGTAGCCATCCCAGTGGCCGTCTGCGCTGACTGTGCCGGGCAAGAGATCAGCCGCGTAGATGGTGGCATCAAACCCGCCAGCCGACTGCACGCCAAAGTTGTTGGTCACCGCATCGCGCGGGCTTGGCAATGTGCCGAGGATGGCTTGGTGCAGCACGCCATTGCGCACCTCTGCCTCTGCGGCCAGGGCAAAGCGCGGACCGGCCTGCCCCGCGACGATGGGGCCGCGCAGGAAAGCGTTTACCCGCCTATTGTCTTGGCTGCCGGTGATGGGGTCTTGGACGATTGTGGCCATTAGGTTTGACTCAGGATCACGTCGATTACGCGGCGGTTGTCACCCACCGCCGTCACTACCGCATTGCCGAACGCCTGCCCATCAAGGCCAACATTTACCGTGACGGTCCCGCCGCTGGTGGTGCTGCCATCCGCTGCTGTGGAATTGGCTCTCAAGCCGTCGCGGATTTCGATAAGCAAGTCACGCATTTCTTCGTTGGTCATACGTGTGCGCTGCACTTCTGTGAGCTGCGCGGTGGTGGTGGTCTGCATCAACGCATAGGCCGCATCACCCTGCTGACCAAGCGTTGTGTAAAAGCCGAGCGCCTGCGAGTTGAACTGGTCGAGCGCCGTGTTCATCATCGCGGTGTAATCGACCAAGTTTTGCGTGAGGCCGTTGCTTTCTTGGGTTAGCGATTCGATGCTGGCCTGATAAAAGAGCGCCTTCTGCGCATCACTTTGCGCGGCCGATTGCACTTCATTGAGTGCAGCCATCGCTTCGTTGTAGGCTTTCAGATACTCGTCACTTGGGCGGTCGTAAAGCTGGCCTGCGCTGCCCAGCCGATCTTGAATGGCGCTGATGAGGTTGTTTGCCGTGCTGGCGCGAAGGTCGCCTGTGGAATTGCGGAAGACTGACTGCAAGCCGCTGATGTATTCACCTTGCTGCGCAAACCGCGAGAAGGCCGAAGCCGGATTGTTCGCGCTGAACGTCAGCGTCTTGATAGCGTTGTCAGCGGACTCTGCCACACTTTCCATCTGCGTGACCAGGTTCAGCTCGTATTGCAAGCCCTCTACGCGCTTGGCAATGGCCTCTTGCTGTATACGCACAAAGTCCTGCTGCCCTTCTGCCAGGGCATCAAACCGCGCGCGAATGTTGGCCTGCCCGGTCGAGACGTATTGATCGACAACCGACAAGGCTTGGTTGATGTAGCCAAGACGCTGCGAGGGGTCTGTGGCACCCGTGATCTGGCCTTGCAGCGCCGTGATGCGGCCCAACTGCGCACGCTCTTGGGTGTTGAACTCGCGACCAATCTTGCCGCGACCAGCGACCCCTTCAACGCCCGTGAGGCTGCCGCCAACACTGGCGATGCGGCCCATCATCTGCTGACCGAAGTCGTAGCGGCCCTGGTTCAGGCTATCAAGCTGCGCCGTGAGATCGGCAACCAGCTCGCTCTCAACGTTGTAGCGGTTTTGAATTGAGGCCAGCAAGGTCGACTGTGCCTTGACTTGCTCGGCAGGGTCATTCGCGGCCAGCGCGGATTGCCAGGCAGCCTTGGCCTGGTCGACCGAATCAGCGAGGCTGGTGAGCTGCTTGGTGAACTGCGCCATCGCGTCACCACTGAGGCCATCAATTTGCGCGGTGATGCTATCGATTGCGGCATTCAATGCCGTATAGGCCGAGACCTGCTCACCAATGAACTTGATGAGTTGCTCAGATGTACCAGTAAAATTCTTGATCTGGTCAGCGATGCCGCTGTTGAGGTCTTTGAATACCTCAGAATATTTAATGGTCAGAAATTCTTTAGAGAGTTGCTCCGAGGCAGTGGGGTCACCCTTCGGGAATGAAAACTCGCGGCCTGTCATGCCGTTTAGACGGCCAGCCGCAGCGGCGATCTGTGCCGGTGTGAGTAGCCCGCCGATTTGTGTATCCAGCCCGCCTAGGCTGGTTTGAAAATTGCGGAAGCCTTGATTGCTGGCGTCATTACCCTGGGCGTATTGGAAGCCCTGCATGCCGAAGATGGAATCGCTCGCGTAACCCTGCGCGGCCGAACCAAAGCCGAGCCGGTACTTGGGGTTCTCGCCTTTGTCGCGGAAGGTCTGATAAAGCTGGTAGGCGGCGAGCGCTGCGGCAACATAAGGGCCAGCCGCACCCATTACGCTACCGGCTTGAAAGCCCAACGAGCCGCCACCGGCGCCGAGATTGGCGAACGTGCCGCCGAGGCCCACAGACGACCCAAAGGTGGCGCCGTTACCGAATGCGCTACCGAGCGCACCTAGGCTGCCAAGCGCCCCGCCACCGGAGAAGAGTGAGCCGAGGCCGCCTGCAGCGCCCCCTGAGCCTCCCAAAGCGCTTGCGATCACTTGACTCGACGCGCCGGTGAGGGAAGCGGTGAGCTGAATAATGAACGGCCGCGCGACTAGCTGATAGAGCGCATTCTTGAGGCCATTCTTCAGGTAATCACCGAAGGATTTTGCGCCCTGCAATGCCGCCTTGAAGCCGCCGTCGATTATGTCGTACCAACTGCTGAAA
>Ga0315906_10011186_pt1 | contig 10476 bp, 6 predicted proteins | sample LakEriMetagenome_4_FD_203526 | JGI IMG/M metagenome (GOLD analysis project Ga0315906, IMG submission 203526) | Freshwater fungal communities from buoy surface, Lake Erie, Ohio, United States - Buoy 2 MA122 | ecosystem: Environmental > Aquatic > Freshwater > Lake > Lake biofilm | place: USA: Lake...
TTAGTATTTAGTGTAGATTACCTATAATAGCTCCCTCAAATGGCCTTTAAATTTGTTTTTTCAACATTTTCGATTCAGACGAGACCGTGGAGAAGAACCTATTTCCAACACATACGAAGTTTACTCAGCGTATCATGCTGATTGTTTGTAAGCTGATCGGCCACCAATGGTCGTACAAAAATTATGAGATGACGTTGAAGGATAACGGTGACGAGCAGGACTACAAGTATTCCCGACGTTGTCATCGGTGCAATAATCGGGAAGTTTTTCGTTCGGATTCAGAAGGGTGGCAACCCTCTGAAACGTCTTCTCGCCCCACCCTTTAATCGTATTTTCTCTCATTTTCTCGTCTCAACAACTTCATTCGTTTTGAGGTGCAATACTTTTTTTCTATTTTTCAATTACTTTTAATATTTTATAAAATGTATTTGTTCAGTGCAGGTCGATCCTGGTGTTGGTTGCTGGTAATGTGTTGGCTGGTAGGAGGAGACCTCAAGGCTGAAAATATAATCGGTTCGCGTATTACTACTTCTGATTTCTGGCGGCGCATTCATCCCTATAATATCGTACGTTACCCGGTGCCGGATACCACACCGGGAAGAAATTATTTCGGTAGTTTTCAATTGTTTCGGGATCCTACAAAAGGATGGTTGCTGGTTGGCGATGGCAACGGACAAGTATGGGTATTGAACAGGGATTCGTGCTGGGAAAAAAACGATACTACCATTTGCTTTGGCTATAATTTTGGAGCGCTGGTAATGCCCGGCCCGCGGAAGTACGGCGGCTATGGATACTGGCGAACTACCGGAATGCTATTGGATTATGATTGGAATATCCACGAATGGTCTGCACTCCGGCAATCCCGTGAAATACCTGTTTCCGATGCTGCGCACAATTTCTTTGATCAGAAAGATTCCTTGTTGTACCAGCTGGGATCCTATGCACGGAACGGGATGATTGAGAATGAGGTGGCCCTGACGGACTCCTTATATGCCTTGGACCTTCGAACCCTGCAATGGAAGACTTTGGGCCGCATCAATCCCGACTTGCAGAAAATGTTCGGGATGACAAATGGTATCTCGTTGGCGTACGCTTTTCCAAACAGCAATGGGGTTTTATGTCTTGAGGGACATGTGGGTTATTTCATTTTTATTGATTACAAAAATCGAACCTGTACTTTTTTAAATAATGAATTGTCGACACAATTGGAACTTTTGCGCAGGCATCTGGGTGATGTAGTGGCTACTGATTATGGATTAATGACCTTCGAGCGAAAAGGATTTACCATCATTGATAGTATATCCTGGGAAGTTTTGTTGAAAAATCCGGAACGTGTCATGCCGTTACTTGCGCCTCAAAAATCTGTTAGCCAAGCATGGCTGTATAGTGTACTTGGTGGTGCAGTGCTGATATCGGCGGCGTTACTTGGGTTTCGCCGAAAAAATAATGCGGCCAAAATGGAAAACCCATCGAACGATGATCCACAAAGCCAGCTCGATGCAGAACGCGCTGAAAACGTCACCGGCCCGCAAACTATGGAAGTAATCGATCCGGTGTTGATCCTATCAGAAAATGGCTTCCTTACTTTTTCCGGAAAAGAAATGCGATTTTTTACTGCTCAGGAAAAACAGGTGCTTCGGCTGCTCGTTGAAAAACGTCGCAACAATGAAGAATTGTCGACTATAGAACTGAATGAAGCGCTATCCATTGATCAGCGCTCTACAGACGTGCAGAAGAAAGTCCGCAGCGAGTTGGTTAAATCGATTAACCGCAAGTTTCAGGAGTCGGGCTTTGATGCGGAGGCGGTGCAGCGCACACGCCAGGAGGACGATCGTCGCATCGTTACCTATATCCTTGATGCTTCGATACGCTGCTAATCATTACACCTGTTTTTCACCTATTTCACCCATTCTTTTGTCGATTCCGATGAATTGATTTACAACTATTTGCAATCGATTTAGGTGATCTACACCCGATTCACCCGAATTCACTTGATGGAACTGTATTTGCTTGGAAGATTTGCAGCTCCAACGAGAGACTACGAATCGTTTCACGATGATTTTTATAGCTCCTTTTTAGGTTTTTTCTGATCAGGAATTCGCAGTTCCGGCGATCGATGATTCCTTTTAACAGTTTATTTTCTGTTCGCAGCGGGTCTGTGGTCGGTGCATCCGACTACAGACCTTTTTATTTTGAGGGTATAAAGATCCTGTTGCAACTTGACTGATTACTGTTGGGCCTTTGTACCGAACTGCTTTGAGTCGTTTGCACACGTCCACGATTCCTGCTACTTTCAACGCATTATAAATTAAAGGAAATGGACATTCATCTGCACCACGATCATTCCCAGCATCATCACGAAGAGCATTTTCAGCAATCGGAAACGGTGCGCGACATTGTAATCGGCATGGCAGACGGACTGACTGTTCCATTTGCACTTGCCGCCGGATTAAGCGGTGCAGTAGATACCAACGAGATCATTCTGGCCGCCGGACTCGCAGAAATCGTAGCCGGCTCCATTGCCATGGGTTTGGGCGGTTACCTCGCCGGCAAAACAGAGGTGGAGCACTACGATGCAGAATTGCAGCGGGAGCGGCGCGAATGCGTCACGCATTATGAAACGGAGCGCCAGGAAGTCATGGCCATTTTAGGCCATTACGGACTCTCAAAAGCCTCTCAGGAGCTGGTCATGAACGAAATGGAAAAAGACACAGAAAAATGGGTGGAGTTCATGATGCGTTTTGAATTGGGATTAGAAAAGCCGGATCCTGCGCGAGCACGCAAAAGCGCAATGAATATTGGTTTTTCATATGTAGTTGGTGGAATTATTCCATTATCAGCCTATTACTTTACCGAAAACCCATCGAGCGGCTTGCTATACTCCAGTGTTATAACGGTACTCTGCCTGATGGTTTTCGGATTTTATAAGAGCAAGGTAACTGGACAACCACCGCTCCGGGGTGCTTTCCGCACCACTGTCATAGGTGTACTGGCGGCCGGTGCAGCTTACGGATTGGCGAACTTGTTGGGTTAAAGCACGCCCAGCCGTTGACCTTCTTAACTCCTTGCAATACATCCAGTTCATACTGACTTTCTTCATATCCGATAGCACGATTATCTCCTAATTTTGCCACTACAATACCTTGTCTATGGTAATCAGTTATCCACACCACGGCGAAACCCGCTACGTTGATCTTTCCCGTCCAATAGATATTTCCCTGCCCTTAAAAGCGGGCGCAGAGGCAGTAAACGCCTTTTATATTCCTCCTGTTCGTATCGAACCGTTTCGTGTTGGCGGTTTTGTAGGGGATGTATTGCAAGGCGGAGCTTGCAACGTAAATAATGTATCGTTTAATCCGCACGGAAATGGTACGCATACGGAAACGGTTGGCCACATCTCTCAAGAGAAGGAAAGTATTTACGATTGTTTGAAGCACTATTGGTTTTCAGCCCGTCTGGTGTCTGTTCAGCCTTCTAAAGTCATCGACGACTGGGTGATTCTGCCTGATCAGTTGATGAGCGCACTGGCGGATCATCCCGAGGCACTCATTATTCGTACGCGACCGAACGATTCCCACAAACGAACACGGCAGTATTCCGGTACCAATCCGATTTTTTTACATCACGATGCCGCCGAGTTGATCAGAACGGCCGGTGTGCGGCACTTGTTGATTGACTTACCCTCGGTGGATCGGGAAGAAGACGGCGGCGCACTGCGTGCGCACCGGGCTTTTTGGAACTACCCGGAGCAGCCGCGCCGCGATGCAACCATTACGGAACTAATTTATGTGCCTGACGAAGTGCATGACGGCGAATATTTACTTAATCTACAGGTAATCAGTATATTAAATGACGCAAGTCCGTCAAAGCCGGTACTTTACAAGCCCTTCCATCGTCCCGGCAATCCGACGCTTTGACAAACCGCTGAAAATCAGATCGATTGATTTTTGCCCGTCTAATTAGATAATTGGGAGTAGTTTTTTGATACTATAAACCAGCTATTTACAATCAATTTGTTATTAGTTGTTTAAGCACTGCAGCTTGTTTTTTAAACGCACAAGGTTCTAAGCAGCTGGATTGGATGAATCCGTGGCAACGAACGTTATTTAGAACCATTCTAATAATTTATTTTTTTTCAATAATAATGCGATTTAAGCCACTTTCTAATAAATTTGCGGCGACAAAAAATGACTGTTTGGTGACGAAACGAGCAGTCATTTAAAATCGTCCGGAGTATCGGACCACAGATCGCAAACAAAACTGATATGAGCATTATCGGCCGCATCAAGAAAAAGAGTCTTCTCGCCAGCCTGTTTATCATTGCTATTTTCTCGGCATACACTGCTACTGCGCAGGACGCAGCTGCCGTGCAAGACGGTGAGGCATTATTCAAAGCCAACTGTGCCAGCTGTCACGGTGTAAAAGAAAAAATGATCGGTCCCGCCTTGAAGGGTATCGAGACACGCCGTCCGGAAGAATGGTTACTGAAGTGGATTAAAAATTCAAATGCAGTCATCAAATCCGGTGACGCCTACGCCGTGAAGTTGTACAACGAGTACAACAAAACTGCGATGCCATCTTTCAATCTGAAAGATGCTGAAATCAAAGCGGTACTCGCTTATGTAAAAGTGGAAGCTGAGAAGCCGGATGTTGCTGCTCCCGGAGCTGCTTCTCCCGGCGCTCCTGTTCAGGAAGAAGAGAAACCGGTCGGACTCTACCTGCTTATCGCCATTATTGTGTTGTTCATCTTGGCCAGCATTCTTGGCCGTGTACAGCACACGCTCGAGCGTGCCGCTCGTCAGCGTCAGGGATTGCCAGAGCCTGTTCCGATGAGTAACAAGGATGCAGCCATCTACTGGATCCGTAACAACAAGAAAATCGTAGCAGTGCTTTTACTCCTCTTCGTTGGTTGGGGAAGTGTAAAAGGTTGGTACACGCTGAAAAATATTGGTGTAATGACCGGTTATACGCCGGAGCAACCGATTGCCTATTCGCACAAACTGCATGCCGGTGAAATGCAAATTCAGTGTATCTATTGTCACAGCGGCGCAGAAAAAGGTAAGGTAGCCGGAATTCCTTCTGCCAACGTCTGTATGAATTGTCACAAGTATGTTCGCAAAGGACCTGTTACCGGCACGGAAGAGATTGCCAAGATCTACAAGGCACTCGATTACGATCCTGACAAAGGAACGTACGGTCCGAATCCAAAGCCAATTCAGTGGGTACGCGTTCACAACCTGCCTGATCTTGCTTACTTCAACCACGCACAGCACGTAGCGGTCGGTAAAATCGAATGTCAAACTTGTCATGGTCCTGTGCAAGACAGCATGACCGTTGTCGGACAATATTCGCCGCTCACCATGGGCTGGTGTATCGATTGCCACCGTAAGACGGAAGTGAAAATGGCCGGCAACGCCTACTACAACGATTATCACAAAGAATTACTTTCCAAGCCCGGTGCTGATTCCATCATTACGGTTTCTGAAATCGGTGGTTTGGAATGTGCTCGCTGTCACTACTAAGCTAATTCGCCCACACGGGTCAACACTATTATAACACAACCCAATGAGTCAACGTTATTGGAAAGGAATGGAGGAATTACGGAACGAACCGGAATTCACCCGTCTTAAAAACAACGAGTTCTACGAAAACCTCCCGCTCGATGAGCTGGTGCAGAAGAAATCGGATGATACCGGTGCAACGCCGCGTCGCGACTTCCTCAAGTTTCTCGGATTCAGTGTAGCAGCAGCGTCACTCGCTGCTTGCGAAGCACCTGTACGCAAGTCGATTCCTTACCTGATTCGTCCTGATCAGGTGACACCGGGAATTGCTAACTGGTATGCATCCACCTATTTTGATGGTTACGACTATTGTAGCGTATTGGTGAAGACCCGCGATGGTCGTCCAATTAAATTGGAAGGGAACACCTTGAGCAGCATCACTAAAGGTGGTGTCAATGCTCGTGTTCAGGCCAGTGTGCTTTCTCTCTATGATTCGAATCGTTACAAGTCGCCTATGGCAGCCGGTAAATCCGCTGTATGGGCCGATGTAGATAAAACGATCGCCGAACAGCTTTCCGGTATTGCAGCAAAGGGCGGAAAGATCCGTATCCTTTCTTCTACGGTAAACAGTCCTTCCACGTTGAAGGTTATCGGAGAATTCGCAGCAAAATATTCGAATACCAAGCACGTGCAATACGATGCTGTTTCGGCTGCAGCGATTCGTCAGGCAAACCTCGAAAGTTTCGGAGCGGCTGTAATTCCTTCTTATAATCTTGACAAAGCGCAATCAATCGTCAGTATTGGTTGTGACTTCCTGGTAAACTGGATATCTCCGGTTGAACACGCTAAGCAATATTCAGCTACGCGTAAGCTCGGCAACGATAAGAAGAGCATGTCACGTCATACGCAGTTTGAAACTGCCTTGTCGGTCACCGGCTCCAATGCGGACCGCCGTGTTCCGGTGAAACCGTCTCAGCAATTGTCTGTTGCAGCCGGAATTTATAACGCTATCGCAGCTAAATCTGGCGCTGCTGCAGTTACCTGCAACGCTTCCGGCGAGTTGTTGAAGGCCATTAATGCGACTGCCGAAGAGTTGTGGAACAACAAAGGCAAAGCAGTAGTGGTCTGCGGCATTAACAATGTCGCTATCCAAAACCTTGTCAACGGTATCAATGCCTTGTTGGGCAGTTATGGTTCGACTATCGATCTGGATAATCCTTCCAACCTGCGAAACGGTTCGGATGCGGATGTTGCGTCACTGATGGAAGAGATTTCCAAAGGCGAAGTGGCAGCGCTGTTCGTTTACAACTGTAATCCTGTCTATACACACCCTAAAGGTGCTGACCTGGCGAAAGCCATGAAGAATATGGAGCTTACGGTTTCCTTCTCGGATCGTCCGGATGAAACTGCATCGCTCTGCGGCTATAATTGTCCGGATCTCCACGTACTTGAATCGTGGAACGATTTCGAGCCGCGCCGTGGCATGTATTCGTTGTCTCAACCAACCATCGCTCCGTTGTTTGACGCTCGTCAGATGCAAGAGTCTTTGATGGCATGGATGGGTGCTCCTGGAAATTACCACGATTACCTGCGTGCCAACTGGTCCGCAAAAGTCGGTGGATCCTGGGAGAAAGCCGTTCAGGATGGTGTAGTGGAAACCACTGCTGTAACCGCCTCTTCGTATTCCTGTAAAGCCGATTTGTCTGCTGCCGCTGCAACAGCCACCGGAGGATCGGGAATGGAAGTAGTGATTTATGAAAAAGTAGGTCTCGGAAACGGTGCTCAAGCCAACAACCCATGGTTGCAGGAATTGCCGGATCCGATTACCAAGATCACCTGGGACAACTACGTTACCGTGGCTCCTGCTGATGCCCGTGAAAAAGGCTGGAAGCAGGGAACTGTTGTTAATGTGAAGGCCAATGGTGTTGCTGTAAAAGTTCCTGTGGTAGTTCAGCCTGGACAAGCAGCCGGAACTCTTGGTATAGCGTTAGGCTACGGCCGTACAGTTGCCGGTAAAGTGGCTGACACGCGTGGCGTGAACGCTTACCCGTTGGTAGCAATCGACGGAGCAATGTTCTCTTATGCTGTATCCGGCGTTGCAGTCGAGAAAACGACCGACGATGATTATGTACTCGCCGGTACGCAGACACACCACACGATGATGGGTCGTGAAATCGTAAAAGAAACCACCTTGAGCCAATGGCAAAAGGATCCTAAGGCGGGCAATCCGGAAGAATTATTTGCTGTCCACGTCGGACACGAAGCTACCAAGAAGCCGGCTGAAGAAGTTACCCTCTGGGATGAATTCGAAAGTGGTCATCACCACTGGGGAATGGGAATCGATTTGAATTCCTGTATTGGTTGCGGCTCTTGTGTCGTTGCCTGTACAGCAGAAAATAACGTGGCCGTAGTTGGAAAAGACGAAGTGTTGCGCAGCCGTGAAATGCACTGGATGCGTATCGACCGTTACTACTCCAGCGACGCTGATCCGAAAGAAGGAGAAGAGGGCGACATCAAGTTGATGGAAATCCCGAGTGACAACCCTCGCGTTGTATTCCAGCCGGTGATGTGTCAACATTGTAATCATGCTCCTTGCGAAACGGTTTGTCCGGTTATTGCTACCAGTCACAGTTCCGAGGGTATGAACCAGATGACCTACAACCGTTGTGTAGGTACTCGTTACTGCGCTAACAACTGTCCATACAAAGTCCGTCGTTTCAACTGGTTCAAGTATTCCGATAACGAACAGTTCTCCATGAATACAGCCATGAACGATGACCTCGGTAAAATGGTCTTGAATCCCGATGTGACGGTTCGTTCACGCGGTGTCATGGAAAAATGCTCCCTGTGCGTACAGCGTATCCAGGAAGGCAAACTCAATGCCAAGCGTGCCGGAAAGGCGATCGAAGATGGTCAGATTCAGACCGCTTGCGCGCAATCTTGTCCTACGAATGCAATCACCTTCGGTGATTTCAATCTCAAGGGTAGCGGCATTAACAAGGCCTGGGATCCTAAAGGACGCAGTTACCACTTGTTGGGAGAACTCAATGTACAGCCGAACGTCTTCTATCAGACCAAGGTGCGTAACATCGAAGAAGGAAAAGAAGCGTAATTAATCACTGAAAAGCATTCAATCAGCAACATGAGCAATGCAACACAAGAAGCGGTCGTACGGGACCCCCTTATTTTAGGGACCAAGACGTACAGCGAAATGACCGAAGATATTTGTCGCCCAATAGAAGGGAAGGCAAATAAATACTGGTGGGTGTCCTTTGTCATCGCATTTACTGCGATGATTTGGGGGATCATTTGCCTGTCGTACACCATCGGTAACGGTATCGGCTCCTGGGGTGCGAACAAAACCGTAGGATGGGCATGGGATATCACCAACTTCGTTTGGTGGATCGGTATTGGTCACGCCGGTACTCTTATCTCTGCGGTATTGTTGTTGTTCCGTCAGCGCTGGAGAATGTCTATCAATCGTTCTGCAGAGGCAATGACGATTTTTGCCGTTGTTTGCGCCGGTTTGTTCCCGCTGTTCCACACCGGACGTCCGTGGCTCGACTACTGGATGCTTCCGCTTCCGAACCAATTCGGTTCACTGTGGGTGAATTTCAACTCGCCATTGTTGTGGGACGTATTTGCGATCTCTACCTATTTCTCTGTTTCATTGGTATTCTGGTATCTTGGATTATTGCCGGATCTGGCTACGGTACGTGACCGTTGCGTGGATCCTACCAAGAAATTCATTTACGGCTTACTCTCCTTCGGTTGGAAAGGTACTGCACGCGACTGGCACCGTTTTGAGGAAGTTTCACTGGTACTTGCCGGACTTTCTACACCGCTCGTACTTTCGGTACACACCATCGTATCCTTCGACTTCGCAACGTCCATCCTTCCGGGCTGGCACACCACGATTTTCCCGCCATACTTCGTTGCCGGCGCTATCTTTTCCGGTTTCGCGATGGTGTTGACACTGTTGATCATCGCCCGTAAGGTGTTGTCGCTCGAGCAATACATCACCATGCAGCACATCGAATTGATGAACAAAATCATCATTCTGACGGGTTCCATTGTCGGTGTTGCGTATATCACCGAGTTCTTCATCGCCTGGTATTCCGGCGTTGAATACGAATCCTATGCCTTCATGAACCGTGCTTTCGGTCCGTATTGGTGGGCGTATTGGAGCATGATGACTTGTAACGTAATCTCTCCGCAGCTTTTCTGGTTCAAGAAAATCCGTACCAGTCTTTTCGCCACGTTCATTCTCTCCATTGTGGTAAACATTGGAATGTGGTTCGAGCGATTCGTAATTATCGTGACCTCCCTGCACCGTGACTTCCTTCCTTCCAGCTGGACTATGTATTCTCCTACGTATATCGAGGTGGGTATTTTCGTCGGCACAATCGGATTGTTCTTCACGTTGTTCCTCATCTTCTCCCGTGTATTCCCTGTAATCGCTTTGGCTGAGCTGAAGACGATCCTGAAGAAGACCGGTAATCAATTCAAGAAAAAGAGCGTACTCTAATCATGGCTAAAAGAATCTACGGCGTCTTTGATGACGAAGAAATCCTGATGAACGCCATTCCGGCGTTGAAAGCGCAAGGCGTTTCCTGCAAGGATGTCCAAAGTCCTTTTCCTATTCACGGTATCGAGAGTCTAATCGGAGTACCGCGCACGCGTTTGTCTATTGCGTCCTTTATGTACGGGATCACCGGTACTTCCCTCGCATTATTGATGGTTTGGTACATGATGATTTCCGACTGGCCGATCAATATCGGTGGCAAGCCGAACTTCGCCTTGTACCTCAACCTGCCGGCATTCATTCCGGTTACTTTCGAGATGACGGTATTTTGTGCAGCGCACGGCATGGCACTTACGTTCTTCCTGCGCAGCAAACTGTTGCCGGGAGTTACGGCACCAATGCCGCATCCACGCATCACCAACGATAAATTCGTCCTTCACGTTGACGTGA
>Ga0315906_10011189_pt1 | contig 10474 bp, 8 predicted proteins | sample LakEriMetagenome_4_FD_203526 | JGI IMG/M metagenome (GOLD analysis project Ga0315906, IMG submission 203526) | Freshwater fungal communities from buoy surface, Lake Erie, Ohio, United States - Buoy 2 MA122 | ecosystem: Environmental > Aquatic > Freshwater > Lake > Lake biofilm | place: USA: Lake...
AGGTGGTGGCCAGTTCGGATCTGGTGTCGTTCATGCCGCCCATGACCTTCACGCGAGAGCTGGCAGCGGGCACCGTCGTGTCACAGCCGCTCCAGGGCACGGCCTTCACACGCGCATCGATTGATGTCCTGACTGCGCGCACGCATGAGCTGTCTCATGCCGCGCGCAGCTTTCTGGCGGTCCTCACACAGGCTGCACGCCAGCGCCCGCCCCAGAAGGTTTGAGCCGCGCGCAGGATCAGACGCGTAGCAAGCGTCCGAGCACCGGCCGCGGTGACTTCATGCGAAGCGTCGGCCTTCGTTGCCCAGGCGCTTGATCTTCAGTCTGACACCGGTGCAGTGGCACCACACCCACTCGGCTTGAGCACACGCTGTGTGGACGCCGGGTACTTGCCCAGCGCTGCAGCCAGCCTGCGCGGACGGGGCACGAGTTCACCCCCGCAATTAGGGCAGCGCCCATTGAGCCGGTCTTGGGCGCAGCGGTCGCAGAATGTGCACTCGAACGAGCAGATGCGTGCCTGCGAAGCATCGGGTGGCAAATCCTGATCGCAGCACTCGCAGTTGGGCCTCAGTTGAAGCATGTCCGATCTCCTGTGTGAGTGGAACCTGCTCTTGAACTTGCCACACTTCAACGGGATACTGTTTATATGTACAGTATACAGAACCCGTTGAGGCGCGCGTGATCCCGCCCTACGCCGAGCTGCATTGCGTCAGCAACTTCTCGTTCCTGCGCGGCGCCTCACACCCCGAGGAACTGGTGGATCGCGCCAAGGCGCAGTCCTATGCCGCCCTGGCGCTCACCGACGAATGCTCGCTGGCAGGCGTGGTGCGCGCGCATCTGCAGGCCAAGGCCACCGGTCTGCCCCTGCTGATCGGCGCGCAATTCGGTCTGCACGGGCTCTTTGGCCACCCGCAAGCCACGGTCGAGCCGGCATCGTCGCAGCGTCCTGCAGGCGGCCCGCCTGATCCCAAAGACGGCCGCACCCAGAACACCCGGGCAGCACCCGGCGACGCACGCACCCCGCCGGCCCGCCTGGTGCTCATTGCACAAAACCGCGAGGGCTACGGCAATCTGTCTGCCCTGATCACCCACGCACGCATGCGCGCGGCCAAGGGCCACTACCGGCTGCTGACCGAAGACCTGGATACCGGCGTGCCAGGCTGCCTGGCGCTCCTGGTGCCCTGCCCTGAAGTCGCCACCCAGGCCACCAACGAAGCAGCCGAACCGGGCGGTGCACAAGCCCGTCTGCATGAGCAGGCGCGCTTCGTCCGCGAGCGCTTCGGCAGCCGCGCCTGGCTGGCAGCCGAGCTGCTGGCACGCGGTCATGACCTGCCCCTGCTGGCCCGGCTGCGTGAAGCCTCCCGGCACAGCGGCCTGCCGCTGGTCGCTGCCGGCGATGTGCACTACCACCTGCGCTCACGCAGGCGCCTGCACGACGTCCTGATGGCCACGCGGCTGGCACGCCCGGTCGCCGAGTTGGGTTTTGCACTCGCCGCCAACGCCGAGCAGCATGTGCGCAGCCGCCTGCGTCTGGCCCAGCTCTATCCACCCGAGCTGCTCGAAGAAACTCTTGAGGTTGCCGCGCACTGCAGCTTCTCGCTCGATTCACTGCGCTACGAATACCCCGATGAAATCGTGCCGTCTGGCCACTCAGCGGCCAGCTGGCTGCGGCACCTCACGTACGCAGGTGCGCCTGGCCGTTACCCGCAGGGCATGCCGGACAGCGTGCGCGCGCAAATCGAGCACGAGCTCGCCCTGATCACCGAGCTGCACTACGAACCTTATTTCCTCACGGTGGCCGATATCGTCAGCTTTGCCCGCTCACGCGGCATCCTGTGCCAGGGGCGCGGCTCCGCTGCCAACTCCGCCGTGTGCTACTGCCTGGGCATCACCGAAGTCGACCCCGCCCGCACGAGCGTGCTCTTCGAGCGCTTCATCAGCCGCGAGCGCAATGAGCCACCCGATATCGACGTCGATTTCGAACATCAGCGCCGCGAAGAGGTCATCCAATACCTCTACACCAAGTACGGGCGCGAACGCACAGCCCTCACCGGGGCCATCAGCAGCTATCGGCCACGCTCGGCCCTGCGTGATGTCGGTCGGGCCTTGGGCATCGAGCCCCAGCGTATCGATCTGCTCACGCGCAGCCAGCAGTGGTGGGACGGTCGCAGCATTCAGGCCGAGCGCTTTTCAGAGGCGGGCTTCAACCCCGAGTCGCCTACGGTGCGGCACTGGATGAGCCTGACGCACACCCTCATTGGCTTTCCCAGGCATCTGTCCCAGCACAGCGGGGGCTTTGTCATTGCGCGCGATTCGCTCGCTCGTCTGGTGCCGATTGAAAACGCGGCCATGCCGGGGCGCAGCGTCATCCAGTGGGACAAGGACGACCTCGACGCACTGGGCCTGCTCAAGGTCGACGTGCTGGCGCTGGGCATGCTCAGTGCCATCCGCCGAGCACTGGACTTCATCACGTTGCGCCGTCACGGCACGCCCGACGGACCGCAGCAGTTTCGCCTGCAGGACATCCCGGCCGAAGATCCCGACACCTACGAGATGATCAGCGCGGCCGATACCGTGGGCGTGTTCCAGATCGAATCGCGTGCGCAGATGAGCATGCTGCCCAGGCTGCGGCCACGCTGCTTCTACGATCTGGTGATCGAGGTGGCCATCGTGCGCCCGGGCCCGATCCAGGGCGGCATGGTGCATCCCTATCTGCGCCGCCGTCAGGGGCTGGAGCCGGTCGAATACCCGCGCGATGAAATCCGCCCGGCACTGGAGCGCACTCTGGGCGTGCCGATCTTCCAGGAGCAGGTCATGCAGATCGCCATCCTGGCGGCGGGTTTCACGCCGGGCGAGGCCGACCAGCTGCGCCGTGCCATGGCGGCCTGGAAGCGCAAAGGCGGTCTGCATGGATTTCAGCAGAAGGTGATCGAAGGCATGCTCGCGCGCGGCTACGACCTCGCCTTTGCCGAGCGCATTTTCAAGCAGATCGAAGGCTTCGGCGAATACGGCTTTCCCGAAAGTCACGCCGCCAGCTTTGCCCTGCTGGTCTATGTCAGCTGCTGGATCAAGCGCCACGAACCGGCTGCCTTTCTGGCCGCCCTGCTCGACTCCCAACCCATGGGCTTTTACGCACCGGCCCAGCTGGTGCGCGATGCACGCGAGCATGGCATCGAGGTGCGCGCGCCCTGTGTGCTGGCCAGTGATTGGGCCTCGCGGCTGGAAGAGCGTAGCGCCACACCCCAGGTGCATGAGGCGGTGGACTACCGGCCGCAGCCTGCCGTGCGACTGGGGCTGCAGCGCATCCACGGTCTGTCCGAAGCGGCTGCCCAGAGGCTGGTGGCTGAGCGCACGCGGCGCATCGCCGGTGGGCGATACCCGGTCTTCGAGGATGTCGAAGACCTGGCACGCGCCGCCCGACTCCATCCGCATGACCTGCAAGCACTCGCGCAGGCCGATGCGCTCGCGGCTCTGGCCGGGCATCGCGTACAGGCCGCCTGGCAGAGCGCTGCCGTTCAGCCCATGCCCGCACTGCTGGCCGATACACGCTATGCCGAGCCTGCGCTCACCTTGCCCGCGCCGTCCGAAGCCGAGTCAACCCTGGCTGACTACGCATCGCTCGGACTGCCCATGGGCCGCCACCCGGTTGCGCTGTTGCGCCAGGCGCTCGATCGGTTCCAGGTGCAGCCGGCAGCCGTGCTGCGCAGCTACCCCGATGGCCGACTCGCGCGCGCCAGCGGGCTGGTCACCCACCGGCAGCGCCCGTCCACCGCACGGGGCGTGGTCTTCATCACCCTCGAAGACGACACCGGCTCGGTCAACGTCATCGTATGGCCCGATCTGCTCGAGCGCTATCGCAAGGACATCCTGGGCGCTCGGCTCATGACCGTCTTCGGTATCTGGCAGGCCGATCACGCCACCGGCGGACAGGTGATGCACCTGGTCGCACGCCGGGTGGTGGATCACACCGCGCTGCTGGGCACACTCACCGCACGCAGCCGCGATTTCCGATGAGTGCGCGTCAGGCGCACGGCGCGGGAGCGAGACCTCCAGATCCGCGTCTGGCGCGCCGATTTGCAGCGCGCCAGATCAGCCTTAGTCCCGTGCCGAATTGAATTGCAGATTCATCTGCGCCTTGCGAACTGGCTCTTCCGTGGTGCGATCAACCCCGAGCCGGGTGCGCTCGATCCGGTCCAGATACTCGGGCGTGACATTGCCGGTGATGTACTGACCATTGAAGCAGGAGGCCTCGAAATGCGCCAGGTGGGGGCCCAGGTCACGAATCGACTGCTGCATCGACTCGATATCCTGATACACCAGCGCATCGGCACCAATGGAACGACGGATCTCATCATCGCTGCGCCCGCTTGCGATCAGCTCGGCACGGGTGGGCATATCAATGCCATACACATTCGGGTAGCGCACCGGAGGAGCTGCCGAGGCGAAGTAGATCTTATTGGCACCCGCCTCGCGCGCCATCTGCACGATCTCGTGTGACGTGGTGCCCCGCACGATCGAATCGTCCACCAGCAGCACGTTCTTGCCCCGAAACTCGATGCTCATCGCGTTGAGCTTCTGGCGCACCGATTTTCTGCGCACCGATTGCCCCGGCATGATGAAGGTACGCCCCACATAGCGGTTCTTGATGAAGCCCTCGCGATAATCCAGGTTCAGGCGATTGGCCAACTGCAGCGCAGAGGGGCGCGAGGTATCGGGGATGGGCATGACCACATCGATGTCACCCGCCCACAATTCGCGACGTACTTTTTCGGCCAGGTATTCGCCCATCTTGAGCCGCGCGTCGTACACCGAGACGCCATCGATCACCGAGTCGGGACGGGCGAAATACACATACTCGAACACGCAGGGGTTCAGCGAAGCGCCCGGTGCACAGGCGCGCGCATGGAAGTTGCCCTCCAGGTCGATGAACACTGCCTCGCCGGGCGCGATATCGCGCACGAGGCGAAAACCCAGACCTTCGAGGGCCACCGACTCCGAAGACACCAGATACTCGGTGCCCTGCTGCGACTCGGCCACCCCATAGCACAAGGGGCGAATGCCCAGCGGGTCACGAAAAGCCAGCACGCCATAGCCGGCAATTTCGGCAACACACGCATAGGCGCCCTGCACGCGCTTGTGCAGCTCAGCCACTGCTCGAAAGATGGTGTCCGGGTCGAGCGAAACGCCCACCGCGGCCGCCTGCAATTCGTTGGCCAGCACATTGAGCAGCACCTCGGAATCGGAATCGGTGTTCACGTGACGCCGATCGCGTCGGAACATCTCCTCCTTGAGCTGCTCGGAATTGGTGAGGTTACCGTTGTGCGCCAGCGTAACGCCAAAGGGCGCGTTCACATAAAAAGGCTGGGCTTCCTCATCGTTGTTGGCCGATCCGGCCGTGGGATAACGCACATGCGCAATGCCGGTCAGACCGGGGAGCCCGCGCATATTGCGCGTGCGAAAGACATCGCGCACCAGACCGCTGGACTTGTGCATGGCAAAGGCTTTGCCACTGCACGTGGCGATACCGGCTGCATCCTGACCTCGATGCTGCAACAACAGCAGCCCGTCGTAGAGCAGCTGGTTGACCGGCGTTTTCGCCACCACACCGAGGATCCCGCACATGGATCTAGCCTCCGATTGATGCGTCCGACCTGTGCCGCCCACGCGGCATCAGGTCTGCCGGATGCCGCTGAGGCGTTCCGGAAGAAAAGGTTCCGCCCAGTGCACCAGGCGATCGAGCAAAGGCTTGGACCAGGCCTGCTGCCAGGCCGGTTCCGCAGACAACCCATTCAGATGCGCGACCAGCGCAACCAGCAGGATGATGATGACAGCACGCAGCACGCCGAGCGCGCCGCCCAGCAGACGATCGAGCCCACCCAGACCGACACCATGCAGCGCCCGGGCAGCCAGGCCGCCAAGCAACCGGGTGCCAATGAGCAACACCAGAAAGATCACGACCGCCAGCACAGGCATGGGCAAGGCCTGAGGCACCCAGGGATGCATCCAGCCCATGACCAGCGGCGTGCCCAGCAGCGACACCACCCAACCAGCCAGCGCAAACACGGTGCGCACCAGTCCACGCAGCAGGCCCAGCCCCAGTGACAGCACGCTGGTGAGGAGCACGAACCAGTCCCATCCGGTCAGACCGCTCACTGCGGAATCAACGCGGTCGTGACACCGGCCGCCTTGAGTTTGTCGCGCGCTTCATCAGCAGCCTCTCGCGAGGGGAATGGGCCTGCCCGCACGCGGATCCGCTCACCGCGATCGGTCGTGATGCGCTCGGTATAAGCGCGCACACCGGCCGCACGCAGCTTATCGACCGCCGCACTCGCGCTGGCCTCGGCGGAATAGGCGCCAACCTGCAAGGCGTACTTGCGATTCGTTGCGGGCGCAGATCGTGCCTTCGAGCCATCGACCAGTTTCTCGATCTCGTCGGCCGGCACGGCCTTTTTCGGCTCCGCCTTGGGGGCGGTGCGGGCATCGGACTTGGCGTCGGCACGGCTGTCGGCTTTGGCATCAGCCTTGGCGCTGCTCTTGCTGTCGGCTTTCGGCTCGCCCTTGGCCTTGCTGTCTGACTTGACCTCGGACTTGGCCTCGGATTTAACCTCGGCCTTGGCATCAACCTTGGCATCCGTCTGCGCGTCAACCTTCGCATCGGCTTTTGCCGACACACGCGGACTGCTCGTATTCGTGTCGCCGGCACGCGCCTCCGGGGGGCGTGCCTCAGACGCTCGTGCCTCAGACGCTCGTGCCTCAGACGCTCGTGCCTCAGACGCTCGTGCCTCAGACGCTCGTGCCTCGAGCGCAGGCGGCGCATCAGCGGGCGCTGGCGCAGGCGTGGACGCTGTGGCAGACGCGGGGGTCTCGGCGGTGACGCGTGCACGCTTTGCTGCGTCGGTACTGCCCTTGCCACCATCAGTCGCGCTCGCAGACGTGCGGGCCGGCAAAGGCATATCACGCGACGGAATCACCACCGTCACATCTGCAGGTGATCGGGTAGGTTCAGGCTCAAGCACCAGCGGCACCACCACGGCTGCTGCAAGGCACAGGGTCACTGCGCCGATCAGCCGATGGCGGGCCTGTTTTTTTTGCGGCAGGGCCGGGTCGACGGCAGCGTCGTCAGACGGAGTTTCCGCTGATCGGGACCGTGTCGTTTGGGCTCGGGCCATGAGATGGAGGGTCGGTCAGGGCGTCTGTCCGGAACGGTCCGACAGCACGTCGGCAACCGTGAGGAACGAACCGAAGACCACGATCCTATCATTCTCCTCAGCCAGCGCTCGCGCGCGCTGCAAGCCTTCACGCGGCGAGGCGCAGCAGGTGATGCTGCGCTGTGCGTCATCACCCTGCCCCGGTCGGATACCGGCGGCATGAAGGCGCTCGGCCAGGGACTGGGCACTCGAGCCTCGCGGGCCAGGCAGGTCAACGCAGATCCAGTGATCGACCCGCTGGCGCAGATGGGCCACGGTGGCGTCGATATCCTTGTCGGCCAGCATGCCGAAGACCGCGAAGGTCTGGGGAAAGAACCCCATGTTGTCGAGGTTGGCGGCCAGATGTGCGACTGCGTGCGGATTGTGCGCCACATCGAGCACCACAGCCGGTCGGCCCGCCAGGACCTGAAAGCGCCCGGGCAGCTCCACCGTGGCAAAACCCTGACGGACCGCCTGTGCACTCACGGGCAGACGGTCGCGGACGGACTCAAGGGCTGCCAGCACACCCGAGGCGTTCAGCAGCTGATTGGCCCCGCGCAAGGCCGGGTAGGCCAGGCTGTTGCGTCGCTGACCGCGCCCGCCATAGCTCCACTGCTGGCGATCGCCGGAATAGTTGAAGTCGCGCCCGAACAGCCAGAGGTCGGCACCAATGGTCTGCGCATGTGTGAGGAGCGACGCAGGCGGCATCGGGTCTGTGCAGATAGCGGGGCGACCTGACCGATAGACATGCGCTTTTTCCAGGCCGATCAGTTCGCGCGTATCGCCCAGGTAATCTGAGTGATCGATGTCGATGCAGGTGACGATCGCGCAGTCTGCATCGATCAGGTTGACTGCATCCAGACGCCCGCCCAGACCGATTTCCAGCACGTTGACATCCAGCGCACTGTGCTGAAAAAGACGCAGGATGGCCAGGGTGGTGAATTCGAACCAGGTGAGCGGAGCGCCAAGGCGCGCGGCCTCCACGGCCTGGAGCTGTTCGACCAGCGCAGCATCATCGGCCGGCACCCCGTTGATGCGCGCCCGCTCGTTAAAGCGCACCAGATGCGGCGAGGTGTAACAGCCCACCCGATAGCCGGCCGCCATCAGCACCGATTCGAGCATGGCGCAGGTCGAGCCCTTGCCGTTCGTGCCCGCCACCACGAAGGTGACCCCGGGCAGACTCAGCCCTAAGCGTGCGGAGACTTCACGCACGCGCTCCAGGCCCAGGTCGATGACCCGGGTATGCAAGCCCTCGATGCGTGAAAGCCAGTCGCTGAGCGCACCAGCCGATTCGGGCGTCTCAGGCTTCAGGCCAGAGCCTCCGACGGTTGCCGCTGCAGCAGCGCCAGCAGCTGGGCGATTTCGTCGCGCATCTGGCGGCGGTGCACGATCATGTCGATCGCGCCTTTCTCAAGCAGGAATTCCGCGCGCTGAAAGCCTTCGGGGAGTTTTTCGCGCACGGTCTGCTCGATCACACGCGGCCCGGCAAAGCCAATCAGCGCACGCGGCTCTGCAATGACCACATCGCCCAGGAAACAGAAGCTCGCCGACACGCCACCCATGGTGGGATCGGTGAGCACCGAGATGTAAGGCAGCTTGGCATCGGCCAGTTGCGTCAAGGACGCAGTGGTCTTGGCCATCTGCATGAGCGACAGCAAACCTTCCTGCATCCGCGCGCCACCCGAAGCCGCCACGGAAATGAAGGGCACTTTCTGTTCGATGGCCGTGCGCACGCCGCGCGCGAACCGCTCGCCCACCACGGACCCCATTGATCCGCCCATGAACTCGAACTCAAACGCCGCGACGATGACCGGCAAGGAACGGATTGCCCCGCCCACCACCACGAGCGCATCGGTCTCGCCGGTGCTTTCCATGGCTTCCTGCAGCCGGGTCGGGTACTTGCGACTGTCGCGAAACTTGAGCGCATCGACCGGCAGCACTTCCTGCCCGATCTCAAAGCGGCCTTCGGGATCGAGCAGCGCGTCGATACGCGCCCGCGATCCGATGCGCATGTGATGGTCGCATTTGGGACAGACATTGAGCGTGCCCTGCAGATCCGCACGGTAGAGCACCGCATCGCAACTCTGGCACTTCACCCAGACGCCTTCTGGCACCGAGCGTCTTGCCTCGGCCGAAGCCACCGAACGTTTGATACGGGGCGGCAGCAGTTTTTCGAGCCAGCTCATGTCGTCGTCTCCCTGGTGGTGGGGGTGGCGGCGTCCATGGCGTCGCGTATCCCCCGGATGAACGCACCGGCCTTCTCCACAGCATGCTGCGGGCCGGCGGCCTCGATTTCCTGGATGAGTCGGGTGCCGATCACGACCGCATCGGCGCTGCGGGCAATGGCGCGTGCCGTCTGACCGTCGCGAATGCCAAAGCCCACCCCGACGGGCAAACCTGTAGCGGCCCGGATTGCCGGCAAGGCACTGAGGACTTCGTCCACGTTCAGATGCCCCGCTCCGGTAATGCCCTTGAGCGAGACATAGTAGACATAGCCACTGGCAAGCCGCCCGACCTGCGCGATGCGCTCGGACGTGGAGGTGGGCGCCAGCAAAAAGATGGGATCGATGCCGCGCGCGCGCAGCACCGGCACCATGGCCTCGGCCTCTTCAGGCGGTTGATCCACGACCAGCACGCCATCGACGCCGACCTCGGCGCAACGGGCCGCAAACGCTTCGACGCCCATCCGTTCGATCGGATTCAGATAACCCATCAGGACAATCGGCGTAGCTGAGTCGGTGCGGCGAAACTCACTGACCCACTGCAGCACGTCGCCCAAGCCGACGCCCAGCGCCAGCGCCGCTTCGCCCGACTTCTGGATGACCGGGCCGTCGGCCATCGGGTCGGAGAACGGCACGCCCAGTTCAATCACGTCGGCGCCGTTGCCGGCCAGCGCATGCATCAGCGGCACGGCATGCTCGCGGCTGGGGTGGCCCGCCGTGAAATAGGGGATGAGGGCCTTGCGACCCGACTGCTGCAGGCGCTTGAAGGTGGCGGCGATCCGGGTCATGTGAAGACAGCCCCGATCAGAGCGGCACGCCGCCGGCCTGCGCGACGGTATGCATGTCCTTGTCGCCCCGCCCAGAGAGGTTCACGAGAATCACCTTGTCGCGCGGCAGCGTGGGCGCAAGCTGGGTCGCATAGGCCAGGGCATGGCTCGACTCCAGCGCCGGGATGATGCCCTCGATGCGGCAGCAATCGTGAAAGGCCTTGAGCGTGTCGCGGTCGTCGATGGCCACATACGAGGCGCGACCGATGTCCTTGAGCCAGGCGTGCTCGGGGCCCAC
>Ga0315906_10011191_pt1 | contig 10472 bp, 7 predicted proteins | sample LakEriMetagenome_4_FD_203526 | JGI IMG/M metagenome (GOLD analysis project Ga0315906, IMG submission 203526) | Freshwater fungal communities from buoy surface, Lake Erie, Ohio, United States - Buoy 2 MA122 | ecosystem: Environmental > Aquatic > Freshwater > Lake > Lake biofilm | place: USA: Lake...
GGAAAATATGCGCCTATCAAAGGAAATTTTTTTGGCATGACTCCTTGGGGTTCAGTTGTGTCATATCATGATCTTGCAGATTTTGTGAACAATAAGTATTATAAACTTTCAGAAAATGTAGAAAACAATTTGCTGAGAGTGCTGACCAAATCAATATCGAACCGATATGCATGGCAATACTCATTTTGGCTGGATTCAGCATTGTATTTTGCTTCGCCTACCCATGGATACGACTCAGTAATCATTCATAAAAGCGATTTGATTCCAACAAGTAAACCAGTGTATTGGGAAATCAAAGAAAGTAAAAAAATAAGAATGCCTCTCCTCCGTTCTTATGGATAGGTTTGCTTGGCATCATGTTACTTGTAAACATGTATCTCTATTTCAGGCACAGAAAGGCAAATAGGAAATATTATAACAGGGAAGCTGAAAATGATTGGACGATCAACGAAAAATCAAAATTGACCGAGATTGAAAAAGGACTCCTGCAATTAATATTTGAAAACTCTGTATTGAAAAAAATGACTCAGATAGCAGAAATCAACAATATCCTTGGCTGTAGCAATAAAAATATTGACGTCCAAAAAAGGCTTAGAAGCGATGCGATCAATGCATTGAACGAAAAGCTCAGCCTCGCTTTTCTCACAGATCATAAAATCATTGAGAGAAAAAGATCTTCATTCGATGGCAGAAGCTTTGAATATTTCATCGATCAGCAGTATTTCACAGCCACTCAAAAATTACTGAACAGCTCAGTATCATCTTGACTTCAACATCGTTGACAACATACTGACCAATGATAGTGCCAGAAGTGCACTGCAGGCAAACAATGCTGTAAATCCTACCATTTTTGATGCATTGATCTGGTTTGAATAAATTCCAAAAAATGCCCAAGAGAGCACAAATGCATAGCCATACTTTTTATAATAAATTATAAAGTAGTTGCCCAATGCGAATCCAATGATGATCATGGCAGTGCTCCAAACAGCAGGAGACAAGAATCCGCCCTGCCATCCTATCCCCACCAAGAGCGCTGTGACATTTGCAATCGTGGCAACAGAGATCCAAGCCAGATAGACAACAAAAGGTTGTTGCAACCAAAATATATAAGATGCCTTTGAAGGTCTTTCAAGATCCTGAATACGCAGAAATATTTTGCAAAGAAATACCAGCAAGCCTACCATGATCACCAATGAGCAGCCAAGCTGTAAATAATGCCATGCCAAAATCCAACCTGCATTGAATAAGCAGGTTACCTGAAAAGGAAAGCTGATTGCTTGCATGATCTTTTCAGACGCAGCATCACCCGCACCAAAGGAAATGGCAATGGAGAATACCACAAATCCAATGAGCAGAATATATATGATCCCCCAAATACCAAATGTAAATCCGGCTGGCACAAAATAATTGGGATAGAACCCGGAAATCTGCCCTGTGTTCAGCCCATTGATGGGTAAAATATTGGCCAATGCATTCACTGCAATCACGATGATCAGCCCCAGAAAATTTAAAAACGCATTTATTTTGAGGTTCATAAAAATATTTAATGCATTAAATTTAATTCACATACGTATGAAAAGTAAAAACGTTCCGAAAAATCGGAACGTTCCACTAATCAGAGCCCTCGGTGCGTTTTAAAATACCTACAGGGAACTCTAAAAATGCACCGAGGCAGCAAAATGATAAATATTTATCATTTTAACAAATTAATTTTTTTCCTCATACGAGGATAAAAAAGAATAAATATCAAATAGCATAAAATGCGAATAAGGGCATGCAGCGTTTTGCTCAGTCTGCGACACACCTGAATCCGGTATGCTCGAGTCCGGTATCTGTGGCTGTTTTCATCCTGGAACTGACCCTGTATCCCTTGCAATAACTGGCATTGCATAAGAAGGATCCCCCTCGCACAACTTTCTTTGGCACGGTTGGCTCATCCGGATCAAGGCTGCTTTTTGGACCCGCTGGATTTTCAGCGGTGGTTGGACCGAGTTTTTTATAATAATCATGCTGGTACCAGTCCGCACACCATTCCCATACATTGCCTGCCATGTCGTACAATCCAAATGCATTGGCCTGAAATGATTTTACGGGGGCTACATTGTCGAATCCATCCCATCCAGTATTAAAACTGGGGAAGCTGCCCTGCCAGGTATTTGCTTTGGGACGCTGATCTTCAATATCTTGATTTCCCCATGGATATTTTGCTTCTTTTCTTGCCTTTGCAGCAAATTCCCATTCCGCTTCGGTTGGCAAACGCTTGCCGCTCCATTTGCAATATGCCATTGCGTCATCCCATGATACATGTACAACAGGAAATTTTTCTTTGCCTTTGATGTCTGAACCAGGACCCTGTGGATGTCTCCAATTGGCTCCCTTTTTCCAAGTCCACCAAATACTGGGATCTCCCAATCCAGATCCGGCAGGCTGCTTTACAAATACCAAAGATGCAGCAACCAATAAACTGTCTGGAGGTTTGGGTGTTCCAGGAGGCAATTGTTTTTTCAATTCATTCCAATCAGGTGCTTTTTCTGCTGTAGTGATATACCCCGTTGCATCAACAAATTGCTGAAAATCTGCATTGGTCACCTCTGTTATATCCATCCAGAAACTTTTGACTTTTACCTGGTGTGAGGGATACTCATCTGCCCTTCCTTCCTGATCCTGTGCACCCATCAAAAAAGTTCCTCCTTCAATCCATACCATGCCTTCATGATCGGCCTGATTTGAAGAAACAAGAGAACTATCTGCGGAGGAATGAGAACCAAAACGAGCAGGCAACTGGCTTGCACAATGTGCAAGACTGTCTTGATTGACAACAACTTCAGCAGCGCGCTGTTTACAGGACATCATGCCAATCATGGAGAGAAAAAAAATTAATCTTATTTTCATTTGTAAGAATCATAAATATAATCATGATGCGAATCTCATTCATTTTTACAGGAATATTTTTTTCTTTCCTTTTCATCGGATGTAATTCAGAAGAAAGTTCAAAGCAATCTTGGATCATGGATGGATTTGTGAAAGCAGACAGTGTTAATCCTGTGATGTTACCTGATACGGGTCAGGTATTTGACTGCCCGATCAGCAAAACAACCATTCATTGGGAAGAAAAAAATGTATTGAATCCCACGGCACTGATTAGGGACAACAAAGTATACTTGATTTACAGATCACAAGACAGCATGGGGACTTCCAGATTGGGAATGGCGATCAGTGAGGATGGCATACATTTTAAGAAAAATCCGAAACCCATTCTGTATCCCGATCAAGACAGTCTTTTAAAATATGAATGGAAAGGAGGGATCGAAGACCCCAGGATTGTTTCAACTGACAATGGTGGTTATATACTAACCTACACAGCATACGATGGTAAAACAGCCCGATTGTGTTTTGCATTTTCAAAAGATTTGTTGCATTGGGAGAAAATGGGACCAGTACTGAAAGATGAAAAATATATACATACATGGTCGAAGTCAGGTGCCATTGTGTCCAAAGAAATCAATGGAAATATGTCAGCAACAAAAATCAATGGAAAGTATTGGATGTATTTCGGAGATACCAATCTTTTCATGGCATACTCAGATGATTTGAAACATTGGACTGCTGCTGAGAATGAAGAAAACAAAAAATTGATTGAAGTAATGCATCCAAGAATGGGCTACCATGATAGCAGACTGGTTGAACCGGGCCCGTATGCATTGTTGACAAAAGATGGAATACTATTGTTATACAACGGAAGCAATGCGGCTAATTTCAACGACAGCACCTTGCCCAAATTTAGCTACAGTGCGGGACAGGCATTGTTTGACGCATCCAAACCCTATCAGCTGATCAACAGAACAAATAGCTATTTCATCAAACCTGACAAAGATTATGAGAAGGTGGGAGAAGTAAATGAAGTTTGTTTCATTGAAGGATTGGTCCACTTCCAAAACAAATGGTTTCTTTATTATGGAACAGCTGACAGTAAAATTGCAGTAGCGGTGAAGTGATTATTTTTTCTCAAACTCAATGATATATTCGGAGACATAATCTGCTTGCGGACCCAGCATGTCTTTCACAAACAACCTTGCTTTTTTACCCAACCTCAAACAGGTTCTTTTGCTTTTGATATCCTCCTCGGTATTCAATGGCTGCAAAGATGGATACCATAGTACATGTCCGGGCTTTTGCAATACCAGTTGAGGCTTTGACCACTGTTGTGAATGATCGCCCACACCCAAATCTTTGTTTTTATTGAAAGAAATATAAATCTTGTCTCCAATCCATTTTTGTCCCTCTACCCTGCCCATCATCATCACCCAGCAATTGAGATATTCATTCCAACTAACCGATGGCCCCCAATGAAAATTTCCTCCAGCCCTGGAAGCAGCACCACCCTTTTCTGCAGCAGGAATCAACAGTGATTGTATGGGCTTGCCGATTCCATTGTAATCTGCATCAAAAGATTTTCCATTCCATCTTCTTGCTTTCCCAACCGGATTGTCCAAATCAGCTATTTTGATTCTGGCAATGCTGATGCATTGACCACTTGCTTCAAAAACCGAATCATATTTTTCTGCCTTGTACTCACCTGGATAACCATATTCACCATAGAACAAATACAAATATTCACCACTTGCCACTGCAGAAGGATCACCTACGCCCCCTGCAAATGTCAATGAATTGTTATGCGGTTTTAGAATCATTCTTGGTTGAAGGTCTTCAATAAAGATTCCTTTGTTCTCCCAAGAATGTCCGCCATCGGTTGATTTCATCACACCAATCCTGCAAACCGCAGCTGCAGAAGAAGCATCGGTGAGCCCCTGTGGCCATAAAGTATCTATATATCCCTCACCAGTTGCTGCATTGTAAGGCAGTGTGGCAGGATAGTTTTCGTTGTGGTAGATTGCATAAAGTGTTTTTCCAGAGGCATCTTTGGCAGATTGATAAACTGTTTCAAACCATACAGCACCGTGCAAACCATTTTCAGCAGGTTTTACATTCGGGGGCATGATGGGATCAATGAATTGATCAGCAGGCGTTAGAAATACCTCGTCTGTATTTTTACCGCTGGCAAATTCCAACTCTTTTGAATCCCCCCAAACGGGATCTTCGCCATATTTACCTGCAAATATTCTAAGTGTGTCGCCTACCCAAGCCTCCGCCATATTGCAATCAACAAATGACTTGAAGAGAAACTTCTCAGATGGAGTCAATTTGAATGATGGGTTAAAAACTTCCTCTTTGTTATTGCATGAAATAAAACATGCAAGAACAAGCATCACAAAAATATTTTTCATGAAAAACTATTTTGTTGGAGCAGCAAATCCACTTTTCGCCAAATCGTCAAATAACTTCTTAACTTTTGCAATTCCACTTGGGTCATTCAAATCATAATACCTGTAGACTTCCAAATCGGTTCTGTGTATTCCATTTTCCTGAATCGCACCTTGTGATTTGTATTCAGAAATAACCCAGTCTGCAACGATTTTATAACTTACTTTATCATTCTCCTTGAACCTGAAAGCTCTGTTCAAGGTGAAACTTGGAGCAGTTGGACTGATTTTTGTTTCAGGATATCCTTCCAACATCGTGAATTCAACTGGTTTTGAATCAGCACGAGCCGGACTTCCTGCGATGATGATGGGTTTAGTAGCTCCCTTGAAACGCTGAACTGCTCTGATTCCCATGAGTGCAGCCGTTTTGTGGTGACCATGCTGACCAGGATGAGGCAACATCGTGATCACAAAATCATACTGACGCTCAGCTAAAATCTTATCCATTCTTCTCTCTACATATTTTATTTCCCAATTCTTTCCTGAGATATATGGATTGATATCGAGTGTATAATAATCATCTTCCTGTTCCATGAAAAAAATATTTCTCACTCCCATAATTTTTGCTGCATTGGTGATCTCCTGTTTTCTGATCAATGGCAGATGTGTTCTCGCCACCATCGAATCGGTCAGATTAAGTCCATAATAAACAGCACCGAGCTGAGAGTCGGCAAATCCTCCGCCACCATCGGTCATCACTGCCATGTCTACCTGACCATGAAGCTCCTTGGTAATCTTGAACATGGTCACAGAAAAACCGGTTTCATCATCTGGGTGAGCTGTAACAACCAAGACGCGCGGACCCTGGGCCAGGGCAGAAAATGAAAAAACACAAAAGAAAACAAGGCAAGCAATCTTGAGACGTTTCATGGTATATGGTTTGAATGCATAAGTTACAAAAAGAAATCTAATCCTCTACATTGGTTGTTTTTGAAGGTGCCTTATCCGTCCACTCGGTTTTTTCTAACTTTTTAAGTGCTGGTGCAACTTCATCACCATTGTCAGCATTGTAAAGTCTTCCGTTCTTCATCACGTATTTGATTGCATTCGTATGCCGAATATTTTCCAGCGGATTCTTATCCAAAATAATCAGATCAGCCAGCTTTCCTTTTTCAACACTACCTAAATCTTTATCGAGACCCAACGCTTCAGCTCCTAAAATGGTAGCTACTTTTAAGGCATCGATGTTTCGCATGCCGCCGCTTTGCATGGACCACAGTTCCCAATGAAATCCAAGTCCCTGCAATTGTCCATGACTTCCAATACCTGCCAATCCGCCTTGCTCTACAATTGATTTCATGCTTTTGGCATGCTTCTGGAATACATGTTCTTCAGGCAAGAACCAAGTTGCTCTTCTTCTTGACTTTGCAGCAAGCTCCTCATAAGGAGTGAAAAACTGCAATTTTTTATTGCTGTATGGATTGTCGTTTTCATAAAAATAATTTTCCGCCCAGGGTCCGCCATACGAAACCAACAAAGTTGGAGTCACAGCCATTTTTGCATCGGAGATTGTTTTGGTAACATCCTTGTACAAAGGATAAATGGGAATCGAATGTTCATGACCTGGATACCCATCCAATAGATTGGTCATGTTCAATTTAAAATCCAGTCCACCTTCCGTGGTCGGCATCAGCTTTTGATTTTTTGCTGCTTGAATGATCCACTGACGTGTCTGACGATTACCAGTGAGATACATCTTTATATATTGTGTATTGTAGTACCTGCTGTATTGCTTCAATACACTCTCTGCCTGAGCCGAATCTTTGATATTGTAAAACCAATAGCCAACACCTGGACCCGTTGAGTAGACCCTTGGTCCAACCATATGTCCTGCTTCAACCATATCCGCATAAGTCAATACATCGGATGTAGCAGTTTGAGGATCACGGGTAGTCGTAACGCCATATGCAAGATTGGCTGCGTAAATCCATACCTGCGTTTTATGAATTCCCCACGATGGCCACATGTGTGAATGCACATCGACAAAACCAGGTATGATTGTTTTGCCAGATACATCAATCACTTTGGTGCCTGCTGGAGTTTTGATGCCTTTGCCAACGGATTGAATCCTGTTGTTTACCACCAATACATCTCCGTTCACAACTTCATCACCTTTCATGGTTATAATCCTCGCACCCTTCAATAAAATCGCAGATGATGGAATGTCTTTTTTATAATAAATCTTCACCCATGTTTCTTCAGGTTTGTAAGTGGGGTCTTCTTTTTTAACAGATGCCTTTTTAGTGGTATCGGTTGTTTTTGATTGCTCTGCCAATTTTTTTGCAAGTTTCAAACTGTCGTCCAATGCTCTTGATTTATTCAAATCATATACAAAGTGTGCAGCACCGAGACTGAAATGAACTTTCTGTGCATTGGCTTCCCAATATGGAAACTCTCCTCCAATTTCTGTAAGCCTGATACTCGGAAATTCAGCATTGGCGGCATCTGCAACTGAAATATTGATTGTTTTACCTGTTTGCGGAATCGTAACAACATATACATTATTATTCACCTTTGCAATGGCCTTTTCTCCTTGGGGCGATAACCAAATTTCACTGGCAGGTGATGGAGGATTGTTCTCTTTTGCATCCCCATCATTCAGCTCTTCAGGAATGATGCACGGATCAGTAGAAGGTTTCCCATTATGCGTTGGAACGGAACCATAGGTAACAATACCTGTAATTTTTGCATGGATTTTTTCATCCGTGCCATCCCATTTGATGGACACCAAACTTCCACTGGCATTCAAATAAATTCTTTCATCATTGATGGCAAAATGAGGATTGTACCTTCCATTTGATTTATCAATGATGTGTTCATCGCCTCCACTTGCATCTACCCATGCCAATACATCCTCGCGATCATCATATCCGGGATCAAATGCATCCTTGAATTTTTGATAAGGAGCTCTTGTATAAATAATTTTATCCCCGCGCAATGAATACCTGGGCGTTTGATACAATCCATTGACTTTCGTTAAAACCTTCGCACCGGCTCCATTGGATTGAACAACCTGCAATTGACCGCCATTTGCATTCCAGGAACTGAATACAATTGAATTTCCATCAGAACTCCATGAAGGCTGGGCTTCAGTGAATTCATTTTTTGTCAACCGCATTGGATTTCCATTGGGATAATCCATTACATACAATCTATTCAATACGGTGAACGCAAGTTTTTTTCCATCAGGAGATGGAACTGCATCGCGGATTTGAGTTGCAAGTACATAAGAAGTGTCTTTGATAGGATATTTGAACAATACTTCAGAAGCCAATTCCAATTTCCCTTCTACGGAATAAGGAATAGTTGAAATGCTGCCATTCTTGATATCAATCTTGTTCATCCTTCCACCAAAAGATGCAATGAGGAAATTATTATCGGGTGTAAATGACATGGCAGGCAATACACCTGAAACAGCAATAGACTCCTGGTCATCTCTTTGGACAGGATAGGCCAACCACTTTTCATCGCCTGTTTTCAAATTTCGCATGATGAGGCCAGTTTTGTCTTCATGTCGGCTTCCATATACCATCCAGTTGCCATCACCTGATAAAACAGGTGTGAATGCACTGCCATATTTTGAGGTTAAACTGGAAGTCTTTCCATTGCTCTTGTCATACACCCCAATTTGGTATTGTGGCAATTGTGCATTGTAATTCCAAGAACCTGTTCGGTATGAATAATAAATGAGTTTTCCATCGTGGCTTACAGCAGGGTCAATGGTTTTCAAAGTTGCTGGCTCACTGATCAGTTGCGTTCCTGCACCTCCATCCTTATGAATCATGAATAGCTTATTGATTCTTCGTCCCTTTGAATAAACAATGTAATTTCCATCAGGCATCCACTCTGCAGAAACAAAATTCTGATTGGTCTCTTTGGTCAATTGAATGGTATCTTTTTTCTCTGTATCAATGTACCAGAGGTTTTCTGCACCACTCTTATCAGAAACAAAAAGAATTTTCTTCCCATCGGGGCTGTATCTTGGATGTTGGTCAAATGCAAGCCCGCGCGTAATTTGTATTGCCTTGCCGCCACTGATAGGAAGGGTGTACAAATCACCCATCATATCAAACACAATGGTAGAACCATCCGGACTCACATCTAAAGAAGTCCAAGTGCCTTCATTTGTTTTCAAATCAAACATCCTCGTAGCTTTTAGCGGAAGATGCTTGTATGTAGTGAAACTGGTGTCTTTTTGAGCAAAGACAACAAAAGAAACGATGAACAATGCCACCATCAGAGATAACTGCTTTTTCATATTGATTGTATTCTATTTGTTTGAAAGTAAAATTTGCTTATAAACATTTGGCAAAGCCAATTTGATTCTCTCATAAGTTGCAGTAGAAATATTTTGCTGATCAAACGGGACATAGCGTACATATTTTTTTTGCTGCCCCTCTGTTCGGCCGTATTTGTATGCATACGTGAACCATCCATCTTCCTGTAATTTGATTTCGCTTAAGTTTTTATTGGGGATGGTAATAAAAAAAATATTTTTCCTTCGTTGCGCCTTGTTTTCGAGCTGCCATTTTCTTAATTCGATGTATGCTTCTTTGGCGGTCTCAACAGATGGATCAATCAACTCAACTTTTTCTGCCAAAACAGATCTGTAAAGATAATTGCCATCGGATTGTAAATGATACAACTCATTCAATACATGGCGGATGGTATCACGCATAAAAGGATAATGAGTGCAGCCTAGGATAAGCGTGTTCATGGGAACTGCATACCGCTGCTGTTTCATTTTTTCTAACAATGAAACGAGATGATAACGCACATAATTCTCCGGATCATTCAGTTGAATGTCGAGGCAGTTTCCTTTGTCATCAAACTCACACAATAATTTATTGCCGTCACGTTTGAAATTATAAATATTCATCAGTGTTGTATCAATTGTATACTGATTGTTTTTCAAAGAGGGGCCCTTGTAATCATTTCTCAGGCTGGTTATATTCTCCGCAAAAAAACTGTAATCACGGTCAATGGCATCTGCCAGTCCGTATCCACCCTGACTTACAATGCTCGGTGCAGGCATGTTCATTTGCTTTGCCATGGCAAGAATTGTTTTGGGGTATCCATCAGATGCAACAGTTCCTGCAGTTGCAAAAACACCAATGGTTCCTTTTTGATGCGCAAACTGATAAGCCAATG
>Ga0315906_10011192_pt1 | contig 10472 bp, 8 predicted proteins | sample LakEriMetagenome_4_FD_203526 | JGI IMG/M metagenome (GOLD analysis project Ga0315906, IMG submission 203526) | Freshwater fungal communities from buoy surface, Lake Erie, Ohio, United States - Buoy 2 MA122 | ecosystem: Environmental > Aquatic > Freshwater > Lake > Lake biofilm | place: USA: Lake...
TGGATATAAAGAAACAGATCGAATGGGTGGCTTCGATCCTTATAGTAGTTCAAAAGGTTGTGTTGAGTTGGTTGCAAGTTCATACAGAAATTCATTTTTTAATATTAATGATTATAAAAGAACTCATGAAGTTTTAGTCGCTACTGTTAGAGCAGGAAATGTTATTGGTGGTGGTGATTGGAGTAAAGATAGATTGATACCAGATTTAATTAGAGCAGCTTCAAAAGGTGACGCAACAAAAATTCGTTTCCCAAATGCTACAAGACCATGGCAACATGTACTGGAACCCCTTTCGGGTTATTTAATGTTAGGTAAAAAACTTTTAGAGGGTGATAAGACATTTTCAGGTCCTTGGAATTTTGGTCCTGAAGAAAAACAAGTAATTTCTGTTGGAGAAGTATTAAACTTAGCTAGCAAGTATTGGCATAAAATCAGGTATGAAGAAGAAAATTCAAGTCAATTATTACATGAAGCAGGTTTACTAAGTTTGAATATTGATAAAGCTAAATTAAAGTTAGGTTGGAAGCCTCTATGGAATAATCAAATTACTATTCAGAAAACCATTGAATGGTATAAGTCTTTTTATGAGTCTAAAGTTTTGTTATCTGAAGAACAATTAAATTTATATATAAATTAATGAACTTTATTAATACACTTATTGAAGATGTTTTTGTAATTGAGCCTGATAAAAAAGGGGATGAAAGGGGGTGGTTTATGAGAACTTTTGATAAAGATTTATTTAAAAAGAATATTTCATCATTTGATAGTAATTGGGTTCAAATAAATCAATCTTATAATAAAAATAAACATACCTGGAGAGGTTTTCATTATCAAAAATATCCATTTGGAGAAACTAAAGTAGTAAGATGTATTGCTGGTAGCGTTTTGGACTGTGTTTTAGATTTAAGAGAATCATCAGAAACATATTTGCAAACTCTTCAAATTGAGCTAAGTTCATTAAATAGTAAGATGATATATATTCCAACTGGTTGTGCACATGGTTATCTTACATTAGAAGAAAATTCCGAACTTATTTATCTACACGATGAATTTTACAACCCTGATTATGAAAGTGGTGTAAAATTTAATGATAGGAAAATTTCTTTTTCTTTGCCTTTGTATCCTAAAGTTATTTCCAATAGAGATTGTAATTATTCAGACTTATAGATTATGAAATGCAGACATTGCGGAAATAAATTGACAAATATTTTATGTGATCTCCAGACTTGTCCGCCATCTAATGCAATGGTAAGGGAAGAAATGATTAATTTCCCGGAAACTTATTTCCCTCTTAAAGTTTTTGTTTGCGAAAAGTGTTGGCTAGTTCAAGTAGATGAAATTGAGAAAGCAGAGAATATTTTTAATGAGGAATATACTTATTTTTCTTCTTTTAGTAAAAGTTGGTTAGCACATTCAAACGATTATGTTGAATATATGATGTCTAACTTTAAGTTTAATTCAGATTCATTAGTAGTTGAAGTTGCATCTAATGACGGATATTTACTTCAATATTTCAAGGAAAAAAATATTCCGGTCTTAGGTATTGAACCTACGGCTAATACAGCTAAGGTAGCAAAAGAGAAAGGAATAGAAAGTATAATAGATTTCTTTGGTAGTGAGTTAGCAAAAAAAGAATTAGAAGGTAAATCAGATTTGATTTTGGGAAATAACGTTTTGGCGCATGTGCCTGATATTAATGATTTTGTTAAAGGGATTAAAATTGCCTTAAAATCTGATGGTATAAATACATTTGAATTTCCACATTTATGTAAAATGATGGAATTTAATCAATTTGATACTATTTATCATGAACATTTTTCTTATTTATCTTTAACTGCCCTTAAATCTGTATTTGAAAAACAAGGATTAGAATTTTTTGATGTCCAAGAAATTCCGACTCATGGGGGTAGTTTGAGAGTATTTAGTAAACATATAGAAGATAAATCGAAACAAATAAGTACTTCTGTTGAATTATTGTTAAGTAAAGAAAAATCTCTAGGAGTTAACACTTTAGCTTATTACCAGGGTTTTCAGCAGAAAACAGAAAATATAAAAGATGATTTAATTACATTTTTGATTCGTGCAAAAAATGAAAAAAAAGTAGTGGTAGCATACGGTGCAGCTGCCAAAGGAAATACTCTTTTAAATTTTTGTGGTATAAAGGGTAGAGATTTAATTTCTTATGTAATGGATACTTCTCCACATAAGCAAAACAAGCTCCTGCCCGGTTCAAGAATACCAGTGTTTCACCCGGAAAAAATTGTGGAAACCCAACCTGATTACGTTATCATCTTTCCTTGGAATCTTAAGGAAGAAATTTCTGAACAACTTTCATTTATTAAAAGTTGGGGAGGTAAATTTGTTGTGGCTATTCCAGAGTTAACAATATTCTAATAATGAATATATTAGTCACTGGTGCGAGCGGTTTTATAGGAAAAAATGTTGTTAGTAATCTTTTAAAGCTTCAGTCATTAAATATAACTGTCTCCTCTTCTAATATAAAGAATCTTGAAGAGTTGTATAGTGAAAATAAGATAACTATTATACCTTTTGATATTTACACTAATGATTATGAAGAAATTGATTTATTTAGTTATTTTGGAAAACCAGACAAATTAATTCATTTGGCTTGGAGAGGACTTCCGAACTATGGTCATCCATTTCATGTTACAGAAAATTTACCTAAAGAATATGAATTCATATCTAATCTGGTAAAGGGAGGTTTAAAAGATATTACGATTGCGGGAACTTGTTTTGAGTATGGTATGCAAACTGGAGAATTACATGAAGAAATGACAACAAATCCATTAAATTATTATTCACTGGCAAAGGATACTTTAAGAAAAATGTTGGAAATTTTAAAAGTAAATATGCATTTTAATCTTAAGTGGGTGCGCTTATTTTACATGTATGGTGAGGGACAAAATCCAAATTCAATAATAGCACAATTAGATAAAGCACTATGTGAAGATACTGTTGAATTTAATATGAGTGGAGGAATGCAGGTTAGGGATTATATGCATGTTTCAAAAGTAGCTGAGAATTTGGTTAATATTTGTTTGCAAAATGAAATAGATGGAACTATTAATAATTGTAGTGGAATACCAGTAAAACTATTGGATTTAGTGAATAAATATTTAATTGATAGAAAAAAATCAATTAAGTTAAACCTTGGCTATTATCCTTATTCTATTTATGAACCAATGGAATTTTGGGGTAATAGGGAAAAATTAAACAGAATATTGAAAAAATAGTTTGTTTTGTATATCTTTTATTATGATTTTAATAAATAAATTTTTCAAACATTGAGAAAATAAAACTAAAATTTATGAGCAAAGAATTGACCAATTTTTATTTGGAAAGAAAAATATTAATTGAGAAGAACGCTGAGAATATTAACTTGCAAAAAGCAAAAAACGACTTTAATGTAGAATCAAATAAAGCGAAATACTCTTATAATTTTAGTTGGATGGGTAGGCCTATCATTGCATATCCACAAGACATGATTGCAATGCAAGAAATAATATGGGATATCAAACCTGATTTAATTATTGAAGCAGGAATAGCTCATGGAGGTTCTTTGGTTTTCTATGCATCCCTTTTGGAATTGATTGGAGGAGAAGGGGTTGTCCTAGGATTAGATATAGATATAAGAAAACATAATCGTGATTTAATTGAAACACATTCTATGTCAAAACGAATAAAAATGATAGAAGGAGATTCTACTTCTTTAGATGTAGCAAATCAAGTATATGAGATTGCTAGGGACAAAAAGAGAATAATTGTATGCTTAGATAGTAATCATACCCATGATCATGTGTTGAGTGAACTGAAACTATATGCAAATTTGACTACTGTTGGCAGTTACTGTATTGTTTTTGATACTATTGTAGAGGAATTACCAGAAAATTATATGCCTGGCGGTCGTCCATGGAATCCTGGTAATAATCCTAAAACAGCCGTATTTGAGTTTTTAAGAAGCAATAATAATTTTGAAATAGACAAATCAATTGATAATAAGATTTTAGTATCGGTAGCACCTGATGGTTATTTGAGGAGAATTAGTTAACACATAAGTTATGTGCTAATTTTTCTAACTAAAGTCATTAAATTAGTATTTATATATAAAAATGATTTTAACCAAAATTAATTTAAATATAAATTATGAAATTCTCGTTAATTTACCCTACTAGAAATAGGCCAGCATTTGTAAAGGTTGCATTAAAGTTTTTAGAATATCAAGACTTTGATGCTTTTGAAGTTATTGTTTGTGATAACTATTCAGATATATCTTTTTCATGTGAGAAACAATGTGAGGAATCTAATTTAAAAAATTTGAAATATATTAGACCTCCAAAAGACCTGAGTATGTCTGAAAACTGGAACTATGCTCTAAAATTTGCTAAAGGTGATTATGTAGCTTTTTTTACGGATAAAACCTTTATGTTACCGAAATTTTTATCAAAGATTGAGAATGTGTTAAATTTAGGCGATTGGGATATTATCAATTGGACCGGAAATTATTATAATCCAGCTTCTTTTGATGATTATTTTGGTAAAGGTATTTATTATGATATTAACCTAAAAATCAAAACAAGTTTTTATTCAATTTTTAATCCAAAAGATGAGCTAAATATTAAGGGTAATGGACTAATTTCTAGAGAGGAACAAAATGAATCACAATATTGTAGAGGAAAAATTGTATTCGGTTTTTATTCGAGTAAGTTGATTTCTAAGATAATTTCTAATTCTGGTAAATTATTTCATGATATTTCACCTGATTACACATCAATGATCTTGGCACTTTCCTATGCAGAATCAGCGATAGAAGTTAATTCCGCAGGTGTTGTTCAAATACACACGGATTTGTCTAATGGGTCGTTAACTCGAACTTCTGATAGTGCAATGTTAGGATTCATTAACACTTTGAACAATTCAAATAATATAATGAAGAATTTAATGGTTGCAAATGCATATGCGAGTCAACACAATATAGTAGCACATGATTATCTACAATTAAAACTTAAATATAATTTGAATTTTAATTTTAAGATCGAAAATTGGTTAGTTTACATTTGGGAAGATCTGAATAAAATAAAAAGAAAATGGGAGAAAGTTGAAAATAAAAGAGTTCAAAATAAATATTTAAATAATTTTTTTATAAATAAACTTAATTTTAATCAAAAATATAAATTTATATTTTTTTTATTAAAAAGATATGTTTTGCAAATTAAAGTTTTGCCAATTTTATTTGCGAAATTTTTGTACTCTAAATTGAACAATGATATAAAAAGAAAACTAAAATTATTATTTAAGGATAAAAAAATAAATGAAAAAAAATCTATTTATGACTTAATTTAAAGTTTTGGTATTAGTTAATAGGTTTAATTATTACGATAATTCTTGAATAAAAATTTAATTTAAAGCATTTTTGTACCTTATCCGTTTAATTATAAGATTATTATGAATAATCTTATATCTTATAGATAATTTTAATTTTTTTTACCAATTTATATTACTTAGGAATTTATTTTCATTTTGTTTGAAAATCAACATTTTTTTTATTTAATTTATCTTATTACAATTAAACTTATCAATGTAAATTCAAGAAGTTTCTAAATTTCAATTATTTTTTTTGAAAACATATTGTCTTAAAATTATAGCATTTAAATGGACTTAAAAAGATCTTTTTTATAATGTGCGGAATTGCAGGTATAAAATCACTTCACGGAGATTATAATAACCTCCACAGGCATTTAGAAGTCATGGGTGATTTGATAAAACATAGGGGGCCGGACGACAAAGGTATTTGGGTGCATAATAATCAGCAGATTGGTTTTGCACATCAGAGATTAAGTATCATAGATTTAACTGTTGCGGGTAAACAGCCAATGACTGATGAATATAAAAATTGGATTGTTTATAATGGTGAAATATATAATTATAAGTTATTAAAAGCTGAGTTAGGTGTTTTAAATTCTAAATCTGATTCAGATACTGAAGTTATTCTAAGTGCTTACAAAAAATGGGGAAAAGATTGTGTTAATCATTTTAGAGGTATGTTCTCTTTCGCTATCTGGGATGAACAAAAGCAAGAGTTGTTCTGTTCAAGAGATCAATTTGGAATTAAACCTTTTTACTACACTATTGTAAATAATACTTTTTATTTCGCCTCTGAAATAAAAGCATTATTACCATTTCTTGATGATATTAGGACAGATGTTGAAGGGTTTAAAGATTATCTTACATTTCAATTATGTCTTGGAGAAAAAACTTTATTTGAGGGAGTAAAAGAGTTATTGCCAGGGCATAGTTTATTAATAGCTAACGGTAGCTTAAGAACATTTCGTTTTTGGGAAATATTTTATGAGCCTGATTTTAGTTATACAAGCTCTTATTTTGAGGAAAAATTAAGGTCTCAGCTGATAGATTCAGTTAAATCCCATTTAATCGGGGATGTTCCTGTTGGAGCTTATGTCAGTGGTGGCCTTGATTCTAGCTCGATAGCTTCAATTGCTGCTGGTTTCCAAAGTTCGAAAGATATGGTTGGATTTACAGGAAAATTTACCAAATATGGTTCCCAATATGATGAAAGTAAATATGCTGAATTATTGGCCGAAAAAAATGGTTTTGAATTAAAAACCATTGATATTACCGGATTAGATTTCATAGAAAATATTCAGGATGTAATTTATCATTTAGATTATCCAACTTCAGGACCAGGTTCATTTTCACAGTATATGGTATCTAAACTAGCTTCAAAAGATCGTAAAGTTGTGTTAGGAGGCCAAGGTGGAGATGAAATTTTTGGCGGATATACAAGGTACTTGGTAGCATATTTTGAACAATGTATTAAAGCCGCTATTGAGGGTAATTCGAATAATGGGAATTTTGTTGTTACCTACGAGTCAATAATACCTAATTTGACTTCCTTACAAAATTATAAACCTATGTTAGCTCAGTTTTGGAAATCTGGTTTATTTGAAAGTATGGACAGAAGGTATTTTCAATTAATCAATAGAGCTCCTGATTTGGGAGATGAGATTAGGTGGGATTATTTGGAACCTTATTCTGCCAGACAAACTTTTGAGGCTTTATTTAATGTTAAAAATGTTAAAAAGGAATCTTATTTTGATTTAATGACTCATTTTGACTTTAAAACATTACTGCCAGGTTTATTGCATGTTGAAGATCGAATGAGCATGGCACATGGTTTGGAATCCAGAGTTCCATTATTAGACAAGGCAATAGTTGAATTAGCTGCCACAATACCTGCCGATATCAAGTTTAAAAATGGAGACATGAAGCATATTTTCAAACAAGTCGTTAGTCCATTTTTGCCAAAACAAATTCTTGAACGTAAAGATAAAATGGGGTTTCCAACTCCAATTAATGAATGGTTACAAGGAGAAGCAAAAGATTTTGTATATGATATTTTAAGCTCAACTTCTGCACTAAATAGAGATTTCATAGATAACAAGAAGGTACTTGAAAAAATTTCAGGTGAGGGTTCATTTAGCAGAAAAATATGGGGACTTTTTAGTTTAGAATTATGGCAACAGACCTTTCACGATAGAAGAAATTTTTTTAGCCAAAAATTACTTTAGCTTATTTTATAGGGGAAGTACTATTTAACTTTATTAAGGATTATAGGTGTTTTTTGTTCAAAATAGCTAATATTTTTATGCTAAAATTTTAAAAATAGTTCAATATGAAAATTTTAATTACTGGTGCATGTGGACAAGTAGGTTCGCACATTGCCGAAATGTTACTTGAGCGTGGAGATGAAGTGCTGGGAATAGATAATCTGGCAACAGGACGAAGAGAACATCTAATTGATCATGATAATTTAAAGGTGGTTGTCGATACAATTGCTGATAAGAATTTAGTTGATCAGCTTTTTGCCGAATTCAAACCCGATATTGTAGTTCATACTGCTGCTTCTTACAAGGATCCTAATGACTGGTACAATGATACGCTAACTAATTGTGTTGGAGGAAGTAACATTGTTCGTGCCTCCATTGAAAATAATGTGAAACGCTTTATTTATTTTCAGACTGCCTTATGTTATGGTGTAAAACCTCTTCAGCAGCCTATTCAATTGGATCATCCTAAGTTTCCGGCAAATAGCAGTTATGCTATAACTAAAACAGCAAATGAAGATTTTATAGAAATATCTGGACTTGATTTTGTAACTTTTAGACTTGCCAATGTAGTTGGACCTAGAAATGTGAGTGGACCTCTTCCAATTTTTTATCAGCGTCTTAAGGATGGAAAGCAATGTTTTATAACTAATGCAAGAAGAGATTTTGTATTTGTTAAGGATTTGGCTAATGCTGTTTTGAAAGCTTGTGATGGCACTGGTAAAGGTGCCTATCATTTCTCTTCAGGAACAGATATTGCAATAAAGGAACTTTATGATGCAGTCGTAAATGCAATGGATATTAACTCTTACCCAGAGCCAGAAATGAGATTGTTAGGACCAGATGATGCTCCATCCATTTTGTTGGATCCTTCAAGAACTTTTCAGGATTTTGGTAAAATAGATTTTACTCCTCTGCAAGAGACGGTTTCTGCTGCAATAGCCTATTTTAAAGAATTTGGTACTCTGGGAGAATTTACTCATTTGAAACACGAATCTAAAAAAGCTAATTAAATATGAAGTTTTTAATTACAGGAGGAGCAGGATGCCTTGGTTCTAATCTAATTGAATACTTCCTCCCGCAAGGGCATGAAATTTTGGTGATTGATAATTTTTCTACAGGAAAAAAGGAAGTCGTACCTGAAATGCCCGGACTTAAGGTGATTACTGGAAGTATCAGCGATACAGAATTAGTGAATCGCGCTTTTAGTGAGTTCAAACCCACGCATGTTATACATAGTGCTGCAGCTTATAAAGATCCAGCTAATTGGATCGAGGATAGTGAAACCAATATTGTTGGTACAATTAACGTGGCTAAAGCTTCTTTGGAACATAGAGTGGAGAGATTGATAAACTTTCAAACAGCTTTGTGCTATGGACGTCCTGAAATATTGCCAATACCTGTTACAAATCCATTAAGGCCATTTACAAGTTATGGAATTTCAAAAACAGCTGGAGAGGCATATTTGATGCAGTCGGGATTACCTGTAGTTTCGTTGCGTTTGGCTAACATTTGTGGGCCCCGGCTTGCAATTGGTCCAATCCCCACTTTTTACAAGCGGTTAAAAGCTGGACAAGGATGTTTTTGTAGTGATAGTGTGCGTGATTTTTTGGATATGAGTGATTTTTTCGAACTCATGGAAATTATTCTTGGGGACGAAGAAACAACGGGCGTATTTAATGTGTCAACAGGTGAGGGTAATTCTATTTTAGATGTTTTTAAAACCGTTGCAGCATATCTTGATATGGAAGCTCCTGAAGTGCCAATAGTACCTGTTGGTTCAGATGATGTGGCCCAAGTTGTATTAGATCCAAGGGCCACTGAAATAGCTTTTGGGTGGAAAGCAAGGAAAGGTTTTAAGGAAACTATTTATAACCAACTCAAATGGTATGATGAATATGGCGTTAATGATATATTTAGTCATTTAGCTGTACCATCTACCAATAAGAATTAAATAAACAGAACAGTTTATTATGTTAAATAACGTATCAATTCAAGGAAAAAAAATACTTGTAGTCGGTGGTGCGGGTTTTGTGGGAAGCAATTTATGCCACTATATTTTAGCAACACTGGACCCTAAACAACTAATTATTGTAGATAACTTATTGTCTTCAGATATTTCCAATGTACCAGTTCATCCCCAAGTTCACTTTATATTAGGATCAATAGCTGATGATCGTACATTAAATCAATTACCAAATGATATACAAATTGTGTTTCATTTGGCGTGTTATCATGGTAACCAATCCTCAATTGCAGATCCTATCGCTGATCATGACAATAATACTATTACCTCCTTGAAATTATTTGAACATATCAAAGGATTTAATAAACTTGAGAAAGTAGTTTATGCTGCCGCTGGTTGTGCGGTAGCCGAAAAAACCTTTGATGATCCTTCAGCTACTTCTGAAGATGCACCTGTATCCTTGTTTCATGATTCTCCCTACTCAATTTCAAAGCTTGTAGGTGAAATGTATGGAAATTATTATTGGATGAGGTATAAATTACCATTTGTGAAGGCTCGATTCCAAAATGTATATGGTCCTCGTGAAATTTTAGGGGCTGGACGTTGGCGGGGAACAATACATTCCGTTTGGCGAAATGTTATTCCTACTTTTATCTGGAAGTCACTACATGGAGATGCTCTTCCATTGGACAATGGAGGTAATGCAAGTCGTGATTTTATTTTCGTTGAAGACATGGCTAAGGGTTTGGTAGCATGTGCCGAAAAAGGACAACCAGGTGAGGCTTATAATCTGGCTTCTGGCATTGAAACATCTATTAGAGATTTAGCTGGTTATATAAATGAAATTACTGGAAATAGTACTT
>Ga0315906_10011193_pt1 | contig 10471 bp, 7 predicted proteins | sample LakEriMetagenome_4_FD_203526 | JGI IMG/M metagenome (GOLD analysis project Ga0315906, IMG submission 203526) | Freshwater fungal communities from buoy surface, Lake Erie, Ohio, United States - Buoy 2 MA122 | ecosystem: Environmental > Aquatic > Freshwater > Lake > Lake biofilm | place: USA: Lake...
CTGCATCACACTTTTCACGACGACAGCGACCTCTTCTTCGGGATTATAGTTCTCTCTGGTAAACTGATGCATGGAAACAGCCGGCCGGTTGAAATCTTCAGGAAAGGATTTATGATTCAGATTAATGCCAATACCCACTACAATGGTCGACAAACTTTCCCCTTTTATCACCGACTCCATGAGAATACCACAAATTTTCCGTTCTCCGATCAGGATATCGTTGGGCCATTTGATAGAGGGCTGCATACCGGTACGACTGAGTATATAGCCCGTGATACCAAGGGTTAAAGCCTTAATAAGTACTGCCACTTGTGGTAAAATTCCTGCCGGGGGTGTCAGAATTAGTGAAAAATACAAGCCTAAGCCCGGCTGGCTGCTCCAGGAACTGCCACGTTGTCCGCGGCCTGATGTTTGCTCCCACGCCATCACTACCGTGCCCTCCGTGGCAAGACCTTGGTCAAGCAAGCGTAAAGCATGACTGTTTGTGGAGTCAACAACCGGTAGTGTGATGAGGTTCAAGCGGTGAAAATGATTTAACTTTGTAATAATAAAAATAAACTGAGAAACTTGCGAATGGCCAAAGCGGCATCGAAGGCGAAACAGGAGTTTCGTACTGCCGCAGACAATCTGGCGGATGCCATCCTGAAAGGATTGCAGGAAAAGAAGGGTAAAGAGATTGTAATGCTCGACCTTCGCCAGCTGAATAGTTCTGTAGCTGACATATTTATCGTTTGTCATGGCGATTCCTCCACCCATGTTGATGGTTTAGCCCGTTCGGTGGAGGAAACCGTAGAAAAGATAACCGGTGAACTTCCGATGCACGTTGAAGGAAAACAAAATTCCCAATGGGTGTTGCTGGATTACATCAGCGTAGTAGTCCATATTTTCCAATCCGAGCAAAGAGCTTACTATGGTATCGAGCGTCTTTGGGCGGATGCACAAATTCGTGAGATTGCCAATTAAATAAATTTCAGCCGCCCGGCGCGGCCAACCAACAGTAGAAATGTCAGATCAACAGCGTAGTGATTCTAAGAAACCCTCTTCCGGCCCTAACTTCCAGAAGCCCAAGACGCCTAAATTCAGTTTTAACTTTTACTGGATTTACGCCCTTGTTTTATTTGTCATCATAGCCATCAGTCTGCTCGACGACGGAAATCGTCCGCAGGATACTACATGGAACAAGTTTTCCGTGTGGATCAAAGGAGGTGACGTGGATAAAGTGGTAGTGGTAAACCGGGAAAATGTAAATGTTTACATTAAGAAAACCAGCTTATCCAAGGAAGCGTTTAAAAGTGTATCCCGCAAAACCTTTGGCAATGGAGTCAATGAAGGACCACATTACTCCTTTACCATCGGAGATGTTGGAACCTTTAAAAAGGATCTGGATGAAGTTCAAAAAGACCTTCCGGACACAGCGCGCGTTAACATCATTTACAAGAACAACGAACGAACTTATTGGGATATTCTCCTTACCTGGATGTTCCCGCTGTTACTGGTCTTTGTCCTTTACATGATTCTGGTGCGCCGTATGGGCTCCGGAGCGGGAGGAAGCCAGATTTTCAATATCGGAAAGTCGAAAGCCACCCTGTTCGATAAAGACCTGCATGTTAAAGTTACCTTTAATGATGTTGCAGGACTTGAAGAAGCAAAAGTGGAAGTGATGGAAATTGTCGACTTCCTTAAAAACCCTAAAAAATACACCACGCTAGGAGGTAAAATTCCGCGTGGAGCGCTGCTGGTGGGCCCTCCGGGAACCGGTAAAACACTTTTAGCCAAGGCTGTGGCCGGTGAAGCACAGGTGCCTTTCTTTTCGCTTTCCGGATCTGATTTCGTTGAAATGTTTGTGGGTGTGGGTGCCAGCCGGGTTCGTGACCTGTTCCGTCAGGCCAAAGAAAAAGCGCCAAGTATTATCTTTATTGATGAGATTGATGCTATTGGCCGGGCCCGTGGAAAACAACCTTCCTTCAGTGCCAATGATGAGCGGGAAAGTACACTCAACCAGCTTTTAACGGAGATGGATGGTTTCGGCAGCAACAGTGGTGTAATCATTCTTGCAGCAACAAACCGTGCCGATATTCTCGACCGTGCATTATTGCGTCCGGGTCGTTTCGACCGACAGATTTATGTGGAACTTCCCGATCTGAACGGAAGAAAAGAAATTTTCAAAGTACACGCCAAGCCGTTGAAACTCGATGATAAAATTGATCTGGAGTTTCTTGCCAAACAAACACCCGGATTCAGTGGTGCTGACATTGCCAATCTTTGTAACGAAGCCGCACTGATAGCAGCACGACGCAATAAAACTTCCATCAGTCAGCAGGACTTTATTGATGCAGTAGATCGCATCGTTGGCGGACTTGAAAAGAAAAATAAAATCATCTCCGTACAGGAGAAAAAAGTAATTGCTTACCATGAATCAGGTCATGCTGCGGTAAGCTGGTTGCTTGAACATACGGCTCCGCTTGTAAAAGTGACCATCGTGCCCCGCGGTAATTCGCTGGGAGCCGCATGGTATCTTCCAGAGGAGCGTCAGCTCACCACGCGTGAACAAATCATGGATGAGATGTGCGCTGCGCTCGGCGGACGTGCTGCGGAAGATGTAATCTTCGGTAAAATTTCAACCGGTGCATTGAGTGATCTGGAGAAGATCACCAAACAAGCTTATGCTTCTGTAGCCATTTTCGGACTGAATGAAAAAGTGGGAAATATAAGCTACTATGATTCGTCCGGCAGCAACGAATACAGCTTTACTAAACCTTATAGTGAACGAACAGCGCAGACGATTGATGAAGAGGTGAAAAAGATGATTGATGAGGCCTATAAACGCACCACCGATCTTCTTCGCAACAATAAAACGCAGTTGGATAAGCTGGCCGCTACGCTGCTCGAAAAAGAAGTGATTTACAAGGAAGATCTGGAAACCATCTTTGGAAAACGCAAGTGGGAAAAAGATGATTTGCTGGCTCAGGAAGATAAAAAGACAGCGGCATCCAATGGCACACCATCTCAGGGACATGGACATGGACATGCTGTACCCAACCTGGAAAGCGACACCCCTCCTATGACCATGCCGGTTGATACAACCAACGGAAATACTAATGGATGAAAGTACTACCCGTGAAAAGGTCTTAAAAAAGATTCGGGCAGCACTCCTGTCGAAATCCCAAAATCCTTTTCCGAAATTAGATTTTGAAAGTCCTGTCTTCGTTCCCAGTGACGAAGACATTCTGGTATTATTCAACGATAAGTTAACCGCTGCCGGTGGCAAATTCTTTCTGATTGAAAACGAGCTGGAGTTTGTGGAAGGAATGGTTGATCTGGGAGTATATTACAAGTGGAAAAATATAGTTTGCACTGAGGATGGTTTATCCAATCTCCTCACAGAATGTGAACTACCACATAGTGTGGAGACGATTGATCTGGGCACTTCAGATGTCAGCATTACGACCTGTGAATTTCTGATCGCACAAACCGGCAGTATTCTGGTGAGCACCCGTAATCAGTCAAGAGCTGCTACACTTTTTGCCCCTGTTCACATTGTTTTAGCCCGTGCCAGTCAGTTGACGCTTGATCTAAAAGAGGCATTACTGAAATTCCGCCAGACCTATCCAAAGCTTCCGTCGGCGCTCTCCATAATTACCGGACCGAGTCATACTGCAGATATAGAAGGAAGGCTGGTGACCGGTGCGCATGGACCGCAGCAATTATATTGTTTTGTGATTGATGACCGGGAGCTGTATTAAAACATCCCATGCAGGATAAAAATGTAAAAGTGTTTTCGGGAAACCAGCCTTACCAGGTGAGTATTGCCAAGGCTATGCTCGAAAGCGAAGGAATTACCTGCTACGAAATTGACAAGAAGGACTCCAGCTATATCTTTGGTGAGATAGAACTTTACGTGCCGGAAACGATGGCTGACCGAGCCTTGCTCATCCTCACTGAAAATGATCTGCTGTGAATAATTTCCTTCAAAGAATCCTGACAGGGACCGTATTCGTCGGAGTAATTCTGGCCTCCATCTGGTGGGGGCCTTTATACTTTCAATACTTATTTCTTTTAGTGGCAATATTGGCACTCGATGAATTTTACCGGTTAACAACAACCGAAAATGAGCAACCCAACCGTATCGGCGGAATTATAGCCGGGGTATTGTGCTATCTGCTCCTTTCATTTACCGCCTCGGGTGATATTCCGGTCAGACTGCTGACGCTGATTTTTCCGATTCTTGTTCTCTTATTTTTCGCTGAACTATACCGAAAAAAGACATTCCCATTTCGTAATATCAGCCTCACAGTAACCGGCATTCTTTATACCACTTTACCGCTGGCCCTGTTAACGCATATTGCATTCACTGATCTTTATTACAACCGGGCTTTATTGATTGGTTACTTCGTGATCTTGTGGAGCAGTGATTCCTTTGCCTACGTCCATGGCAATCTTTTCGGACGCAGCAAGCTTTTTGAACGGATCTCCCCCAAGAAATCGTGGGAAGGAAGCATCCTCGGTGGCCTCAGCACCTTAGGAGTTGCCTGGGGTTTTTCAGTCTTTAACCCGGAAATTCCTTTAGTTCAATGGATGATTATGGCGGTGTTGATTTGCATTACAGGTACGCTGGGAGATCTAACCGAATCCCTCCTGAAACGCAGTCTGGGCGTGAAAGACAGCGGCAATCTCCTACCGGGCCATGGTGGCATCCTCGATCGGTTTGATGCGCTTTTTTTAAGTATTCCATTTGTCTGGGCATTTTTTCAGATTTTCTCCTGATGTCCGGCAACAGCCATTTTTTATGCGGGATGTACAAAGAATTAACCTTTGCACGTTTCTTCGCGTATAAGATGCTCCCTGCCTGATGAATCTGCGCACCTATAGTCAGCGATTATTTTATTCATTTCCGGTTCAGCTTGTAGTCATGCACTTCAAGAAGAACCAGATTATGATGATGTACTGGTTGCTGCTTTTTGGTTTTATCACGCAGTCGATAGCCATGCGTTTTGGCATTCCCTATTTGTTCCTCGACCCGGAATATATGGGGCATGTTGGTTACCGTGCATACTTCATCATGGGCGTATGTCTGGGTGCCTTTATCATGGCCTTTAACATTTCCAGTTTTATTCTGAACAGTTTCCGGTTTCCTTTTCTGGCTACGCTCTCCAGAACTTTTGTAAAATATTGCCACAACAATTTCATCATTCCACTGGCCTTTGTACTCGGCTACTGTTATACCATTTATCATTTTCAGCATGACAGTCAGCTGAAAGAATGGTGGGATATTCTCCTGCACATGCTTGCTTTCTTACTTGGTATTTTTCTGGTTATGACGGTCACCTTCCGCTATTTCCTTTACACCAACAAAGACATCTACAAACTCTTTGGCGTAGAGCATGGAGACAATGAAAACAGAATGCCGGCCAAGACTCCCAAAGACAAAAATTCCTGGAGAGTTGATACCTATATTGTATTTCCTTTCAGGACCAAACTGGTACGGGACACCAGGCACTATAAAAAATTCATGCTGCAACGCGTGTTTCGACAGAACCACCTGAATGCAGCCGTGGTAGAAATTGTAGTCTTTATAACTTTCATCCTGCTTGGTTTACTGCGCGATTACCCTGTTTTCAGGATACCTGCAGGAGGAAGTATCTTGCTGCTCTTCACCATGCTGATGATGCTCAGCGGCGTATTCCGTTACTGGCTGAGGGCCTGGGCGAATACAGCACTGGTATTACTGTTTATCGGCATCAATTTCATTTCAAACTTCGAAACCTTCAATCCCCGCAACCAGGCTTACGGACTGAATTATGCTACCAAGGCTGAATACTCTCGTGAAACGCTGGAAGCACAGGTATCTGATTCGCTGTTGCAAAACGATAAAGCACACACCATAAAAATTCTGGAACGCTGGAAAGAACAATGGAGAGAAAGAGGAGTAGAAAAACCCAAAATGGTTTTATTGAATGTATCCGGCGGTGGACTTCGTTCCTGTGTGTTCACGTTCAGAACGCTGCAGCTTATCGACAGCACCTACAATGGCAACCTCCTGCCTTCTACCGCATTTCTCAGTGGATCTTCCGGTGGAATGATCAGTGCCATGTATTACCGGCAACTTTACCTGAAAGATTCCATTCAGTTACAGAAAGCAAACCACAATATCAATAATTCCTACCTGCAGAATATTGGCAAGGATCTGCTCAATTCACTCACCTTTAGTGCAACGGTAGCGGATCTGTTCCTGAACATGCAGCAGTTTTCGGATGGCCAGTACCGTTATGTTAAGGACAGGGCCTATGCCTGGGAAGAACAGCTTGCAGAAAATACCGGTAACGTAATGGATGTTCGCATGAACGACTTCTACAAACCGGAGTCCGAAGCACGAATTCCGATAGCTGTTATCTCCCCTACCATTTTGAATGACGGAAGAGCGCTGCACGTTGCGGCACAACCGATTTCTTACCTCCTGCATGAGCCCTATTCAGATACGAGCCGATTTGCTCCGGTGGCCAATGGTGTTGAATTCAGTCGGTTTTTCAGTGGTCAGAACGCCGGCAATCTGCGCTTATCCAGTGCGCTCCGTATGAACTCATCGTTCCCTTACATCATGCCGCCTGTATCGCTTCCCAGTGATCCTGCGCTTGAAGTAATGGATGCCGGTATACGCGACAACTACGGATTGATGAATTCGGTTCAGTTCCTGTATACTTTTCGCGAGTGGATTGCTGAAAATACGGGGGGTGTTATCTTCCTTCAAATAAGAGACACCCATAAGCGGGCAAAGGTGGAAGACAACAGCATACGCACCTATCTGGAAAAGCTGATGGCTCCGATGCGAAATGTTTCCGGTAATTTCCTGATCATGCAGGATTATGAAATGGATCGCATGGTAGAATATTCAGGAAGCTGGTTTAAAGGACCACTGGATCTGGTAATCTTTCAGATGCCGGAATCCGACGAACGGATTTCACTCAGCTGGCATCTTACCGAACGCGAAAAAAATTACCTGAAGGCTGCGGCTTTGAATGGTGAAAACAAAAACTCGCTCAACCGTTTAAAACGATTAATGCCTCCGGAAATTAATACGCTGCAAGTTGTTTCAGCTGCTGAATAAAACGTTCTTTAGGCAGAAAGTTATTTTCCAGAGCAGCCGACATTGGCACGGGTGTATCAAGCGCACCACAACGAACCGGAGGAGCATCCAGATACGGGAAACACTTCTCCGCAATACGAGCAGTAATTTCTCCGCCGATCCCTCCTGTTAACGTGTCTTCATGCAGAATAATCACCTTGCCGGTTTTCTTTACCGACTGGATTACAGTTACTTCATCCCATGGTAAAAGTGTGCGAAGATCCACCAGATCAGCTGAAATGCCGGATAAATTATCCAATGCCTCCATGGCCCAGTGAACTCCCAGACCATACGTGATGATACTTAGATCGTTTCCTTCACGAACAAGCTTTGCTTTGCCAATTTCGGTAGTGAAATAATCTTCAGGTACCATGCCGCTGATACTTCTGTAAAGCGCTTTATGCTCAAAATACATTACCGGATTAGGATCCTCAATCGCTGCAGCCAGTAATCCTTTTGCATCTTCAGGAAATGCAGGATAAACAATCTTCAGTCCGGGGACATGAAAAAACCAGGCTTCTGTTGACTGACTGTGAAACGGACCTGCAGCAACTCCTGCACCGGTTGGCATTCGCACAACAACATCAACATTCTGACCCCAGCGATAATGTGTTTTCGCAAGATTATTTACAATCTGATTAAATCCGCAAGTCACGAAATCGGCAAACTGCATTTCAATAATTGATTTCGCCCCATTAATACTCAGGCCAAGTCCGCAACCAATAATGGCCGATTCACAGAGAGGAGTATTACGTACACGGCCTTTGCCGAATTCTTCCAAAAAGCCCTGCGTTGCCTTAAATGCTCCGCCATATTCAGCGATATCCTGACCCATAATTACCAGGTTGGGATGACGGCGCATAGCCTGTTGCATAGCCTCAGTAATTGCATCGAGAAATCGTTTCTCGACAGTTGCTGATCCGGTAGTATGGATAACGGCAGGTGCTGCGGCATACATATCCTGCAACTCAGTAGCAGTATCCGGAACAATATCTTTCTCAGCAAAAGTTATTTCGAGTCCCTGTTCTATCTCTTCTTTTATTTCAGCGCGAACAAGATTTACAAAGTCAGCATCAATTACTCCTTCTGCAATTAAAAAATCTTCGAAATTGCGGACAGGATCCTTTCTTCCCCAGACTTCAAACAACTCCTGCGGAACATACTTGGTTCCGGAAGCTTCCTCATGCCCACGCATACGAAACGTTACGCATTCGAGTAAAACAGGGCGGGGATTTTCACGGATAGAACGGGCGAGTTTATCCACCGTATTGTAGACTTCCAGAATATTGTTTCCATCCACCTTTACCCCTTCCATTCCATAACCAATGGCTTTATCAATAAACTGCTTGCATCGGAATTGTTCACTGCTGGGAGTCGACAATCCGTAACCATTGTTCTCGATGATAAAAATTACCGGAAGATTCCACACTGCCGCTACGTTGATACTTTCATGAAAATCACCTTCACTGGTAGCTCCATCCCCTGTAAAAACTGCTGTAACCTGAGCACGCTTTGCGAGTAAATCTGCAAGCGCTATTCCGTCAGCCACACCCATTTGCGGACCAAGGTGCGAGATCATTCCAACAATATGAAACTCCTTGGTTCCCATGTGAAAACTACGGTCACGGCCTTTAGTAAAACCGCCGGGCTTACCGGTAAACTGAGAGAAGAGCCGGTTCAGCGGAATTCCACGCACCGTAAATACACCCAAATTGCGATGCATTGGCAGGAGATACTCTTCCTTTTGAAGGGCAGAAGTTACCCCCACTGAAATAGCTTCCTGACCAATACCGGAGAACCACTTTGACAGCTTTCCCTGACGAAGTAAAACCAGCATCTTCTCCTCCACCATTCGGGGTTTCAGAAGTGATTTGTAGAGCTGAATAAGTTTTTCGTCGGAAAGTCCTTCACGTTGGAATCGGATGGCTGTTTCTGTGCTAATCATAAGTAAGACAAAATTACCCCAAAATCCACCTTTTATCAGTACGATTTACCGAATTTTGCACAATGATGCAGGAATTAATTGCCGGAATGATAGCGGCTGCAGCAGCATTCTGGCTGGGACGTAAATTTTACCTTCAGTTCCGTCACAGGAAATCAGCAGGCTGTGACAAATGTGAATAGGTAATTAACGGGTTTTTGCTGCCGCTTTTTTCTTCGCCTTGGCTTTTGCTTTTGCTTTTACCGGAATCTTGGCTTTCGCTCCGGTCTTAGTCTTTTCCGCTTTTACAGGTTCCGCATTTGGAGGCATTCCATTAGCAGACCCGTTTGATGAAAAGTCAATAGCATCCCTCACTTTTTGTCCGGTAAGCGCAATACGTAGCACATCCTTCATGTCAGAGACGTAGTGAAAAGTAAGGTCGTTGATATATTCCGGTTTAATTTCCTGAACATCTTTTTCATTTTCCTTTGAAAGAATGATTTCACGGATGCCGGCACGTTTGGCTGCGAGTATCTTTTCCTTGATTCCACCCACCGGCAGCACCTGTCCGCGAAGCGTAATCTCTCCGGTCATTGCCAACCTGGCCTTCACTCTACGTTGCGTAAATGCTGAAGCGAGTGAAGTGAGCATAGTAACACCTGCCGATGGTCCGTCTTTAGGGATCGAACCTTCCGGAACGTGAACGTGCACATTCCAGGTGTCGAACAATCGTGCATCAATATTGAATTTATCACTGTTGGCTTTCAACCAGGCAAGCGCAATAACCGCCGACTCCTTCATTACATCACCGAGGTTACCCGTTAACGTTAGTTTGCCGTTCCCGCGACTGATACTTGATTCGATGAATAAAACACTTCCGCCATTTGAGTTCCAGGCGAGTCCGGTAACCACACCGGCAGTTTCATTACTCACCAGTTTATCCGGAAGAAACTTGGGAGCCCCCAATGCTTTGCGAACAATATCCGGAGTAACTTTTGAGGGTGCAGGAAGATCCATAGCTACCAATTTGGCAACAGAACGGGTCACCGAAGCAATCAACTTCTCCAGATTCCGCACACCACTTTCCCAGGTATACTGTTCGATGATCAGTCGCAGAATTGCCGAACTAAATGCCAATGCATTCGGTTGTAATCCATGAGCTTCAAGTTGCTTGGTAACGAGGTGACGTTGCGCAATACTAATTTTCTCCTCCAACGTATAACCGCTGATATCAATAATCTCCAGTCGGTCGCGTAAAGCCGGCTGAATGGTCGACAAAGTATTGGCAGTGGCTATGAATAAAACATTCGATAAATCATATTCCGTTTCCACATAATTATCATAAAAAGTAGTGTTCTGCTCCGGATCAAGTACTTCCAGCAACGCAGAAGAAGGATCACCGTGAAAATCATTGGTCAGCTTATCAATTT
>Ga0315906_10011195_pt1 | contig 10469 bp, 4 predicted proteins | sample LakEriMetagenome_4_FD_203526 | JGI IMG/M metagenome (GOLD analysis project Ga0315906, IMG submission 203526) | Freshwater fungal communities from buoy surface, Lake Erie, Ohio, United States - Buoy 2 MA122 | ecosystem: Environmental > Aquatic > Freshwater > Lake > Lake biofilm | place: USA: Lake...
CAGTAGGATATCGGAATACTTAGTGGAGGAAGGACAATATTCCTACTTCAATTCGGAACGGGCCCGTATTGTTGGTTTGGAGGCCGGAATTGAGTACCGCAAACTCTTTTTAGAGCGGTATATTCTGGTAGCTGTTGCCAACACAAGTCTTATACAGGGAGATAAACTTACTATCAATCAGGGAATCTTCCAAGCCGGCGAGGCGCTTATTGGCATCGCTCCCGGGCGCTTCCGGGAAAGCATAGAGATCGGCCGGCATGGCGAAGATGGTTGGAAATTCTCTGCCGGCATAAATGCTGATCATGTGCTTGCTCTTAGTCGTTTACCGAAAGACTATGTACCCGGGATTATTGGGACTAATGAAGCTGATGCTTACTTCCTGTTTGGCGCCAATTTATCAGCTACAAAGAACTTGGGTAAGCGAACAATTGGCGCTAATATTACCTTTCAAAATCTCTTGGATACCGTCTATTTTCCTTTCGGGGCGTATATTCCGGGAATGGGAAGAAACATGCGGATTGGCTTGAGAATATTATATTAACTCTATTGGGCAAAACTGCTGTCTTAGAATTACCGATTAGCCTAACCGATTTGGCTGGTATTATTCGCTTTAAAAAAAGTTAGCAACGATTTTCCATTGTTTTGTAATAAGACCGCTGAAGGAATTATATGACCAATCTGCTACGCTTTTTACTCGGTAGTGCTTTTGAAGGCGCTAAATAATGCATCAGTCCATTTCCTTGTATTCACCACAGCGGCCTTACGCGATAACTTATTTACGCCTTACCCTTAACCTTGGCAAACGAAACACCTTCGAAGAAAGGATATTATGTCTAATAATTAGCCTCAAGGCTCCAGAATGGAAGCTTCCCCGCAGTAATCATCACTCACAAACGCCCCCAAACTGGGAAAGCAAATTGAGCAAATCTGAAGTATTAATTAGTCCGTCACCATTAAGATCGTAGGGGCAATCAGCCATATACACGCAACTTCCATCGTCGATACTAGCCATCGGATCGAAATTTGCCGCAAGGGGATAAGTACAACCAGCGCAACTTAAAAATTCGCAAGTACCATCGTCAGATAGTGCCTCTGGATTGTAATTGCATGCCACTGGATAGGTGCATCCCGGCAATAGAACACCGGAACAATCGCAGTTGGCATCCAAAACATCATACGCTGTAAGGGGATCGCTATCATCGCAAGTATCGCCAGGATAACCAGCGCAGGATCCGTCGTCGGTTGTTGCCAGAGGATCGTAATTGCAGGCCTGTGCATCCATACATCCCGGGCGCACCGGACAACGCGTCGCGCACAATGCCGGTTGAACGTACCCATAAAAGGAGCCGAGATCAATGAAATTACCTGCAATATTATCATGTACCAACCAGTTTCCGGGAGTTACCCCGTTATGGCGTTGCATAAGATAATGCCGGTTACCGCTCCAAAAACGCTGTCCTCCACTCTGCAACCACCACTGATCCATATAATCGAATCCAATGGAATCTGCCCAGGTCTGGATGTCTGCAATCTGCTCCAAATCGGTCCAATCTCCCAGTTCGTAATGTTCGCCAAATTCATCCTTACAACGCTGGGGAAGATCTTCGGTTTCCAAAAAGCCCTGCGAAGTGGGACTAAACACTGGCATATCCAATTGAAATGTTACACAAGAACCATCGTCTGTATTGGCCTCAGGATTGTATTGACAACTGTTGGGATCAGTACACCCTTCGATAATTCCCGCGCAAAGACAATCCTGCCCTATTTGATCACCATAGCTGTCCGCATTGCCATCATCACAGCTATCGCCTGGATAGGTGCTGCAGGATCCATCATCAATAACAGCACCCGGATCATATTCACATGCTAGCGGATCAGTGCATCCTTCCTGGTTGGGCTGTATCACATTTTTGCATAAGACCGGCTGAAGAAATCCGTAGAATGAACCGAGGTCAATAAAGTGATTATTAATGTGATCATGCACCAGCCATCCGCCAGGAACAACATAATTGTGGCGAGCAAGAAAATAATGCCTGTTTCCTGTCCAAAAATCTACTCCATTGTTTTTTACCCACCATTGCTCATTAAGCTGAAGGCCTATACTATCTGCCCATTCCACAATATTAGGAATGAGTTCTACTTCGGTCCAATCGGCACAAGAACTCTGAACGCCAAATTCGCTTTGACAAACCTGTGTCATATTCGCGAATTCGTTAACCAATGCCGAAGAAGGGCTGAACGTCTGGGAAAGGGCCCGAGAAGCAACTACGGCAAAAAGGCCAAGAAGGATATACTTACGCATACGATTCATGCTGTTTACATAACTAAAATACAATTAATTTTTTATCGGACAGGATGAGGAGCTTAAACTCGTGGCCGCAGCCTCTGATGTCAAAGGTGGAGTACGCCGCACATAGATGGTGTTTGATAAAAAAAGAAACCTACCTTACATGAATTGTTAAACTCTCTAGAAAGTTCAGCCTTTAACCGATAATTATATCAGACCGATAGAAGTTAGTTCAACTATTGACATGATGAACCAAATACTACCAACATTAGCAGTAAGTCCGCCGTATTAATCAGGTAGTCGTTGTTCAGATCTGCCTGGCACGTGTATATACATGAACCATCCTCCTTGGTTGCCTGCGGATTATAATTTGCTGCGTTCTCATACATACATCCGCAAATTTCTTCACTCTCCGGCATCGTAACTTGACCCATGGTAGTACACCCTTGGCTGTCACTAACAATTACAGTATAAACACCGGGAAACAGCGCCACAGGATCCGCCTCTCCCCAATCTTCTACGTAGGGAGCAGTTCCTCCGGCTAGGCTTCTGACTGCATAGCCCGGCGCTCCATTACAGCCGTCACTAACAGCCACCGCCAGGAAACACAATGGCGAGGGTTCACCAACAAAAAATGTGGTATCGGCCCTACAACCGATAGCGTCCAATACAATCAATTCGTGATATCCTTTGGACAGGGCGTTAGGATCATTCGACCAATCAGTTTCATATGGACCAAAGCCCCCACTAAAAATTGCCTGTGCACTTCCATCAGAATAATTGTAGCAGGTGGGCTCCTGTAAAATCAGCTCAATGATTACGTCACTTACCGCCACCACGACCGAGTCCAGACAAATGCCAATGCCATCGTTGATGCTGTATGCGTACATGCTATCGTCTTCCGGGTTCACCCAAAGGGAGGGAGAAACTTCGCCGGAGCTCCATTCTACCACCCAATTGCCCGCATCTACAATTAGTTCTAGGCTATCACCTGCGCAAAGAATGGTATCGCTATAATTAATAGCAGGATAGATAAAGAAGTGTACCAATACCGAATCCCTATTAACACATCCAGCACCATCAGTAACTTCCACCCAATAGAGCCCGTCCGCATTGACTGACTCCGATGAAGCTATACCTCCCGTATTCCAAGTATATTGGTTTGCTTCAACATTCGCATCCAACAAAAGGCTTTCGCCGGAACAAACCACCATGGTATCCATACCAATATCCGGTAAGGGAAGAGCAAGCACGTCGACAGATACTGTATCACTGCAGACGCCAATCCCATCGCTGAGCTGCAACCAATATTGCGTATCTGCAACCGGTTGAACTATAATATCGGAAGAAGTTTCTCCGGTAGACCAAAGCACCTCGAGACTCTGAACATTGCTGAATTCGCATACATATCGGTAGCTCTGACCCCCATTTAGGTCATTCCAGAGCTGCGATGGCGTAAGGTGCGTGTAATCCTCCCCTCCGGAATTATTTGGTTCTCCACCACCCCAATTCGTATATGTTATTGGATCACCGCTTACCCATTGAAATTGGCCTTCCACCATTACATCTGTAAACCCTATCCACAAATCGGTTCCTGGAAGCATGGAGGCGACGAATTGGTTCTCCTGACTGCTTCCTATACTCGTCAAATACCCCCCCAATCCTGAACAGGCATTAATTGCCTGCGCAGCCGGAAGCCCGGAATTACTGAGGTAATAATAGCTGTTAGTTAAGCTACCTCGGTAGGCATAACCGGGAATAGGATCACCGTCGTACTGATTCAATCCGGTTTGCAACTGCAACTCTGCACCGGAACATAAGGCCGTATCCTGTTGGATGATTTCCGCGGAAATAATGCTCACCACTACTGAACCGCTGCTGGTGCAAGCTCCCTCATCTACTGTAATTCCGTATGTTCCCGACTCAGTCACTTCAATGGTCTGGCTACTTTCTCCGGTGCTCCAGCTGTACGTATCGAAAGGCCCTCCGGCATCCAACACCGTCGACAATCCACAAATCCGAACCGTATCTTCCGGAAACGCGAATATGGGCGTTTCCACGGTTATCGTTATGCTGTCGGCACAAATCTGGATGCCGTCACTCACGGTAACGAAATACGTTTCGGTTGAGCCCGGAACTACTGATATAGCCTGAGTAGTGTCGGAGGTTGACCATACTATATCCACACCGAAAGTTTCGCTGAATTCGCATACGAATCGATGGTTAGTACCCGGGGTAGCATCGTTCCAGGTGCCATTGGTATTCATGTGGGCATAATCCTCGTTACCAGAATTGTTAGGCTCTCCCCCATTCCAGAACGTGTATGTAATTGGATCGCCATTAACCCACACCCAGGTGCCTTCACTGGCAGCGTCAGTAAAACCTATCCATTGCGCTTGACCCGGCAGAAGATTATATACAAAGTTCTGTTCCTGGGAGGATCCAATAGTACTGAGATATCCACCAGCGTTTGTGCAGGCTGTACTTGCACTTATCCAGTCAGTTGCATAAGTAGAAACATAATAATTACTCTCTCCGAAATTACCCCCGTAACTGAAGCCGGCAATGGGTTCTCCGCTACCTAGCGACTGCACTGCCGTGCTAAGATTAACGGATTGACCCAGGCAGATAGCCTGATCAGTTTGTTCTATGGACGGATCTAGCAAAAACAACTCCAGTTCATCGCTGCTAATGCATGCGCCTTCGTTAACGGTTACGGAATACATTCCGGGTTCATCCACAACAATGGTTTGCGCAGTAGCGCCGGTATTCCAGAGGAAGGAAACAAGCCCATCACCCGCGTCCAGCGTTGCGTTGGGGCCGCATACAAATACCGAATCCGAGGGAAAAGACCACGAAGCTACCTGTACCTCCACCACCACTGAATCGCTGCATACCTGAACGTCATCACTCACCTGAAGATAATAGGTCGTTGTCTCCGAAGGTTGAACGGATATTTCCGAAGTAGTTTCGCCCGTAGACCAAAGAAATTCGACCAATGGAGCACTGGCAAACTCGCAAACGAAACGATAGCTCTCTCCTCCTCCCGAATCGTTCCAGGTGCCATTAGTATTCATATGGGCATAATCTTCATTGCCCGAGTTATTCGGCTCGCCTCCATTCCAAAATGTGTAGGTAATGGGATCGCCATTAGACCATATCCAGCTGCCTTCATTGGACGCATCGGTAAAGCCAATCCACTGGGCTTGCCCCGGAATAAGATTATACACGAAACTCTGCTCCTGAGAGGAGCCGATGGTACTAAGATACCCGCCGGCATTCACACACGCCGTATTGGCATTTACCCAATTAGTAGCGTAAGTTGATGTGTAATAATTATTCTCGCCGAAGGCACCTCCGAAATTAAACCCGGGGATTGGGCCACCGCCGCCGAAGGGGTTCGAGACCGCTGAAAGGGTTGCCGTTTCACCCAGACAAATTAGCACCTCATCCTGTTGAATAGCAGGATTAATTAGAAAGAGTTCCAATTCATCGCTGCTAATGCAAGCGCCCTCGTTAACGGTTACGGAATAAATTCCGGGTTCATCAACAAGAATGCTTTGTGCAGTAGAGCCCGTATTCCACAAGAAAGAAACAAGCCCTTCGCCGGCGTCGAGTATCGCATTTGGCCCACATACGAATACCGAATCTTCGGGGAAAGACCAGGAAGCTATCTGCACCTCCACCACCACCGAGTCACTGCATACCTGTTGGCCATCGCTTACCTGGAGGTAATACGTAGTAGTTTCCGAGGGCTGAACAGTAATTACCGATGTAGTTTCACCAGTGGACCACAGCAAATCGACTAGCGGAACATCAGTAAATTCACAGACAAAAGGATAACTCTCTCCTCCACTGGCATCGTTCCAGGTGCCATTGACATTCATAACGGCATAATCTTCGTTGCCTGAATTATTTGGTTCTCCCCCATTCCAGTAAGTGTAGGTAATCGGATCGCCATTGGACCATACCCAACTACCTTCGCTAGCCGCGTCAGTAAAACCAAACCATTGGGGTTGGCCGGGAAAAAGATTATACACGAAACTCTGTTCCTGAGAGGAGCCGATGGTACTCAAATATCCCCCCGCATTTATACAAGCCGTATTGGCATTTACCCAATTGGTCGAATAAGTTGAAGTGTAATAATTATTCTCGCCGAAAGTACCTCCGAAATTAAAACCGGGGATTGGGCCACCGCCGCCGAAAGGGTTCGAGACCGCTGAAAGGGTTGCCGATCCGCCCAGGCAGATAAGCACTTCATCCTGTTCGATGTTGGCGTTAAGTAATTCTACCACAATCTCATCGCTGACAGTGCAGAGACCTTCCTGAACGGTAAGCGTATACGTGCCACTTTCGGAAATGATAGTAGTGCTTTCGGTGGAACCTGTGCTCCATAGGTAACTATCGTAGCCGTCTGGAGCCAGAAGATCATAGCTACCCAAATAACAATCTTTCAGCGTATCGAGAGGGAAGGCAAATTGCGGATTCTGCACCTCCACTAAGATGCTATCGCTGCAAACGAGATCGCCACTGAAAAATTGTACGGACAGATAACCGCTACTTTGAGGGGTATAGGTAGTTTGCAAATCGGTATCGCCATTGGACCATAAAACGGAAACGGGCAAGATATCATCATATTCCAGTATAAATGGAAAACTTTGGGAGCCGTTAAGGTCATTCCATTTGCCATTTACATACATTTCGAGGTAGTCTTCACCAAATTGGTTGTTGGGCTCCTGGGGAGACCAGTTTGTAAACGTTACCGGCTCTCCCGTAATCCATGCCCAGGATCCCTCCACAAATTCATCCGTCATTCCTACCCAATGCTCTGAATAATTGATGAGGGAATTAGCCAGGGCATTTTCTTCCGCACTGGCAATGGTAATAAGATGACCACCGGCCTGAGCGCACGCATCGCGGGCCTGAAACCAATTGAGCGGTTGAGGATGAACGTAATAATAATGTCCGTTTAATGTGGCACCGAATACAAATCCGGCGGGACTGGGAATAGCTCCGCTGAAATCAATTTCTGCGGTAAGGTTCACTTCATCTCCAATGCAGATGCTTTGATTCCCTTCCAGAATGTATCCATTGAGCAGATTTACAAAAACGCTGTCTTCACCTGCACACAACGCATCAGTAACCGCCAGGCTATACCATCCGCTTTGGTTTGCCATTTCGGTTGAACCCATGCTGCCTGTAGACCACAAATAATTGTCAAATTCCGCTATGGGAAGCAACTCCACCAATTCGCCCTGACAGGCATATAGGGTGTCCTGTTCGAAGAGCGGTCCGCAATTTTGAGCACTTGCATAGCGTGTTACCAACAACGGCAAAACGACCATCGAGAAGAGAATTAACTTTCGCTGCATCATGGTTTTGGATAAAGGTTATGCAATATACTCAGAAGGATGCTCCCTTCTATAGTTTATCAATTAAATAACATGAAAAACAGAAAACCATCGACTAAGAACAGTCTATAATAATTACGAAAGAATAGCAGGCCGATAAATCCGACGAATGTACATTTATCCTTCGGCCAGCGAGATGAAGAAAGAACTTATGGCATATTCTATTAGACAACAATAAATTCGCAGTAACACAAATGCAACAACCCAAGCCAAAGCCTACGCACTAATTTAGATTAAAGGCGTTGGGCGGTATTGAAAGAATATCGCCACGAACTAAAGAGTATTAAACCAAGAGAAGAAAAGCTATAATTATAGACTCGAAAATCCTTAAGAATCCAGAAAATTATTTGAATGATATAGAAAACGATGAGCGCCCTCTTACAAGCTTTTTAAAATCGCCAATCGGCGGCTCATGAGGGGGAGATGAAATTACTCACCTGAATAGTAGTACCAACGGAATTATAATTGATTTAGTGCCACGTAATGCTGCTGATTTCTTGCTCACCCATTTTTCCGGCAATGGAAATCAGTCTCTGCACGATATAACATTAGCCATAAGCAACGCAGAATCGATCTCTTACTGAATTAAGCACGACAGTGTGATCACTAAAATGCTTGACGAACATCGCTTCTTTCAGAAAAAAGCAACCTGAAGAGCTGTCAGTTTTTTAGCACAGAATAACTTGTCATTTAAACCTACATATAGTCAGCCAAATTCAATTGAAGGGTGTAAGCATCATATTTCTTAATGCCCGGTTGGCCGAAAAATCGCATAGTGATGCGCCTTAGGGGATAAGAGCAGTGATTCTGTGACAGGGGCACATATACCTTTTACCTCCTTACTTCAGCATTAGAATGGCCCAAAATAAAGTGGATCATGGATTTATGACACTTCATGACGTTAATAATCTAACCCAACATTTCATTAAATTGGACTCCGATTTAGACCAGATGCCAATAATAGTGGGCTTACACAATTATAGAAAAGGTATGGATTTTCCATAGGCAATAAAACTACCTGAAACCAAGAGCGAGCAGGATGCCCAGGCCTGACAGAAGTACATCGATGCGCGGCAACATCTACGTAAATATCATTGCAACAACACATGAAGAACACTAGAAAAATAAATATAATCGTATATTTTTCAATATCACTTTTATTACACAAAATGTCTCTTGCTCAAACTGAACATTTGGTTCAACCGAATATGGCTGATCCTTTATGCGGAGAGCCAAATAATTTCCATTTTATCTACACCAATTCAAACGTCGCTCAAAAAGACAGGCTATTTTTATTTTTTCCGGGAACGGGCAGCATTCCCTTTAACTACCGAGAAATTCTTAAACACGCTGCAAATATTGGTTTTCACTCAATAGGATTAACCTACCCTAACAGTGAAGCAATAAATGACATTTGTCTGACTTCAGTAGACACCACATGCCACAGCAGGGCAAGATTAGAAATCTTCGATGGCATCGACAGACATGCAGACGTCAATGTAGATGAAAATAACTGCATCGAAAAAAGAACACTTAAACTATTAACGTATTTAAGCAACACGTATCCAAATGAAAATTGGGGACAATATTTAAATGGCAACGAAATTCAATGGGAAAAAATTATTGTGAGCGGATTCTCCCAAGGCGGAGGTCACGCAGGAATTATCTCAAAAATTAAACAGGTCGAGAGAGTGGTAATGTTTGCCGCAATGGACTGGATACCATTGCTCAATAGGAATGCGGATTGGATAAGCTGGAGTGGGCCCACTTCTGAATCCAGATATTATGGTTTTACACACCAAAACGATGAGAAAATAGACTTCAATAAAATTCAAATTACCTGGGATAATTATGGCATGAACAACTTTGGGAGTCTGGTTTTAGTTGATACAACTTACATTCCTTACGGCAATTCCCACCAACTATATACATTGCTCCCCCCTGCAAATGATCCTGAAAAATTCCATAACGCAGTAGTGGTAGACGTAAATACTCCATTTAATAACAATCAGCCCATTTACGCGCCTGTTTGGACGTATATGATTGAGGGAAATGAAGTACTTACTTCTATGCAAGAACAGCTAACGCCGCCAAGCACTTCGGCTTATCCGAATCCAACAAGCGCTACACTTACTATCAATTGCGAAGAATGTTACAATTTGGATTTCACTATTTATTCTTCTCGAAGCCAGCTCGTACAAACGGGGAAATTACAAAGCGCAACCATTGACGTTTCTAACTTAGAAAGCGGCGTTTATTTTTTACATTTTAACAAATACAATAATTTAGACATAATTAAATTTTTTATAGAATAAACCGGCAAAAATTTCACTTGTATTCGTATGGCCATGATCAATAAACCGATAAAACCCTTTTTGAAGGAAAAGTAGATTTCCTGCGTTCCTAAACGATTAAAAAACTCAATCAACATCAATATATCTGCGTTCAACTTTCGCGCACCTCCGCTAACACCTCCAGGGACTAATACAAGCAACCGGGAAAACAACTTTTTTCATACTTTAACAAAACTTACTTATATGCCATTCTCTTCATAAGTCTATTTAATCTTAAACGCAAAGTATACCCGTCCTATTAAGTCAACTGCAAAGACCACCCTTTAACCCTACAGGAATTCTTTCAAAACCCCGTAATTCATCACCTCTACCCTTCATGCGAAGCATTCATCCAAAAACCTTATTTGCCCCTTGATAAAAAGGCAAAAGAAACCATTGAAGAACAGTTTATAGAAATTACAGAAGACTCGATTAACA
>Ga0315906_10011198_pt1 | contig 10466 bp, 14 predicted proteins | sample LakEriMetagenome_4_FD_203526 | JGI IMG/M metagenome (GOLD analysis project Ga0315906, IMG submission 203526) | Freshwater fungal communities from buoy surface, Lake Erie, Ohio, United States - Buoy 2 MA122 | ecosystem: Environmental > Aquatic > Freshwater > Lake > Lake biofilm | place: USA...
AGATGTAAACCTGGATACTTTGCATGCCACAGGCTATGACAGTTTTTGGTTCAGCGCCCAAAAAAAAGGATACAGCGGTGTGGCAATACTGACAAAACTGAAACCGGACAAGGTGTTTTATGGAAACGGATTTGAACAAAGTGATGCGGAAGGAAGGGTCATCAGGGCTGACTTCGGAGACACAACCTTAATAAATGCCTACTTCCCTTCAGGAACCAGCGGCGCTGAGAGACAGGAATACAAATACATCTGGCTGGAAGAATTTCATCAATATCTCCGGACATTGCGAAAAACCAGGAAAAAACTGGTGGTATGCGGTGATTATAATATCGCCCATCGAGAAATAGATATTCATAATCCCACAGGCAATCGAAATACCACAGGCTTTCTTCCGGAAGAAAGATCCTGGTTTGATAAATTCCTGGAAGATGATTTCGTTGATAGCTTCAGGTATCTCAACAAAGATCCTCATCATTACAGCTGGTGGTCGATGAGATTCCCCAGCGTGAGACTTGAAAACAAAGGATGGAGGATAGATTACATCAGTGTTTCGGCCAACCTCAAAGACCGGATTTCCAAAGTGGGCATTTTTCCTGACATCAAACACAGCGACCATTGCCCGGTATATACTGAATTAAAACTACCATGATCATTTATAATGTCACCGTCAAGGTGGAAAAGGAGATCGCAGAAGAGTGGCTGGAATGGCTGAGAAAGGAACACATACCCGACCTGATCGGCACCGGTTGCTTTCATAATGCTACCGTTTTACAATTGTTGGATACCGACGATAGGGAGGGACCAACCTATGCTGTCCAATATTTCGCCGATTCCCGAAATGAAGTGGAACGCTATCTGAGTGACTATTCGGCTGAAATGCGCAACAGGGGCCTTGAGCGCTGGGGAGGCAAATTCATCGCTTTCAGGTCGCTGATGAAAGTTATCAACTGAATGTGCAAAAATAGTCCGGGAACACCTCTGAAAGCCGCATCGGCAAAGGGTTTCTGAGTACTTTCTCCTGAAACTAGCCACCAGATTGAGTTTCACAGGAAAATACATAGCCTTCAGTAAAGTAAATTTCGCGTAAAAGCGCCACGGGATGCGAGTTTGCAACGTTTTTTTTGGACTGAAATTTTTTTTAAAAACTTTTTGTAAAATCAAAAACCCTCTATATTTGTTCAAGTTTGAAAAACTCAAAAACTACATTATGAACAAAGCAGAATTGATTGCAAAGCTTGCTGATGATGCTGGCATCACAAAAACCCAGGCTAACGAGTGTCTCGATTCTTTCATCGAGGCAGTGACCAAAACTCTGAAAAGTGGTAACAAAGTCACTTTGGTAGGATTTGGTACTTTCTCTGTTTCTAAGAGAGCTGCCCGCAATGGCCGCAATCCTCAAACAGGAGCTGTTATCAAGATCAAGGCTAAGAAGGTTGCAAGATTCAAGGCCGGAAAAGAATTGCAGAGCAAAATGTAATTCTTTAAAAAAATTGAGAGAGGCTGTCTGCTTTCGGATAGCCTCTTTTTTATGACCATCAAAACTTAAAAAAACATGGGACGCGGAGACATCAGATCGAAAAAAGGTAAAATATCTGCAGGTAGTTTCGGAAAATCAAGACCTGCCAAAGTAAAAAAAGCTGCCGTTAAAAAAACTGGAGCTTCTACAAAGAAATAATCCCTTAAGGAGCCAGTCTCTCTATTTTCCACAGCCCTGAATCATCATGGCTGTAACGGATGCGGTCATGCAACCGACTGGGCCTTCCTTGCCAAAACTCAACCCTAGAGGGCTTTACACAAAAGCCGCCCCAGTGCGGAGGCCTTTCAATAAACTTCCCTTCAAACCTATATCCGGCATCTATTGCCAGCTTTTCCAAAAAATGCCGATCAGGTATTACTTGACTCTGTGGTGAAGCCCATGCACCTATTTTGCTTCCCTCAGGCCTGGATAAGAAATATGATTCACTTTCGTTGTCAGCAATCTTACTCACCCTGCCCTCGATACGCACCTGCCGCTCCAGCTCCTTCCAATAAAACACCAGACATGCATATGGATGTACATCCAATTGCCGTCCTTTGGCACTCTGATAATTAGTAAAGAACACAAAACCCTCCTGCCCATAACCCTTCAGTAAAACTACCCGGGCATCCGGCAAGCCACTTTCATTCACCGTAGCCAATGTCATGGCATTGATCTCATCAATTCCACTGTTGATAGCATTATCCCACCATCTTTCAAATTGCTCCACAGGGTCTGCTGACACCTGATTTTCTTCCAGGGTCTCCATCATATACTCTTTCCTGATCTGGGAAATATTGCGCATCAATTTCTTTTTATATTCAAAAATAATCAGTCCGCTATCAGCAATCCCTGAAATTAACCTTCTGTTTTAATTCCTTCAATAGAATCTCGAGCTCATACCGATAATTGTCCCTTTCCATGGTGACTAGCTCTAATTCACTTTGCAACTCTGTCAATCTGGCTCCAATGGATTGCTGACTTTTTATTGAAGCCTGCAACTCAAGTATCTCGGATTGTAAAAAGGCTATCTCACTGCGCATTCCGGCAATTGACTGCCCATAACCGTTCTCCTGTCCCGTCGGCGTTTGCCGAGCTTTAAGATATTTTCCAAACTCAGTACTAGCCTCGTCGGGTTGCCAGGAAGGAATACTTTCAGAAGACTCTCCTCCATCCAAAGAAATACGATCCAGCAGCTCTATCTCGCTTTTTATTAGCCCAAGGTCAGCCAGTTTTAATTTTAACACAATCAATTCTTCCCGCTGCTTCATTATAAGCGTCTCCAAATCAATGATTTGAATTTGAAGCAACTGCCGCTCTGATTCTGAATTTTGTAAATCATGCCCGGAAATCATAACTTGAAATAGTTTTCCCAAATTAAGTTATTTGACAGAAAATCTTGCTTTTTCAGGCAGCCAAAAAGCGCCGAACAGTATCTATAAACAGAATCCGGTGCACTGTGACTGAAGAGGAGCTCATATCAGGTTGCATTAGGAAAGAAGCTAAGTGCCAGAAGCAGCTTTTTGACCTTTACGCCGGAAGGTTATTCGGCGTATGTCTTCGCTATGCCCGTAACCGGGGTGATGCCGAGGATATCCTTCAGGACGCCTTCATCAAGATTTTTGATAAGATAAGCCAGTTTAAAAGGGAAGGCTCGTTTGAAGGCTGGATGAAAAGAATCGCAGTAAACACGGCACTAAAAAAATATTCAGTCTCTCGTTATCGTCAAGAGGTGACCGATTCAGACAAGATCGGACGGCTTGAAATAAGCCTGGATGAAACAGTTTACTCCCATTTGGGAGAAAAAGAGCTACTGAAAATGATTCAGGACCTGCCCGAAGGCTACAGATTGGTGTTCAATCTTTATGTAATGGAGGGTTATCAGCATAACGAAATAGCGGAAATGCTGAATATCCAGGCAGGTACAAGCAGAAGTCAATTGGTCAAAGCCAGGATGATGCTGCAAAAACAAATTTTGGAAATTCAGAAGCAGAATTGCAATGAAATTATTTGAAGAATATATTAAAGGGAAATTAGACGGCTATGAGCCGGAAGTTCCACCTCATATCTGGGATAATATTGAGGCGCGCAAAAAAAAGAGGCGCTTTATTTGGTTTTTCTTCGAGGGACACGCCCGTTATATCTCCCTCTCCTTGTTTATTCTCGCTATTAGCTTCTACCAATTGACAGATCTTGACAATAATATTTCCCAAACCGACAACAAAACCACAACCTCCTCCTCATCAGTTATCTCTCCAAACGTTTCTTCAGGAAATATTACCCCATCCGGAGGCCCCGTCAGTCAGCATTTGGACGATGATAACAACAATGACTTATCTAAAATCGATTTGAAACAAACCTCCTCTCAAAACACTTTTATATCAGGAGCAAACAGGCTACCCTCCTCTCAATTCAGCATTAGCTCGAATAAAAGCACTTATCCTTCAAATTCAAGACTTGAAACCAACCCCACAGCAAAAAGTTCAGTTAAAAGGAGTTTAGTCGCTAGGATGGCGAATGAAGCTGAAAAAAATATCGGGAATTTTCAAGACCCAACTGTCAGCCGTCAAGACCAAAGTTCCGACGAATCATCAAGTGCAGCAATTGTACAATCTGTTGATGGTTCTCAAAATTCCACAAATATTATAATAAGGGAATCCCTTTCGATAAATGACATTGCAAAATCAGGGATTATAAAGCTCCAATCCGGACAAACACCGGCAATATCACTTTCTCCTTTTTATTTCAATCCGAAAAGATTGATGGACAGGCTGCCTGCCCTTACTTTAATGCAAATGTCCGGCAGGAAAAATTATAGCATCCCGCCTTGTCCGGGAGAATTGCCTTCCAACAGTAAAAAATATCTGGAGCTATACACAGGTCCTGATTTAGTATTCACTTCCTATAGCGATACCTCCTCCTCGAATTATATTGACAAAAGAAAATCGGCCTCACAGGTCAGTTTTGCCTATAGCAGCGGGGCAAGATTCACCAAAGTATTCGGCAACGGCATGAGTGTGAAAACCGGACTTAATTTCAGCCATATCATAGAAAGATTTTCTGTACTGCAGGGAAACATTTTACAAATCGTATACATCTTTGGCCCTTCGGGAGATACATTAGGAAACTATGCTACCAGAACCAGCCGCTATTTCACCAATTATAATAATTATCATACGATTGACATTCCCTTGCTAGTCGGTTATGAAATGAATATAGGCAAATGGAAAGCCAACTTGAATGCAGGCGTAATAATGAATCTTTATAGCTGGCAAAACGGCCTGATGATCGATACTTCGGGGAAAGTCGTATCTATAAAATCGGGGTCAGGAGCACAGGCTTATCAGTTCAAAACCAATATGGGAGCAGGCTTCTTAGGCTCTCTCTCCCTTTATTATCCTATCAAGGAAGGCCTGTATTTCCTCGCTGAGCCATATTTCAGATATAATCTTGCTGCTGCCAACAAGGAAGAAATTAGCCTACGACAGAAATTCCAGAATACAGGAATACGGTTTGGCCTTAGGTACGATTTGAAAAATAAATAATGTAAAGGTTGATCAGCTGACCAGGGTTCCTACCTTTTCACCGGTAACGACACTTAACAAATTACCCGGCTTGTTCATATCAAATACTACTATAGGAAGATTGTTTTCCATACAAAGCGTGAAGGCCGTCATATCCATTACACGCAGATTTTTTTGAATGCATTCAGAGAATGAGATACGGTCAAATCGCTTGGCAGTATTATCCTTCTCAGGATCGGCCGTATAGATCCCATCCACCCTGGTCCCTTTTAAAATCACATCCGCCTTAATCTCGATGGCACGCAGTGAGCCCGCGGTGTCTGTGGTGAAGTAAGGGTTACCGGTACCTGCCCCAAAAATAACCACCCTCCCCTTTTCAAGATGCCTGATGGCTCGGCGCCTGATATAAGGCTCCGCAATTTGTTCCATTTGTATGGCACTTTGGAGTCTGGTATAAACTCCCGCCTTCTCCAGTCCGCTTTGCAAGGCCATGCCGTTGATGACTGTGGCCAGCATACCCATATAATCACCCTGGGCCCTTTCAATACCGGTCTCCGCTTCATTCATACCACGGTAAATATTTCCGCCTCCGATCACCAATGCCACCTGAACACCCATTTCAGTTATTTGTTTGATATCCTGTGCGTACTGTGCGATCACAGAAGAGTCCAAACCGAAATTTTTATCACCCATGAGGGCTTCACCTGAAAGTTTTAGCAGAACGCGTTTGTATTTTGGGAGCATATAACTGAATTGATGCGAAGTTAATTTTTTTCATGAACAGACATAAAAAAAGCGGAACAAAACTGCTCCGCTTCAATAGGTTGGTGGTAATAATTAACCAAGAGCCACACGCTTGAAGGCAGTGACCTGAAGGTCTTTATGGATCGATTTAAGGTAGTCCCCTACTGACTGGTTGCCATCTTTTACGAAAGCCTGTGCCAGCAAGGTATTTTCCTTGAAGAATTTATTCAATTTGCCCATGGCGATTTTCTCCGCCATTTCGGCCGGCTTACCTTCGGCTTTCACTTGCTCAATGGCGATTTCTTTTTCGCGAGCTACAACGTCAGAAGGGATAGAAGTCTCATCCACTGCCAAAGGATTCATAGCAGCGATCTGCATGGCCACATCCTTTCCGGCATCCGCTGCTTCCTGACTCATGCCGACCAGAACGCCCATCCTGTTGGCCCCATGGATATAGCTTGCTACATAAGGAGCATCCACGCGTTCGAATTTGGAAATGGCTATTTTCTCACCAATGGCGGCAAGTTTGTCATTGATCATATCGGATACCTTCGCCCCATTGATCTGCACTTCATTGAGTTCTTCGGCAGACTTGACATTGTGTTGAACAGCGGCGTCAGCGATACTTTCAGCGAATTTTACGAAATCAGCATTCTTACTTACAAAATCTGTTTCACAGCTCACACAAATAACGATTCCTGCTTTATGGTCAGAAGTAGTTTTGGCCAAAACAACGCCCTCTTTCGCGTCACGATCCATGCGCTTAGCGGCTACTTTCTGTCCTTGCTTCCTGAGCCAGTCGATTGCGGCTTCAAAATCACCATTTGCTTCTGTCAGGGCTTTACGGCAATCGAGCATGCCTGCTCCTGTTGCCTGACGTAATTTATTAATATCTGCTGCGGTTATAGTTGCACTCATTATTTTTTGTTTTAACTGAAGGAATAAAAATCAAATTATCTGCTTCCTCCTCCGGCCGGACGGCGTCCACCTCCTCCTCCGGATGGAATCCTCCTGCGACCTGCGGCTGCACCTCTACGCTTAGCGCCATCTTCGCCTGCTTCCACTGATTCCTCAAAACGGGAAGCACGGGAATCTGCATTCTCCTCCTGATCTGACCCTTCCTCATCATCGCGGTCAGCCTGACGCTCCTGCAATCCTTCGGCGATCGCGGCAGTGATGTAGTTCACAATGATGGCTATAGACTTGGTGGCATCATCATTTCCCGGAATCGGAAAATCAACCTTATTAGGATCACAGTTAGTGTCCACGATCCCAAAGGTGCTGATGTTGAGCCTGCGGGCTTCTGCCAGAGCAATATGCTCATGACCAATATCCACCATGAAAAGAGCTGCCGGTATACGGCTGATCTGGGAGATACCACCCAAAACTTTTTCCATCTTATCCTTATCACGTGAAAGAGTGAGCTTCTCTTTTTTAGTCAGATTCTCCGCACTGCCATCTGCAAGCATTTTTTCAATGCTTTGCATTTTCTTCACACTCTTTCTGACCGTATTGAAGTTGGTGAGCATTCCACCCAACCAACGCTCGGTAACAAATGGCATATTCACACGCCTGGCGCATTCCTGCACGATCTCCTTCGCCTGCTTCTTGGTAGCAACGAACATGATCTTCTTTCCGCTGCGGGCGATTGATTTGAGAGCAGAGGCAGCCTCCTGAAGTCCTTCCACCGTCTTATTCAGATCGATGATATGAATACCCTTCTTCTCTGCGAAAATGTAAGGCAGCATCTTGGGATTCCACTTCTTCTTAAGGTGACCGAAATGCACCCCTGCTTCAAGTAACTGTTGTTGTAAGGAAGTATTATTTTCCATCTTATTGTATTAATAATAAATAAATAGGATCTGTTTGATAAAATGCCATTAACGCTTGCTGAACTGGAAGCTTCTACGGGCCTTCTTACGACCTGACTTCTTACGCTCAACAGCTCTGGGATCGCGGCGCAGCAAACCTGCGGCCTTTAATGCCGGACGATATTCGGCACTGATCTCAAGAAGCGCACGGGCAATGCCCAATTTGGCAGCCTCTGCTTGTCCTTTAACACCGCCTCCGGTGGCATTCACAATAATGTCAAACTTGTCGGCTAACTGCACTGTCTTGAGAGGAGCCTCAATTTGATTCTGTAGATATACCAATGGGAAGTAGGTCTTGTAATCCTTTCCGTTTACAGTGATCTTGCCATCACCTTTGGAAAGAAAGATCCGGGTTACCGCCTCTTTACGGCGCCCAATCGCATTTTTTTGCTTTTCCATGTATTAGATGAGATATTAATGTTATTAATTGAATGAAAGAGGGGTTGGCTTTTGTGCAGTCTGCTTAAAATCAGCTCCGGCATACACAAAAAGTTTCTTGAACATCTTACGACCAAGCCTGTTTTTAGGAAGCATTCCTTTAACGGCTCGCTCAATCACCGCCTCAGGACGCCTGTTAAGCAGACTTTTTGCAGTTTCAGCCTTTTGACCGCCGGGGTAACCACTGAAGGTCAGATATTCCTTTTCCTCCATCTTGTTTCCGGTCAAGACAACCTTGTCTGCATTGATGACAATGATATAGTCGCCACAATCAACATGCGGACTATAATAAGCCTTGTTCTTACCTCTAAGAACAGCGGCGATTTTAGAACACATGCGGCCGACGGTTTGATTAGTACCATCCACAACATACCAGTTGCGCTTGACGGTAGCCTCATTCGCATGCTTTGTAGTAAAGTGCAATTTGCTCATGAAAAATAATTTATACCCTTTCGGGCGGTTATCAAAAAAGGTCCGCTATCCCGGAACCCTCCCTAAAGCGGGAGTGCAAAGGTAGGCGTATTAGGATTGTCCCGCATCAAAAAATGAAATATTTTTTGATAGCACCCTTGCAAACTGCTGATTTTCAATTAAAAAAATGATGGTTAATTTTAGAGCAGCGCTCTATTTCATCTTCTTGAAGGAAATATCGAAGGCTCCCGACTTTTGAATGGCTTCGGTACGGTTGCGGGCCTCGAGCTTTTTGTAGATGTTTTTGCAGTGCTTTTTGACAGTATCTATAGATATAGCACATTCCATGGCAATTTCCTTGTATAGCGATCCGTTGGCAAGACTGAGCAGTATCTCACGTTCACGCTGACTTAAAAGCGTATAATCCGGCTTTGAATTATGTTTGTCAGTTCCACTCGATCGATTTTTAGCCTTTTTTCCAAGATCTCTTTTTGTTCGTTTGTTCATGAGGGTTAATTAATTCAAAAGTAATCGGACTAAATCATGCAGACAATAACGCTTTTGTGTACCATAGGGTACTTTAGCGGGTTTTACAGGCAAAAATTGCAGGTTTTGACCCTACTTGTCTGATGTTTTTCACTTTTTATCCGAGATTTTTCTCTTAAATGTTTTAAAGAGATATTGTATACTATCAAAATGTCCAAATTTCAATCCCGGTCAGTTTGATACTTTACAGTATTGTGAATGGATATTTGACCGTAATAAATAGATGAGCAGCCCTCATGTAACCCATAATGATTGACCTCAATCAACTAAAAAACTGATTTAGGTCATGCTGTTGTCATGCTTTGCAGGATATATTCGCATCTTCATTTTCTGCCATGGTATTCTCCAAGTCATTCGGGTACGCCGTAAGAAGCTTGATATTCCTCTCTTCCCAACAGGGTGGCAGCCGCTCGTACATTCAGGCTGAGGAAATATCCGGAGAATTGGGCATCCCCAGGCATTTCCTGAGCAAAGTATTGCAGTCACTGGCCAAGCAGGGAATCCTGAATTCAAGTAAGGGCCCATCAGGCGGCTTCACCCTCAATGAAAAATCACTGCATACTTCCCTGATTTCCTTGATTCCAACTACCAAAGCCTTACCCAACCTGCATACCTGTACCCTGAAAGCCAAGCCTTGCGACGCCAGTAAGCCCTGCCCCATGCACAAACAGTCCAACACCATCAGAAAGGAAATCCTGAGGGTTCTTTCAGAGACGGATATCAGTAAACTCATTACTGAATTTAATGCCGGCCAATCCGAACCCTTCTCTGAATTCGGAAAAAAAAACATTGTGATAAACAGCCATCCTTTAACTGCGGTAATCACTCCATGAAACACATGATCGAGAAAACGATCAGAGAGATCGTAAAGGAGAATTATAAAGCTGCTGCCGTTTTCAAACGCTATGGAATAAACTATTGTTGTGGGGGAAACAATTCGCTAGAATCCGCTTGCAGCAATTCCTCTCTTGAAATGAATAGTTTACTCAAGGAACTGGAACTGGCCACCAGAAAGCTGACCATTTCCAACCAGATACGATTTGATAATTGGAAACTGAGCTTCCTAATAGACTATATCATTCATGTGCATCATGGTTATCTGGAAATAATAATACCCGAACTGGAAGCCTCAACTCTTGGATTCTATGACAGCCATCAGAAAAATTTTCCCTTTTTCAAAGAGCTTCTGGACATCTTAATGGAATTATTTGAAACCATTCGCCAAGATGTTATTCTGGAAGAGGACATCATTTTTCCATATATCAAACAAATTGAGAGCGTTCACGAAAAAAAAGAGCCCTATGGACAGCTTTTTGTCAGAACCCTTAGCAAACCACTCAACAAACTGCAATCTGAAAATAGCCTGATGGAGAAACTGATGTCTGAATTATCCGGTATCTCCAACAATTTTCGACA